>Ga0114916_1000749_pt1 | contig 20300 bp, 11 predicted proteins | sample MalvirAntarct_66_FD_83501 | JGI IMG/M metagenome (GOLD analysis project Ga0114916, IMG submission 83501) | Marine viral communities from the Global Malaspina Expedition - Malaspina viral metaG Antarct_66 | ecosystem: Environmental > Aquatic > Marine > Oceanic | place: West Anvers Island... | reverse complement strand
GGCATAGTAACCATACACTGGCCAAAGCCAAAATCGCTAAAGCTGCACCAATGACAAATGCTGGTGTATAGTTACCCCCGCTAGTTAACCACGGAACCAAATAGGTGAGCGCTGCAGCGGTAAGTTTAGCCGCCATTCCAGAAAAACCGGATAATGTGCCCACTGTTTTCCCACTAAAAAGATCGCTTGGCAAAGTCTGGATATTTCCAATTGCAGTTTGAAAGCCAAATAAAATTACCGCCATGATAATTACGGCAGCCGTAGGGCCACCCGGACTTGCCATGGCTAATAGCGCTGGTAGCATAATGATGCAACCTAAACTAATTACCATTTTTCGAGTCCTACTTACAGACCAGCCGGCCTTTAGTCTATTTTGTGCCAACAACCCGCCAAACCATGCTCCAAACATGGCACCTACATAAGGTACCCAACCGTATAGACCAATGGATTTGACATCCATGCCATAAACTTCATTTAAGTAAATGGGGATCCAGAACACAAACAACCACCAAATGGGGTCTACCGCAGCGGAAGCTAAAATGACACCCCAACTTTGTTTATGGCTAAGCAACTCCTTGGTGGTAGGATTATATTCCTGATCCTCGACACCATCACCGTTAAAATCCTCATTTTTCTGACCGGTTAAAATATATTCGCGTTCTTTATCAGTAATCCAGGGATGTTTTTTAGGAGGTGCCTTTACTAAAATCAGCCAAGGAATCAACCAAAGAAGACCTGCTAAACCAATCAAAATAAATATAGATTTCCAGCTAAAATAAATGGTCAAAAATGCGATTAACGGAATTGAAATAATGCCACCAATGGCGGCTCCTGAGTTGAAAATGCCTTGTGCAAGCGCACGTTCTTTGGTAGGAAACCATTCCGCATTACCTTTGGTAGCTCCTGGCCAGTTGCCAGCTTCTGCAACCCCTAATAGCGCGCGAAATATCCCAAAGCTTAACACGCCTTGAGCTAAAGCATGTAATGCAGTAGCCACAGACCATACACCAATGGACAGTACAAATCCTATTCGTGTACCAATCCAATCGAATATTTTACCAAATATGGCTTGTCCAAACGCATATGAAAAGACGAAAATGATTGAAATGAGCGCATAGATGGATTTGGTCTCATCAGGTGTGTGTCCTGGATATAATTCTTTAGCTATTTCAGGCCAAAGTACACTTAATGATGTACGATCAATATAATTAATTATGGTTGCAATAGCAATCAATCCAACTACCCACCATCTTAAACCTCTAACTTTCATAAATTCCTTTGATTTAGAACATATTCACCCTGTGTCAGCATTAACGATTAATGCGACAAAACTAATTTTTTTTATAAAGTGAGCTGATTGCTAGATAATTACGGATGCAATTATTTAGAATCCACTTACTCCCCTCCTGGTATATATTGAGAACTTAAACGTGCATTTTTTTGTTCTCGATAGTAGCTTTTAAATATTGTAACAGTACTGATACAACATCTTAAAATGCTCTTTCATTTTTTTCTTGGCTTCCACAGGATCTCCATTTTTTATAGCCTCAAAAATTGCTTCATGTTCTTTGATGCCAATTACAGGTTCCACTTTCTCACAAACGTGATATTTGGCAAAATTTGTAATTATTTCTGGCGTAATAATTAACATGAAGGTGTTCATAGTGCTGTTACCGCAAGCTTTAGCAATAGCTAAATGAAACAGTAAATCTTCCTGAACTGCGTCTTCTCCGGCCATTACTTTTTCGTTATAATCGTCGAGTGCTCTTCGCATCTGCACCAAATCTTCTTCGGTTCTTCTTAAAGCGGCCAAACGACAGGTTTTTAGTTCCAATAAAATTCGTGTCTCCACCAACGATTTAAAATCTGGTTCTTCCAATCTCAAGATGTCCTCTATCATCCCATTCAAAGCAGTAACTCCAATATTGGCCACGAACGTACCGCTTTGTGGTATCGATTTTAATAACCCGTAAAGTTCCAATTTCTGGATGGCATCCCGTACACTACTGCGAGACACTTCAAACTTTTCCGAAAGACTTCGTTCAGATGGTAATTTATCACCAGGCTCGAGATTTTTAAGATTGATCAGATCCCTTATTTTAAAAATAATCTCTTTTTGAGTGGCCTCACTATCATTTTTGGTTAATACTTCAAATTTCATCTACCTAAATTTTTAGAATTGTTCATCCTTATGGCAATTCAACTTTTTTCTAAATTCACTAAACCCCCAAACTGGTTGACCAATTATGTCGTGTTAAATTTATGAAAAAAACTTAACAATAACGGGGTATCTGATAACTGAATCTTTAAACTCATAATCTGTATTCCTCCAAAAACAAATTATTAATGGTGCACTTCCAAATCGTAATATTCTACGCGGGCAAAGGCATTGGAATCTCGAGACTGAAAGTAGTTTCCGGCTTTAAAATAATTTTCAAATACGCCCCATTTCCTGATATTACCATCTTCATAAACTTTAAATTCAGAATTGTTCAGGATGACAACCATTTTCCCATCTGACACTTGAACTTCAAGTTTGAATTTTTTAAATCCTACTTCCTGATCAAATGAAAAGCCGTCATCATCTACCCAGGCATCCGTATAGAGCAAGTCCTTACCGGTAACCCTCGGGTTTTTAAGAACTTTAGTCTTGACTCTTATTTTCCCTTGATCCCAATAAATTTTTAGCATCGGAGGAGCGTTATTATCTTTTTGACATATAATATCACGCTGCGCGTTGGTTAGCCTTCCATGGATTTGCATAATGATAACCTTATGATATTTTCCGTCCGCATCTTTACTTACGTCCTCCATCTGTAATTTCCCTTTCATAATCCCCCCTTGGGCAAATGTCCAATTGACTGTATTATCTCCCGGCACCATTTGCTCCCTTAACTCAGACCTTGAATACTTTGAATTTGCTGTGGTAGCCTCACTTGGATAAGCATAAAACACCAATGCCCCTTTAATGGAATCATTGTACATATACGGTTTCAACTCAATATCAGTCCCGTAGTTTAAAATGGCCGGAGGCTCTACGTGAATAGGTTTACCATCCTTACGAGCCGCAGGTACTGTTACCGACCAATGTGACAGATCAATATCAGGTAATTTATATCGAGACTTGTTCCTTTTCTTTTTCTGAGTCTGGTGCTGATTTGGCGTAGCTTCAGAACTGTGCTGAGCGTGAATTGGCAAAGACATTAAAAACAAGACATACAGACTATAGCTCAAGATTTTCATTTTATAGAAATTGGTTATAATTATTTATTCGGCCAATATAATGGATACATCATCTACCCTAGATTCAGCTATATTATTGCTGTCAATCCAGATAGCAATGGTATCCGTAGGCCCAGAATTAAAAGTCAACACCAAAGGAATATACTCGTTTGCATCGTTTTGATTATCTCCAATAATTGAAGCAATAATGGCCGCTTCAGCTTCAGAAGCTTCCGAAATTGCGTTTCCTAAAATTGCTAATCGCATTGCTGAACCTGAAGGTGATGTTTTTATGGTATAATACATGGTCACAATGTAATCAGTATTGGGCGTAACCGTTAAGGCCTGATAGGCAACCCGATCTGAACCCGCATCAAACTTAGCGCCTTGAGGTCCTGATTTTACTGGGCTGGATGTAATTCCGAAAATGGTGCCCCCGCTAATTCTCCAACAATCACGTCCGTCCATATTACCACTTCCACAATCTTCACTGCCTGGGCTATTATCCTCAAAACTATCTTCTTTAATCACTGGGACAATTGCTGCTGGAGCTTCCGGCTCCACCACCTCAAAAGTTTGAGTAAACGTATCTTCAACTCCCAATTTATCGGTGGCTTTTAATGAAACTGTATAAGTTCCTTCTCCAGGAAAGGTGTTTTCCGCATCTACGGTACTTATGGTTTTGCCATCTCCAAAATCCCATTCGTAGGTTGTGGCACTCACTGAAAGATTGGCAAAATTATACACTCTGTAATCTACAGCACTTTGTGTGGCCGAAAAATTTGCCACAGGTGGTGTTGCATCGGCTATTGATCCGGCCTCAGGCAGATCAAACTCATAAGCACTCAACGATGGGTCACAAGAGATAAAAAGAACGATTACAGCTAAAAAGTTTAGCAGACCAAAAGTAGGTCGGAAATTATTTATTAGTTTATTGTTGAATTTCATAATCTGTCAGTTTATTTATTAAAACTATTTAGTAACCTGGATTTTGGGTAAGCACACCTTGACTAAGATTGATCTCTCTCTGAGGGATAGGTAACAGAATATCTGTTGAATTAAAGCTGTAGCCATTAGCTGTCGAAAAAGCAGAAAGCACTTCTTGTGCTGCATTAAATCGGATTAAATCGAAAAAACGATGGTTTTCAAACGCTAATTCCACGCGTCTTTCGGTCAGTAATTCCGCCTTGGAGATTTTTGCGACCTTATCTGTAAGGCCAGCTCTATCTCTAACCATTTGAAAAGAACTCAGCGCTGCTTGAGCGGACGTTTCTGAGCTCCCTGCCATTATTGATTCTACGTGCATTAATAACACATCAGCATATCGCAAAACAATCCAATCATTTCCTGCGGCTCTGGGATTACTCTCAAAACTCACCCCAGTTGCGCCACCAGTTTCACCATTAGGAAAGTATTTTGCCACTTGTTTTTGGGTGGGTTGTGCAGGATCAATTCTGTATGATACTGCTGCCCTATTCCCCCCATACGCTTCTAATGCGGCAGCTGCGTCATTTGTTACATAATTTACACCACTAGTTCTGCCAACAGAATTGAGCCATTCCGCTGAAAAACTCTGACTGTCTGACGCCGGATTGGAGAGAAAACCTATTGAAAATATAATTTCATTGTTATTCTCATTATAAAAGACATCTGTAAAATTGGACTGTAATGAAAAACCACTGTTCATCACTGCTTCACAAAGCATTTGTGCATCGGTATAGTTGGTGCCCAAGGTCAGGTACACTTTGGCCAATAAGGTTTGGGCCGCTGCCTTGGAGGCTCTATTTTTATAAGTATTATCTAATGTCGCGATGGCTGTTTTAAGATCGTTGATAATTAATTCATAGATTTCTGCTTTTGGAATTCGCGTATATTGCATCTCCGTATCGGCAATCCCAATAACCCGATCAGCCATAGGAATATCACCAAACAAACGCACCAAATTAAAATGGGCGTAAGCTCTGACAAACTTCGCTTCACCTTCAATTTTCGGACTGTTCGCTTCAGAGGCCACATCTAAATTGGCTAATACAATATTGGCTCTACTTAAGATGTTGTAAAAACTGCGGTAATAATCATAAACAATTCCATTGGTTGGTCGGAGGGTATAATTTTCAAATTGAGCTGCTTCTCCTTCACTACTTTTTGTTTTGGTATTATCACTGCGCATCTCTGTAACATAATACTCTACTTGTATGGCATGATTCAAATCTGAATCCCCATTATCTAAACTATTCACACCCTGTATACCGTCATACATGTTAATCACTGCATTTTGCAGTTCATTTTCATTGGTGTAAAAGTTTTCAGCGCTAATTGCTGAAGTTGGTGCGGGATCTAATACATTTTCGCCGCAACCCACTAAAGTCAGACTGCCTAACACCAATAAAGCATATGTTATGGTGTCCATTTTGGTCAGGTAGTTTAGAAAACGTGACTTAACACTTTTTCCTGTATGTTTTAAATTTATATTTGAATAGTTCATATGATATAAGTTTATACGTGTCATTATTAATTAAAATTCCAAATTAAGACCTAATGAAATGGTTCTATAAATTGGCGAACCTGCTCTTTGGTAACCATAGGCTGTGGGACTTGTGTTATCAATAGATTCTGGATTGAAACCTGTATAATTATCAGCAGAAATGTACATTAAGTTCTGACCTGCCGCATATAATCTGGCTTTGGACAAACCTATTTTTGAAACAAAGTCACGATTAAATGCATAACCAATATTGACGTTTCTTAAAGCGATATAGGAAGCATCCTGAACAATATCATTGGTGAAAATTTTCTCTCTGATAAACTCCTGATCTGGTGTAGTGGATGGAATAAAATCTTGAGCACTATTGAAATGGTTGAAAATATACTGATCTCCCATGTTTCTTACCTCAGCCCCGTGACTGCCTTGAAACATAAAGCTGATATCCACATCGCCAATTTGGAATTCGTTGGTAAAACTCCAAATTAAATCTGGGTAAGGGTCACCTAAAATGGTTTTGTCATCATCATCAATTAAACCATCCCCATTTAAATCTTTTACATACACATCTTGTGCCTCCCCTCCTATTGGGAAATAAGGATTACTGATAAATTCTGCAGGAATATCTCTATCTACTACCCAGCCGTAAAAGGAAGAAATAGGATTGCCAATTAAATTGATCCATTCCGCAGCTCTTTTATCGTCTACATTTTGAATCAAACCATTTGAATCGCCATAGCTGACCAATTCATTTTTATTGATGGATCCTAATATGGTGGTAGACCATCTGAATTTTTCTGTAGAGATGTTTCTGGTTCTCAATTCCAGTTCAAAACCACGATTTTCAACTTCACCCAGATTTACTAAGGCATTTGTAAACCCAGTGGTGGACGAGATCGGGTTGTTTAATAGTAATTGATCACTGTTACGTTGATAGTATTCAAAAGATCCTGAAACAACATTATTAAACAATCCAAAATCAATTCCAGGATTAATTTCAATAGAACGTTCCCACTGCAAAAATGGATTCGCAATATTGATAGGATTAAATCCCGTAACTAAGCTATTGTTCACAACAGCAGTAGATGCGGTCAAAAGTGCTAAGTATGGATAATTATCAATCAGGTCATCTCCTGTGTCTAAATTTAAGTTGCCCGTAACCCCATAACTCATTCTGAATTTTAGGTTATTGATTACTTCACTATCCTTTAAAAAATCTTGCTTAGAAATGACCCAACCTATTGAAGCTGCAGGAAAATTGCCATATTTATTGCCCGGGCCAAACACTGAGCCACCATCTCTTCTAAAACTAAGAGAGACCAGATACTTATCATTATAAGCATAATTGAATCTTCCGAAAAGTGAAAGTAAACGTCTTTGATAATCAATGGATTCTTTATCGGAAATTATGGTTGCTGCTGATATTGTTTTAATGTATTCATTCTCATAGCCTGACCCAGTAATTGTTTTATAGGAGGTGTCCCATTTTTCAAAGGCAAATCCTGCCACGGCACTGATGTCATGATTTCCGAAGGTTTTATTAAATGACAGGTATTCTTCAGTAACTATATGAATTGTGTTTTCATCCGCTAAGGTTAATTCGATAACCGACGGCCCGATATTATTTGAACCCTCGCCTATAAAACGCTTGTTATTTGTGTTTTGAAAATCACCGCCAATAGATGCTCTAAAACTTAAGGCCTCAGTGATATCGTATTGGGCGTAAACATTCCCAAATAATTTAAATTTTAATTCTCTTCTATCCCGCTCTAAAACTTTAGCGCCTGGATTTGTATTGGAAGTATCACTAATATCTGTACCCCCGGAAGCCACTGACTTCATGGTGTTCAAATCAAAATCGTCAAACATACGTTGCTCGGCATAATCGCCAATTTTTGCATCGGCCCATCTTCCATTTTCCCGTAATCTATTTACAAATTTTATGCTGTTGTCATCTAAATACAGCGGTAACCATGGTGATTGCCTAAGAATGTCATGTGGCGAACCGTCAAAACGTGTCCGGTTGGTATAGGAAGGAGATAAATTTGCTCCGATTGAAAATTTCTCGCCCAATTTGCTATCTATAGTCATTCGGGCATTATATTTTTTGTAATCGTCCACAATTACCACACCTTCATCATGGGAATAGCCCATAGAAACGCTGAATTTGGTACGCTCACTACCTCCTCTTGCACTTAGGGCATGGTTGGTAATTGTGCCCCCGTCAAAAATGATGTTTTGCCAATCATTGTCCACCCCCAACAGTTGGATGTAACGTGACCGGTCAGAGAGAGTCCCCGTTTGTTCAAGTTCAAAAGCTAAGGCATCCTTAACAGAGAATAAATAGGCATCACTTTTTCTGGCATCTTTACGTCCTGTAAATGTGGAATAGGTGAATTTTGTCTTGCCTTCCTTGCCTTTCTTGGTCGTGATTAATATGACACCATTGGCACCACGTGATCCATAGATAGCTGACGAGGCAGCATCTTTTAACACCTCAAAAGAATCCACATCGTTCATATCTAATGAACCTAAAAAATCGGCATCAACTGCTAATCCGTCTACAACAATCAATGGAGAGGAATCTCCAGCCAAGGAACCTGTACCTCTGATTCTGATCGTGGGCGCTGATCCTGCATCGCCTTCCGTTGTCTGGATATTGACGCCTGACACCTGCCCAACTAAAGCGTCATCTACACGTGCAGAGGCTATTTGATCGAGATCATCATTGACCACTTTGGAAATGGAACCCGTAAGGTGACTTTTCTTTTGTGTGCCATAACCTACCACCACAACCTCATCGAGCGTGCTCAGATCTTCAGCCAGAGTGATGTTGAGTTCTTGTTGATTGTCCACAATAATTATTTGGGTGGTGTACCCAACATAGGAGAAATTAAGAACATCTCCCTTGGTCACTTGAATTTCATAAAGTCCGTCAAAATCAGTGGTTGTACCACGGGTGGAATTTTGCACCAGAACATTCACTCCCGGGACTGGCTGCGAATCAGATGCGGATTGCACTTGCCCTTTTAACACATACGCATCTTGAGCAAATAATGAGACATGGCATACTGCAAATAGTAATAATGTCAGTTTAATTTTTAGATTCATAATTTGTTGTTTATTAATTTAAAATGTACCTCATGGATAAATCCATATGAATTGGTGCACTTTATAACAACAGCGGTAGCCTAACGAAAAACTTTTTGTATTTTTGCTAAACATGTTGTTATAAAGATGATATGTAATTTCAATTACTTCCCTCCAAAAGAAGTATTTACTCTAAAAAGGATAGGCGTGCACCTGTCCTTTTTTTTTCCCAAAAACCCAGCTAAAAACTGGTTAACCAGATTGGTTTACCAAATATAATTAATAAAATAAGAATTACAACGTTTTCGTTAACAAAAGTCAAATTTTAACAGTTGCGCCTCACTTTCAACTACTTGGACGGTAAAAAATCATTGCGAACAGGACTGAATACATCAATGAGCATTCCTGACGTTATACACGTTGCACCGTGCATTACATTGGATGGTATATAGAAACTGTCCCCTCCAGTAATCCGTTTTGTTTGGTCACCTATGGTCAAGTCATAAGTTCCACTTTCCACATACGTTACTTGAGAATGGGTGTGTTGGTGCATCGCTCCAATGGCGCCTTTTTCAAAAGATACTTTTACAAGCATAATCTTGTCATCATAACCCATTATCTTACGTTTGATGCCTCCACCGAGCGCTTCCCACTCCAACTGATCATCAAAAATAAATTGCTTGCTGCTTTCAAATGTTTTCATTTTATTAATTTTATTTAATTGCATTGAAGACGAAAGGTCCTTTCCAGGTTACTGAAGAACCTTTTATCAATAGTTGATGTACTATCTCATTATCAGCTGTATTAGATGCCATAAGGAACATCCATTGCTGATCATTTATATCGGTTATTTGAATGGCCGTATAGGATGCATCATCATAAAGAATTTCTAAATTTTTGATTTGGCTATGGGCATCTACCGCCAATTCTGACACTGGACTATATGCCCCATGTGTTTCTAATATGGACACAAAAAGAGCCTCTTTCTTATCTTTTTTTCTGATGATAAACACGGGATCGCGACGCATATTAAACTCAGGATCATGTGCTCCTATTCTTGCTAATAGTAATTCGTCCCCTTTAGTGGTGACAGACGTCAGCGTATAAAAATGATCCTGTAACATCCAATTGAAACTCGTCATGGCTCCGTCTGAAGCACCAACAGCTTCTTTAAATAAATGCTGATAGCCATTTGATGTACCCAACGGGGCTAAAGTATTTAAGGCTTCATATTTAAAATTGGCCTTTAAAAACTGTCCCATATAATAGAATGGTAAATCATAGCTGTTGGGGTTCGCGGAGCTGACCTTAACCATATCCAACACCAACGGGTTCTCAAAAATTTGAGCTTTGATGAGCGCCACTGTACGCTGCATCTTGGTTCCTGGATAAGCATTTTCTTCAATGGCACTAGCCACCTGCAGATCTTTGTTGTCAGTATGAAACAGATAGCGGGTTGGATGGTGCTGGCTCCCTGTATCATAATCACCTTTAAAGTGGGAGGTTTCATTTTGCACTAAAGTGTTGTGTGCAATAGTCTGTTTGGCCCAAGTGGTGTTTTCTTTCAAATAATTACCGCCACCCTTCTGTTCTATATTGACATATCTGGCCAATCCATAATCTTGCAACACTTCTTGTCCTTCATGATATACTGAAATGGACAGTTTATCGTAATGCCCATGACTTAAGCCTTGAGCGGCATATTTAAATACCAATTCCATAGCATCACTTCGCAAAATTCCCACCGCACCTTCAGCGCCATGTTGACCATCTCGCAACTCAATAGAACGTTTTACAAATGGTTTCACTTTTCCATCTTTTAGAGCAGCGGCAACGGACAGACCGGTATCATCTAAAACCACCCGACCTTGTTTCTCGGCGATGCTCAACAACTCTGGATGCTCACCACCATAATGATAAGCAATATCTACACAGGTAATCAATTCTCTAGAAAAGTAGGACATCCCCTTTTGTGCATCATTAATAGGGAAAAAGTCGCCATCAGCATCTGACAGATTCAGTAAAGCGTCTACCGCTTTTAAAAGGACTCCATCCTTATATTCGAAAATTTTAAGTTCTGGTTTTGTATTCTGCAGGGCTTGGGCAAAAATTAAAAATGGATACATGGCGTACCGTTGGTAATACGGCCCTTCGGTATAATAGCCATCTGGCGAAAAGGGTTCGTCCAAGTTACCATAAAACCCAACTTTTTGTCCCTTTTTCTTGATCAGGCCGCCATCGTTATCTTTTAGATCTTCTGGCAACTTATCATCCTTAATCCCATGCAAGGCGCGTTCTAAAAGTTTAGCATCATCCATGACCAAAGCAATCATGCCTACGGCAACATTTCCCCAGGTACTGTGGTTGTGAACGCGATTAAAAAATTGCGGATTCTCTATGGAAATATAATCTGCAAACGGACGAAATAGATTTTTCTCCAAATGGTCGCGCTCTGCTTTTGACAACCAATCGTAAATACAATCATAGGCTTGACTCGTGTAGACCAACCAGTTGGCATCATTTAAACATTGCCAAAACAATTTCCCACGCGCATACGAACGTTCTTGCGGATGCACAGGCAATGTGGGATATAATTTAGCGTAGGCCATCAACATGTCCTTTACGTAATTGGCATAGATTTTATCAGCAGTGATTTGAAAGAGCCGCCCCGCTTTTTGCATCATCAAAAAATTGAGTTTATGACGCTCGTGGGTGTAGCCTCCCGAAAGATCTTTTGGTACCGGCACTTCAATTCTTAAACGTATTTCTTGGTCTACTTCTGATTTTGTTTCTGCTAATGACGTATCAAACAGCGGGAGCGTTCCCAGCTGCGATTGGATTGCTGCAACACCTTTTTGAGTTAAAATAAGTTTGGGATGTGTATCTGAAGTATTCCTTGCAACTGGACGTTCTTGAGCCAAGGGTTTGCATGAAAAGAGAAGTGCTATTAAAAGTATGAGCACACTATGAAATTGAACCTTGGCGAATTTATACATGATCCGTAATTAAATTGGTTTACCAGATTGGTTTACCAAATATATACTTAATTATCACTTTTCCAAAAGAATAAAAGTTAAAAGTGCAAATTATTAGTTAGAAACATATCAATTCTGTAATTTCAACGCGTGAAGTTTGCTCTTGTTGGCTCCTAAAAAAATACACTGATCCAATACGGGTAGCACGTTTAAGGACCCATTTAATACATCAATTTAAGTTTCAAATTTTGCACCACCTGAATGTCTCCCGAATTTTCAATGGTATTATCGACGGGTTTTTGATCCTTTTCTCCCCAAAGAATGGCGATGAGTTTAACGGGATTATTCTTAAAAGTATTATTTGAAAAATCGACATTGACAATCCCTCTATTTTTAATCAGAATATTGTCTGCCGCATTCTTACCCGAATTGGTTACGGTGTTATTTTTAAAAATCAGATTCCCACCAATGGTCGATTCATCATAACCGCCACGATAAAAATCGAGAATGGTCTCCTTAATATTGGTGAATTCCGTATTTTTTATGATGACAAATTCCGCGTTGTAATCGCCTTTGTCATTTGTCTCTTTATTCAGCTGAAACCCTCGATTGGAATTTTTGACCCCCGAATTCATTACAGAAATTGTATCTGCAAAAGACCCTTTTGACACGCTCAACACACTATTAAAATTATCCAGTTCTGTATTTTCAAGAAAGAGGTCGTAAGCTTTAGTCATGTTGTTGCCCAACGTCGCAAACGCATCCTGATGGCCATTGCCTTTCACGCTAACACCGTTTAAAATCAGTTTTGCCTTCGGATGCAGTTCAAACGCGATACTGTCTGCCGTAAATTCTAAATGCGCTTTCTTATTTTTATCTGTCGACTGAATGGTAATTGTTTTCGTGATCTGGAGCTTGGCATCCAAAGTATACACGCCAGATTGCAAAGAAATAATATCGCCAGAGCTGGCATTTTGGAGTTGTTTTTTTAGTTCTTCAACATTGGAAACCGGCAGCGTTTTCGCCTGATATGCAGGTTGCTCTGACGCATACCAATCGGTACCGTATTTTGTTTTATCCACCAATAGTGTACCGTCTTTAACGGGCACAATCATCGCCCCGACAGCATTTTGCTTGCTGCGTTCCTTTCCGAAGAAATCGGTGTTGATGGTTTCAAAATCAAACCCATGGTAGACGTTTTCCCTATTTTCTGTAGGCACGAAGAGCTTCTTGCTGAGTTGTGTCATTTTAAAATCTTTGGTGATGAGCCCTTTAGAGGTCACCGTACCTTTATTCTCACTGTTAAATAGATTGTTCTCAAAACGTACCCCGTCTACCGAATCGTGGGCCACAATAGGATAATGATCTGGGTTTTGATTGTAGATTAAATTGTTGGCCACCAGCATGCGTTCTGCTCTTGCTGAGCGAATTTCGGAAGCGGGCAACACTTCACTCTGGCTGACGTTGGAGCCAACCCCAAACTGAAACGGCGATTCACAGTCAATATAGGTATTGTAGGCCACCACCACATCCGTTACTTGGTTGTAGCGGTTTAAGGGCGATTTTGGAATGCCGTTCATCACCGCCAACGGACTTCTAAAGACTTTTCCTCTGAGTTTATAGAAATAGTTATTGGTAATCCAATGCCCTGTATTGATGACCCTAATACCACCAATAAATTCAGAATTGTCGTTTCCTATAAAAACGTTGCCATCAATTTTGGCGTAATTCCCGTGCCGCAACACCAAGGAGCCTTCACTTTCAAAAAATACGTTGTTGGTAAACTCATTAAAATTGGATTTGCTCGAGATGATTTCGACTTCACCATTGCAACGGTCAAATAAGTTGTTGTGCACAATGGTGTGGGACGGCGTCATGGATGTTTCGCTGCCCCCAATTTGAATGGTCTCACCATGAGGTCCGCCTTTTCGTGGGCGTGGTCCAAAATGGTTATTGATGATCTTATGGTGATTTTTAATGTTCTGATTCCCATCCAAACGCACCACAACAGTAGGTCCGAAATTCGATTTACCAGCAATATAACAGTTGCTCAACTCATTGTGGCGGCCCCAAAACTCCACCCAATGATCGGTATCATCGCGGTTGGGCTGGGTAAATTCTTCAATTACACAATTGGTCACCGTACTGTGCATGGCGATGTGATCGTCATTAATTTTAAACTGAATCAGGTTCCGGGTTGGGGTGTCCCCATTCTTAAAATACAAATCCTTTACCACCAGGTACGTTCCGCCCAATTTGAGATTGGACTGGCCTTCAATAATTACTTTCCCTGGGGTTTCCGCTCTCAACACAATAGGTTGTGCAGCGGTGCCCTCGCCTGAAAATTCAATTTGTAAATCCGTCCATACCCCATTGGTCATCACAATCTCATCTCCCGCTTGCGCATTTTTAAGAGCTTGAAACAAGGATGCGCTATCACTCACCGTAATGATTGGCGTAGTAGGCGATTCTTTACACCCGAAAAGAATGCAGAGGCAAAAGGTGATATAAAGGACGGTTCTCATAATTTCTGTTTCTAAATTTATGTAGGTAACTGTTAGCGTAAATAACATAAATTGGTTTACCAGATTGGTTTACCAAATATATCTTTATTTATGAGATTATCAAACAATTTGGTATATTTTTATGAAGTCTGGAAAATTATGGGGTTGGTATTGAGGAGAAAATAATCTACTGTGAGATGGTTAAAGGCTGTTGATCTGCGGTGAAATTTATTAATCTTTATGCTTTCGGTCTTAATATTTTTGGCCATTCCAATGGTAATATTCTTCATCCTCAAATTTTGTAGTTGATTAAAAAAAATAAGACAATTGGTATAAGAGTCGCTGGTGCGAATTAAAATAAATTAATTCAACAAGCAGGAGCCATTTAAAATAATTCTATTTTAAATTTCCCACAGCACTCAATTTATGATCAAAAAACGCCCTGTGAACATAGAATTTGTTCATTTGAGATAAGATCACATCGCAAGAAGACCATCAACTATCAAAAATTTATCTTAATTTTCCACTTCTCAATTCGAATGTATATGAACTCCAACCAAAACTCTTCTGATCAAGACATTTCATTAACCTTGCCCGTTAAATTGGACTTCGAAGTCCTAGATGCCTTCTTAAAAAAAGAATATAACGATACCAACATCAGTCATAAAGACGATAAGGGCCACACTTCCAATTACTTTAAAATCCTCGATTTGAAGCTGGAAGAAAGTGATCACCCAGACTTTAATCTCAGCTTAAAGCTACACCTACAACCGCTCACGCTGTTATTTAACAATAACACGGTTGATGTATCGGTTTTGGCCGAATTAAGACTGGATGTGGCCACTCAAAAATTATACGTGGAAGCCTACGACATGGACAGCAACGGAAAAAATTGGGTGACCAACACCCTGCTAAAAACTGTGTTGAACACCTTTATCTATAAAAAAGTCATCAACACGTTGAGTTTTGATTTGATGCCTATGATCACCGAAAAATTAGCCATGATTAATGCCCAATTGGCCTCGAAATTTAAAACCACCAATGGCATTTCCATAATAGGGAATGTGGCCAGTTTCTCTGTTAGCCATTTTGAAATCAAAAATGATGTGATTTGGGTGCTCATTCATAGCCAAGGTTGGGGCGTGATCAGTATTGACGATTTAGAACTTTTGGGATAGCAAAAAATTAGAACTTCATCTTTAGTGGAGCGCTATTATACCTGATAATTTTTATAAGTTTTTTAAAAGACGCCTATTATTGATAGGCTGCTTTTATGTCTTGAATATAGGTGGCGTATAAGGCTTTCGCTATGGCTACACTGTTACCTTGTTCTGTGGTTGGAAACAGCTTGTGCTCTTTATTCCAGCGTTCTTCAAAAGCATAATAATCGATATCTGGAGGATCTTCGCCGTTCAATTCAGCCTTAAGTTTGGCGATGAACAATTCCCATCGTGGCAAATAGAAATCAGACAGCATCCCGCCCCATTCTCTATGGGCATAATCGTGTAAATTGGAATTTTGAAAACTCCATGTGGTAATTTGAGTCCGCGCATTGTATTCAAATAAATCTTTTTCGGCAGGATTAGTGGCTCTAGATTTTGCCGCTTCTAACCAAAACCCTAAAATGAACTCTTTTCTGGAATTTAATAAGCGGTCTTGATCTTTTAATAAGGTGGTGAATTTTTCGCTGGCTATATTAAAACCGCCTAAGTCGCCATTTTTATAGTAGCGCACCATATCCGCATAGACCACTTGTGCGTAGTTTGCCAAAACTTGTCGGGTTAGGTCCACCAAATCATATTGAAAATTGGTACGGACCGCTAAACCATCAGATTCTTGAATAAACAACTGCCAGGCGTCCAGTAATTCTGAAGGATTGTAATGTAACTCAGTGGTTGCCCAGCTGGAAACGCTTGTGATATTTAACGACGGACGGGCACAAAAAATGGATTCGTTGGTGCCTTGTTGGTATGGCGGTCCAATTTTCTTGCCATACACTGTGTTATTTAAAACCTGCCATGCCTTGTTTAAGTTAGGGTTGGCAACACCATACCGTCTGTGGGCATAATCGGCTAACCATGTGTCCTTATCTACAGCCGCATCTCTCCATCTAAACTCGTACAACAGCTCATAAACCACAGGATTATTTTCAATCCCTTCGGGCATCACGCCAATGCCTTTTAAACTCTGCGGATGTTGTTCCCGAGCTTTAAAAATTTCACGATTAATGACATCAAGCCTCCCAAACATCCCTACATTTCCGCCGTAATTGGTAATGGTGGACCAGATCCAGTTTTTATCTCCCCAAGCGTTATTCTGTGACCACTGCGGATTGTTATCGGCATCCAAATCCAGAATTAAGATATCCTCCGCTTTAATTCGGGATAATAATTCCAACCGCGGATTGGCATGCCAGGCTTGAAATACCCACTTCGCATTAGGATATACCTGTTTGACACTGCCGATTAAGTTTTCTCCCGCGGTAGACAAATCAATGCCGTCCGTACTGCCACCTTCATGAAAAGGATCTCCGGAGAAATATTCGGTTTCACCGAACAACTTTTTTTGTTCTTCATAAAAAATATTAGCGATTTCCAAGAACAGCGGATCGGTAGGCAACAAAAATGCGGGTCTTTTAAATCCGCCAGCCCAAAGCCCTTGATCGCGAATATGGGCATCAGGATATTTTTCTTTGAGATTATTCGGTACCATACCGTAAAATCCTGGCAGTACAGGCTTCATCCCATACCCGCGCATGCGTTTGAGAATCTTTTTTTGCAAGGCAACTTGCTGGTCGATATACTCTATTGAAACAGGACCGCCCCACCCTTCCAAATTGGTCATCAGCCACCAACTGGTAAATGCAGGTCCAGGAATAAATTCGAGAATCTCCGTTTCGGAATACTTCAATCTTTTAAGTACGTTGTACCAAACCGCTTCAGTACCGGTAATGGCGAGCGGTAGATTGATGCCATTTAAGGCCATCCAATCAATTTCCTGCTCCCAACGTTCCCAATCCCAAAACGACATGGTATAATTAAACGTGCAATAGTTGAGATAGTAAGCGTGCTCAAATGCCGATTCTTTGGTTATTGACCCCTCGATTTGTGGTAACGATTCGGGAAGAGCTATTTGGTTTCCGCTCCACGACACACTGCTACTCGTGTGATATTTGAGATACCAATTCAGACCTGAAGCCATGGCTACGGGCGTGTTTCCTTTGATCAATACCTTGCCATTTTTAGCACCTAGCTCAAATTTATCAAGCTCCTCACCTTCGAGTTTTTCAAAAACAAATTGCTTTGATGCTGCTGCAGGGAGTATTCGCTCCGCTAAATTTTCGACGACGGCGTGGGCAGAACGATGACCAGCGCAACTCAACAGCATTGTGCTGGAGAGTGCGCCAACTAGGATTGATCGCACCGTTATTGTGAATTGGAGCTTTTTAATCACGAAAACACGCTGTTTTAAGGATGGGACTATTGCGCTTTATAAGTATAAATACCGTCAGCATTTAAGCTGAATGTTAACACCTCATCATTTACTTTAACTTCGCCTGATTGGATAGGCTGTCCTAATATTTTTGCTTCTTGGACACGACCATTTTCCCAACGCATATCTATTTCAAATCCGCCACGAGCCTTTAGTCCCGTCACTTCTCCTGAGCTCCAGGCGTCCGGTAAAGCTGGCAACAATTCGATGATTCCAGAGTGCGATTGCAACAGCATTTCTACCATTCCAGAAGCGCCTCCCATATTTCCATCGAGTTGAAATGGTGGATGTGCACACAATAAATTGGAATAAGTACCTCCAGCCGTGGATGTCCCGGTATTGTTATCGGCTACAGGTTTTAGTAAGCTTTTCAACATTTTATGGGTGCGGTTTCCGTCATTAAGACGCGCCCAAAAGTTCATTTTCCATCCACGAGACCAACCTGTTCCACTATCGCCACGAGCGTTTAGAGTCACACGTGATGCTTCCGCTAATTCTGGCGTTTTCGCGGTGGAAATCTGATTTCCTGGATGTAAGGCGAATAAATGAGAGACGTGACGGTGATCGCTTTTTGGATCATCAACATCTTCGGTCCACTCTTGTAATTGTCCCCAAGAGCCGATTTTTGGAAGTAAAATAGCATCTCTAGTCAGTTTTGCCGTGTTGGTAAACTCATCATTAATTCCTAACACCTCAGCCGCTTTGAGTGAATTGTTTAAAATATCCCAGGCAATTTGATGGTCCATAGAAGCACCTTGTGAGATCCCACCGTGTTCTGGCGAATACGAAGGCGTGGACACCAATTTCCCATTCTCATCCTTAGTCAAATAATCGATCCAAAAAAGCGCCGATTCCTTCATAATAGGATAGGCCTTCTCTTTCAAATAGGTTCTGTCTTGGGTAAAATCATAATGGTCCCATAAATGTTGCGAGAACCACGCTGCGCCGGTTGGAAAGAATCCCCAGTCCACACCCCATCCTGGTGAGGTATACCCAAAAGCATTAATCATGGTATTGGCCATCCAGCCACGGGTATTAAAAAATTCTTTGGCGGCCAATTTGCCTGGCTCCACCAAACTCTCAATAAAATCTAAAAAAGGCACATGGCATTCAGAAAGATTGGTCATTTCAGCAGGCCAATAAATCATTTCCAAGTTAATATTACTGTGGTAATCAGCAGCCCACGGCGGATTGGTGGAATTGTTCCACTTGCCTTGTAGGTGCATGGACATGGTGTTTGGACGGCTTCCTGCGATCATTAAATAACGGGCATACTGAAAATACAGACTTTCTAAAGCATTATCATTGGCGCCTTCAGCATAGGCCTGTAAACGTTTATTGGTAGGCATATTTAGCGCATTGCGCTCGCCCAGATTCAAACTGACACGATCAAACAAATGAGTGTAATCTGCACTATGTTCTTGCTTTAGTTTTTCAAATGTGGTGTTCTGCCATTTTTGAACTACTGCGTTATTTTCGGCCTTATAATCATTGCCCTTATACGTAGGAAACTCTAAAGTATATCCTGTAGCCGACGTATTTAAAATGACCACATCTTTAGCCTTTTTGATATAAATGACACCATCCTTGAAACTGATTTTACCATCGGACATTTTTAAGGATAACTTCGTTTCAAACGGCATTCCGTTGTCGGCAACTTTACCTTCAAACGTATAGACACCATCCTTAAAATTGTGGGACACGAGCACATGCGGGGTTTCAAACCGGATTTCATAATCCGTCTTTTTGGAGCTTTCAAAACGATACACCATCGTATTGCTCGGGTAATTTCCAAAGTAGGTACGGTTATAGGTCGTTTTACCAATAGTGTATTCTACTTTTCCTAGGGCGTTGCTGATATCCAAACTGCGCTTATAATTAGTAACGTCTCCAGAATGACTCACTTTTACAAAAACATCACCCATGGTTTGTTGCGCCCCATAATCGCCAAAATCAGCATTATATTGTTTACCGGTATCAATGATTCCTGTAAATTTTGACTGTGCTAATTTATGAGCCTCAGCTTTTTTGCCTTCTTCTAATAAGGCTCTAACCTCAGGCAAATGTTTATGGGCACCCTCGCGGATCCCAAAGTTGTACTCAGGATTTGAATCAGGACCCCCAGACCAAAGTGTACCTTCTGAAAATTGAATTTGTTCTTCCTGAATCCCTCCAAAAAACATCGCACCAACATAGCCATTCCCAATCGGCAAGGCTTGGGTCATCCACACTGTCGCGGGCTCCTCATACCACAATACTAAAGGGTTACTTTTTTGGGCAACCGTTGTTAGCGTCAACAAAACGAAGTAGGCACTAAAGGCTAATTTTAAATTTTTCAAGGTCTTTTATTTTTTATATTTATCTAATCTGAGTCCCCAGTAAACGGGTAACACAAGAACAAAATTTATTTTAATTCAAGAATGATTATCTACCTGTTCAAATAAAGTCTTGGTTCTTGGTTCTTGATTCTTGAGTCTTGTTTCTTGATTCCTTATTCAGTATTCGATATAAAGTATTCGAGATTCTCTTTTCTCT
>Ga0114916_1000747_pt1 | contig 20320 bp, 17 predicted proteins | sample MalvirAntarct_66_FD_83501 | JGI IMG/M metagenome (GOLD analysis project Ga0114916, IMG submission 83501) | Marine viral communities from the Global Malaspina Expedition - Malaspina viral metaG Antarct_66 | ecosystem: Environmental > Aquatic > Marine > Oceanic | place: West Anvers Island... | reverse complement strand
CTCCCGGCGCCAGCCGCTGGAGCCGCGTCCGGTCGATCCGAACCGCCTCGTCGCCGGTATGTCGGACCTGCTGCGGCGTACCCTGGGCGAGACGATAGAAGTCGAGACCGTCCTCTCCGGCGGCTTGTGGTGGACGCACGCCGACCCGAACCAGTTGGAAAGCGCCATCCTCAACCTCGCGGTCAATGCTCGCGACGCCATGCCCGGCGGCGGCAGGCTGACCATCGAGACGGCCAATGCCTTCCTCGACGAAGGCTACGCGGCCCGGCAGGCCGAAGTGGCGCCGGGCCAGTACGTCGTGCTGTGCATCAGCGACTCCGGCACCGGGATGAGCCGCGAGGTGCTGGCCCAGGCGTTCGAGCCGTTCTTCACGACCAAGGATGTCGGCCACGGCACCGGCCTCGGCCTGTCGCAGGTCTACGGCTTCGTCAAGCAATCGGGCGGGCACGTGAAGATCTACAGCGAGCCCGGCGAGGGCACGACCGTGAAGATATACCTGCCGCGCCTGCTGGCCGCGGTGGAGGATGCCCAGCCGGCCGAGCGGACGCAGCAGGAGGCGAAGGGCTCGCGGTCCGAGACGATCCTGGTGGTGGAAGACGACCAGGACGTCCGCCACCACTCGGTGGAAATTCTGTCCGAGCTCGGCTACCGGGTTATCGAGGCCGCGACCGGTGCGGCGGGCCTGGAGCAGCTGGCCGACCATCCGGAGGTGAAGCTCCTCTTCACCGACGTCGGGCTGCCGGGCGGCATGAACGGGCGCCAACTCGCCGATGCGGCCCGCCAGCTCCGGCCGCGCCTCTCCGTCCTGTTTACGACCGGCTATGCGAAGAACGCCATCGTGCACGACGGCCGCCTCGACGCCGGCGTCCACCTCATCACCAAGCCCTTCACTTATGCCGCACTCGCCGCAAAGGTGCGCGACGTCCTCGACGTACGCAGCGGACCGCCTTGCCTGCTCCTAGTCGAGGATGAGCCGCTGGTCCGCATGGTTGTCGCCGAGGCACTCGACGAGCAGGGCTTCAAGGTGGAGGAAGCGGCATCCGCGACAGAGGCGATCAACAAGATGCGCCTGCTCCAGGGCCGGGTCGACGCGGCGGTGGTCGACGTCGGGCTTCCGGACCGCAAAGGCGACGCGCTCGCCGCGGAACTCCGCGCGATGGACGCTGCCCTGCCCATCGTCATCGCCAGCGGTTACGACGGCGATTCCCTGCGTGACCGTTTCGCCGCGGACCCTCTCGTCGCCTTTCTGGAAAAGCCGTACGAGGCCCACCAACTCGCCGCGGTTCTGGCGCAGTTCGACATCAAACCGCCCGCTGGCGGATGAGCCGGCGCGACCGCACGGCGGCCATGCTGGACACGTCGACCGAAATGGGCGACATCGGGCCGTTCCCAGGCCGTGACCGGCCGGTGGGCACCGGTATGTGAGTCGTAACCTCCGCATGCAGCGCGACGATCAGACGAACGCAGCCGCGGCGCCGCTCATTCGGCGATTCGACGAACCGGCCTTCGACTTCGCCGGCCGTTCCGTCCTCGTGACCGGTGGGACAGGCTCGTTTGGGCGCGCGTTCGTCGAAGCCGTGCTGGCCGGACCGGCGCCGCGCAAGCTGATCGTCTTCTCGCGCGACGAGCAGAAGCAGTACGAGATGGCGCAGCGCTGGGACCAGGCGGCGCATCCCTGCCTGCGCTGGTTCATCGGCGACGTGCGCGATGTCGACCGTCTGGAGATGGCGATGCGCGACGTCGACATCGTCGTCCACGCCGCCGCGCTGAAGCACGTGTCGGTGGCCGAATACAATCCATTCGAGTGCGTGAAGACGAACGTCCACGGCGCCGAGAACGTCGTGACGGCGGCACTGCGCACGCGGGTCCAGCGCGTCATCGCACTCTCCACCGACAAGGCGGCGAACCCGGTCAGCCTCTACGGTGCCAGCAAGCTCGCCGCGGACAAGATCTTCATCGCCGCCAACAACCTCCGCGGCACCGACGGCGCCACATTCTCGGTCGTGCGCTACGGCAACGTGCTCGGCTCGCGCGGCAGCGTCGTCCCCTACTTCCAGCGCCTGATCGCCGAGGGTGCCGCCGACCTGCCGATCACCGACCCGCGCATGACACGCTTCTGGATCACCATCGGCCAGGGTGTGGCTTTCGTGATCTCGTCGCTGGCGATGATGCAGGGCGGCGAGGTCTTCGTCCCGAAGATCCCGAGCATGAACGTGGTGGAACTCGCGCGCGCCCTCGCCCCCGGCCTGCCGCAGCGCATCGTCGGTATCCGCCCCGGCGAGAAGCTGCACGAGGCGATGATCCCCGAGGATGAGGCGCGCTCGACCCTGGAACTGGCCGACCGCTATGTGGTGATTCCCGGCCATCCGGGCTTTGACTTGGCACCCTATCGGGCCCTTGGGGCAGCACCGGTCCCCGAAGCCTTCCGCTATTCAAGCGACGACAATGCCGAGTGGCTCGACGCCGATGCCCTGCGCCGGCTGCTCGGAAGCGCCCCGTGACCGCGTTTCTCCCCTATGGGCGGCAGACCATCGAGGACGACGATGTCGCTGCCGTCGCCGCCGCCCTGCGCGACGATTTCCTCACCACGGGCCCCGGTGTCGCTCGGTTCGAGGCGGCCTTCGCCGAGGCGGTCGGCGCGCCCCACGCCATAGCCTGCAACAGCGGCACCGCAGCGCTGCACCTCGCCGCGATGTCGATCGGGCTGCGACCGGGCGACACCGTCGTGGTGCCGAGCCTCACCTTCGTCGCGACCGCGAACGCCGTTCGCTATGTCGGCGCCGAGGTGGCCTTCGCCGATGTCGACCCGGACACCGGCCTCACCGGGCCGGAACAGGTGCTCGCCGCAGCCACTCGGGCGAATAGTCCGGTAAAGGCGATCTTCCCGGTGCACCTCAACGGCCAAGCCGCCGACAGCCGCGGCATCGCCGCCGCACTGCCCGCCGGCGTTGCACTCGTCGAGGACGCCTGCCACGCGCTCGGGGCGGACCAGCGGGGCGGGGACATGCTGATGCACCCGATCGGCGCCTGCGCCGACGCGGCCATGTCCTGCTTCTCGCTCCATCCCGTGAAGGCGGTCGCCATGGGCGAAGGCGGCGTCGTCACCACCCGCGATCCTGCCCTCGCCGAACGGGCGGCGCGCCTGCGCAATCACGGCATCGACCGCGATCCCGCCGGTTTCCGCAATCGGGACCTAGGCTTCGCCGCGGACGGCACACCGAACCCCTGGTACTACGAGATGGCAGAGCCGGGCTTCAACCTGCGCGCCCCCGACCTGCTCTGCGCCCTCGGCCTCAGCCAGCTCGGCAAGCTGCCCCGCTTCATCGCCCGGCGGCAGGTTCTCGCCGCCCTCTACGACGACAGGCTGGCCTCGCTCGCCCCCGTCGTTCGACCCGTGCCGCGCGTCGCATGGTCCGGCCACGCCCGGCACCTCTACGCCGTCCTCATCGACTTCGCCGCGGCCGGGCGCGACCGCGCCGCCCTGATGCGCGCACTGCGCGACCGCGGCATCGGCAGCCAAGTGCACTACATGCCGGTCCACCTGCAGTCCTACTACACCGACCGCTATGGCTCGCTCGCCCTGCCGGGCGCCGAGGCCTACTACGCCCGCTGCCTCTCTCTGCCGCTGTTTCCGACGATGGCGGACGGCGACGTCGACCGCGTGGTCGAGGCGCTGGCGGACATCCTCGGCCTGCAGGCATAGTCTCGCCCGATGAAGGTCGCCGACATCCGTCCGGACGCGCTGATGGCAGGCCAGCAGGCCGCCATGCAACGTGACATCGCCATGCTCCAGGCCCGCCGGGCGGAGTTCGTCGAGACCCCCTGCCCCGCCTGCGGCGACGACGTCGGCGCCCCGCTCTACGAAAAGTACGGGATGACGCACCGGCGCTGCGTCGCCTGCGCCACCCAGTACGTCTCGCCCCGACCCGGCCCGGCCGTGTTGCGCGACTTCTATCGCGGCTCCGAGAACTACGCCTACTTCGCCCGGCACATCTTCCCGGCGAGCGCCGAACAGCGCCGCGAGCGCCTGTTCCGGCCGCGCGCCGCCATGGTGGCCGGCCTCGTCCGGGCGAGCGGCATGGATCGCCCCTCGCTGGTCGAGGTGGGTGCCGGCTACGGCCTGTTCTGCGAGGAGGTGCGGGCGACCGGCGTCTTCGACCGGATCGTCGGCATCGAGCCGACCCCCGACCTCGCCGGCATCTGCCGCGACAAGGGCGTCGAGGTGATCGAATCGCCGGTCGAGGAGATCGGCGCGGTCGAGCCGTTCGACATCCTCGCCGCCTTCGAAGTGATCGAGCATCTGTTCGACCCCGCCGCCTTCCTGACCGCCTGCCGCCGGCTGGTCCGGCCGGGCGGCCGCATCCTGCTGACCTGTCCGAACATCCAGGGCTTCGACACCATCCTGCTCGGCAGTGCCTCGAGCGCCGTCGACCACGAGCATCTGAACTACTTCAATCCGGACTCGATGGCGCTGCTGCTGCGCCGCGCCGGCTTCGAGGACATCGAGGTGACGACGCCCGGCCGCCTCGACGTCGACCTGGTGCGTCGCGCGCTGGCCGACGGCACGGTCGGGCCGGCTCGACTCGGCCCATTCCTGGCGCACCTGCTCGACCGGGACGACGCGGAGACCGATGCCCTGCTCCAGGATTTCCTGCGCCGCGCGCGCCTCTCCTCGAACCTGCAGGCCGTCGCGCGGCTTCCCGCCTGAGATGAGCGCGGCGCGGCATCCGCACGAACCGCGCTGGCGGCGCGCCGTCCGTCTCGCCGCCGAGACGGGGCCGCTGGTGAACGCCTATCTCCGCGTCTGCGACGCCGCCGGCCGCACGCCGCGCAACGACCTCGGCTGGCGCCATCTCGACACTTGGCTGACCGGCACCGCCCCGTCCGTGCCGGTGGGTACGCCGCGCCGGCGTCTGCTGATCTTCGCCATGCAGCCGCACTGGGTCGACATGTCGCTCGCCCTCGCGGCCCTGCTGGTCGGGCGCGGCGACACCATCGACTTCGTCTGGAGCCAGGAGGCGACGCATCTGCCGGATGTGCCGGCGCCGCTGCTCTACGGCCACTGGCTGGCCTCCGGCCGGCGGACCCAGCAGGTCTTCCACCACCCGCGCCTGCGGTTGATCGCACTGGAGTCGCTCGCGCCCGGCGCGGCGGACGACACCATGCGCGTCGCGGCCGAGGCCCAGGCCCAGGCCGACGCCAGCTACGCCCTGCGCAAGGAGCGCCTCGACCTCCACCCCGGCACAGCGGACCTCTTCGAACTTGCCCGCCGCCGCGCCGCCGACCTCGACGTGCTCCGCCGCCTCGCTCCCCTCCTCGACGGCGGCGACTACGACCGCCTGCTGATGCCGTCCGGCGGCATCTTGGAGTTCGGCGCCATCCATCGCTTTGCGACGGCGCGCGGCCTGGCCACGACGACCTACGAGTTCCCGGACGCCCGCGGCCGCATCATGGTGTCGGCCGCCGGCGCCGTGACCTCGCTGCCGACAGGGCCGCTCTGGGATGCCGCGGCACCGCATGCCCTGTCCGACGCGGACCGGGCGCGGATCGTGGCCCAGTTGGTCGAGGCGCGGCAGTCGCGGCCTAACGATCCCGCCGCGCCCAGCTTCCAGCGCGCCGCCATGGTCACCCCCCAGGCGGTGCGCGACGCGCTCGACCTGCCGGCGGACCGACGCACCGTGCTGGTCTGCTGCAACGTACCCTACGACGCGATCTTCTACGCCGCGCGCCGCAAGTTCTTCGCCGGCATGTGGGAGTGGCTGGCAGAGACGGTGCGCGTCCTAGGCGGCCGCAACGACTGCACCGTCGTCGTGCGCGCCCATCCCGCCGAGCCGCGTTTCGACACGCCCGAGACCGCCGAAGCCCTACTGCGCGAGGCCCTGCCGGTCCTGCCGGAGAATGTGCGCTTCGTCGGCCCGCTGTCGCCGATGAACACTTTCGCGATCATGCAGGTGGCCGATATCGGCGCCGTCTATGCCTCAACCACGGGGCTGGAGATGGCGATGCGCGGCATTCCGGTCGTCTGCGGCAATCCCGACCAGCACTACAACGGAAAGGGCTTCACCACCGACCCGAACGATCGCCCCGGCTATTTCGCCGCCCTCGACGCGCTTGTCGCCGCACCGGCCCGGCCGCGGCTCGGCGCGCAACAGATCGATCGCGCGCTCCTCTATGCCGACCTCTATTTCAACGCGTGGCCGCGGCCCTTCCCCTGGCACCTGTCGACCTTCTGGCGCGACGTGCGCGCGTGGCCGCCGGGCCGCATCCTCGGTCCGGATGGAACCGACCGCTACGGCACGACGGTCGACGCGTTCTGATCGTCGGCCAGATCGGTCTCGTCCCGGCCGCGATAGCGGCGTGGCCCATAGCACATGCCGATCGTCAGCCCGACCAGCGGCAGCGCGAGCGGCACCGCCGTCAGCATCAGCGGGTGGAGCAGCGCGCTCGCCACCACCGCGTGGCGCACGCTGCCGCGGAAGTATCGGAACAGCCCGAACCCGGCCACCAGCGGCACCGCCAACCCGAACATGCCGAGTTCGTAGAGCGCCGCGCCGTAGCCCGAGAGGATGCGCTCGGTCGGGTCGGCGAAGAACAGTGGCCACGCCCCGCTGTCCAGCTGCGCGCCCATATAGGCGCCGAAATCGGCGAGGCTGCCGGGCAGGAATCCGTGGTCCAGGAAGCCCTTGAAGGCAAAGAAGATCGCCGCCAGCCGCTGATTTCCGCTGGGATCTGCGATGACCAGCAGCGCTGGATTGTCGATCAAAAGGCCGAGCAATTCCAGGATGCGCAGCCCATCGGTGCGCAGCGTTACTTCTAGTCCCCATGCCGCCAGGACAGCCAGAGGTGCCAGCAATCCGACGAGGAAAACCACCGGGCGCGCCATCGCAAGGCCATAGACCACCACGGCGAAGGCGAGCAGTAGGGCCACCTGCGCCGACTGCGCCAGCAGCACGATCTGCACCACGCAGAGCAGCCCGGCCAGCGACCGTTCCCGCCCGCGCAGGAACAGCAGCAGCAGCAGGAACGCCGCCACCGTCGCATAATGGCTGGGCTCCGTTGCGAGGGCCGTCACGCCGCGGTCGGCGGTCGTCCGCGCCTCCGACACCAGCCCGGTCAGCAGCGTCCGCCCGACGAACATCTGCAGCATGCCGACCGCGAACCAGACATGCACGGCGGCCGCCAGAAGCCGGTCCGACAGAGGGTACCCGCCGCGCGCCAGGAGCAGCGTCGCCGATGCGATGGCGAACAGCGACACGTAGGCGAGCGCGCTGCGCCACGCGGTAAAGTTGCCGATGTCGGCCGGCAACAACAGAAAGGCCACCGCGACCGGCAGCAGCAGGGCCAGGAGCGCCACCGGCACCGGTGTGCGCAGCCCGAGCAGCAGCAGCGCGATTCCCGCCGCGAGCAGCGCGTAGGGCTGCGTGTCGGTGGGCAGAGGCAGAGGCGCCAGATAGGGAAACAGGCAGAACAGGTGGAACGCCGCAGCGAGCGCGGCGACCAGCCCGAAGGTGAAGCTCGGTCTTGCCGCGGGTACTGCCTGTACCGCTCCGACCGTCACGGCCGCCGAACTCCCGCCCGCACGAAGACGATCACGATGCCGAGGCCGAGGCCCGTCGCCAGCGCGATCAGCAGCGTCCGCCCGAGGCTGGGCGAGGTCGGGCGCGGCGACACGGTCGGCCCGTCGACGATGCGCGCGCCGTAGCCGACGTCGACGTTCGTCATCATGCGTTCCCGCGCCTGGTCGAGCAGCAGCGCCCGCATGGCGGCGCGCGTCTCGACATTCTGCTCATGCTGCAGTTCGCGCGTCAGGAAGGCGACGTAGCGCTCGGCCCGTTCGCGGTGCGCCTCGCGCAGGACTGCGTCGGCACCCTGGTTCACCCAGGAGAGCAGGTCCCGCGCGAAGATACGGTCGGGATGCACGAACTCCACGGTGTGGATCCCGCGCGCCTCGCCCGAGTCGGTCACGCGGATCCGTGCCTGCAGATATTCGGCCAGCGCCGCGTCGTCTGGCGGAGACCAGCCCGGCAGCCCGACGATCCAGCGCAGTGCAGCCCGCGCCCAGGTCACAGGCCCGCCCGGCTCGTAGTACCCGCCGCCGTCGGCGTCGTACGGGAACACGCGCTGGCCGAGCTTCTGCGTCGCGTTCAGGTGCCGGGCCAGCCGCTCGGAGTGCAGCAGCACCCGGTACTCGGCGAAGGGATCGGCCGCCTGTTCGGCCTGCCGCCCGGGCAGCAGTGCGGCCAGCTGGCTCAGGCCCTGGGTATCGTTAGACGGGCTGGCACTCGCGACCTGCAGCCGCGCAGTGTATTGCGGCGTCGCGAACAGCAGCCACAGGAAGCCGAGCAAGAGGCAGACCGCCGTCGTGACGAGGATCGCGCGGCGCCCATCCGACAGCGTCGTCCAGACGTCCCGCAAGGTCGCCTCGCCCGCAGAATCGGCCGGGCGGAAAAGCGGCTCGTAATCGCCCGGCATCGCCGCTCGCATCCCCCACCTGTACCGAACGCCGCCCTCGACAGACCGCGTCGGCCGGCTTCAGCCGGCCGACGGGTGCCGGCTCAGCCGCCGGCCTTCATCGCCTGCTGCCGCTTCGCCGCATCGTCGGATGCCGGCATCACGATCTGCGTCTGCGTCACCACCGCCAGCTTGCGGCCCTTCTCGTCCTTCACCACGGTCTGCCAGACTTGGGTCGTGCGCCCGACATGCACCGGCGTCGCCTCGCCGAACAGCTTGCCCGGCGGCGTGCCGCGCAGGAAGTTGGTCTTCGACTCCAGCGTGCTGGTCCGCGTCCCGTCGGGCAGGTTCATGATCGTGCCGCGCGCGCCCAGCGTGTCGGCGAAGGCCATGTAGACGCCGCCGTGGACGACGTTCGCCCCATTCGTGTGCTGCGGCCCGGTGTCCATCTCGGCGAGGATGCGCTCCTTGCCGACCTCGGTGAAGCGGATACCGAGGGCTTCGATGAAATTGGTGTTGTCGGTCATGACGTGCTCGTCTGGGAGGGAATGAAGCAGGATCGGATGCGGCGGCCCGCAGGGTCAATTACCGCGAAGGTCGTCACAGCACATCGTCGGACTGGGTCGTCATGCCGGCCGGTTGTCTACCGGTTTGGCGTCGATGGCCCCGACCGGTTCGGTCGCGGCGACCGTGTCGTGCAGCACCAGGGGCTGCGTCTGCGAGATCCGCCGCAGCCGGTCGGGCACGCGCCATTCCAGCGTATCGAACCCGTCCTCGCCGGGGACCGCGGACCACTCGTCCAGCGCCACGCCGCTGTCGCGCGACACCCAGGCCGGGTCCGGCTCCGCCTCGACCGCGCGCTCCAGCCAGGCCCGCGCCGCTTCCGGGTCGTTGTTCTCGCGCATCTCGACGTCGGCCATCAGGCGGCAGACCCGCGCCGACGGCTCGGGCTGGCTGGCGTCGCGCAGGTGGCGGCGCGCCTCGGTCCACTGCTCGGCCTCGATCGCCGCCTCGGCCAGCATGATCCGCGTCTCGCGATGCTCCGCATTGGCACCAGCCAGCTTCTGGGTCCGCGCATAGCGCTCCAGCGGCGGCAGGTCGGCGATGATGTCGCGGAAGACGGCCAGAAGTGCCGGATGCGGCGCTCGCTTCCAGGCGTCGAAGATCGTCCGCTCGGCCTTGCGCTGACTGCCGGCGGCGAGTTGGCGACGTGCCAGCTCCACCGACGCCGGCACGAGATCCGGATCGAGCTTGTGTGCCGACTGCGCGATCATCAGGGCGCGGTCGCCGTCGCCCTCACGGGCGATCTGCCGCGTGCGCTCGACCTGCAGCACCGCCCGCTTGTGCCGCGTCTCCGGCTTCGGCAGCAGCTTGTGCTTCTCGATCGACTCCATCGTGCGCTCCGCCTCGGACCAGAGGCCGGCGCGCGTCTGCAGGTCGAACAGCGTCTCCAGCACCCATCGGGTGCCCGGCCGCTGCCGGTTGGCACGCTCGGCCAGTGCGATCGCCCGCGGCAGGTCGCCCTCGCGCTGCGCCTGGACGAGCAGGCCCCGCATGCCCATGAACGCCGTCTCCGGGCGGTCGAGCATCTGGGTGAAGTAGCGCCGTGCGGCCGCCGAATCGCCGTCCAGCTGCGCCGACTGAGCCGCCAGCAGCATGGTCAGCGGCGGATCGTGCAGCAGGCCGTCGGCCCGCCGCGCCTGCCGCCGCGCCTCGTCGGCGTCGCCGGCGGCGACAGCCACCATGCCCAGCGTCAGCGCGCGATAGCCGCGCTCGCGCCGGCGCAGGCGCCGGTGACGCATGTAGCGTCCGGGGGCATGCCGGATGGCGCTGATCGCACCCCAGAACAGCGTCAGGATGAGTGCCACGGTCACGACCGCGGCGAGCAGGATGCCCACCGTGGTCTCGATGACCCAACCCTGCCACTCGATGACCACCGCACCCGGTCGGTCTGCGAGCCAGACCGCGATCGCGACAATGATCGCGACCTTGATGAAGAAAAGGACCGCCCTCAGCATCAGCCGGCCCCCCTCACGGCCAGTGCGGCTTTCTCGAGCCGTTCGAGACCGTCTGCCACGGCGAGCCGCGCCTTGGCGTCGGCCAGCCAGTCGGCGAAGGCCGCGGCGGGCTCACCCTGGAGCGCCCCGACCTCTTCCACCGCCTTCGCAAGATTGCCGTCGTCCATCGCCGCCTCGGCGCGCGCAAGGACCGCATCCGGCGTATCGCCCGCGGCGTCTTCGCCGACGCGGCGCACGCGCACCACCGAGGTCGCGCGCTCGATCATCGAATCGAGCCAGCCCTCGCCGGTCTGCGGCCGGATCCGGCCGCCGACCTCGGAGGCGATCTCCTTGAAGCGCTTCGTCAGCTGCGGCAGCGTCGGAATGCCGGTCGCGGCGCGGTCGGCCCAGCCGTTCAGGGCCTCGGCGACGGTCGGCTGATCCTCGCCCAGCCTGCGCAGGTCCGACACCGCGGTCTCGAAAGGCGCACCCTCGGCCAGGGCGTCCCTGACGCCGTTCAGCGCCATCAGCATCGCCGCCGTCCGGTCGCGTGCCGCCTCGCGCGTGGCCTCCTGGGCAGCCTCGGTCGCGGCCGTCACCTGCTTCTCGACGTCCGCGAGACCCGTGGTCAGCCGGTCGCCGAGCTTGCCGGTCGACTGCTCGACCGCGGTGAGCTGGTCCTGCAGCGCGCCGCGCGCGTCCTGCACCGCCGTCAGCTTCGCCTGGAGGTCGTCGATGCGGGCCTCCAGATCCGGCTGGCCCTGGTCGCGTGCTGCGACCTCCGTGATGCGCGATTCCAGAGCGTCCAGCCTGTCGCCCAGACGCTGCTCGATCCGCGACAGATTTTCCGTCATCCGGGCTTCCGCCGAGCCGATCCGCCCCTGCAGGTCGGTGATCTCGGCGGTCGGCATGCGGCTGCGCTGGCCCTGCTCCATCGCGACGCGCATCGTGTCCTGCCGGTCCCACAGCATGTAGCCGAGCACGCCGGTGGCGAGCGCGAGGAGCACGAGCAGTGCTATCACCACGCCGACGCCGCCGCCCTGGCGGCGCTGCGGCTGGTGCGGCGGCGGCGGCGCCTGCGAGGGACGCTGCGCCTGGTCCTTCTGCTCCCACCGGATCTCCGGCTTGCGCGCCGGCTCCGCGCCGGCGCTCTCTGCGGCAGCAGCGGCCGGTCCCGGCCGCGGCTGCTCGTCCTGTGGCGGCATCGTCCCCGTCTCCAGCCAGCGGTCGACCAGTGCGATCATCGCCGGCTGCTCCGGCCGATCGGCGATCTCGACCCGGCGCCAGCCGACGGCGCGCGCCGCTTCCGCGACCTGGGCGCTCAGGCACAGCGCCGTGACCTGGGCGCATTTGTCCGCGACGCCGGCTTCCTGCACCAGCCGCACGAAGGTGCCGGCGGTGCGCGGCGAGAAGAACAGTACGAGGTCGAGGCCGCCCACCTTCAGCGCCTCGATCGTCTCGATCGACAGGGCCGGCGCCGGCAGTGCCGAGTAGAGCTCGACCCGCCGCACCTCGTAGCCCGCCTCGCCGAGCTGCCCGGCGAGGTCGCCCGCGATCGTCCGGCCGCCTGCATGGAGCAGTGCGCCATCGGCAGGCTTCAGCTTCTCCATGACCAGCATGGCGAGCGCCTCGGCATCGCCGCGCGCGCTCTCGACCTTCTCGAAGCCGGCGTTCCGCGCCACGTCCGCCGTCGCATCGCCCACCGCGAAGATCGGCAGGTCGCGCCGCTCGGTGGACGTCGCAAACTCGCGCGCGCCGAAGGCGCTGGTCAGCAGGACCGCCTGGATGCCGTCCAGGTCGATCGGTCCGTGGTCCGTCGCCCGGATCTCGAGCAGCGGCTCCTGGATCGGCTCGATGTCGCGCTCGCTCAAGGCCCGCGCGATCGCTCCCGCATTCTCACGCGGGCGGGTGATCAGCGCCCGCATCCTGCCCCCTTCCGTTCGCACTCGGCCCTCATCAAAGGAATAGCTCCCGGTCTCCGGCAGCGCGCAGTGCGCGCCCGGCATCTTCGCCCATCGCGGCCGCGTCGGCCACCGTACCGCGTCTCTCGCAGCGCCAGACCTTGCTGCCGTCCGGCCGCGCCAGCAGCGCGCGCAGGACGAGGTCGTCGCCGCTCTGCTCGGCGAGAGCCGCGACGGGCGTCCGGCACGAGCCGTCCAGCGTGCCGAGCAGCGCCCGCTCCGCCGTCACCGCCGTGCGCGTCGGCGCATCGTCGAGCGCATCCAGCCAGCCGATCAGTTCCGCATCGTCCGAGCGGCATTCGACGGCGATAGCGCCCTGCGCCGCCGCCGGCAGCATGTCTTCCGGCGACAGCACCGCCCGCGCCTGGCTCTCGATGCCGAGCCGCTTGAGGCCGGCGAGCGCCAGGATCGTCGCTGCGACCTCGCCCTGTTCCACCTTGCGCATGCGCGTGCCGACATTGCCGCGTAGCGGCACCACGTTCAGGTCGGGCCGCACGGCCAACAGCTGCGACTGGCGCCGCAGCGACACCGTGCCCACCGTCGCGCCGTGCGGCAGGTCCGCGATGCTCGCCGCCGTCGCGATCAGCGCGTCGCGCGGGTCTTCGCGCGGCAGGATCGCGGCGAGGGTGAATCGCGGGTCGACGACGGTCTCCATGTCTTTCAGGGAATGCACCGCAAGATCGATCCGACCGTCCGCCAGGGCCGCCTCGATTTCCTTGACGAACAGGCCCTTGTTGCCGATTTCCGAGAGGCGGCGGTCCTGAACGCGGTCGCCCGCGGTCGAGATCGGAACCAGTTGAACGGCGTCCGCGGCCGCGAGTTCCGGATGCGCGCGGATCAGCCGGTCACGCACCTGCTCGGATTGGGCAAGGGCGAGCGGGCTTCCGCGCGTTCCAATTTTGATCGACCGTTCCCGCCGCATGCGGTTTGTGTAGCCCGTCGGACGTGGATTGGCAAAGCCGGAGTTCCCGCCGCCGAGCGGGCGAAAGGGTGTGGCGTGATCGTCCTGGGGATCGAAACGAGCTGCGACGAGACGGCGACCGCCATCGTCCGGGACGACCGGACGATCCTGGCGGAGGCTGTGCTGTCGCAGATCGAGGCGCACGCGCCCTATGGCGGCGTCGTGCCCGAGATCGCCGCCCGGGCGCATCTCGACAACCTGGACGGCCTCGTCACGCGCGTGCTCGACGACGCCGGGATCGGCTTCGCCGACCTGGACGGCGTCGCCGCGACGGCGGGGCCGGGCCTGATCGGCGGCCTGCTCGTCGGGTCGACCATGGGCAAGGCCATCGCCATGGTGCACGACAAGCCCTTCGTCGCGGCCAACCATCTGGAGGGCCATGCGCTCACGGCGCGGATCACGGACGGCGTCGACTTCCCCTACCTCCTGCTGCTCGTTTCCGGCGGCCACTGCCAGTTCGTCTCGGTCGAGGGCGTCGGCCGCTACCGCCGCCTCGGCACGACCATCGACGACGCGGTCGGCGAGGCCTTCGACAAGACGGCGAAAATGGTCGGCCTGGGCTATCCCGGCGGGCCGCAGGTCGAGGCCGCCGCCCGCACCGGCGACCCGCGCCGCTTCGATCTGCCGCGGCCGATGCGCGGCCGCCCCGGCTGCGACTTCTCCTTCTCCGGCCTGAAGACCGCCGTGCGCCGCCGGATCGAGGCGCTGCCCGGCGGCCGCCCGGCGCCGCAGGACGTCGCCGACCTCTGCGCCTCGTTCCAGGCGGCCATCGCCGATTCGCTGGCCGACCGCTGCCGCAACGCCCTCGCCATGTTCCGCGAGGCCCATCCGCAGGGCGGCCCGCTGGTCGTGGCCGGCGGCGTCGCCGCCAACGCGCACCTGCGCGAGCGCCTCGCCGCGGTCGCGGCCGGCCACGGCACGCCGCTGATCGCCCCGCCGCTGCGGCTCTGCACCGACAACGCGGTGATGATCGCCTGGGCCGGCGTCGAGCGGCTGCGCCTCGGCCTGCACGACGGCCTCGATTTCGCGCCGGTGCCGCGCTGGCCGCTCGACTCGCTGAGGGGCGCCTGATGCGCGTCGGCATCGCCGGAGCCGGCGCCTGGGGCACCGCCCTCGCCCTCGCCGCCTGCCGCGCCGGCCACGACGTCGGCCTCTGGGCGCACCGGAAGGAGACCGCCGAGGCCATCGCCCGCACCGGCGAGAGCCCCTACCTGCCCGGCATCTCTCTCCCCGCCGCGGTCGCGGCGACGACCGACATCGCCGAGACCGCGGCCTGCGACCTGCTGCTCCTCGTCACGCCGGCGCAGCATCTGCGCGCCACCTGCGCCGCCTTCGCGCCGCACTGGCGGCCCGGCACGCCCGCCGTGATCTGCGCCAAGGGCATCGAGCAGGGCAGCGGCGAACTGCTCGGCGACATCGTCGCCGCCACCCTGCCCGGCGTGCCCTGGCTCGTCCTCTCCGGCCCCACCTTCGCCCGCGAGGTCGCCGAGGAGCGGCCGAGTGCGGCGACCGTCGCAGCGCACGACGCCACGCTCGCCGCCGAGGTCGCCGCCGGCCTCGCCACCCGGCGCTTCCGCCTCTATTCCAGCACCGACCCGGTCGGCGTCCAGATCGGCGGGGCGGTCAAGAACGTCGTCGCCATCGCCGCCGGCGTCGTCGAGGGCCGCAGGCTCGGCGACAATGCCCGGGCCGCGCTGATCACCCGCGGCCTCGCCGAGATCGGCCGCCTCGCCGCCGCCCTGGGTGCCGAGCCGCGCACCCTGATGGGGCTGGCCGGGCTCGGCGACCTCACCCTCACCTGCTCGGCGATGCAGTCGCGCAACTTCTCGCTCGGCGCCGCCCTCGGCGCGGGACGCGGCCTGGACGAGATCCTGGGCGAGCGGACCTCGGTCGCCGAGGGCGTGTGGACGGCCCGCTCGGTTGCGACACTCGCCCGCAGCCGCGGCGTCGACATGCCGATCTGCTTCGCCGTCGAAGCCGTGCTGCACGGCGGCGCCGACCTGGGCGCCACGATCGAGGGCCTGCTGGCGCGGCCCTACGTCGCCGAATAGGCGCGCCCGCGCCGACTCGGCGCGATCGGCGATTGCAAAGCGGCCGCTTCCCGTTCTCTGATGGCGCAAAGCGTCGTCAGAACGTCTTCGGGGAGATGCCCAAGTGACCATATCCGTCACCACCCCCACCCGTGATCAGCATCCTGCGGTTGCGCCCGCCGCCGTGCCGCCCGCCGCCATCCCGCTCGACCGGATCGACGTCAGCGACCCGCAGATCTACCAGGACGACAGCTGGGGCCCCCTCTTCGCCCGCCTGCGCGACGAGGACCCGGTGCACTGGTGCGCCGAGAGCGCCTACGGCCCCTACTGGTCGGTCACCCGCTACAAGGACATCATGCAGGTCGAGGTGAACCACGCGGTCTTCTCCTCGGCGGCGGAACTCGGCGGCATCCAGGTCGAGGACCAGCCGAAGGAGATGGACCGCCCGAGCTTCATCCGCATGGACCCGCCGGGCCACACCAAGCAGCGCAAGGTCGTCGCCCCCATGGTGGCGCCCCGCTACCTCGTCGAGATGGAGAAGACCATCCGCGAGCGGACGCGCCGCGTCCTGGACGACCTGCCGAGGGGCGAGACCTTCGACTGGGTCGACCGCGTCTCCATCGAACTGACCACCATGATGCTCGCCACCCTGTTCGACTTCCCGTGGGAGGACCGGCGCAAGCTGACCTTCTGGTCGGACGTCGCCACCGCCAACGTCCGCTCGCCGGACGCCCCCGTCCATTCCGAGGCCGAGCGCTTCGCCGAGCTGACGAAGATGGCCGAGTATATGGGCCGCCTGTTCAAGGAGCGCGCCGCGGCCGAGCCGAAGTTCGACCTGCTGTCGATGCTGGCCCACGGCCAGGCGACGCGCGACATGCCCTTCCGCGAGTTCATGGGTACGCTCGGCCTGCTGATCGTCGGTGGCAACGACACGACCCGCAACTCGATGACCGGCGGCCTGATCGCGCTGCAGGAGAACCCGGCCGAATACGCCAAGCTGAAGGCCAACCCGGACCTCGTCGGCAGCCTCGTCCAGGAGACGATCCGCTGGCAGACGCCGGTGATCCACATGCGCCGCACGGCGAAGTCCGACACCGAACTCGGCGGCAAGACCATCCGCGCCGGCGACAAGGTCGTCATGTGGTACGTCTCGGGCAACCGCGACGAACGCGCCATAGAGAACCCCGAGGCCTTCGTCATCGACCGTGCCAAGCCGCGCCTGCACGTCTCGTTCGGCGCCGGGGTGCATCGCTGCGTCGGCGACCGCATCGCCGAACTGCAGCTGCGCATCCTGTGGGAGGAGATCCTGGCCCGCGACCTCGACATCGAGATCGTCGGCCCGCCGGAACGGCTCTACTCCAACTTCCTGCGCGGCTACCGGGCACTGCCGGTGCGGATCGCGGGGTAAGCGCCGGGTTCAGCCGGCGTGCCGCAGCTCCGGCGGGGCCAGTCCGATCATCGCGGCGAGCGGCACGGTCGGCCAAGCGGCGGCGGTGCGCGGTAGGTGTTTCAGGAGGTCGGTGACGGGCGGCAGGGGCGGCGTCACCGCCTGCGTGTGAAACGTTCTGGAACGTCGCCGGGCCGATGTTTCACGGGATGCCGCGGGGGGCGCCTTCGCGACGGCCTTCGCTTCGGCGCCGTCCTCATTCACCGCGGCCGGCGGTCCGGCCAGTTCGGCGGCGATATCGGGTTCCAAGGTCAGCGGCGCGTCGAGGGCGAACAGCTCCGCATCGACCGGCGGCCCCTCGCCCCAGGCCGCGGCGTCCGCGGCGATCGCGATGCCGGCGGCCGCGTCGCCGACATCGGTCTTCGCCAGGCCCAGCCGGTCCGCCACCCAGAAGGCGGCGCGGAGGTCGCCGCGCCGGACGGCGGTCTCGATCGCGTCCACCGCCGCCCCGTGCAGCCCCCTGAACCGTGCCGCCGCCTCGACCGCGAGGAAGCGCTGCTCCTCCAGGATTCTGGTCCTGAGCCGTTCGGAGCGCTGCAGGGTGCGCCAGAGCGTGGTGCGCGAGCAGCCGAGCCGCTCGGCGACGGATTTGAGCGGGACACCGCCGGCGATCATCACGGCCGCCTCGTTCCAAGCGTCGGGCGAAGCGACGCGGCTGCCGTCGCCGCCGGGGCGGAAGATCGTAGGGGTATCGGGAGCGGTGCTGTCATCGAGCGGCGGCATGGGCGTCTCCTCCAGCAAAGGGGACTTACATCCTATTTCGCAACCACAATCTGAATCAAGGAATTATTGCTTATCCGCGTTCGACCGGCACACGCCCGGCCCTTTTGCTCCGTCATTGCGAGCCGAAGGCGAAGCAATCCATCCATCCGTCTGCACCGGCCGTGGATTGCTTCGTCGCTCCGCTCCTCGCAATGACGGCATTGAAAGGGCGCGCCCCGCAATGCCGGCACCGAAAGGCGGCGAGGTCGGGTCTCGGGGCGGAGGTTCGGCGACCTCCGCACCCGCCTGGGCGATGCCCGATGGCCGTTCAGGCGCCCGTGGGCTGGCGCAGGGCGGCAAGGAGCGCCTGCGCCGCCTCGGCCGAGGATGCCGGGTTCTGGCCGGTGATGAGCCGGCCGTCGACCACGGTGTGGACGCCCCAGTCCTTCACCCTGGAGAAGACGGCGCCGAGGCCGACGAGTTCGTCCTCGAGGAGGAACGGCACGACCTCCGCGAGACCGACGGCCGTCTCCTCGCTGTTGGTGAACCCGGTCACGGTGCGCCCCCGGACGAACGGCGTGCCGTCGGGATTGGTCACCCGATGCAGGACGCCCGGCGCATGGCAGACCAGGGCGAGCGGCTTGCCGGTCGCGACGATGGATTCGATCAGGCCGATCGAGGTCGGGTCCTCGGCCAAGTCCCACATCGGTCCGTGGCCGCCGGGGTAGAAGACCGCGTCGAAATCCTTCTGGTCCACACTGTCCAGGCGCAGGGTCTGCGCGAGCTGCGCGTTGGCGGCTTCGTCGGCCTTGAAGCGCCGCGTGAGGTCGGTCTGGAAATCCGGCTCGTCGCTCTTCGGATCGAGCGGCGGCCGGCCGCCCTTGGGCGAGGCGAGCGTGATCTCGGCCCCGGCATCCTTCAGGACGTAATAGGGCGCCGCGAGTTCCTCCAGCCAGAAGCCGGTCTTCCTGCCGGTGTCCCCGAGCCTGTCGTGGGACGTCAGTACCATGAGGACTTTCATCGTCGTTCCTTTCGTCGTGCGGCGCTGTGTCCGGCGGCGCCTTGTGGCTGTCGGCCGGATCGCCGCGTTCGATCGGCCCTATCGGCCTTTCGATGAAGGGAAGATGGCATCGGCGGAGATATTCGAGAAATTTACTTGTTCGATTTCAGATATTCATACGAATCATATCTCGATGAAATACGACCTGAACCTGCTGCCGGTCTTCATGGCGCTCATGGAGGAGCGGAGCGTCACGCGTGCCGCCAGCCGGCTCGGGATGACGCAGCCGGCCCTCTCGAACGCGCTGGGCCGCCTGCGGGACATGCTGCACGACCCGCTGTTCATCCGCGAGCGGTACGGGATCCGGCCGACGCCGCGCGCCGAGGAGATCGCGCCGACAATCGAATCGGCATTGGCGCGGCTCGACGAGGTGGTGGTCCACCAGCAGGAGTTCGATCCCGCGCACGCCGAGCACCGGTTCCTGATCGCGCCGAACAGCTATGCGGAACTGATCCTGATGCCCGCACTCGTCGCGCGGCTGCGCGCGCAGGCGCCCGGCATCCGGCTGCGCATGACGCCGTTCGGCAACGATCTCGCCGAGACCGGCGTCATCTCGGGGACCACCGCGATGGTGCTGGGCCGGATCGTCGATCCGCCGGACAACCTCGTCGTCCAGCACCTGATGGACGACGGCCTCGCCTGCGTCGTGCGCCGCAACCATCCCGACGTCGACCGCGCCATCTCCCGCGAACAGTATGAGAGCCTGAAGCACGTCAACGTGCTGCCGCCCGGCCGCATCCGGGCCGGCGTGTTCCAGGCGCTGGGAAAGCAGAACCTAAAGCGGGACGTCGCCGTCTCGGTCACGCACTTCCTCGCCGTTCCGGAGATGATCGCCGTCACCGACTACTGCGCGACGCTGCCGATCCTGATCTGCCGCGGTCTCGAACGCGATCCACGCCTGAAGGTGCTGCCCGCTCCGGTCGACCTCGGGACGTTCCCGGTGGAACTGGGCTGGCATGTGCGGTATCGCGACGATCCCGCGCACAGGTGGCTGAGGGCGGCGGTGATCGATACGGCACGGTCGATTTCGGAGTCGTCCGGCGTGTGAGCCCTGTCGCGACCCGGACGTGGCGGCGTCGCCGCGCACCTTTCACGCACCTTCCCGGACGCGCCGCCGCATGCGGCGTGAGCCGGGATCCATGCGGCCGGCGCTGCGGCGGATACCGCGATGTTCGGCCATCGGCGCGCGTGCCCGGGGTCCCGAGCAGATCCTCGCTGGTGATGTCGCCGCGCACGAATCCACTCCCGTCAATCGGACCGGCGCAGGGTGGTCAGCAAGGCCGCACCGACGATCACGCACGTCCCGACGAGCGAGATCACGTCGGGGAACTCCCCGAAGAACAGGAACCCCGCGGCGAGCGTGAGGATTATTCTCGCATAGTCGATGGGAGCGAGGGTCGCGACCGAGCCCGCCCGGAAGGCGAGGATGCCGGCATACTGCGCGGACGGTCCGAGGATGGCTATGCAGGATAGCCAGAACAGGTCGGACGCGCCGGGCGTGCGCCATGACAGCAATCCCGGCACCAGCGAAAACCCCACGGTGATGAGGGACAGATAGAACATGATGGACAGCGGCGAATCGTTGCGGGAGATGATCTTGGTGCAGACCAGGACGGCGCCGCTGAGGGCGGCGCTGGCGAGCGCCGCCAGGGCCGCCCACTCAAAGCCGTCCGCGCCGGGGCGCATCACGATCAGGACGCCGGCCGATCCG
>Ga0114916_1000745_pt1 | contig 20353 bp, 12 predicted proteins | sample MalvirAntarct_66_FD_83501 | JGI IMG/M metagenome (GOLD analysis project Ga0114916, IMG submission 83501) | Marine viral communities from the Global Malaspina Expedition - Malaspina viral metaG Antarct_66 | ecosystem: Environmental > Aquatic > Marine > Oceanic | place: West Anvers Island... | reverse complement strand
CCCTTGTACTGTTTATGGTGCAACATACATTTCTATTTTAGATTTAAATGATAATTCAGAGAAGTATGTTGATATAACTAATTGAAAAACTCGATAAACAATGCCTTACATTCAAATATTTCTCATTTTTATTGTTTTATCAGGAATAACAAGCTGCAGAAAAGACAAAATGCCGACTCCCGAGGATATTGCTCCTATAGGAATTGGCGGTGACTACTGTCCTGAAATGTATTATGAGAGAAGCGAAGCCTATCCAGATACTTTTTATAAGACCAATGATGCTGATATGAACTGTGTTGTTGGTTCAGAATCAGTATATATGGAAAATTACGTCTATAATCGTCCTATTTTAAATCCCAATAATGCTTTTGAATTTGCTTTTATAAGGGACAAGCCCTATGAATTGATTTCGGAACCTGAACTTTGTATTTATAACTTCTGTGACAACACAACAAAAATATTGACTGATAAAGTGTTTTATGGGTTTGACTGGAGCGTTAAAGACTGGATTATATTCACAGGAGAGGACTTACAACTCTATAAAATAAAATCGAATGGTGACAGCCTCACGAAATTAACAAATACAGGTTCTTGGAATGACTATGCTCGCTGGAGTCCAAATGGAACACGCTATTTATATGCTGATGCTTCAAACAATTCAAATAGTATTACTATAAGCAGTGAGTCAGGACAAATTCTCAAAACTTTTGATTTATTAATGAGTAGCTGGGCTTGGCTCAATGAAAATGAAATCATTTACTCTAATCAAGGCAATACTGAACTACGGAAATATAATATAGAAACAGAAACAATCTCTACAATTGCGTTTGAAACAGGAGTTGGTCCATCAGGTGATCGTATTACCGTAGATGATTATGGGAATATTTACACAACTTCTGATGCTGGATTAGTCCTTGCAAACCAGTCTGGAAATATTGAAGTTATCGATTCTAATTATGTTACATATTCTTCTGGTTATCCTCAGTATTTAACAGATGACAAAATTTTATTGCAACGCTTTATTAATGATACTACCTATTTTGAAGATTGCGAAGCTCATTATGCAACTTATATCTCTATTTTTGATAAAAGCACCGGCAATGAAAGACGAATTAAAATAGCAGAATAAAAGAGATTAATCTCAGCTCAGAGAAGTATACTGATATAGCCGAATAAAAGATTCAACAAGCACCATCGATCATGAATGGTGCTTGCTTAATAGGAATAGTTTCTAGAAGTTTGGTGTTAATGCATGTGTCTTGAAGAAGTCATCAATATACTCAATCGCTTCTTCTTCTGTGTCGACAATTCTAAATAAATCCAAATCACCTTCAGATATATTTCCTTCGGCGAGCATTGTGTTCTTTACCCAATCCATTAAACCTTGCCAGTATTCTTTTCCGATAAGAACAACTGGTTTTTTATTTATTTTTTTCGTCTGAATCAAGGTTAAAGCTTCAAACATTTCATCCAGTGTTCCAAATCCTCCTGGGAGTACCACAAATCCTTGAGAGTACTTTACAAAAACTACTTTTCTAACGAAGAAATAGTCAAATTTCAAGTTAGATTCAGCATCAATATATTGGTTTCCGCTTTGTTCGAAAGGCAAGTCGATATTAAGACCAACAGATTTTCCTCCACCTTCTTGAGCGCCTTTGTTTCCAGCCTCCATAATTCCTGGTCCGCCACCGGTAATCACACCATAACCTCGTTCACCGAGCATTTTTGAAACATTTACTGCTTTTTGGTAATATTTATTTTGCGGTTGAGTACGAGCAGATCCAAACACAGAAATACATGGACCAATTTTCGCCATGCTTTCATATCCATTCACAAATTCAGCCATGATTTTGAAAATCGCCCAACTGTCATTTGTTTTTATCTCATACCAATCTTTCCTTACATTCATTTTTTATCTATTTAATTCTATTTCTAAATAACTTGAGGTGTGTGATTTATTTTTCTTTTTAACCAATTGCTCTGGAGTTCCTTCAGCAACAATTTGTCCACCTTCTTGACCACCATTGGGTCCAATGTCAATAATATAATCCGCAACTTTTACGATGTCTAAATTATGTTCAATCACCAAAACTGTGTTCCCTTCTTCCACAAGTCTGTTCAAGACTTCGAGTAACATTCGAATATCTTCAAAATGTAAACCTGTAGATGGTTCATCAAGGATGTAAATTGTTTTCCCTGTACTTCGCTTCGATAATTCAGAGGCTAATTTAATCCTTTGTGCTTCGCCACCTGATAAAGTTGTCGATGCTTGACCCAGTTTCACATAACCTAACCCAACGGAAACGAGTGTCGACAATATACGATGAATTTTTGGTATCGGTTCAAAAAACTCAGCGGCAGCTTCGATATTCATATCCAAAACATCGAAAATCGACTTGCCTTTATACCTTACTTCCAGCGTTTCACGATTGTAACGTTTACCACCACAAGTTTCGCACTCCACATAAACATCAGGCAGAAAATTCATTTCTATCACCTTCAAACCTCCACCTTTACAAGTTTCGCATCGACCTCCTTTCACATTAAAAGAGAATCTTCCGGGTTGATAACCTCTAATTTGTGCTTCAGGTAAACTGGCAAACAAAGAACGAATTTCTGTAAATACTTTTGTATAGGTCGCTGGATTAGAACGTGGCGTTCTACCAATAGGACTTTGATCAATTTCGATGACTTTGTCTAAATGTTCTAACCCCTTAATGTCTTTGTAAGGCAATGGCTCTTTTACCCCATTATAGAAAAATGCGTTTAAAATTGGATAGAGTGTCTGGTTAATCAACGATGATTTTCCACTTCCTGAAACCCCTGTCATGCAGGTAAATGTTCCCAGTGGAATTTTAAGATCTACATTTTTCAAATTGTGTCCTGAAGCTCCAGAAAGAACCAGTTTTTTACCGTTTCCTTTTCTTCGTTTTTTGGGCAATTCGATTTTCAGTTCATCTTTTAGATATTTCGCCGTAAGTGAATCACCTGAAAGCAAACCTTTATAATCTGTTGCATTAATGATTTCTCCACCATTTATTCCAGCACCTGGACCAATATCCACAATAAAATCAGCTGCTTCAATCATTTCTCGATCGTGTTCTACAACGATGATTGAGTTTCCAGCATCTCTTAATCGCTTTAATGAATCAATTAATCTTGTATTGTCTCTTTGGTGCAATCCGATACTTGGTTCATCCAAAATATAAAGCACATTCATCAGTTCCGAACCAATTTGTGTCGCTAATCGAATGCGTTGACCTTCTCCTCCCGAGAGCGAGCGAGCAGATCTATTCAAAGTAAGGTAATCTAATCCTACGGCCAAAATAAACGAAAGTCGATCATTGATTTCTTTGAGAATGTCTTTACCAATTTTCAACTCGTTATTCGACAATTTTGAAGGAACCTCCTCAAAGAACTTTTTGAGATCAACCGTATCCATCTTTACCAGGTCTCCAATGTGTTTTCCTTCAATTTTGAAGTAATGCGCTTCTTTCTTTAATCGTGAACCCTCACATTTCGGACACGTTTTTTTATTCATAAAAGACTGCGCCCAACGTGTAATCTTCGCTGAAGTTTTATCTTCAAAATGTCGTGTAAGGAAATCAATTATTCCTTCGAACGTAGGTACATTTTTTCCTAAACTGTTTCTCGTAGCTTCCCTACCGTAAAGTATAGAGCTCATCAATTCATCTGGAAACTCTTTCAATGGAGTTGTTAATGAATAACCTTCATCCTCGATGAAATTACCAAGCTTTTCAAAGATCCACGTTTTTTTATATTTACCCAAGGGAGCTAAACCACCTTTTTTGATGGATAGTGAGTTATCGGGTATAATTTTATCTAAATCTATCACTGACACTTCTCCCAAACCGTTACAGTTTGAACAAGCGCCATAAGGAGAGTTAAACGAAAACAAATTTGGTTCCGGCTCAGGGTAACTGATTCCAGAAGTTGGACACATCAAAGTGCGACTGAAGTAACGAATATCTTCTGACTCATGTTTCAAAATCATCATGGATTTATTTCCATGTTTCATTGCAGTATCCACCGCTTTTTTGAGGCGAGATTTATCTTTAGAATCCACTTTTACACGATCCATAACAATTTCAATGTCGTGGATTTTATAGCGATCGAGTTTCATTCCTTTTTGGATGTCTTTCAACTCGCCATCTACTCGAACTTTCGTAAATCCTTTTTTGAGAATTTGTTCGAATAACTCTCTGTAATGACCTTTTCTCCCTTTTACTACCGGAGCGAGAAATATTATTTTTTCATTTGGGAGGTCTTTAATAATCAAATCAACTATCTGATCATCGGAGTATTTCACCATTGGCTCACCCGTAACATAGGAATATGCTGTTCCCAAACGAGCAAAGAGTAAGCGCATGAAATCGTAGACTTCTGTAATTGTTCCAACGGTTGATCGCGGGTTTTTGGAAACTGTTTTTTGTTCGATGGAAATTACAGGACTTAACCCTTCAATTTTATCCACATCAGGACGATCTAAACCAGAAAGAAACTGTCTGGCATACGCTGAGAAAGTTTCAATGTAACGCCTTTGACCTTCCGCAAAAATTGTATCGAAAGCAAGTGAGGATTTTCCGCTTCCACTCAACCCAGTAAACACAACGAGTTGATTTCGTGGAATTTTAATGTCCACATTTTTCAAGTTGTGTTCTCTCGCTCCAAAAACTTCTATAAATTCACCCATTCAATCTGCTTCACTGTTAATTCAATACTAACCACCAAATGTACTAAGTTGTTCATTATTTTCAGGTAAATCTAATTCAATTGTTTGATTGGAAATTAGCGTTAATTCAGAACCTCTTATCCAAGGGTTCAATTTTCTCAAGATTTTAATTGTTACACCATGCTCCACAGACCACTCGTATAAGTTCTCAATGCTGTTTTCGATTTTCACTTTTCTAGTTTCGTAAGGGGCATAAAGCTGATGTGGATCGATTTTAAAACCAAATTTTTTAGGGTTATTCATAATTTCTTTAACCGCCAATATCCTAAAAACATATCTGGCAGTTTCTGAATTTAGAGAAAGGTCAAAGTAAGAACTCACACCTTGTCGATCGAGATTTGACTGAACACCACCTTTGCCCATATTGTATGCCGCTGCGGCCAATGTCCATGAATTAAAGTTTAGGTAGGCATTTTTCAAATATTGACATGCTGCGTGCGTACTTTTCTCAACGTTTAACCTTTCATCCACTTCATTATCGACGCGAAGATTATATTCTCTCGCAGTAGGCTCCATAAATTGCCAGAAACCTCTAGCTCCTGAAGGACTCGTAGCTTGAGTCAATCCACTTTCTATCACTGCTAAATAAAGCATATCCTGGGGAACTCCTTCTTCTCTCAAAATTTTACTCATCACAGGAAACCAGCGATTTGCTCTCTTCAGATAAAGGATTGTGTTTGAATGCCAAAAATTGTTTACAATGAGCTCTCTATCAAATCGTTCTTTTAGATCGGAATCAATTAAGCTAATCCATTCTCCGGCAAATTCAACCGAATCGGGGACTTCTGGAACAAGAAATACATTTTTTTCAGTAGCAGTACTCTCTATCTTTTCAGATTTCTCAAAAATAGCTGATTTAGAAGACTCCTCTTTGCAAGAGACAGCTATTACTAAAAGTAAGAATACCCAAACTAAAAACCTCATCTATTTATTTTGAAAAATTAAACGCCCTGGATATTTTCAGGTACAAATCACGAAAGTCTTTCTGAAAAATCCAATATCAAACAAAAGTACATAATTGAAAAGAATTCAACGAAATAAAACAACCAAAGGCCACTGAAAAAACAATTCTTTCTGATGACTCCGCTAGATTATGAATGAAAATTTATGAACCCAACATCAATTATCTTCTGGCGGATTGTATTTTAAAGTATTTCGATACAATATTACAAAAACAATTAGAAAAAATATGATTCCAATTAAGGAGGGAAGGAAGTATCCTAAATCAAGAAAATAGATCAGTGTTACAGAAATTAAAAAAGATAGAACACTTAGCAATAGGAATCTCAACCAAACTTGAAAATCATTCAACCCTTTATAAACTAAGTGATGTGTGGTATGATCCTTTCCCCCAACCATTGGTGACTGTCCTTTTTTGAGACGATTTATAACCACAGTTAGTGTATCTGCAGCAGCGGGAGTAAAAGCAACCAACGCTATCAGCATTCCACTCCATGCAGGCAGTTCGTATGAGACGGGTGCATTCCAAAGTCCTTTTATTGCAAAAAAACCAACGAAGAGACCCAAAAACTGACTCCCTGTATCACCCATAAACATTCTGGAGGGATTAACATTATAGGTTAAAAAACCAATGATAGCACCAATTTCTGCAACTAGAATGATTGCCCACAAATTAAATTGGAAGTTGGATATAAACAAAACAGACACCATACACGAAAGCAGAATGAACAAACTTACTGTAGCTGTAATTCCATCCATGTTGTCTAGCATGTTCAGACTATTCATAATTGCTACGATCCATATAACTGTCAGGACTGCATCGGCAATATCATTGTGAAAAAAAGAAATAGAATTATCTGTAAAGGCTAAAATTAGTCCACAGCCAATTTGTCCTAACAATTTTAAAAATGGTCTTGTATTGTATGCATCATCTGCAAGGCCAATACCAAAGGCTAATAAGCTCGCAACTATCAACCCATTAAATTCTAGATTGTCAAAAATTGCGCTCCCTGAGTTTATGATTGCATAAATTAATACTATGAATATGAAAGTAACAAACATACTTATTCCCCCAAGAGAAGGCTTCGACTCGTTACTCCATCTGACAACAACATCGTTTTTATTGCGTATTCCAAGAGACTTGGAAAAACTCAATAATAGTTTGTTGATAAGCCAAGACAAGGCAAAGGCTACCACAAAAAAAAGTAGGATTTCTATAAAGTAGTCTAACAGCACGTTTTATATCCCATTTAAAAAGGGGAGGCGAAGTTACTAAATTTTTCCAGATGTTGGTCTTTTTCAGATATTAAGGGATTGTTAATTCCCCAATCTATATTTAAATCAGGGTCGTTAAACAGAATTCCTCCCTCATTATCAGCGTTATAAAAACCAGTGCATTTATAACTAAAAACGGTATCATCCTCAAGCGTTAAGAAACCATGACCAAACCCAGCTGGAACATAGAATTGTTTTTTATTCTCGCCAGATAACAGCACTTTTTCGTACATTCCATAAGTGGGAGAGTTCTTTCTTAAATCAACTGCAACATCTAAAACACTTCCTTTTATGACGCGAACCAATTTTCCTTGTTCATCTGGAGGATTTTGAAAATGAATACCTCTCAGCACATCTTTTGCAGACATCGATTCATTGTCCTGCACAAATTCCGGAACAAATCCCAGAGCATTTTCCCATGTTTTTTTATTGAAGGATTCAAAGAAATATCCTCTTTTATCTCCGTATACGTTAGGCTCTATGATAATCAGACCATCTATTTTTGTTCTTGTAACTTTCAATTCTTCAATAAATTTTATGATCGTTTAAAGAAATTCTTTCCTTTATCTTCCTCGTAATAACCGTATCCATAGCCATAATTTGACTTAGTCATTTTTACACCATTTAAAACAATAGAAAGTTTCGAAATCTCTTCGAGCTCTTCGATTTCCTTCAGTTTATTGACAAAAAATCGCTTTGAATAATTTGCCTTGAAAACATATATTGGAAGATCTGCAAGCGCCAATACATTTACACCATCGGATACTATTCCAATAGGTGGGTTATCGATTAAAACAACATCATAAATCTTCTTTAATTCATCAATGACATCATTAAATTTTGGACTCAAAATCAACTCGGAAGGGTTTGGAGGTATCGCTCCCGCGGTAATAAAGTCAAGACCCTCCATCTGCGATTTTTTAATGCATTCTTGAACGTTTTTCTGTCCAATTAACAAATTACTCATTCCAAAATCGTTATCAGCATCTAAACCAAGATGGATCTTTGGCTTTCTCATGTCCAGGTCCAGAATAATTACCTTTTTCCCGGTCATTGCTAATATTCCAGCAAGATTCAATGCTACAAACGTCTTCCCTTCACCAGAAACAGAAGAAGTTATTGCAATTGTACGCGCATTATTTTTTATAAAAGAAAGATTTGTTCGAAGTGTTCGAAAGGCTTCGCTCAACATTGATTTAGGCATATCGTTAACAATGAGTTTTGAATGTTCCATCTTTTGTTTAACCAGAGGTATTGCACCAAGAACACTTATCCTTTGAGGTAGTAGTTTTTGAAGTTCAGGCAGTTGGTTTATTTCGTTAAATGTTACATATCTCAAAAATAATAACGCAACTCCAAATGCAAATGACATAAATATTGCGGCACCGTAGATCAGTTTTTTATTAGGAGAAATCGGTGTATTTGAAATTGAGGCGCTATTTAACACCTTATTACTTGATGCGTAACCTGCATTTGAAATAGAATAGAGTACTTGCTTTTCAGTAAGTAAAGTGTAATATTTTTCATTAAGATTTTGAATGTTTTTTAATCTTGACAATTCCATTTCCTTTTCGGGAAGTTCATAATATTGATTTTCTAAATTTGAGATCTCAGTTCTAACAACCTTGAGTTTTTCTTTCAACCTGTCCTTTAAAACTGATATGATTTTATTTATGTTCTGAGTTCTATTTTGAATACGAGATTCAATTTTTTGAATCATGTCGTTTTCTGGAGTGACTTTATAGAGCAAGTCTTCTTTTGACTCAAGCAGATCATGAAGTTCTTTCACCTGCATGTTCAAACTTCCTTCAAAAGACTTTCCGATCAACTCTGGAATTAACTTGTACACATCCATACTTTCAGGTGATTGTTTAAGCTTTGAGGAAATCATTTCTAGTGTATTCAACTCTTCCTGAAGCTCAAATTGTTCACTCCGATAAGTCTCAAGTTTTGTAGAGATTGAAGCGCTCAAGTTTTCTGGATTTGGTAGATTTTCTTTTCGCTGAAAAAACATAATGCTATCCTTTGATGCATTCAATTCTTGTCTCAGAGAATCAAGTTGAAGATTTATGAAACTCAAAACATTTTCGGCACTTTCTTTTTTAAAGCTTTCATCATATCGGAAAAATGCATTTCCTAGTGCTTTAGTAATATCCTGAGCCAATTTAGCATTAGTATTGCGATAACTTATCTCTATTGTTTTCGCATTTACATCTACAGGACGAACTTCCAATCCTGACAAATAAGTGTTTGTCAATGATTCCAGGTCATTAATATGAAAATACAAATCATTTGTTTCTGAATCCTTAACGAAGTGTTTCCAATCTTGTATATGAACCTCTAAGTCAAAATAAGGCGTTGTTAGAAGTTCATTTGGTTTAACCTGCCATTGCAATCTTTCACCTTTTAAATTCAAAGATAACTCTACAAGCCCATTCTTTGCAGAAGTTACATTAATTGGATTTTGAATAATCGATGAATCCTTCACGTTAATATTGTGAATATCAAAAGTGCTTTGTTGGTACCTCTTTTCAGTAAGAACATCTCCTTGAGCGAAAAGACTGACCTCGAGATCTAATCTACTCAATGCTTTTTCAAACAAAAACTCAGAACGTAAAAGTTCAATCTCTCTGGATATAGAACTTTCTTCATTTAAATTTTTAAAATCTAATACATCAGCCCCTTGATCTTCATTACTAATTTGAATTAGCATTTTAGATTCATAAATTGGTTTAGTATATCTTAAGTAAAGAAAAGCTGAGGTAATCAACAAAAATGCAATCAACAAGATCCAATACCAATTTCTCCGAATGACAATCTTCAGAATGTCAATGTCAAAATTCGTATTTACAAAAATGCTATTGTTGTTTTTCTCCATCTAAATTAGTTCAATGATGTAAAAACAGAAATTATAATGATTGCCGAAGAAATCAATGATACAATTGGGGCTGCTTCCCGAAGAATCTCACGCGTTAATTGTTTCGTTGGCTCAACATAGATATAATCATTTGATTGCACAATCATATCTGCATATTTCAGACCATCTAACGTACTTAAATCAATCTGATAAACCTTGCGCCCGTCATTCTCCTGACGCATTACTTTTATCACTTTAGATTTGCCACGTTCTGTTATTCCTCCGGCCAGGGCTATGGCCTCCATCAATGTCGTATTATTATTTTTAATAGGAACAACCTGAGCATCTCCCCCTGTTCCAGGAAAGACAATCACTCGTCTATTAGTTACTTCAACTTGAACAAACGGTTGCTTGTAATTCTTAGAATATTTTTCAGCTAATTTTTCCTGACACTCAATGACACTTAAACCTGCTACTTGAATCATACCAATTATTGGCAATTCCACTGAACCATCTGATCGAACCAGGTACTCAATATCCGTCCCCATACCAATTCTTTCGTTAGTATTTCCTTCAGACACACCAGAAACTACATCAATAATTCTTTTTCCATTTTCAGCGTACATTGAAAACTTAATCTTATCGTCTGGTGAAATTTTATATGCATCATTTGGTGAAATTGGAATATTTTCAGTAATCACCTCTGCATCTTTCGTTTTGAACATGATGTGACTATTCAAACTACATGAAGAAACCAGATAGACGATAGCCAACAAGGGTATTATTCTTAAATATTTTCTCATTTCTTCAATAACTCTTTATAATAATTCGCCATATCATTTGTCAAACGATTATAGTGAAATGCTTTCAAAACGTTTTCTGTGCCGTTTTTAGCAAATTTATTGCGTAATTTTTGGTTTCCAACAAGTAAACGAAGTTTTTCGACATAAGTTTCAATATTCTCCCTTTTAATAACAAAGCCCGCTTCGTCATCTTCGAGTATATCACGCACTCCACCAACGTCAGTCGAAATAACTGGCAATCCTGAAGCTTGTGCTTCGATAACACTCACCGGCGTACCTTCATTCTTAGAAGTGAGACAAATAATATCCATTCCGTGGTTAAAAGCAGCTATGTCCAAAATCCATGATGTCATGATTACCACTTCACCGTGCTGCTTATTTATTTCATTAACCCGACGAGCGATTTCATCCTTCTCTGAACCATCGCCTACAATAAAACATTTCACTTTTTGATCAATTGTAGGAATGAGTTGCTCTACGACATCTAAAAAATAACTGTGATCTTTAACTGGAGCCAACCTTCCAATAATCGCAATAGCTACCTCATCATCAGCCAAATTGTACTTTTTACGTGTTTCAGCTCGATTGACATCTTTGTTTTTGGTGAATTTCTCCAAATCAAACCCCAATGGAATTACTTCAACCTTTTCTGGTTTACAAATTTTATGTTCGATCGTTAATTCTTTCTTCTGTAAATCACTTATGGCAATTATTCCTGTTGATTTTCGAGCTAAATAACGTTCTATATTTTTGAATACTCGGGTTTTACTTTTGCTAAAATAAGAATGAAACACATGTCCGTGAAAAGTATGCACAACGACAGGTACTTTACATGAAAATGCCGCCAATCGACCTAGAAAACCAGCCTTTGAAGCATGAGTATGTACGATATCTGGTTTTACTTCTTCGATGATTTGCTTGAGCTTTCTGTACGCAGCACGATCAGATTTAATGTTTGGGTTTCTTTGCAATTCTGGAATTATCAACGGTTCTACTCCATACTCTTTTAAAATATGTAATGAGTCTTTTTCTCCTTCGTCAGGCACTCCACCAATCAAAATAGTTTCAAATTCATCTCCCAAGAATTTCGTGAGGAATGTTGCATTGAAAGTTGGACCTCCAATATTAAAGCGATTGATGATGCGAACTACTTTTATTTTTCTGTCCATCGTGAATACCAATTTTGAAAAACAATATACGCCCAAACAGCAATCGCCGATTCGCCGGGATACTTACTAAAGAATTGTTTTTTCATTGTATCAACTCCTGTAAAGCGGAAAATATCTTGCTTGCGAAGAAAATCCTCCTCAAACCATTCTTTAGCTGTTATTTTATCCCAACTCTTCGAAATCCATTCGTGTAATGGAACTTCAAAGCCTTTTTTGGAACGCGTAAAAATCTCATCGGGCAATATTCCTTGAAATGCATCTCTCAAAACACGTTTTCCTACTCCGTTTTCAAACTTGAAGTTCTCTGGCAATGTGTTTACAAAATCAACCAATTCTCTATCTAGAAAAGGAGTTCGCACTTCTAAACTATGACGCATACTCATCAAATCCACTTTTTTGAGCATATCGTTTGGTAAAACAAACTTCTGATCGGCTTTCAGGAATTCATTCAGCGATTCATTGCCAAGCTTTAATTTCGAATCGCTTTCGTTCTGTTCTTTTAAAAGACTAATTCTCGTTTCTACATCAATAAACGAAGCTAAGAACCAATATTTATCTGGCCATTCTTTTGTTATTAAAGTCTTGAATTTATTTAACTGACGTAGTTTATTAGCAACTTTTCCATTTCGATTTCCACCAAGATTACCGACAACCTTCAAAGCCACCTGAAGCATAATGCCGGGCTTTTGACTTTTTAGAAATGCTTTGTGTTTATTATAACCTGCGAAAAGTTCATCTGCTCCATCTCCAGATAAACAAACCGTTAATTTCTGTTTCGCTTTCTCGGATAAGAAATACATTGCAATCGCACTCGAATCAGCGAAAGGTTCATCGAAAGCGTTGAGCACGTCTGTTAAATGATCCAACACATTCTCATCTTCCAACTGAATCGCGTGATGCACTGAATTAATTCTATCCGCTACTTTTTGCGCAAAATCAGATTCATCAAAATAGTTATTCCCTTTAAAACCGATTGAATAGGTATTCAGCTCAGGTTTAAAATCCGCAGCAATTGCTGAAACAATCGAGCTATCCAATCCCCCACTCAAAAAAGTCCCGAGTGGAACATCAGCATTCATTCTTTTGATTACAGCGCGTTCGACCAATTTTCTGGTCTTCTCAACAGCTGCATCATATTTAATTTCATGATCAAGTTCAGACTTGGATTGATAATAATTTACCATGTCCAAATCTTTGCCTTTGATTTTTAAATAATGCCCTGGAAGCAGTTTTTGTACTTCGTTCAACATTGTCTTTGGTGCGGGAACATACGTAAATCTGAAATAGTCGTTCAAGGCCTCTGTATTGATGCTCCAACTTGGCAGTAAATATTTAAATCCATGCAACTCTGAAGCAAAAAGCACTTCATTCTGCTGAATAGAAAACAACAACGGATTTATTCCCATGTGATCTCGGGCTAAAATCAATTCGTCTTCTACCGAATCGTAAAAAGCAAAAGCAAAACAACCGTCTAACAAGTCGATTCCTTCCGCTCCATTTTGGATTAAATGATACAACAAAACTTCTGTATCCGAAGACGTTTCAAACGTGAATCCTTTTTCAAGCAACTCGTTTTTTAACTCGGGATAATTGTAAATTTCACCGTTAAAAATAATCGAATACCGCCCTGTTTTATCTTGAAACGGTTGGTTTGAACGTTCTTTTAAGTCAATTATGGATAATCGGTTGTGACCCAGGACAGTTGTTCCTAAGATTTTAAGTCCTGTAGAATCTGGTCCTCGGTGTTTCTGTGTTTCCAGACCTTTTTCCACGCGAGTTTGGTCCGATTTTTTCGGTTCTCCTTGAAAAAGTTTTATTCCAATTATGCCACACACAATATTTTACCGACTTTTAATGAAAATTTCAAATCACGCCATGAAGATAATAGTTGTTTACACATTTTGCTTGCTTTTTGTTAATTTATCACTCGCACAGGAAGATAATAACAAGGTGCAGAGTGCCATTAATCAATTCGTTTCATCTTCGGGCTTTGAAAATGCTGCCATTAGTTTTATGGCTTACGACATCGAAAACAAAACTACAATTGCTTCTCACAACGGAGAAATGGCTATTGCGCCTGCATCTGTAGTAAAGCTATTTACAACGGCAACAGCATTTGAAACATTGGGTAAAGATTTTCGTCCCAAGACAGAAATTTATTATGATGGTGAAATTGATTCTAACGGAGTTTTGAACGGATCAATATACATCAAAGGCGGTGGAGATCCTTCTTTGGGAAGTCGGTTTTTTTATGATCGTGATCAACAATCAGCTTTTTTAGATGAGTGGGTCGCTGCAATTAAATCAAAAGGAATTAAGAAAATCAAAGGACAAATCATAGCTGATGGTTCTAAGTTTGGTTATGACGGCGCTCCTGATGGCTGGTCGTGGTCGGACTTAGGCAATTATTATGGTGCCGGTCCGAGTGGATGCGTAGTTTACGACAACATGACTTACTTGCATTTCTCGACAAGTGCCCGATTGAACGACGTCACAACCCTCGACTCAATGACACCCCGTGTTGAAGGTTATTCTTTATTGAATCAAGTGACAACTTACAATTCGAGTAGTGACAACTGTTACATCTATGGTGCGCCCTATAGTTATGATCGTTTTGCTATTGGCAACCTTCCCAAGAACAGAAGTAATTTCGAAGTCAAAGCCAGTGTTCCGGATCCCGAACTTTTGCTTGCGCAAGAATTTGAAAAAGCACTTGCCAATGACTCTATTTTTACTACTACAAGACCCGCAGGATTTCGAAGCATGCTGCTCCAAGGAGCTTTACCCGTAGATTATTCCAGTAAAAAACAGATACTGAGTTATGCAGGAAAATCACTTTCCGAAGTGGCTTTCTGGACAAACATGCGCAGCGTTAATTTATTTGCCGAACAACTCCTCTGTTTGATTGGTGCCAATCAAATTGGTGACGGTCGTACCTCTAAAAGCGCAAATTACATCAACAGTTACTGGGAACCGCGACTCAACATTAAAATGCATCAAACCGACGGCAGCGGATTATCGCGAAGCAATGCTTTCAGTGCAAATCATTTTGTAAAACTCATGAGCTACATGCACGACTCTGAAAACTTTGAAGCCTATAAAGCAACAATCCCGGTGGCCGGGAAAAGCGGAACCTTAACGAGCGTTTGTCGTGGTCAAGCTGCTGATGGTAGAATGTACGCCAAAAGTGGTACTATGAATCGCATTAAGTCTTATGCTGGATTTGTAGAGAGTTCTTCTGGTAAAAAGATTGCTTTTGCTTTGATTGTGAATAATGATGATTTATCAAATTATGCTACTGTGAAACGAATGGAGAATGTTTTTAATAGTATGGCTGGGTATTGAGGGTGTAGGGCGTGGGTTGGGACGCACCTGTGCCGACTTTGACGTCGGTAGAGCACGCTGAGAAGCGCGGAGGTTCGCGGAGGAGATTTGATTTTGTATTACTTTGCTACTATTCTCCTATCGGCTTGCGCCAAAAAAATACATTTAACATCAACCATTTGCATAATCAATTATTTCTATCTACTTTAGCACCAACACATTTAATACTAATTAATTCTATTGCACCAAAAACCTAAAATATCAGGGCGTTACTCCCACTTCTCAGCTTATTTTGAAAGAAAAACCCATTCTTATCTTAATTTGGTAAACACGAAGTTTTGTCTTAATAAAACTTTAACTACCCCCCCCTACAATTTTATTGCCAAGATAGATAAACTTACACTTAAAAGTAAATTATTAGAACCTCCTTGACTTTGCCCATTGGACGCTAAAACTACAACCAAAATTTTATAATTTACCTAAAAAAATTAATGATGAAAAAATTCATAAAACAAATAGGAAAAACTTTTCTATTTACTATCAGTTGCGGCCTTTTGTCCGTTGGCATTTACGGCCAAAACACAGGAAATAATACCTTGACTTTTCCTCCGTTTTATTTGGATCAAGTCAACGGTCAAATGTTTACGATTCCACAAGGACCTAATCAAACTCCTTTATATGATTATACCGGTTATGACTCCGAGAATACACATGCAGCGATGCAAGATGAAAATGGAGATTTACTTTTTTATATAGTAGACGGAACGATATATGATCATGAAGGATATTTCATTGAAACAATAAAAGGTTTTGCTTTTTCAACAACATACTGGGCAAAAGGGGTTTCAGAAACCTTGATTGTACCAGACCCTAATAATTGTTTGAGATACTACATTTTTGCAGCTGCTAGATCATATAACAATGAGTCAATGCCTTTTTTTACTATTCTAGATATGGGCTTAGATAATCCCTACAATCCAGGTAGAAAAGGCGCAATTGACCATAATGCACTAACTGCATATAACTACAATTACAGTGAGACTGCAGTTTGTTTAGCGGGGAATTCTGATTTCCCTAACTTCCTGACAGACGCGGGAGGTACACTACCAAAAGATTTGAATAATTTGTATTTTGCTTCACCAAAAAATCAAATCTGTTCGGATAAACAGTTTGTTTATATTTCATCGGAAATAAGTGTCTTAAAATTTACAATAGATGATTTAAATGGATTGAGTTATACTGGTAATCATTATCATTTTCCCGTAGAACCACATATTGGACAGGGAAAAATGCGCGGTGAAATGGAGGTAATCGAGTTAAGTAACGGCAACTATCGACTCGCGGCACCCTATTGGTTAGGATCATTCTACGATCCAACACTACAAGATGGTATTGGTATTTACACTTGTGACCTCGACATCAATGGAGACCTTATTCAAAGCACAGTAGAAGTCGTTCCTCTATATGGAGAAGATAACAATGAAGAACCTGCCTTTGTGCACGGACTGGAATTTTCTGCTTCAGGAAGATACCTCTATATTACGCATGAAACAAAATCATTTCAACCCAATCCAATTGAGTATTTTGATTTTAACAATCCGCAAAATGGATTGCAAAATTTAAGTGTTCCAAACGCATCAGATTTTCAGTTATCTCAACTTGAAACAACAAAGGATGGAGAGTTATTAATGGTTACTTCTGATAGAATGGCTGTTTTAGACAATCCAGATTCTCCCACAACTTCTTCTTTTACAGATCCTTTTGTACTTTTCACAAGCAGTCAAACTTATTATACAAATCTATCCGGTCCTTCTTCTAATATTGGTGGTAGAGAGTCGTATGTTTTACCGAAACAAATAAAACAAAAAAATTATTCGGCTCACCTTACTTCTGATCCATCATGTTCTAATATATACGACGGTTCACTTTCTGTATGGACACCAGGCAATAATCCTTTTGGTTCTGTTAATGGCGACGTCTACATTGACGGGAATCTAGTGTTTTCGGCTGGAATGGATATTGAAATTCAAGACATGACTTTTTATTTTACGCCAGGTTCCAAAGTAATTATCGAAGAAGGAAGTAGTTCACAAAACGGTGGTACGCTCGTGATGAATAACACAACTTTTACTGTTGACGATACCTGCAATACGACTGCGATGTGGAATGGTGTTCAGGTTTTAGGTGACCCTAATTTAGATCAAGGATCAATAATGAATAGCCCACAAGGAGTTTTAAGAATGTATAATAACTCTAAAATTGAACATGCGTACATAGGTGCTATAACTGGTTCTTATACGTCTGCTTCAACTTATCCTTTTAAACCTCAAAGCATCGACTACTCGAAGTCAGGAGGTATAATATATGCTTCAAGTTCTAAGTTTTTGAACAATGAAACTGATGTTCGTCTTTTGACATATACACCTCCAAATGGACATCCGGATAGAAGTAATTTCTCCTATGTCGAATTTGCTACAACCGCAGCATTAAACGACCCTACGATTCATCCTGAGTATCATGCTCATATCACAGGGAGAAATAGAACCAACTTTAGTGGTTGTTCTTTTAGAAATGACGTTCCTAACGTTTATAATTTCGACGAACAGGGTATAGGATTGGTTGTTGTAAATTCAAAAGTGAATGTTAGAGCTAAATGTTCAACAGGATTTTTACCTTGTAATGAGAACGATTTTATAAGAACTGAGTTTAAAAACCTTCATTATGGAGTCGCCGGAATAAGTTTTTTCGGAAGTAGTTTATTGTCTATCGATCGGTCTGATTTTATAAATAATTATTTCGGGACTTATTTGATTGGGTTGAATAATCCAGAGATCACATTGTCCAATTACGAAGTATATCGTTCATCCGCCCCCAATCAAACATTCGAAACGTACGGTGTGACGTTACAAGGTTGTGACGGCTATATAGTTGAAGAAAATAGTTTTGAAGAGTATAACGATCCGATTACTTCAAATAATGGCAACACGTATGGAGTGGTTGTAATAAGCTCAGGTGAAACCAACAATGAGATTTACAAAAATACATTTAGAGAGCTAAAAGTTGGTGTACAGGCGCAAGGTACTAATGGGGAGTTTTACTCTGCAGGGAGTCCTAACCCAGGTAATAAAGGACTAAAAATACTTTGTAATGAGTTTTTGGCTAATATCTATGAAGCCAACATTGGGGTGACGCATTCGTATGGCAGCAACAATGATGGACGTATAGATTATCATCAAGGCTATTGCTCAGCAGTTAATTCAACTAGAGCGGGAAACAAGTTTAGCCACAATACATTTACATCAGAAAATGACATCAAAAGAAACCCAGACGTTCTGGCTTTTCAGTATGCGCATCATTCAGATCTAATAACGACTCCTATTAGTTATAGTTCACTCGTGTACCCTACAGATTGTAATGGAATGAGTTTTACTTCAAACTCTTGTCCTTCAAATATTACTAGTGGTGGTGTTATTGTAGTCCTTCCATATTTACTGGCGGTGGATTCTTTAAATACCATCATTAAAGATCTCAACCAAAATATAGATGCCGGGAATACAGACTCCTTATTGGCTATCGTAAATGATTATAATGCAGAAAACGCTTATGATGCCTTAATGGATACTTCATTTGTTTTGAGTGAATCTGTTATGTTAGCTTTTTTAGCGAAAGAGAATCTATCTGAAAGTCAAATCAAAGATGTTATCCTTGCCAACGCTCCGGTCTCTTTAAACGTTATTGATGTATTGGAAGAGATGAATTTATCAAGTTCAACTATGCAGGAAATTTATAATAATCAAGTAGGGGAGTCTCCTTTAGTGCCGTTAAACAATGAAATTAGTTATAACGAACAACTCAGGGATAGAAATCTCAGTACTGTTATTCGTGGTTACTACGAAGACACTACAATACTCAACCCAATGGATAGTATTGTCAATTTATTAAACGGTTACGACGAGAAGGACAAAAAACGCTATTTAATTGGGCTATATGTTGATAACGACGAATTTACTCCAGCTGAGACTTTATTAACAGAATACGGTCAAACGTTTGGTGAAGACGATTTTTTCGATTGGGCTACCTTGTTTGTGCAAGAAGGGGGCGCACAAAATGTGCTGAATATTGTTGAAAATGATCCTAGTTCTGCAGTTGCTTCAAAAGTAACAGATCTTAGTACCTCAACCGATCAGCAAGTAGCGCAACAGGCATCAATATTACTAAATTATGCGGGGCGTTTCCGACTAAATGCTCAAATTGTACCACTTCAGTACGGGAAATCAGGACAGTCTTTTTTCACGGAAGAAGATGAATCGAATACGACAACAGAGTCTTTTTTCAGTCTTTATCCGAATCCAACAGACGGAACTTCAGTTCACATTTTGTTAACGGATGATTCTTTGGAAAATGTTTCGGTAAAGATTACCGACTTAACAGGGAAATCTATGCTAACGTCACGCATGGACAAGAATAAAAAAGAGTTAGTAATTGATCAGTTGTCAAGTGGGGTTTATATTGTTTATTTATTAGACAATGACCTTCCAGTAGAGCAAAAGCGATTAATTATAACGAAATAAACAAGATCATACCATACTGTCATTTATTTTGGCAGTATGGTTTTTTTTTAAGAAATGAAAAAACTATTATTTGTACTTTTTTTAAGTTGTGTTTTTAGCTCCTCTGGGGTAGCACAAAAGCTATTCCACCAAGACATATTTTATGGTGGCGTAACTGCTGCTGGCTTTAGTACGGGAATTAGTGCTGGTAGTTGGCTTACGGACGACACAATTTTTGTTCACATCGAACCAGGAAGTACGATACGCAATGCCTGGATGTTCGTTTATACTTTCGGTTACCCAGATGAGCTATCCATTGTTTTGGATGGTGAACTTGTAGCGATTGATACAAACTTACATTTGTTAAGTACTTTTACGAATACAAACCCTCAATCTAATCCAGTTCGTCTTTATGCGGTGGATATTTCTAACATTGTAGAGCCCACTAAAGTGGAATACCCAATAGAAATTTCAAGTATTGCTGAGCCTATTAACTGGGGGTGGTGGTCTCCCATTATTTATATAGAATATAACAACTCATCCTTAGCTAAAACATCAACTTCGTTATGGTATAATGATTTAGACTTGGTTGGTTTAGAAAATTATAACTTTTCAGGGTTGAACACTATAGATTTTTCAAACAACATCGCCCTATCCATATT
>Ga0114916_1000744_pt1 | contig 20358 bp, 14 predicted proteins | sample MalvirAntarct_66_FD_83501 | JGI IMG/M metagenome (GOLD analysis project Ga0114916, IMG submission 83501) | Marine viral communities from the Global Malaspina Expedition - Malaspina viral metaG Antarct_66 | ecosystem: Environmental > Aquatic > Marine > Oceanic | place: West Anvers Island... | reverse complement strand
TGTACAAACGCGCGGACATGATGGGCGCGACGTTCTACTGCGATTTCACGTACGGTGGACGTCAATTACGTCGATCGATGCGTACCACTCTTCTACCGGTCGCTATTCAGCGTGCAGTCGACCTGTACAACCGCTTCCAGGCAGGTGAGGGGGACCGCGCTGCAGAAAGGGTAGTGCGGAAGCCTTCGTTCGCCACCGCTGCCAAAAGCTTCCTGCAGTCTGTGGAGTCGCACTCGGACTACGCGAACAAGGAGACGGTGGTACGGCGATTCTTCGTCCCATTCTTCGGCGATGAACTCGGCCGGACGATCGATGCGGTCACCCAGAACGATATCGCCGCCTACCTGGAATGGCGACGGACCTACCATAGTCGCCCTCGGCAGTCCGAGCAGGTTGCCTACGATCGCAATGGTAAGCGCATCCTCGCAAAGCGGCAGACCTACGGGGAACCCGCCGGGAAAACGCTGAACCGGGAGAACATCGCGCTGCGGCAGTTGCTGGATCATGCCGCGACAAAGGGTTGGCTGAAGAAGGCCGATGTGCCGACCGTACCGGCGATGAAGCAGAAGAAGAACCGGCGTGAAGCGATCAGCCCGACCGACTATGAGCGGATGATTTCTGTCGCCCAGGAGCGCGTCCAGAACGCGCCAGATGAGCGGCAGCGGTACCAACGCACGGTGTTGCGCGACTTCATTATCGTCGTCAGGCACACGGGGCTGCGGCCGCATGAAGCGTTTGCCCTAACCTGGGCGGATGTGAGGATTACCGACCGTGTTCTGCGGGTGAGGGGCGGAAAAACCGGTCGCCGTGACGTCGCCCTGATCGATGATGATGTCGTTGAACACCTCCGTGCGATCCGTAAACGGCATACGGAGGCGCAACTCGGGAAGCTCGACCCGTCGACCGCGATCTTCGCTGGCTTTGATGGCACACCGACCGGATCGGTGAAGAAGTCGTTCGAGAACCTCATCCTGGCCTGCGGGTTTGGTCACGCAGTAGCGGAGGATTATTGCCCCTACAGCCTCCGCCACCTCTTCGCCACCGACATGGTCGGGAGGGGGTGCGTCGACGGCGTATTAGCGAAATTGATGGGCACCAGCAGGCGGATGCTGGATCATTTTTATGATCAGAGCACCGTCGAGATGGCGCGGCGCTGGGTCGAAGAGCGCGAGCGGGCAGGGCGGCATCTGCGCCGCCCCGGCGGCGAGGATGAACTGAAGCTGCTGGACCCTGATCTCGATGATCGGAGGCTGGTGCTGGGCAAAGACGGGATCATCAGGGTTCAGGCGGCGTAGCGGCAGGTCGGGGCTATCGGGGCAGCCGCCCTGGCCTTTGCTGCCCCAGAAACTCCCAGGACGCCCTGATGCGTCGCTGGGCAGAAATCGGATGATCGGGGCCGGGGTTCTTGCCCGCCGAGAAACCGCCGATACAACGTTCCCCGGGATGTTTCCCAAGAAACGTGAGGACGGGCGGGACATTCTCAAGTCTCGGCAGTCGCCTTCCCCCTCTGTCTCGGCACCGGGGGCTATGCCGATCGATTGACCGGGGACACATTATTCTCGGCTGTCATGCCGCCCGGTTTTACCGCATCGGTACAGCCGATTCCTGAACTCGAAAGTTGGTGATCTGACGGGACGATGATCCTCACAGAATCGTGCGCGACGACGCTCGCTTGCCATCTGGCACAACGGGTGCTGCCGCCATTGGTGGCTGCCCCAGACGCATCTCGGGCATCCTCTGGGCGACCCGGACAGGATCAGAACGTCACGACTTTCCCTGAGCTTCAGGGGGTTCACGACAGGCAAGCCCCATCAATGCTATACAACTAAAGGGGGGGATCCAATGCCAGAAACGTTCAGGATCAAATCGCGACTTGGAATCGGGTGTGCATAGCGCACCGGAAAATCTCGACGGCCATCTGCTGGATGAACTGGGCGCTCGCCCCGGGGGATTAACGGCCGACCATCTGTGGCGTCGGTGCGTGTCGGCGGGAATTCCTGTGACGCGCGCGCTGATTGCCGAGCGCCTGCTGGACCTACAGGGCAGCGGGGCGATCAGAACCGCGCGGCGGCGCTGGTATGGTGGGATCGGGATTGCGAGCGAGGACCCGCCGGGTGGGCCGGAACTGATCGCCGTTCCTGTCCAGGTGCAGCCTGGTATGGTCTTGCCACCGCCGGCCCCTTTCGGGAAGGACGCCGGCGCTGGCACGCTTCCCGCCTCGGCTGAACTGCTGCGCCGTCTGTTACCGCACTATTCCGAGTGTTTGCGTCGCGCCGGTGGTTCGCGCCTCGCGCAGGTGCCCGAACGACACGGCCGGCAGTATCTCTTTCTCCGCCCCGACCGGGCTTGGTGGCCAGAGGCTGAGACGGGCTGTCGCCTCCGGATGGATGCCGCCGCAGTTCCCCCCGGACTCTTGGAATCGCTGTACGCTCGGCGCGGGGAGCAAGTGCTTCTCGGATATCCGCTCTCGCTGTTCACCCATGAGGGAGCGACCTTCCTTCGACCCGTGGGCGTTCTGCCCGCGGCATGGCGTATCGAAGCGAACGGTGATTTGGTCCTGGAGGCGCGCACCGTCGAGCCGTATCTGAATCCCGATTGGGTCGCAGGTCTGCGAAGAAACCGCCTGAAGGCACGTGTCCTGGCTTGGCTGGCGCAGGCGGGTCGCGTGGACGATGGACTGGCCTCCGCTGCGCACGGCGACTGGCGCGATGTGCCCGAGATGGCGCGCACATTGGAGTCGTTCTTGGCCGGTGAATGCCGTAGCCGACTGAACCCGCGCAAGGTAGACCCCAGCCTACAGCTCGGCCTGGGCGGCGGCCTCTACAATGTTCTAGGGCTCTATCTGCCGGAGGCAAACCGGTACACGGGCGGAGCGCGACGCGATCTCGAGGAGCTTGCTACCTGGGATGAAGAGCGGATCGCCGGCACCGCACTCGGTGCTCTTTTCGGCGCGGTGGCGGCGTTGCCTACAGACGATGTTCCTGTTCTTCCCCCACTGCCTGTCGGAGAAGATCAACTCGTCGCAACACGCGAGGGCCTAAGCGAAAGACTCACCGTCGTGACCGGCCCGCCGGGAACCGGCAAAAGCCAGGTGGTGGTGGCGCTCATGATCAGTGCCGCCCTCGCAGGGCGAAGCGTTCTCTTCGCAACTCGAACGCATCAAGCGATCGATGCCGTAGAGGAAAGACTACGCAACCTGCATCCGGGGCGCCCGTTGCTGGCCCGGGCACGTGCAGCGGATGGACAGCAGGAGTTCAACTTCGCTCGTGCTCTCGATGCGCTCTTAGCCCGCGGCGGTGCCACCGGAGCGCGGGATCGGCTTGCCGCACAGATGGACCGCGCTAAGCCGGCTGGCCAGACGGTGTGGCGGCTGCTCGACGCCGCTGACCGGCTGACCGCCGCGACGGATGCGCTGGCGCAAGTCCAGCATGAGGTGCGGACGAGCGACCAACCGGGGCTAGAGCATGCGGCGGACGCGGCGTCGAGAGGGTGGTGGCACCGGCTATTGCAAGGTCGGCGTGTCCCTGCCGGCCGGAATAGCTCCCAGCGGCCGGCCATTTCTTTGGATCGGCGCCCCGATGCCGAACGAGTGCATCGCGCGTGTGTCGCCGAGTTGAAGCGACTCCAGGAAGAGCGACCGCTCGAACGGGCAATTGCCGATCTCCAAGAGGCTGGTTACCGATTGCTTGGGCCGCTCGCCGATGCGCTGGCAGAGCTTACTTCGGGCGAGCGCGAGAAGCTTGCTGCGCTGCGCGGCGATCTCGGCCTTGCAGCAGGGGCCGGTGATCAGCGGGCACCGGTGAACCGGCGGATCTGGCAGGGCAATGCCGATCTGGTTCTGACGCATTTTCCTCTATGGGCGGTGACCACACTGGGGGCCGCCAATCGACTGCCGCTGCTGCCCGCGCTGTTCGACTATGTCGTGATCGACGAGGCGACGACCTGTGATATCGCGTCGGCATTGCCGCTGCTGGCACGCGGGAAGCGAGCCGTCATCGTCGGCGACAAGATGCAGACGGCGATGGTCGTGGATCTCGATCCCGGCCGTGAACGGGAGATGCTGGTCCAGGCGGGCCTCGACCGACCGGGCATTGGACGGTTCGCCTTTACCCAGGCGAGCCTGTTCGACCTGGCAGCTAGTGCGCCTCACGCGTCTCATCATCTGCTACGCGACCATTTCCGCTGCCATGCCGACATTGCGACCTTCGTGAGCGATCAATTCTACGATGGCCAGCTTGCTGTGGTGACGGATGAGGGCCGGTTACGTCCGCCCCCTGGGCAGCGGCCGGGCTTGCACTGGACACACGTCGAAGGCCCGATTCAGCGAGCTGGAACCGGCTGTCTGGCCGAGGCAGAGGCGCGCGCCATCGCCGACCATCTGCATACTCTTTTGGAAAATGATGGCTACGACGGGACAGTCGGCGTAGTGACACCATTCGCTCGCCAAGCGGAGCGTATCGTAAGGCTTTGCGACGACCGTATCAGTTTCGCGGCACGGGAACGGGCGCAACTGCGGATCGCCACCAGCCACGCATTCCAGGGCGACGCTCGCGATGTCATCTTAATTAGCCCCTGCTTTGGCCCCGACACCCCAGCCGGAGCGGCTTGGTTCCTCACGCAGGGTGGCGAACTGGTGAATGTCGCCGTCAGCCGCGCGCGCGCAGTTTGCCATGTCTTCGGCAACCGGGACGCCATCCTTACCAGTGGCATACCTCATCTCGCGGCGCTGGCGCGGCGCACCGAGGCGAAGCAACCCGCCAGGGCGGGTGACGAACGGTTCGAATCCCCATGGGAGAAGCGCCTTTACGATGCCCTCGTGGCACGCGGGCTTGAGCCCATACCGCAGTATCCACTGGCCGGCCGGCGTCTGGATCTGGCCTTAATCCGCGGCGCCGTCCGCCTCGACATCGAGGTCGACGGCGAATCGGTTCATCGTGATGCCAGCGGTTCTCGCAAGGTTTCGGACCTGTGGCGTGACCATCAGGTCCGCGGGCTCGGCTGGCGGGTGGTCAGATTCTGGGTCTACCAACTCCGCGACGAAATGGAGCTCTGCGTTGAACGGGTCATCCGTGAACTCGAACCCACCTGACCATGCTCCGCGGCCAGGAGGCGATGCCGGTCTGCCGCCGGCGCGCCCGCTGCGCCGCTGGGTGGCTTTGGCAGCACTGATCGGAATCATCGGAGCGCTTGCCAGCCTGGGAGGGGCGTACCTGATGGAGGCGGACCGCGAGGCGCTCCGGACGGCGCAGGAACGACTGAAGGAGATACAAGCGACGACCGCGACGTTGCGCCCCGCGAACGACCAGCTCCAGGAAGAGCACACCGAGTTAGCCGCGGAGGTCGCCAACCTGCGAGACCGACGCGAGCGGCAGCATGCGGAGCTGCAGCAAGCTCAGGATGAGCTGACGGCGGCGCGAACGGAACTTGCCGACGTCGAGGGCCGATCAGAGCGACAACGGGCAATTGTCGAGAAGCTCGACGGCGACGCAGAAGCGCTGCGGGCGGATGTGGCAAAGGGCACCGATCGAAGTCAGGCCCTGCGGGGGGAGCTGGACGCGCTGGAGGAGGCGCGCGCATCGGCCCAGGAGGCCGCGGGACGGGCAAAAAGGGAAGCGGACGCGGCGCAGCGAAAGGTAGAGACGGACAGGGCCGCCCTTTCGGAACTCGAAAAGCAACGACAAGCCGTCAAAGACGAAGCTGCTGCGCTTCAAGGTGTAGTCGTCCAACTGCGAAGCGAGAAGGGCGTGCAGGAAGAGCGGGTCCGATCTCTCGCCGCGGAGGAAGCGCGCCGGACGCAGAGTGCGGACGCAGCAGAGACCCGCGTGCGCAAGGTCCGTGCCGATCTGGCCGTCGAGGAAGGCAAGCTGCGGAACACCGGGGCCGCTGTAGAAACCGCCGCCATAGAATTGGCCCGACTGAAGTCGGAGAGCGCGACAGCGGTCGGCCGTCGGGATGGTTTAGCCGAAAAGGTTGCCGAGATGCAGCGACAGCTGCAGGCCGCGGCCGGCGTCGAAAAGCGAATCGAGGAACTACTGACGCGGGTCGCGCAACAGGAGGCCCTTCTGGGAGATATGCGCCGACAGCTGACCGAAGCTACGGCGCAACGTGACAGCGCATTGACCGAAGCCGCGACTGTGGCGCAACGACGCGACGCGCTGTCAGGCGAGATCGCGACCTTGGATGGCACGGTGAATTCCCTGACGACCAAGGTCGAGGCGCGGAGAAAGGAACTGAATGATCTCGACCGGCAGTTCGGAGGTGCCCGCCAGGAACGTGATCGGCTTCTGACTGAAATCGCGGAGAAGGGCGGGGAGCGGGATGCATTAGGAGCAAGGATCGGTGAATTGGTGATGCGACGGGACGAACTCGTGCAGAAAATCGGTGAGAAAGAGAAGCAGATCGAAGGTCTGCGAACGGAAGAGACTCAGCTGCGAGCCGAAGTAGATGAGTTGCTCGAACGACCCCAGGAGCACATCTCTTCGCCGGATCGCCGCACGCCGGGTCTGGGGACAATCGGTCCGAGTGAAATTCCAGGCGATCGACGATAGGAGGTTTAGCCATGGTCGAACTGTTTGCGTTCCCTGGTAGCGCCTTCCTCTTATCGGCTGTCGGTGCGATCGGGCTGATTGGCGGTGGCGTCCTGGCGTATGTCGCTGCAGCCCGTGCTCGCCTCGTCGAAGACGGGTATCGCGCTGCCCGCCTGAGATTGCCGGCCGCTGCCGAGGACGAAAGCGTCTCCGACCGCGTGCGATCCAAGAGGCTGGAACTTCGGGAGGTGGAGGAGCGTCTCACGGCCTTGCGTGGCGAATTCGGCGACGCGGAGAAAGCGCGCGCCGAGGCCGAGCACTGGGAGCGTATCATCGACCTAGTGAAATCTGACTACACCAACCTTAGCCAGGAGCGGCGCGAGGTCGACGAGGTCAGAGACGCCTATACGCGTGCCGCGGCAGATCTTGCCGATGAGCGCGGCCGGCTTGAGGATGCTCGCACCAAGCGAGACCTGTTGCAGCGTGAATCCGAGGAGATCGAACATCGGCTGAACGCCCAGCGCGAGCGCGAGGACGAGCTCCGCGGCCTGGAAGAACGCATTGCCGCAGGTACCATCAGATTGGACACGTTGCGCGCCGAAATCGCTCATACCGAGGATGTTCGCGCGGAGCTGCAGCGTGCCCACGCGCGCTACGAGGAGGCGGAGCGACGTACCGACGCGATGCAGGAGAGGCTTCGTCAGCTTGAGCCGGCGGTTGCAGAGCTGGAAGAGCGGAAGGGTTTGATCGCGGCCGAGGTGGAAGGGCTGCAGGCGGAACTGCAACAGCTTCAACCGCTTTGGACCCGGCTAGCGGAGCTGGAGGCAAGACAGCAGGCGCTCGTCGCGGCGATCGGTACCGGCGAGCGAACGGCTCAGGATATCGAAGCGCGGGTGGCACACATGCGAACCGACATCGGCACGCTGGAGGAGCTGAAGCAGTCTCTTTCGGCGGACGTCGAGCGGATGCAGGCCGACGTTGACAGACGGCAGGCATTGGCGGAGCGGAGCGCGGAACTTGAAGTGCAGCATCGCGTCTTAGAGGCTGCGATCGCTGGCCGTGAGCTCGAACTTAATCGGCTCCAGGGCGCAATTGATGCAAGCGTCAAGAGGGATCAGTCAGGACCGGAGCATCGGCCGGCGGGCGTGCTCGCAGATCTATTGCGGCAGCCGTCCTGCCTGTTCGCTGACGGAGTGCCACTGCTCCGGCAGGCGGCCCGGGAGACGGACGAACAGGCGGCTATCGCGCGTGTCCAGACGTATATGCAAGACGTTGGCCTGGATTTCGATCAGCGGACGTTGTCGCGATTCCACACCAGTCTGAAGACCAGCCGCATCAGTCCGCTTACCGTCCTTGCCGGTATTTCCGGTACAGGTAAGAGCCAGCTGCCTCAGCGCTATTCCGAGGCAATGGGCATCCACTTTCTAAAGCTCGCCGTGCAGCCGCGATGGGACAGCCCGCAGGATCTATTCGGCTTCTACAACTATCTGGAGCAGAGTTTCAAGGCAACTGAACTCGCTCGGGCGCTGGCTTGGATGGATCCGCACGGTGAACTTGTGAATGGAGAGCACGGGTTGCGCGACCATGTGATGCTTGTCCTGCTGGATGAGATGAATCTCGCTCGCGTCGAATATTATTTCAGTGAGTTTCTTTCGCGCCTGGAGGGGCGCCCCGGTCCGACGGAGACATCTGCGGAGCGATTGCGGGCGTCGCGGATTGAGATCGAGGTGCCGGGTGGCGAAGGAGCCGAGCAGCCGGCGATCTATCCAGGACACAATGTCCTGTTCGTCGGCACGATGAATCAGGACGAATCTACGCAGGCACTCTCGGACAAGGTTCTCGACCGAGCGAATGTGCTTCGTTTCCAGCGCCCGCCAAAGCTGGTGGAGAGTATTCCGGAGGGGGGGGGCGACTATGCCTCAGCCCATCTGCCGTTCACGACCTGGGCGGGTTGGTATCGTGAAGTCGACGAACTGCAGCCGGCGAATGCGAGCTTGGCGAAGGGCTTCATCGACGAGTTGAACGAGCATCTGGATCGGATGCGTCGCCCGTTCGGCCACCGGGTCAATCAGGCCATCCTCAGCTATGTCGTCAATCACCCGGACTACCGAAGCATAGACGGCTGCCGGAGTGCTCTCTCAGATATGATGGAACTACGGATTCTGCCGAAGTTGCGTGGCGTAGAAATGGACGACCGATCAGGGCCGGCGCTGACCCAGATCGAGAAGCTAGTCCGAACGCAATTGGATGATGGAAGGCTAGCCGGCGCCATACGCACGGCGGCGACGGGAAGCGACATGTTCGACTGGGTTGGGCTTCCGCCGCAATGAATCCCGTCTTCGTCCTCTCCACTCCGTGGTCGCTCTGCGATGGGACTGAGGACAGAGCGGTTTCCCGTCAGTTGCTTGGAGCCACACCACTGCATGTCCGGATCGAGGGGCCACTCCTCGTCGCGGCGCCGGCAGATCCGACGATCAGCGCTTCCGGGCGCCACCGCGGGATGGAGCCACAGGGCCTCTCGTTCGCGTGGGGAGATGGCAGAGAGTATCGTATTGACCTCGTCAGTGTCGGCACCCGGCCGGATGAACAGCGGATAGAAATACGCGCCGACGGAGCGGTGCGGGGCACCGTCGAACTGGATGGGCATCTGCCCCGACCGGGCTGGGCGGGCGCGCAACAGGGTGGGCCTCCTACAGAGGCTCGTGCCGATGCGCTGGATCGCTTCATCCTCGGGACAATTGAGCGCATCCGGATGGCGAACCGGGACAATCCAACCGCACAGCCAACAGCTTGGGCACGGCTCGATGTGGCGTGGGCGGAAGATCATGAGGATGCAACGGAGCCCCCGCGCGACCTGATAGTCCGGCAGGCGGAGGAGATGCGCACGCTCATCGCCGATCTAGCCGCACATCCGCGCCGAATACTGGAACGGCTCCGGCAACTGCTGCCGATCGACCGTGTGCAGCAACTCGATACCGCGTGCGTCCGTTGGCTCAGCCGTCAACCGGGGCGAAACGTGCACGAACGGGCGGGGCCGCGGCAGCGGATTCTTGCCGTCGCCCGACGAGAAACGGTAGATACGCTGGAGAACCGGGTATTCCGCGCATTCGTCGACTTGAGCAGTGAGGTCGCCCGCTCCTATTGCCGCCGCTACGCAGCGCTGCGAGTTAGCCAGCGCTGGCGCCGGGTCGATCGGTATGGCGCTGAATGTAAGCGTCTTGGCCATGACCTGCGTGAGTTGGGGATCGGACGACCAGAACCGCCATTTGCGCCGAACTACGCTCTTTTACACGAGGCGCGTTATCGCAAGGTCTGGGTAGCTTGGCGCGCGCTTCGGCGTCGGCTTGATGAGCAGGACGAAGGATGGCGCTGGCAGCATAGGCTTTGGGCCGACTTCTGTCGGCTTGCGCTTCATATCTCCTTGCGCCGGATGGCGCCCTCCGGGATCGTCGCGGAATCGCCACTACGAATTGCCGCTGAGCAGATGCGTGGGCGCTGGTCGCGAATCGATGCACAGACCGGCGTATTTCTGCTCGACAGAAACGGTAGGCGATATGTTCTTTCGCCAATTGGGGATCTTTCTCTGTCGCACCCGAAGGTCGCCCGTTGGACCCACCCACTGGGGGCGACGTCGATGCTGCATGTTCAAGCTCTCGACAACAATCTTGAGGCGGTGATCCTCATCTGGCCTCTGCACGCAGCCGGAGCCCAGCGGCCTTCGCTGCAGGTATGTTTGCGCTCTGCCGACCGCGCACTCGAAGGTTGGCTCAATAGTGTCGCCCTCAATACCGGGGAGCGCCCCAGAGCTGGTGGATTGATACTGATCTCGGAAGTTGAGAATGCCGACCATGAGCAGCCTGACAGCCATGGCTGTATCCGAGGGTTCACGTTCAGTCCGGTCGCACCGCTCGCGACGACCATGCGCCGCTTCGATACGGCATTGATGTCTCTAATCGAGAGGCTGACGGCATGACGGAACTGGGCGTCGATATCAACGGACTGCTAGATGGGGCGGAGAGGGATGGCCGGCTGGTGCCCGGCAGCATCCCGTCGGTCGTCGTATTGCCCGCAAAGAGGGGGCGGGGGCCGTTGACCGTCGTCGCCGGAACGGAGGCGGGGCTTGCCATTGAGGGGCGAGGGTGGGAATGGCCGCCAAGCGCCGCTTGTACGCAAACAGCGGGCCGGTTACGAATACCAGTCGCCGAGGCACTCGATGCTCTAGTTCGCAATTCGAAGGTGCCCACTGCGCATGGCGAAATGGATGCAGAGGAACTCGTCGCGGCTGCGGTCGCGGCCCTTGTTCCGGATGGTTCCGATCAAGAACCGGTCGTGGTGATACCCGACAATGGTCGGTTCGACGAGGAGGTTCAGCAACGCCTGCTCGATGCGCTGGGAAGTCGAGGGTTAAGGCCGCGTCTCATCTGGCGCTCCGTCGCCGCTGTTCTCGGGGTCGAAGACGTTCTCAACAAGAACGCCCACCGCCTGTATGGGAAATCCATCGGCGTCGTGAGCGTGCTCGCGGATGGGATTGATGTGTCGCTTCTGCGCCTCGAAAAGCCCGAGGATGGTCGGAACGACTATGTCGTTCCGATGCGTGACTCCTATGGCATGCACGTCCCGTTTGCGCGCAGCCTCATTCGCTGCGCAGAAGACGGAGCCGCCGAGATACTAGCCGACGACCCCGACCGGGGCTGGCAACTGGTCTGGGGAAATGGTGCGGCGCTGGAGCGCATGCTGGGGACGGCTGCCCGACCTCGTCTTATCCAGACGCAAGGGCGCTGGCGACTGCTCGAAATCGACGATCCGGCGGCGTCCCCTCTTCCGGGGCCGGACGCAGCTGGCATGGCGCTGCTGCGGGACATACTACGACGGGCCGATCACGTGATCGTAGAGGGACCGGCGGCCGAAGCACGGGAGACGGGACAGCTTCTATTGGGACATAGGATCGCCGAAACGCTCGCTCTGTCTGGTCGGATCCTGCACCGTGGTAGACCGCACGAATTCACGGCTGCCAAGGGTGCGTCAGCCTTTGCGCGGCGTTCCGCAGCGGGGCAGACGACGTACTACGACTTCCTTCCCCAGATCCGCATCTGCGTGCGCAATGCGGAGGGTGACCCGGTATTCGTCGATGCTCTCCCCAACGACCAGCGCGTCGAGGGAGGGCAGGCATTCCGAACCAAGCCACCGCTCGACCTCGGCCTGATCGTGCGTGAGGGCAAGGATGCACTGGATTTCTACATCTCACTCGAACGCAGCGGCCAGACCCGTAAGGCGTCTATCGTGCTGCCTCGACCTTCGGCCGCTGATACCCGTGTTTTTCTAGACATCGAGCAGTACCCGCTACGCGGATTGGCACGGATTTCCGTCGTCCCGGAGGAAGGTGCTGACATGGCACCGATCACCCTCGACTGGAGCCGCATGGCTGTCGACGGCCGGTTGGAGGCAGAGATTGTCCGGGATCTTGCGGAGACGGGTCCCACGGTGCCTCCGACGGTACCAGTCGAGGGGCATTGGTTGCGATGGAACGAGCGGATAGGCGGACGATCACTCCGAGATATCCTCCGAGATTTTCCTGAGCGCCTGGACGAAGATACCTTGAGCGGGGCCAACGATCTCGCACTGCAATTATCAAGACGTTCCAGTCCGATGAGGATGACGGCGGGCAGAGACCGAGATAAGGGCCTCTACAGAGCGTTGTCGACAGACGGTCAACTGCCCGAGAAGGGAACCGCGCTGGCCGACGCTGGTCCGATGATTGACCGTGTTCTGGCACTGCTAGCTACCGGGATTGAAAAAAAATCACCTTTGCGTGGTGCAGCTCTGAAAGCCTGCTCATGGTCATTCAGCCGCTGTCCCGTGCAAGTGATTCGCCATTTAGCCGAACTCGCGGCTCATGGGAAGGTTGTGGCACATCTGCTCGACTATCGCGCTATGGGAAGGGTTTTCACGAAGGAAGAGGATATCAGACTTCTATTCAGTCTCTGTTGCCGGCTTCCAAGGCTGATGCAGTACCATATGGAATCGCTTCTAACGGTTATCTCAATCAGGCCGGACGCTGCATCTCTTCTAGAACTCCGGCAAGCGGAGCGCCTTCTGAGCGGTACGCTGGAAAGATTGTCCGAGTATCACGGCCATTCCGGCCCCGGCACCCCGCGTCTGGCGCGTACTTGCATCCGACTGGTGGCCGCTCTGTTGCGACACCGCGTACGTTCTCCTCGCTTCCTCATGCCTGAATCTGATCCCCAGGGTTGGGAGGTTCGCACCGCTCTGGTCCGGGTGGAAGAAATGCTGCTCACGGACCAGGGTACTAGGGATTTGGCACGTGGTGCGGTGGAGTGGCTGGAGAACCGAGGGGTCGATTCCGGAATTCTGGACCAAGAAGACGAAGATTAGTTGGTAATCTCATTTTTGCACGACCATGCTGGGTGGGCTCATCCGCTGTCGGAATGATTCGGGAGAACGGTGAAGCGAACCGCGGCCGATGCCAGAACCACGCTGGTGGCCATCGAGGTTGGAACAGCAGAGCGTCCCTCTGAGCTTCAACGGTAAAGACATACTCGTCGTGAACTCCGCGTCCGTCGTCATCGACGAAACACTCTCTGGTTGAGCTCCAGCGGTTCGTGCCGAGGCTACCGGCGGCCCAAACCAGAACCTGATCACATGTAGGGGAACTGGAAAATCGACCGTGTGTGGGTCGTCGGAACGGCAGAGCTGGGCTTCTTCATTCGTCGCTCCGAAGCTCCAGCGACATGATCATCAGCATGTGCAGGATCGGAATATCGCGCATGTCATTTGTCCTCCGCGCGTCGGACGGCATGTTCTACCATGTCGTAGGCGAGATCGCTCATTCGCTGCTTGTGGCGGAGGGCGATCTGCCGGAGCCGATCATGTAGATCGTAACCGAGGTCGATCGTGATGCTGCTGCGTGGTCGCGGCCGGCCTGGTAGTAGCTCTTCTCGCTTCATGGTTCCTCTCCTGCTGTCCGGATATTTATGCGGTAGAAACCACGCCGAACTCGGTCAGACCGCCTTGGCCATACCGTGGCGCTGAATCGTCAGCGATGATCGCGAGCCGGGTAGGGTGCCTCGTCGTCTGGATCGCGCGTAACGAAGTTATTCGTCGACAGAGTCCGTCCAGGCGGACTTCCGGGTCGGCTCCACAGCCACCGCTGTTCGGCGTCCTGGTCGATGATCTGGAAGAGGAGCGTCGAGGTGGGCGCCGATGACTGCGCACGAAGTGACCCCGCGCCGCTCGCCGCGAGCGGCCGCGCTTGTTCTTCTGGCCATCGGGCATAATCTGGCCGTGACGCACAGCACGATATCGGAGAAACCATGGCGAAAAAGCAGACGGCCGCGAAAGCGGGTGAGACGGGTTCTAGCGAGAAGAAAGTGAACCCGGCGCTGATGAAGCCGCTTCAGCCGTCGAAGGAGTTGGCTGCCGTGGTGGGTTCTGACCCACTGCCGCGCCCGCAGGTTGTCAAGAAGCTTTGGGAATACATCAAAAAGAACGATCTCCAGAACCCCGAGAACCGCCGGGAAATCAGGAGCGACGACAAGCTGCGGGCCGTGTTCGGGAAAGACAAGGTCACGATGTTCGAGATGAACAAATACGTGGCTCAGCACCTGAAATAGCCAGCCCGACCGAATCTTACCGTCGACGCTCAGCGTCCATGACGGCATCTTCCAGCATGTCGAGCGCGATATCGTCGATGCGCTCGGCGCGCTCTCGAGCAATAGCGGCGAGCCTTTGATAGAGATAGTGACCCAGGCGGATACGGATGATGCCGCGGGCCGTGTCGGAATCGGTGATTTCTTCGCGGTTCATAGAGCCGCCTCCTGCTGTACACAGTTATTTATGCGGGCGCGGGGTAGTGCGGGGACGCCTTGAGACTTGGCGGCAGGTTCGGGAGGAGGGGTTTCCCCGGTGACGTTCGATCCGCGACAGATGGCGATCGAGTTCTCCACCTTCGCCACACCTCGGTCAGCGTCCGGCCGACCTGTTCCCATCGTTCCCTGATAAAGCTTCCGAACGCCACCGCCATCCCCCAGACCGCCGGGTTGCCGAAGGCGTAAAGGCCGGCCGTCCTTGCACCAAATGTTCTTAATCTGTCTGGTGCGTGGCTAGTCGTTTTGCAGCGTCGCTGGTCATGGCACGAGCAGCAGCAACGAACCGGGGCAGGTTGCTGCTGCGGGACCTGTGGTCTAGGAGAAGCGGGATGGGCAGGCAGTCATGACGGACCACCGGGAGATCCAGGTAATCGACCGCAGCAGTGGCGAGGTGGTGCACCGGGTCGACGTGACCGGCAAAGGCGAGGTCGAGTGCGAGCGCATTGCGTCCAAGCTCCGTCAGACGATCAACGAGGAAGAGTTCTATCTCGATGACACCGCAGCGGGTCGGCTGGACTGACGGGCGGATGCCAGGGTGCACCGCATGATGCTGCGTGCGATGGCGCTGGGCGTGATGCTGATGGTCTCAGCCGGACAGGTCGTTGCGCAGGAGCGACTCTCCGGCGTCGCCAGCGTCATCGACGGCGACACACTTGAGATCCATGGCACGCGCGTCCGCCTGCACGGCATCGACGCGCCGGAGAGCGCACAGCTGTGCGAGCGACCCTCCGGAAAGACTTGGCGTTGCGGCCAGCAGGCATCGCTTGCCCTGTCCGACCGGATCGGACGCTCGTCTGTGACGTGCCGGCGCACCGACACCGATCGCTACGGGCGCATGGTCGCGGTATGCACCGAGGAAGGCGGCGACATCAACGCGTGGATGGTCGCCGAAGGGTGGGCCGTGGCCTACACCAGCTACTCCAGGGACTATGCAGGCCTGGAGGTGACGGCGAAGGCAGCCAGCAGCAACATCTGGTCGGGCGCGTTCGTGATGCCCTGGGACTGGCGGCGTGGCCAACGCGTCGTAGAAACCCGACCGCCGAGGGATGCCCGTCGTACCGGCTGCGACATCAAGGGCAACATTAATCGGCGCGGCGACAGGATCTACCATTTGCCGGCAGAGCACTCCTACGCCCGGACACGGATCGACGAGGGCGAGGGCGAGCGCTGGTTCTGCTCTGAGGAGGAGGCCCGGCAGGCGGGGTGGCGTAGATCGGGTCGGTGATCGTGACGGTGTGCCGGTTGCGCGCCGTCGGTGGCACATGGAGCATGGCGGAATGACCGCTGAGCAGGAACTGCGGGAGAAGCTCCGCAAGATCGAAGCGTTGTTCGCGGGTGCTGCCACCCCCGGCGAGAGGTCGGCCGCGGGCGCCGCGGCGGGACGGATTCGCGAACGGCTCGCGCAATCCCGCGAGAACGAAACCGTCGACGAGGTCAAGTTCAGCCTGCCCGACCCCTGGTCTCGCCAGCTGTTTATGGCGCTGTGTCGCCGATACGGGCTGCGGCCGTTCCGCTACCGCAGGATGCACCGCCAAAGCCTCCTGGTGAGGGCGCCGGCGAGCTTCATCGATACGGTGTTGTGGCCCGAGTTCCAGGAACTCGATGCCGCGCTCCGGAGCTACCTGTCGGAGATCACCGAGCGGGTGATCCGCGAGGAGGTGCACGGCGACACCGGCGAGGCGGACGAAGTCGCCGACCCAGCGCGGATCGGACGTTGATGGGCGACAGCGGCACCGATCGCGAGGTCCTCGCCGGCTTGGTCGAGCGTGTCACCTTCCACAATGAGGAAAGCGGCTTCTGCGTGCTGCGCGCGAAGGCGAGGGGTCACCGCGACCTCGTGACGGTTATCGGCCATGCCGCGACCATCTCGCCCGGCGAGTGGATCACCGCCTCTGGCGAATGGGTGAACGACCGCACGCACGGACAGCAGTTCAAGGCCCGCTTCATGCGCGCCTCGGCGCCGACGTCGATCGATGGCATCGAGAAGTATCTCGGGTCCGGCATGATCCGCGGCATCGGCCCGGTATACGCGAAGAAGATGGTGAAGGCGTTCGGCGAGAAGGTGTTCGACATCATCGAGGCGGAGCCCGACCGGCTGCGCGAGGTCCCCGGCATTGGCCCCGTGCGCGCCGCGCGGATCACGGCCGCCTGGGCCGAGCAGAAGATCGTCCGCGAGATCATGGTCTTCCTGCACAGCCACGGCGTCGGTACCGCGCGCGCCGTGCGCATCTTCAGGACCTACGGCGCCGACGCCGTCCAGGTGATGAGCGAGAACCCCTACCGGCTCGCCCGCGACATCCGCGGTATCGGCTTCAAGACGGCCGATGCGATCGCCATGCGGCTCGGCATCGAGCCGACCGCGATGATCCGCGTCCGCGCCGGCATCTCCTATGCGCTGGCCGAGGCGATGGACGACGGGCATTGCGGCCTGCCGACCGCGGACCTCGTGCCGCTCGCCGTCGAACTGCTGGAAGTCCCGGACGACCTGGTCGAGAGCGCGCTGCATCTCGAACTGGCCGAGGGAACTGTCATCGCCGATCACGTCCGCGAGACGCCGTGCGTTTTCCTGGCCGGGCTGCACAGGGCCGAGCGCGTCATCGCTGAGCGCATCCTGCGGCTGGCGCACGGCGAGCTCCCGTGGCCGTCGATCGATCCCGACAAGGCCCTGCCGTGGATCGAACGGAAGACCGGCCTGTCGCTGGCGGAGAGCCAGGTGGCCGCGATCCGGCTGGCGCTGCTCTCCAAGGTCCTCGTCGTCACCGGCGGTCCCGGGGTCGGCAAGACCACCATCGTAAACGCCATCCTGCGCATCCTCGCGGCGAAGGGCGCCGAACTGCTGCTCTGCGCCCCGACCGGCCGTGCAGCGAAGCGGATGACCGAAGCCACGGGGTTCGAGGCCCGGACCATCCACCGACTGCTGGAGGTCGATCCGAAGGGCGGCGGCTTCAAACGAACCGAGGAGCATCCGCTCGACTGCGACCTCCTGGTCGTCGACGAGACGTCCATGGTCGACGTCCTGCTGATGCAGGCGCTGATGAAGGCGGTGCCCGATCGCGCCGCGGTGCTGATCGTCGGCGACATCGACCAGCTGTCCTCCGTCGGCCCAGGTCAGGTGCTGGCCGACATCATCGCGTCCGGCGCGGTGCCCGTCGTCCGGCTGACCGAGATCTTCCGGCAAGCTGCCCAAAGCCGGATTATCACCAGCGCGCACAGGATCAACCAGGGCTCCATTCCCGACCTCTCTAAGCCCGAGGGCGACAGCGACTTCTACTTCGTCCCGGCCGACGATCCGGAGAGCGCCGTGCCGCGCATCATCGAACTGGTAAAGACGCGCATCCCGCAGCGATTCGGCCTCGATCCCGTCCGCGACATCCAGGTGCTGTGTCCGATGAACCGCGGCGGGGCCGGTGCCCGCTCGCTCAACATCGAGCTGCAGGCCGCCCTCAATCCTGCAGGGGAGCGCAACGTCGAACGCTTCGGCTGGACCTTCGCGCCCGGTGACAAGGTGATGCAGATCGAGAACGACTACGACAAGGAGGTCTACAACGGCGACACCGGCTACATCGACGACGTCGATCCCGACGCGGGCGAGTTGACCGCCAGCTTCGACGGCCGTGCCGTCACCTACGGCTTCGGCGAGCTGGACACGCTGGTCCCCGCCTATGCTGCGACCATCCACAAGAGCCAGGGCTCCGAGTACCCGGCCGTGGTCATTCCGGTGCTGACGCAGCACTACGCCATGCTGCAGCGAAACCTGCTCTACACCGGCGTCACCCGGGGAAAGAAGCTGGTGGTGCTGGTCGGCCAGAAGAAGGCCGTCGCCATCGCAGTGCGCAACGTCTCGGGACGGCGGCGCTGGTCGAAGCTCGGAGAATGGCTCGGCGCCGGACCAGCCCCGGCCTGGGCTCCAAATCCATGAGTCCGGCGCGATGGTAGCCCCCGGTATGCTGCAGAACCCGTCGGTCAGGAACTGGCTCGGCGGCATTGAGCCTGCCTGGACCCTGCTGGATCAGGCGAGCTTCGACGCGCTGAGGCGACCACCCTCGCCAACGGCAGGACCGATCCGGCTTGCCGCCGATCTCGCAGACGGAGATATCCAGCAATCCGCCGTCGCTCGGAACGCCCTGATACTGTTGCGCGCTGCCGCGGAGGGACCCGGATTGAAGCTAACAGCTACCGGGAACCTGTCGCGTGGCGTCGTGGCCGAGATGTGCGACCTGTTCACATGGCCCGGGTTCGACAAGACAGAAGCGTTTCGGCTTCACAAGGTTATCAACGAGCCCGACTTCCTGCCGCTCTTCTTCGTTCGTCATGTCGTCGAGGCCGGCAAGCTGCTCCGCCGGCACAAGAGCCACCTCAAGGGCACGTCGGCCGGACGGCAGCTTCTGGAGGAACCCCACCAACAGGCTCTGCAGGCGGTTCTCTTTCATGTCGCGCTGTGGCGCCTCGATCTCGGCTATCTCGGCCGTGGCCTGCATCACGGATGGCCACAGCACGATATCGGCATCGTTCTCTGGTCCCTGTCGATCGCCGCGAACGACTGGCGACCGCCGGAACGACTGACCCGCATGTGCACGATTCCCATTAACGGCGTGCTGGAATCGAAATGGGACACGGGCAGCCACGCGATGGAGGCGACCGTCCTTCGTCCTCTTCGGTGGTTCGGACTTCTCGATTACAGGCAGCACGATATCCCCGAGCGGCGCTTCGAGAAGAGGCACTTCTATCGCAAAACCCCGCTGTTCGATCGCTTCCTGTCGTTCGATGTCAAACTGGAAGCCGCCGGTCCGCGTCACTGAAAAGCCGCTCCGGGCGTTGGGGCGTTTTCGCTCCGCTCCTTCCCTTCACCGCACCGTTTCGCCGACCAGCGGCTGGTGCGCGAGTATGACGGGGTCGCGGTACTTTCCACAAACCTGACCTGCCTGGTGCAGAAGTCGGCAACAAGAAGCTGTTCCGCATCTGCGCCGGCGACCTCTTGTTCAACATCGTTTTCGCGTGGGAAGGCGCTGTGGCTTTCGCTCAGCCAGAAGATGAAGGCCGCGTTGGATCACACCGATTCCTGTCATGTGTGCCCGCGCCCGAGACGGCAACCGTGGAGTTCCTAAGGTTCTACTTCTCAACGCCTGAAGGCCCGCGAAACCCACGCAATCCGCGCCAGCACTTCTAAGGACGTGGAGGCCCTGATTCCGGCCATGCTACACGAGATCTTCGACGGCGGGGCGAAGGCCGCATGACTGTGAGCCGGGACGATCAGCCCGATCTGCTATCAGACCTTTCGGATCTGGACTTCATCCGCCATCTGCTGGCCGACCTTCATGACGACCTGCCAGGAAAGGTCGGCCGTTTCCGTTTGCTGACCGATCTGGGCGGCCAGATGGGGCGATCGGGGACGATGATTTTCGGTGGCCATGCGGCCTATCACGCTTGGGTCGAAGCGCGTTCGTCGTTCGTCCACGGCAATTATGTGGCGACGATCCTGTTGTGTCAGGGACTCGTGGAGCATCTGCTGGCGGCATATCTTTACGCCGGGCTTTTGGTCGATGACATTCCGGATCGCATCCAATTCGCCGACACCCTCCGCCGCTGCCGAGAGCGCGAGGCAATCTCTGATGAAGAAGTCACCGACCTCCGCCGCATGATGGCGCTGCGAAACCCGCTGTCGCATTTCCGGCATGTCGATGACGGCAGCAATCTTGATCGTCGCAGCATCGATGAGAGCAGATCGGCGGACGACCTGCTGCGCCACGACGCGATATTTTCGATCAGTCTCGCCGTTCGGACGCTGTCAAGACACGCGTTCCGGCTTGGTTAGCATTGGGGAGCGACTCAGATCATCGCCGCGTGGACCGCGTTCTCGGTGGCGCGATCCGATCGCCTTTCGCCAGAATGTAGTCGGCGATTTTTTGGCCGAGGGGGTGGGGGCCCGCCCAGAGCATGTAGTAGAT
>Ga0114916_1000740_pt1 | contig 20416 bp, 6 predicted proteins | sample MalvirAntarct_66_FD_83501 | JGI IMG/M metagenome (GOLD analysis project Ga0114916, IMG submission 83501) | Marine viral communities from the Global Malaspina Expedition - Malaspina viral metaG Antarct_66 | ecosystem: Environmental > Aquatic > Marine > Oceanic | place: West Anvers Island... | reverse complement strand
TTATAAGGATTCTAACCGTAGTGAATTCGCTAGGTTTATGATTTCATTACTAAAATCTGTATATGAACCACTAAACAGGTGGACTAAAATTGAAACTGAGTCTTGTAAAACATATAGAGCTGGGGTTGTGGACTATGATGGTGACGAAATTAGTTGGTCACCGTTAAATAAAGTAGATGCACACATATTTGTCTTAGCTTTAATTTTAAATAACTTAGAAAAAGATGGTTTAGAACCTGTAAAAGATGGTAAATTAGATATGAGTGTACTATTAGACTCATCTGATACCATAAAAAATGACTATTTAAGTGAAAACGGACAGTTTCATTCCGAAGTTTTAAGGGCTATAGAGAGAAGTTCTGGTCCAGGAGATAAAAATGAGGAAGATGCACTTAACTATTTAAAAAATATAGAAACAAGACCAGGAAAATGGTTAAGAATGTGTCCTGGAGACGAAAGAGATGTGTTTCAGGGGATAGACCTAATAAAAATCAACGATGATGGGTCTGAAATGACATTCCAAGTCAAACCATTTAGGGGAGTATCTAAGGATAACGGGATGGTAACTGTGGATGGTATAGGAAACTCTAAAGATTATACGGTAGATTTTTTAGTTTTGGTGGGGCAAGCAAAAAATAAAGGTAATTTTCTTTTAATAAAGAATGGACCTAACGTAAAAGGTGGTTATGGTACATATACTTTCCCAGAACAGTTACTAAAACGTGATTCAGGTAGTATATTAGAGAGTTTTCACCTTTTTAAAGAAATTTTTATACTATAATATGAATGAAAAATAAAATTAACAATATAAAAAATTATGGAAAATAGATTTAAAGTTAACGAAGAAGAAAAGAATAGAATTCTAGGACTACACCTAACGGAGTCTATGGATGATAGAGTTACCTCAAAACTTAATAATACTATGGAAAGGTGTGAGAATTGTGACAATAAATTCCAGTGGAAAGAAGTACCATCAGGGTGGGATGAGGATTATTGTGAAAGTTGTAATTTGGAGACCAACCACTATGAGTGTAAGAATTGTAGGGAGGAAGTGGAAAACCCAGATACTTGGTGTAGTAGAGAGTGTTATAAAGAATACAACCAATAAAAAACAAACTAAACCGGAAGATACATTAATAGTATTTATTTAATATGAACAATTTATTTAACACATCACCAGAAGAAAAAGATAGAATTAGAAATCTACATGAAAGTTATAAAACAGTTCATGGTACTACTAGTTTATTAAAAGAACAAGGTAGTGATAGAACCCTGCAAGGTGTCGTGAAAGATAGCAAAACTAAAGAAACACTAGCAGGAGCTGCTATAGTCATAACAGAAAGACCGGGAAAGGGGAATACAGGTACAGCTGCAGATATTAATGGTAAGTTTAAATTAAGTGGTATAAAACCAGGTGAAACAGTAACCATATCTTTTGTTGGTTATGGTGATAATGTCATTAATAATACTACGATAGATGCAAAAAATGGTATTGATGGGGAGTTTTTATTAACTGCCGGTAGTGAACTAGGTGAAGTTAAGGTTAATGATAAAAATGTAAACCCGGACGATTATACTGGGTGTATGGACAAAAGAGCAAAAAACTTCAATAAAGAAAATTGGATTGATTGTGAAGGTAATAAATTTAAACCAGAGTATAATGTTGATGGGACCGGAGAGGCTAAATTGGAGATTAATTTCGAGGATACAGACAATTCTTGTTGTGAATATTACCAAGGTTGTTTAGACCCAGTGGCAAAGAATTATTGGAAAAAGGTAAGTAGTTTTGTAAGACTAAAAGAAGAAGAACCAGAAAAAGAAATACAAGCGTGTAAAAATAATAAGTGTTGTAAATATAATATGGGTTGTATGGATAAAGACGCTACAAACTATAACCCTGAAGCAACCAAAGACGACGGGTCATGTATCGACCAAACTAAAGGGTGTTTCGACCCAGCAGCATTAAACTATAACGCAGATGTTACCCAAGGGTGTCAAGATAAAAATGGGGATGGAAAACCAGATTGTTGTAAGTACCCAGCAGACCAGCAAGGTAACCTAGATACTATTAAAAGTAATTTTGCTGACTACTATAATAATAAAATAAGGAGTAATACCATAAATATTTATGAAGATGAAAATGGTAGAGACGAGAGAAACCCAGAAGAGTTATTGGGTAACTATAAGGTAGATAACGAATCCCCGGTACCGATAATGAAGGGAGATAACTATATAGGTTTTATAATCCCACTATTACCAGATAGTAGAGCAGTTAAATCATTAGAAAATAAAATGGACACAAACATGTCAGATAAAAAACGAAAAAAATTAATAGAGAAACTAAAACTATTAAACTCAAATGACATGGGACTAACAGTAACCTTCGGTAAAAACACTAAGGAACTTTTAAAGTGGGTATTTGCTGCTGGGGAAGTAATACCACCAACACTAAAAACTTATCTAAAACCAAGAGGTGGTAATAAAAAAGGTAAAAGAGTTTACGTGGGGCCAAAAGCTTTTACCCAAAAAGGTTTGGATAAGTTAATCAGATTCCTAAAAGCGTACAACCTAATGAACTCAAAAGTTCCAAAAACTAGTCCTACAGAATACTAGTAATAGACGAAACAAAATATTTTATTTGTCGTATAATATTAATAGAGACACAAAGTAAGAATATTTGTCCACAAAAAGTTTGGACATCTCAAAAAAATTTACTATCTTTGTAGTTGAATCGACCCTATTGTCTAACCAAATAAAAAAATACCCTTATGAAAAAGTACCTATTACCACTCCTAACAGTTTTAATTGTTTTAACTTCTTGTGAAAAAGAAGATGACATACTTAGACCGGTGACACCACCAAATACAAATACGAATATGAATAATACTGACACAACAACTATTATCGATACTGACACAACAACTATTATCGATACTGACAGCATAACAAATAATGGTGTGGTTACGGTAATATCACCATCACAAACATTACCTATTTCCACCACTACCTCTTTTGGTGAGGGTTATGACGTAACAAAAGCAGAGTTTGCAATTAACTGTTCGGAACAAACTAACTTACCGGTTGATATATCATACTCATACATAAGTACAAACCACGTATCACCAGCAGCAAACTTAAAACAGTACGGGAACGGGTTTATAGATATTTATTCATCTCCAGAAAACCCATTTATAAATGGTGAAGGTATGATGGGGAGAATGGCTACAACTACATACCCTAAGAATAGTAGTTACTGGCCTGCACATTCTTTAGACGGTACAGAACAAATTATGTTATGTTACATAAAATCATACAATTACACACCAGGTATGTTGTCTTTAGATTTATTAACATACGCATGTGGTGGTGATATAGTAGAATGGTCAGTACAAATGGTAGTAACAGAGTATAGTGATGGAACAATCGAACTTTCAATAGACCAAGGACCAAACACAACTCTAGACGGTCAAATTACGTGGGACTCACACTTAAAACTTACCCTACAGAAGAACTTCTAAAAGTTTAAAAAAATTATAGTCGGTTAATATATCCCAAATCAAAAGTTTGGGATATTTATTTATAACATGTTACGCACCTAGTGCGTTTATTTATAAATAAAATGAAATATATATATTAATTTATGGCCAATTATAATTGTACCCAATTGGGTTGTATCCAAGACAGTCTTGGAACCTTCACCTCTCTAGCAGCTTGTCAAACCTCATGTGTCGGATGGGGATGCCCACCACAACTAAATAGTAATACAGATATCGTATTTGTTTATGATAATTCAGGTTCTTACGCTCCAGGCCAAGCCATGGAAAATCTTTTTAAAGCTGCAACTGCTTGGACTGAAACTTTAGCACAAGGAGGGTGGACTGGTACACAGAGACACTCACTAGCGAAAAATGACCAGAGCTATCCTGATACAGGAGGTGCGTGGACAGGTTTGCAAACAATAGGAGGCACTTATATTAATGGTACAGACACATCATCAACCCAACAGATTACTTTTTCATCAAACCAAGCCGAGTCTTGGTTAGGGTGGGGGGTAGCACCATATTATCTTGACTCACGTTTTAAATCTCCAACTGCCGGACAATTCCCAATGATGACAAACTGGTCAATGCCTGTTTCTGAGTTAGCTCTATATTGGGTTGACTGGAGGAGCAAACCAACAGTTAAATCACTTCCTTCAAATGGTAATAATACCGGAGCAACCATCCCAACAAATGACGTACTAGTTGTTAGTTTTTGTCATGAAACGTCTGATTACGATACGTCTGGTTCTGTTAAACCAGGTACAACTTTTAAAAATCATTACCAAGCCTGGGATTTCATTTATAGTCAGAAAAATAGTAGTTTTACACCGAAAGGTTTTTTAGCTTCTCTATTTACATCACATTCAGGAGGTGCGTGGAATCAGAACATACGTCAGTCAGCTGTCATGTATACGGCTGTTATGGGTGTGCAGTCTATCCTTAACGGGAACCAAAACGATGTTGCAAATGGTGGTACTGGAACACAAGACGGTACATGGATTACAATACCACCTGGAGGGTCGGTACCAAATATGTATGGGGTATGTAGTAACACAATGCCACAAAACACTTTCTTAGGTACAAGTCAAGGTCCTAATACTAACTTTGGGTCACCCTGGATGAATTATGCTGTTAATGGGTGTAGTACAGTACCTGGAGGAATGGGTACAACAAACCCATGTATAGTATCAGAAACAATTCCAATAATAGGGTGTCCATCCAGTGGGTATTATGAGGTGTGGGTAAGCCCAGCAGGGTGGTCTCCAGGTCCTATAGTTGATTGGGAAGTCAATAACTTCTGGATAGCAGGACAACCAACATGGGGTGGGTTAGAAGATAAAGGATGGGGAACACTTTCTAATGAAGTTCCAAACATTACTGCTTCAGACTTAGCCACCTATCTTAATGATTTTGTTGGTATTGTGTCTACACCAGCAACAGTTTGTATTTCAGCAGAAACTTTATGGAATGGCAGTACACAAGTAGATTACCCATACCAGACAATTCAAATTTGTAACGATGTTTGTTTTCCTTACCTAGACCCATGGAGATGTGAGAATAATGGAACACCTTGTTACCAATCACCACTAGGAACATTTACTTTCGGTTCAGGTGGTATATACACAACCTCCCAGAACGCTTATGACGCATGTTCAGCACAATGTAATACTATTTCAGCATATACTTGTAATCAATATGGTTGTGTGCCAGACGCATCAGGAATATTTGGGAGTTTATCTGCGTGTACAGCAGAATGTGAATCTTACTCATGTACAACAAATGGTTGTTACGGTCCTTTCCCAGGAACAGGGAATACAGGAACTTATTTAGAAATGTCCTCATGTACCGCAACATGTTACCATTATGAGTGTGTGACCGATTCATACGCGGCATCAGTTTTACCAAACATATACGAAACAGGAAACACGTCTATAAATGGTTGTGTACAACTTTCAGGTAGTGTAGGTACAAGTCCTAACATGTTAGGGTTTAACGAATATACCACGTTAGGTGATTGTACTGGTTCTTGTATTAGTTGGGGGTGTTGTGAACCTTTAGGTATTACCGATAATAGTGTGATGTATGTGTACTACGACATCACATCCATGAACCCAGCACAGGTAGAAAATGCTATTAAGGGTATTATCGATTGGACGGAAACCCACACAGAATTTACAGGGGATGTTAACCATATCTTAATATGGTCTGAAAGGTGGTTAACGTACCCGACCGTAGCATACACAGGAAGTATAACCAGATTTACAGATTCTGCTGGACCGTCTTCCTCACTTCTCTCATCGGGTGGTGGTGGTACTGTTATGGAATATAGCCCAGCTGCAAATTTTGGTACAACGTCTTATGCTCACTCTAGTGGTTATTGGACTGGTACTAACTCACCAGCAAATGTACTATCATCAGTATACAACTCAAGTAACGGTTTTAGTAATTGGAAATCACCAGCACAATATACGGGAGTAGCAACCCACACTATTTATGATAGTTTTACTCCAGGTACAAATCTTGGGACATATCGTGCACAAGCTGCAGGATACTACACTCAAGGTTATGATGGTCTACCAATATCCTTACCAACCGACGATGTTATAAATATAATATTCCAAGACGAATCTTTCAGTATGTACCACCCAAGTGTCGCAACTTGGGGTGGAAATAATTATCCTAGTAGTTATTTCAAGAATGACCACGCTCTATATTTCACATCACAAAATAGTGTAACAGCAACCACATTAAACAACAGTAATGGTGGTACTGTAAGAAGTTTCCTATACCCAACAGCAGGGGCTAATACTAGTCAGAGCTCTGGGTTTGCACTACATTCTGTAGGTGCGATAAGTAGTGGGGACCTAACACCTAGTAATGGTTTATGGTCAGCAACAACTTACCCACTTAATAACACAAATAATGGGTTTGGAAATAATCCGGTTAATTGGGTACATGCAGAATGCGAATTCGATTTACCTCTACTCGCAGCATCCAACCCTTATTGGACAGGTAATGCACCAACTTGGGGAGGGCTAGACCAATTCGGATGGTTTATAAACTTTAGATTTGATACCTATTCACAATCAGTTTTTGAAAATGATTTAACAGCTTTTTTAGTAGCGACAACATTATCTTGTGATACTATCTGTTCATCTGCAAGTACAGCACCAACACCATCCTTCCCATATACTTCAGAAACACTGTGTGTTCCACAATGTGTGGAATATAATTGTGGTGATATGGGTTGTTATAGTGCAATAACTGGAGAATACAGTTCTCTATCTGCGTGTACAGCACAATGTGAATCGTTTTCTTGTGGGACATCAGGTTGTGAGGTGTATAACCAACCAACAGGAACCACTTTCCCTATAACACAAACAGATGGTGTGAGTTATTACTCATACTATGGTAGTGGTGGTACATTTAGTAGTAATACAGATTGTGAGTTAGTGTGTGATAGTTGGGATTGTGGACCAACTGGCTGTTACTCAGTAAACGGTAATGGTGGTATCTACAGTAGTCAAACCCAATGTCAGGAATCACCATGTTCTGGATATACCTGTGTAGAACAGGTTGGATGTATAACCTACAATGGGGATGGTAGTAATTTAGCAACCGCATTATTCCCGACAGAATATGATTGTTTAACCGGGTGTACATTTTGGGAGTGTACCGTTAATCTAGGTTGTGTAGAACAGACTGGAGCTACAACAGGGTCAATATACGAATTTAGTTCACTACAAATTTGTCAAGTTTATTGTGCTTCTTTTAATTGTGGTGATAATGGGTGTACCCAGTTAAATAATTTATTGGGGTCATACCAAGACATAACTCAGGTACCTTCAGTATCTTCTGCAGCGTGTGAAACTTCTTGTATTTCTTATAATTGTACTAGTACTGGTTGTACAGACCAAATAGGTACCGGAGGTACATATGACACAAACGCTATCTGTGAACAAAGTTGTATGTCTTATACTTGTACAACTTATGGGTGTGACGTTTATAACTCACCTAATTATGGTACAGGTGGAACATTTACTAGTTCAGTCTTATGTGGTAACAATTGTTCCCATTGGAAGTGCGTACCAACAGGGTGTCAGTCATTTCCTGGTACGGGAGTAACAAATTCTTATAGTAGTTTAACACAATGTTTAGATGTAGGGTTTAACCCAGTTAGTGGGGTTTGCACAACATATGATTGTACCGATACTGGTTGTATTGCTTTAACAGGGACTGGAGGGCAATTTTCTTCGATGAATGAGTGTACTGGGGTATGTAAATCTTATATTTGTGTAGCAGGAAACATAGCGGGGAGAAGTGAAGACGGCATTAATAACTATACTGGTGGTGGATGTGTACAATATAACACACCAACTGGTGGTACTGGTGGGACATTCCAACAATTATCACAGTGTAATAAGGATTGTAGGTCTTGGGATTGTACTTTCTCAGGTTGTAATGAAATGAGTTATATTGGTGCGGGTAGTGGTGCGACTTACCTAACCTCACAACTTTGTAATACAGCATGTACTTCTTATAACTGTACCGACACCGGGTGTCTTAGTCAAATAGGTTCAGGTGGAACATGGTTTGGTGCTACAGACCCTAATCGGGGGTTAAGTGCGTGTACGGGTACTTGCCTTTCCTACAATTGTTTAGATAATGGATGTTTACCAGCTCAAACAGGTTCTGGGGGGACTTACTTTAGTTTATCAAGAGCCGCAGCTTTAACTGCTTGTACAACAGCATGTACATCATACGAATGTTATACCGGAGGATGTGCCACATTTAATAGTCCGTTTTCGACACCACCAGGTATTGGATATGGTACCGGAGGTACGTATTCAGCTATGTCATCATGTACTGGTAGTTGTATTCACTGGGGATGTTTAAATAATCCAATATCTACAGATACTAATATATACGCGTATTACGATACGACCTCTATGTCCATAACTGATGTCCAACAAGGGATTAGTGGGTTAGAATCGTGGGTTAGTACAATGCAAAACTTTACAGGTAGTATTTACCATACATTAGTTAATGATGAAAGGTGGGTAAGTTGGGCGAGTTCAGTTTATGTAGGAGCGTTTACAGCTGGAACATCAACTATGTTCCAAAATCCAATAGCTATGTTGGTACATCAGTGGGCGAGTATACAAGGAGTATCTAACCTTTATGATAATATGGTCGCTGGACAAACTAATTTTTTATTCCCAGGGGCAATAACAAAAGGTCCAGCACCTGTGGCATCAGTAAATTCTAATGTGTTGGTTGTAACGTTTATAGATGAGTCGGGACCAGATAATGGATTAAACACTAATAATGTTTATACGTCAGACTCCACATTGAATAGTAACATACCAAATTTCACCGCACCAACATCAAACCCGTTAGACCAACCAACACCAACATGGGTTGACGATTATTCTGGATATTCTGGGACATACGCAACGGTACTAGCAGGAACTGGGTCACTTAATTGTTTCATATACCCAACAAAATCAAGTAGCCCACAAAGTCCGGATAACCAATTATTTGCTTTACATGTTGTTGCTGCTGTAGATAGTGGTAATAAAACCGCTGGACCACAAGGTGAAAACTGGTTAACTGGTACAGCACCACGTAAATCACTGAGTTCCACCACACCATTGAATGGTATTGCAGGTGGAACACCAGGTCTGTGTAGTATAGCTGATTTAATCGCGTTAGAGATTAGTAATCCTTATTTAGTTCATCCTACAGGTAATGTGGGTCAACTGGACACAAAAGGTTGGGGTTATAATATTTCGTTTGACCCATTCACGACTAACTCTTTTACTTATGACTTAGATAATTATTTAAGTACTACAACTTCTAATTTATCTCTTTGTGTTTCGGCACAAACATCACCAACCACCTCATACCCACACCCAACACTAGCAGATTGTACTGGCTCTTGTTATTCGTGGGAATGTACCAATACTGGTTGTGTAAAATTTAACGGTACTGGCGGGACACCAACCTACTACTCTCTAGAGAGTGATTGTATTTCCGCTTGTACATCGGTTAATTGTACTAGTACTGGTTGTACAGACCAACTAGGTACTGGTGGAACATTTACCGATATAACAAATTGTTTAACAGCTTGTACATCATTTAATTGTGAAGATATTACTACCTACACAGTAAGTTCAGCATGGCCAACAGCTCCTGGTTGTATAGAACAACCAGGTTCTGGTGGGACTTTTTATACTATGGCCGCAGGAAGTTCGGGTAGTTCGATAATGGGGTACACATCTTGTACTGAGTTATGTACGTCATGGAATTGTGATGTGGATTGTGTGTTAGGTACAACAGGTTGTACCCAATGGCCAAATACAGCATCTACATATTCATCAGAATCAGCTTGTACAGGGTCTTGTGTTATAAATTGGTACTGTACCGAAGAGTATTTGAATGGTACCTGTAATAATAAAATAGTAATAGGACAACCTGGTGGAGTTATAAATAACGGGCCTAGTATTGATTCACCAGCGACTAATAGTAGTGGGTATGGGGCACTAGGTTGGTTCGCTGATAACTCACAAAACGCAACTTGGGCAAATTACTCATTTAGTATGGGAGCCCCTATCAATCCAACCAATGGGTGTCCAGGACCATGGATAGCACAAAATCTATCGTCAACAAATTTACCAGGTTACCTAAACGTACTACACTCCGTTACTTTTAACCCTGTAGGAGCGTTCTCACCAAATGTAACATGGCCAAGGACGTATACAGACTGGACATCATTAATCAGTGATTTTGCTGGTCTGGGTGTTAATGTGAATTTATCTATGAATGCTCAACAGGCATTTGGAGAAATAACCGGACCAAATAAGGGGGCTGGCTGGAATAGTTTGAAGTACACCACACAAATATCAGCTTGTGTTTGTTATACAGTACCGTGTGATGTTTTCTGTGATGATGGTTTGATAACCATACCTGCTACCGCTCTTGGACCGTACGCAACTTCTGGAGCAGCTGAGACAAATTGTTGTACACAAGCTAGTTGGAGTTGTGTGACAGAAACAATAATTGATAGTTGTTCTGGTAAAACAACGTTACCTGGACAATACGCGTCAAATACAAACGCGTGGGACTGGTTAACGGTTAATCTACCAAACACTAATTTAAATACTTTAATTTATGAGTCCACAACACCAGCGATTAACATAAGTGGAGCATGTGAAGGACCTAATGGTGGAGCACTATATGATATAGAACCAGTAGCCTATTCACTACTAAGTACTAGCACCAGTTATAACGTATGGAACTTATTTATAAACCAACTACAAGCTAATGGGACATCCGGAGTACTTTCAGGTATGAGTTACTCAAACGTAAACCAATATCTTTACGCACAATCTGGACAAACAATAAAAATTTGTGAAGAAATTTGTCATTGTTCGACTACACCTTGTAAATGTATTGAGGTGTATGATGGTAGTGGCCAATACCTAACACAGGATGACTGTATGAGTGGAACCACTCTTTTACCAGCTTGTTGTCCAAATACTGGAACTACGGGTACGTCATGGGATTGTACTTCTGGAATAACTTTCCTACCAATCTGTGATACTAAACCATATATAGGTATGTTTAATGACCAGTTTATAGCTCTAGATAACTTCAGAGTAACAAACCCAACGGGAATCTTTGGTCAACGAAAATACACTAGTACAAGTAATATAAATAGTAACGGTGTTTCCGTACCTGCAGTTAGTGGGATAGACGTATTTGTGTGGTCACAAATAGCAGCAAATAGTAATCCAGCATACCAATGGCAATCATGTTACAAGCATTTACAAATTAATGCGACATATGTTTTGAATTATTACATCCCTTACAAATATATTAAAACTATTTCCCACCCAGCTGTTTCAGGTGGTCTAGGTTATACTAGCTGGAATAGTTTCTATACCGCAGCTTCAATACCATTCCCAACACTTACAACAACACAATCAGCACTACAAGTATGTCAGACTATTGACAGTGTATATTGGGCTAGTAATCAGTTTGGATGTAATATAGATATGGCTAAATGTTGTAATCGTCAAGATTGTTATTGTTATGAAACATATACGACAGGTGGTACATTTAGTACTGAAGCACCGTGTTTAACAGCGTGTTGCCCAACATACACTGGATGGACCTGTGAAATGGTCGACCCAAATACAAATGCATCAACATACACACTACCTTGTTACTTTATAAGTCAAAATTCACCGATAATTAGTCCACTAGCAGTATTTTACGATACTGCACTAACAACCGGACAATTTGCTTGTAATAATGCCCAGATATGTGATGTACCTGATGATTTTTGGTCTTGTGTAACAACAGATATTAATACATGTGACCCTAATGGAGATAGTTTAGGTGAAATAACAGGAACAACAAGTGGTCCAGCAATAGCTTTAAATGGTGTACAATACCCATTCTCAAGTAGTACTGACCAACTATTCCCATTATTACCAACGGGTCTAGGTTACCTAGGAGCATATGGTCAAGTAGAAACTATTTTAACAGATAGTACTTACTACAGTCCATTTTTACCACTATCATCTACAACATTCCAATTAGGAAGTTTAGATAGTACAGGACAAAATGTTGTTAACCCTAATAATGCAGGTGTAATAAACCCATTACCATACACACTACCAACAGAAACATGTATGGGTACTAACGCAACAGGTGGAACTGGAATGCCATTGTTCCACATTAATAGTGTGTCTCACAATTATATTAACGCTAACACACCATATTATACGTGGAATGACTTTATAGTTGCTGCTGTTGGTTCTGGATATGCAGCATTAACTAGTTCAATGTCAGTTGCTGACGTAGGTATGGTTTACCCATTATTGTTCAGTTGTTCCGAAACAATGCTAAATGGTTTACAACCACCTTCATCATACCCAACAAGTAGTTTCTCCGGATGTAATTGGCATTTTGAAATGTTACCTTGTTTATGTGATACAACTTGTTGTTGTGAAACCGGTTTTACACAAGGATTTAATACAGAACAAGAATGTTTAGACCCAGTTAATGGGTGTTGCCCAGAATTAAGTTCTTATACATGTACAATAAATGGTTGTATAGACCCAGGAAATGGTAGTGGTGAATATACTGGAATTACAGCAGAACAAGATTGTATTTCGGAATGTAAAGAATGGAAATGTGAAAAAAGTGAAACAATATACGATTCTTGTGTGAGTAAGACGGTTATACCACCAACAGGGGTGTTACCAAACATTACAGAATTTGCACCAGGGTTTAGTGGGCCATATACTCGAGGTCCATGGGATGCTCTAGCTTATTTTGCTAATATAGTTAACGGAATACAAGGACAAACATTCGATAATTACAAATGGGAATGTGGTAGTGGGTGTGCTTGGAGTTTAACAGATTGTGACGGGCCTAATGGAACATGGAAACACTTAGTAAGTGTTAACATAAGAAAACAAAATCCAGCTACTGGAGTTATATCCACCAACTTACTTGGGTCACCATATACTGATTGGGTAAGTCTAATTAATGGTTTGAATACAAATTTAGGGAATTACTTTAATCTAAGTATGAGTTACAACGATGTAGCACAGATGGTTTATAACGGTGTTCCAGGTACTCCAATAGGGAGTGGATACGAAATAGTTCCATCCAACGGTTCGTGTTATTGTAACCCAGGACCTTGTGATTGTGTTTTAACCGGTGGTACAGGACATACTGGGACGTACCATTTAAATGACCAACTACAATGTGAATATAATTGTTGTTCAGGTATTACAATACCAGAATGTAGTATCCTTATTACAGGAAAAGAAGAAGGTGTACTTTATTATGATTACGACACAAATACGACAACAAAATTATTTGATGAACCAGGTTTCGAAACATTAGATATAGCCGCAAGACAAGATAAATTATGGTTATATAAAAGTATAGGTGGGGCTGATATTATACGAGAATATGATGTAGTATGGTCACCATTCCAAAAAGTATTTAATAGGGATATTACAGTCCCTCTTGGTTTGGGTAGAGGTCTTACAGCTACACAAAACCCTAACAAGTTAATAAGTGCTACAAATTCGGTTTATGAATTGGATATAACAACAACTACTGCTGTAGCAACACCATTATTTGGTCTACCTAGTGGGTTAACTTGTACTGGTGATATAATCTACGACACTACAAATGGTGGTATGGTGATTACTTATGGGACTGGAACTTCACAATACGTTGGTAGGTTCGATGGTATAAACGCTACACCATTAGAAGAAAGTCATATAAACCTAACAACTTTAGGTATTGGTATGAATGAAAGTATAGATAGTTTATTTAATTATGGTACTTGGACTCCAGTTGTTGGTGGTCTTAGTTACTTTAATGCCCCTTATAATGGACCAATATACGGAATAACTACTAACAGAAGAGTCATTGAGTTATTAAGTAACCCACTACAATTTGCCCCAGTAGAGACACAAACATTAACATTAGTTAATCAGATAACTAATAAAGTAAATGGAGCTACAAACATCATTAATATTATAAATGGGCAAATACATGATTGTGTTGTGGTTGATGTAGAAAATCTGGACAAGTGGTGGTGTGATGAGTTATTGGGTTGTTTATCATACCCAGGTAATATTACCCCACCTAATTCATTTGGTCCACATCTAACACTAGTAGATTGCCAACACCACTGTAATTTTGTTTGTGGTGATTGTGTTGGGAGTTGTGAATGTACCTTGGTTACAACAACACTAGGTACAGGTTGTAATATAGAACCTACAATGGCAGACTGTATAGCACTAAACCTAAGTAACACAAACACTTTACAAAGTGGGGATGGGTGCTGTGATTGTTTTGGGTGTGAGTCGGTGACATACTACGGTTTCCAATATAGTCCACCTCCTGGTGTGTGGGTTCAAAATACAGTAATATCCAATGTATCTTGGGGTAATTTTGCTACTGTCTGGAGTCCAGCAGGTACTTACACTTCGGGTGATGTGGTTAGATATATGGGGGTAGATGGTGAGTGGTGTTGTTATACTTACGTAAACCCACTAATGCCAAACTCAAATCAGAGTCCTCTTTGGGAGTGGGAGTATTATTTGGATAACTATACAAATAACATGGGACAAGCTACAGAAAAAATCTATTGGATACCTTGTGATGAAGATTGTCCAACAACCATTACTTGGGATTGTAATAGTGGTACTACATCACCATCACAAAGTACTTGTGATGGAGCGGTGGATACAGGACTACAAGGGTTATCTTTTACACCACAAATAGAATATATCGCGAATAGTGGTTATGTCTTATGGAATACTCAGTTTGAAGATTTAAAATGGGATATGGGAGGAGTTTTAGGTACACTACCAACTAACCCATGTGTGGCACCTATGGCTTATTGGGCTAAGATTGTTGGTTGTAGGGTGACACATGTTGCAAATTCCACACCAACACCAGCACAAGGAGCGATACAAACTACATGGGCTGACTTTATCGACCACGTTAACAGTTCGTTAATAATCAGTGGGGTTTATAACTTCCCTTATACTGACAGATGGCAAGATTTACAAGCTGTTATCGGAAACCATATAGGTATAGAATGTATTTGGGAGTTTTGTGAATGTTCAACGATAACAGGACCACCAGCATGTAATATATGTGATTGTAATGTAATGATATACCCAGGAACAGGAGTTATGGTACCAATGGTCGATATAGGTGGTGGTCTAGCGTTAGGAAATGGTACCCTCCCTTATAATTTTAACGACGAATCTCAAGCCAGAGATATGGTAACCGATATAAGTAACGGACTATTTAATACTGACTTTAGAGAACTTAAGTGGGAGAAAATGCCTTGGACAGGTTGTGGTGGTGCACCAGCTGACCCAACAATGCCGGGTTGTACTCAAGGTATATTAAATAATAATGGTTGGTCTGACTGTGACGCCCTAGAACCATGTCTTGGTGATTGTAATGGTAACAATTACAAATGGTATAATGGTTGGTCTGTTGGTGGGTCAAATTTCCCACCTACAGCATGGAATAACTGGGCAGACTTACTAAGTGATGTAGGTAGTGTGATTAACGCAGTACCTGGAATCCCTATTGGGATGGTTGTTAACTCAACTGATAACTACCAATCACTTAAGCTGTCAGTTGGTTGGTACTACGTTAATGTTTTAGGTCAAACTACTGCGAATGCAAACATTAGTTGGAATACACCAAAAAGAGGGTTGTGTGGTTGTTCAGGCTCAACAAACCCACCTAGTTACGACCCTTGTGATTGTGTCCCAGTTTATGGTCCTGGTGGGCAATTTGCTACATCAGCAATGTGTGAAGAGGTATGTTGCTCGGCGGAAACTAGTTGGAGTTGTATCACTGGAACTATAACAGCAGTAACTGAAAGTGTTGACTGTGGTAATAGACCAGTTTTGATACCTATCCCAATGACATCGAGTAATATCTTCCTTAACACTAACCCAATTGGGTACGTAGCTAATCCAGTCAATGGTCTCCAAACAACCCCATTTAGTGACTTAAAATTCGTTAGTGACGCAACAATGGGAGGACTTTCATCACCAGCTACTGAACCATGTTATGATGTGGATGCGATTATGACACCAAACGGTATAAATTTTTGGATGTTCATTAAAGAAATGAACGCATTTACAGGTGCTGGTGGTCCACCACCTCTTGTCTCTACAATATCATGGGCTGACTTTATAATGCAACTTCAATTACCACCATACAACCTTTTAGTTGATTTAACTATGACGGCGGCACAAGTATTTGGTAATACAGGAGGCCTGGGACATGCGTTACTTGCGTGTACGTGTCCGGGAGACCCTTGTGAGTGTATAGAAGTACCAGGAACCCTAGGATACCCAACACAAGCATCCTGTGATGTTGTTTGTTGTCCTGTTGTTAATGATAGGTTATTTGAATGTACGTTAAATGGTTGTTTACAAACATCTAATGGTACGTACACAACACTAGGTAGTTGTGAAACAGATTGTAAAGAATGGGAATGTACTAATGGTCTTTGTGTTGGTTCTTGTGATGTTGGTGGTATTAACACACCAAGAACTGAATTTGCGTCGTCGTTATTTGGCGTACCAGATGATATTATTGGTTATATTGCTAATGTCGGTACAGCACCAGTACAGTCACCACTATTACCACCAATAACCAATAACATGCAACAAGCGGACATAACTTACTATAAGTTTGATTGTTCTAACGGTTGTGGTAGTTCATCGTCGATATGTCCGTCACCACACGGTAAATGGTGGGCACCCAACTCTATGTATATAGAAAGTACTACTTTTGCAACTGTGTACTCAGGACCACACTATACTTGGTTAGAAGTTATTGCTGCAGCACAACTTCAAGGATTTTCAGTTAACATTAATTCAACGTATAACGATGTTAAATCGGCATTAGCTTCGGATTTAAGAGAAGTGATAATTAAAGGGTTACCTTGTTATGGACAAACATCTAAGTGTGATTGTATATTAATTGATGGGACTGGACATACAGGAACTTGGGGTTTAAATGATTATAACTCCTGTTATACATCATGTTGTCAGACAGTAGATACTTACGATTGTAGACCATCGGGTTGTATATTTAGTAATAATGGGACTGGGGCATATTCTTCATTAACCGATTGTGAGGTTGTTTGTGTGGAATTTAATTGTGTTGAGGGTACTATAACACAAAACACATGTAGTGGAGATACGTTTTTAAATGTAGACTGGCTAAACACCACCTACAGTGTTAATTTGACCGGTGTTGGAAATCAGACTAATAGGGTGTTAGACTATATGTCAAACCCATTATACGGACTACAATACCAAGCCGTTAATGAATACAGTTATATTAATGAACAGGGTTCTGTAGCATCGTCTCCTAATGTGTGTAAACAGGCTGGAACTTTTACTACGTCAGCATTAACAAACCAATACCCACTCTACACACCTCGTTTTATTTTTACAAGTAATAGTTCATGGTGGGGAAATGACCCGTCATTCCCTAACGCAACCAACTATAACAATTCCACATCTAGTTGTCCTAATCCTGGTTGTACATTTGATACTTGGGCTGACGTTATAACTGGGTGTAACTTAGTTGGTGTAACCAATAATGGCGTACCTATGACCATGGTTAGTTCGTATGTGGAGGTTAGAGATGCAATTGGTAATCACTTTAATTTAATACAAAAAAGAATTCTTGGTATTAAGTCAAGTACGTGTTACTGTAGTGGTTCCCCTTGTAGTTGTATTGATATTCCAGGTACTGGTCACACGGGTAATTATTATACTTTAGAATCAGACTGTCTAATAGCAGCAAATTCAAACCCATGTTGTACACCACCAGATGATTATTGGTACTGTCAACCAGGGCATAGTCACGCAGGTGGGATACAAGCTAACTGTGTTTGTGTACAAGTACCAGGAGGTGCACCAGGAGGATACCCAACCCTACTCGATTGTAAAACAGATACGACGAATTGTTGTGATAATAATTATTTTGATTGTATAAACCCAGGTACACCACAAGCAGGGTGTGTGGGGTTAGTAAATAATGTGGTTGGTCCTTACACAACAGCACAAGATTGTTACGACGATTGTGAACAGAATGGTTGGGATTGTGGGATTGTAGATGATGGTCCAGGAAGTTCTGGCCCAGGTGGTTCTGGTTATCTAGGTTGTATCCCATGTGTGGGGACATTTTGTCAATACACTAGTTTAACTGCCGCAGCAGCACCATATTTTGGGGATGCACAAGCACAATGTCAAGATAGTTGTCCAGATGATAGATGTTGGAAATGTTGTATGGATAAATTTGGTTGGATAACACAACTATCACCATCATTATCACCATCACAATGTAAATGTCCTAATGGAAGTGTGGAAGTACATTGCACTGGAACTGGACCTTGTCCAAACCCAGTATCTTGTGCTCCTGGGTTTGTGTATGACTGGTCACAATGTAAATGTGTCTGTGAACCAAACCAATCATGTGCATTTGGATTTCACTGGAGTTATGTTGAATGTAAATGTGTACCTAATGTTGTTGGTCCACATCTAATAGTGGGGACACAAGGTGTGGTACTACAGAGTATATCCGAATTCCTATACCAACCGATAAAAGCTATAATTAATAAATTTGTGGAGGGTGTGGAGTTACTGAGTTATTACGAAAAAACTAATATTAGTGGTAATGACTGTAATCATTGTACAGACGGTACCAAAGGAATCTGTGTGTTAGATGGTTGTTTATATTTAATAAATTATAAAAAATACGGAAACAGTCAAATAGGGTGGAAAACACTACTTCTTGGTTCCGAAACACTGGCAGTAGAAACACCTAAACCACCAACACTACCATTAGGACCAGTAACAACACAGGAAGGTTATAGTTGTAGGGTTGACCAAAATAACGCACCAACATATACATCATGTGTACATACTGGTTCACCTAATTACGTGTCATACTTTGGTAATACACCACCACAATACGCAACCCTTCAGGATTGTTATAACGGTGGATGTGATACCCCAACAAATACACCTGATATACCAACAGATAATTCACCGTTTAATATTGTACCTGTTAGTGTCCCACCAAATACACCGATGCCTTCAAACAATTGGGGTCAGGGCAAACAGTTTGCTGATGGTTATGTTTGTGCATACGCACCTCACCCTGTAGGGACTGGTGTTGGGTGTTACCTTAGTATTGGGGGTGTGTATACTAATGATATACCTTCTTCACCGAACTATGGGATGCAATATGGGCTACCGTGTTCACCATGGTATACTGGAGGTCCTTGTTTTGAATACGAGTACACAACAATAGGTTCTCCAGCATGTATGTCATATTGTCTACAAAGTTAAAAATAACGTACACTATTGAAATGGAAAAAAAGAAGTTAACTTACAAACAAATAGACAAGAGACTTAACCTTCTAATAAAGAAGGTTAAGTCCCTATCTGAAATAAAAAAGAAAAAGATAGAGAAAGTACTAGTCTAGTGACAAAGATTTTTTTATATTTGTTGGTCCTACTACACCACTTAGGTATTTTAGGTTTCCTAATTTCAGCACCAGTGTTAATGATTACGGAACCATTATGGGTGTGGTTACCAGTTAATACCTGGATTCTATACTTAATATTTTCACCATCACTAGTTTGTCCTTTAACAGTATGGGAGAATAGGTTTAGAAAAAAGTTGGGTTGGGAAAAGATTGGAACCTTTATAAAACATTATTATATCATACCTTATACAAGATGGCAAAAAAAATAATCATATCAGAAAAACAGTTAAAGAGGATTGTCAACAGTCACTTACAAGAAGATTATTGGCGACCAAATGATGATGAGAAATGGGACTTATTAGAAAAAGATTTAAGGTTTGTTGTCGATAAAATAATAGATAAACATAAATCCAACTGGGGTGACGACCAATATGCTGTGATTGGTGCGATTGAACAAATATTCGAAGGCATGTTTACTAAGGTAGGTCGTTAAACTAATACAACCTCAAGTCTGCAGAACTGATTGGTTACATCTCTATAACCCTCATACATCTCCCATAACATTTCGATAAGTTCAAATTGGTCCTCTGTATAGTCTCTATGTGAAGTTAGTTTATTTCTTGAGTTTTCTGGGAACAAGTCCTGAATAAAAGGTGTGTAATCATTGGCAATAAATTCCGGATTAACAGGTAACCCCAAATCACCATCCTTATCTATAAGAACTCTAATATCCCAACAAGCGTAACCATGTTCACCATCATTTGAACTTTCATCGTATAAATAATCA
>Ga0114916_1000739_pt1 | contig 20418 bp, 22 predicted proteins | sample MalvirAntarct_66_FD_83501 | JGI IMG/M metagenome (GOLD analysis project Ga0114916, IMG submission 83501) | Marine viral communities from the Global Malaspina Expedition - Malaspina viral metaG Antarct_66 | ecosystem: Environmental > Aquatic > Marine > Oceanic | place: West Anvers Island... | reverse complement strand
GGCCTCACTCCGGAACAGTACCGGGAAAAATGGGATCTGCCTGCCGACTATCCGATGGTCGCGCCGTCCTATGCCGAGGCGCGGTCCCGTCTGGCAAAGGAAATGGGCCTGGGCCAGAAGCGCAAGCGCGGCAAATAAGATCCGTACATCTGTCGCGCCGGTCCTGTCCGTCAACCCGGGACCGTCAAGGCAGGAAGCCGGAACAGATGTTGCCAGGACGGCTTGTGCTTCGGGCGACCGTGAAAAGACCGCAGCCCGTGGGCTGCGGTCTTTTCGTTTTCGCCGGCCTCGGCCCGGTGCCGGCGCCCGGGAACCCTGAAATCGGGCGGTGTGGGGGAACGTGGACCAGGTGTGAGGAAAAAATTCCTCGAAATCCGGGCCGAAAACAACAAAAACACCGTAGAATCAACGCTAGGATGTAGCCGGTGGGTGGCTGCACGTCCCCATGATCTGCATATCATATAAGAAAATATTCCTATAATGGAGATTTTCATCATGACATTGAAGCGCCGAGAAAAGGCCTCCCGCAGATCACATACTCATTCCACCGGAACCGTGCCGGAAGCAGGCTTGCCATTGGCACAAGCTTTGAGCGATCCGTTGCCGGACGACCGGACCGTGCTTGCGCTTGCCGCCATCGCCGGCGGCGCTGGAATGGCGGCGCCTGCCGATGCCGCGGCGGGACAAGCGGATGCACCCATGCCGGGCGCCGATCCCGGGGGAAGGCAGGGCAGGGGTGCGCACCGTGCTGCGATCCTCGACATACTGCGCTGCCGCGTCACCTGGCGGCTGGTCGCGCAACTGTTTGCCCAGGCCTGCGAGCGCGACCTGCCCGAAGGCGCCGCCCGCCGCAGGCCGAGGTGCCACATGCGCCAGATTGCCATGTATCTGAGCCACGTCGTGCTCTCCGTGCCCTACCAGACGATTGCCACAGCCTTCGGTCGCGACCGAACCACCGTCATGCACGCCTGCGCAGTGGTCGAGGACCGTCGCGATGATGCCGGCTACGACCGTTTCGTCGAGCAGTGCGAGCGCTGCATCAAGGCCGTCTTCGCCCCGTTGGAGCACGACGATGCAGAACTCTGATCTCATGAGGCTGCGCAAGTCCCTCGCAGGTCTGGTCGGTTATCTCGCCCGAGGCCCGGCATTCGTGGATCAAGCGGAGAACTCGCAGCGGGTACGGACGGCCTCGTCCACCGGGCTGGAGCTGGTCCGGGATGACGGCTCCAGGCGCAAGGTCGATCCAAGCCTGCTCAGGGCGGCACTCGGACACGGGCTGATCGCTGCCGCTTCCTTGCGGTCTTCCTCACCCGGCAAGCGGCAGGCCTACGCGGCAACCCCCGAAGGCCTTGCTGCGCTCAGGCGCTGGCTTGCCGATCCGCAGACGGCCTTTCAGGATCAGCACCGGCGGCTCGCGACGAGCTCCGACCCGGAGCATGGGTCGATCACCGTCAACGACAATGAATCGCCGCTTGCTGCATTGGCGCGGATCAAGGGCAGGGATGGCGGATTGTTTCTCGAACCATCGCAGGTAGAGGCAGGCGAGCGGCTCAGGTCCGATTTCACCCGCGGACAGATGCAGCCGTCGCTTGGCCAGAGCTGGGAACCGGTGCGTTACGGGCGGCGATCGGGGGCAACCGGTGGAGCTGCCGAGCTCGGCGAGGCGGCGCTGTCTGCGCGGTTGCGGGTGGAAGCGGCCATGGACGCGGTCGGGCCGGAACTCTCCGGCGTGCTGCTTGATGTCTGCTGTTTTCTCAAGGGCCTGGCCGCGGTCGAGCGGGAACGGCAATGGCCGGCACGATCAGCCAAGCTTATGCTGCGCACCGCCCTCGCGGCGCTGGCCCGCCATTATGCCGGCCCACGGCGCAATCTCAGGCAGCCGCCCGCGCCGCCGCCGCATGCGCCTTGATCCGCAGCACCATCGAACGCAGCCCGTTGGCCCTTTGTGTCGAGAGATGTTCACCCAGGCCCAACTGCGCCATCAGCGCGCCTTCATCGAGTTCTTCGACTTCCGATGCCTTCTTGCCCGAGGTTGCGGCCAGAACGATGGCGACAAGCCCGCGCACGATATGGGCGTCCGAATCGCCCCGGTAGATCATCACCGGATCGCCGGGCTCACCAGGTTCGGTCTCTGCAACCAGCCAGACCTGGCTGGCGCAGCCCTTGACCTTGTTTTCGTCTGTCTGTTCCGACGCAGGCATCTCCGGAAGCGCCTTGCCTATCTCGATGACATAGCGGTAGCGGTCTTCCCAGTCGTCAAGATACTCGAAATCGTCGATGATGGTCTGAAGTTTGGACATTGGGTTTTTCCTGTGACTTGCCAGTCATATAGGCGGATTTGAGCGTTTATGCACCCCATGCCGACGCGAAATCCCCGCTAGCTGGCACTCCTGGAGAGGGGCGGTGGCGGATACCTGGCCGTTACAAACCTCGCCGTTGTTGCGCGCAAGCGCGGCGAACGGCTAAAGCATTTTCCTGACCAGATGAGGCGGATGAACCTTGAGATACGCGTTCCGGACAGTCGATGTCTTCACCACCCGCCGCTTCGGCGGAAACCAGCTTGCCGTTATTCTCGATGCCGACGGACTTGAGACCGCGCAGATGCAGGCGATCGCGCGGGAATTCAACTATTCCGAGACCACGTTCGTCCTGCGCCCGGAAGATCCCGGCAACACCGCGCGGGTGCGGATATTCACCCCGGCGACGGAGGTCCCCTTTGCCGGGCATCCCAATGTCGGGACGGGCCATGTGCTGGCAAGCCTGCAGCGTGACGCTGCGCGGCCCGAAAGCTTCGTCTTCGAGGAGGAGGCGGGTCTGGTCGAGGTTTCGCTGCGCTGGAACGGCGAGGAGGTCGACGAGGTCCGCATCACCGCGCCGGAGACGCTTTCGACTGGATCGCGCTTCACCGCCGCTCAGCTTGCCGCCTGCCTGTCTCTCGACCTTGCCGATATCGCGACCGGGCAACACCTGCCGCTGATCGCGTCCATCGGTCTTCCGTTTCTCGTGGTCGAGATTGCCAGCCGCGCGGCATTGCGGGCTGCAAGACCGGATATCGCCGCAATATCGAAGATCCTGCCGGCCGAGGGGGCTGATGCGATCTATCTCTATTGCCGTGAGACCGAAGCCGAAGATGGCGAAGTTGATCTCTCGGCGCGCATGTTCGCGCCCTGGGATGGCGTCCCCGAAGATCCGGCGACGGGAAGCGCCACCGGTGCCGCCTGCGCGCTGATCGCCGGGATCGGCGGGAGCACCACCACGCCGGTTCGTTTCAGCGTGGCGCAGGGCGTCGACATGGGACGCCCGAGCCTGATTGCCGTTGAGGTCGATGTGGCAACTGCCCGTGTGAACATTGGTGGGGCCTGCGTGCCGGTTCTCACAGGCGAGATCGAAGTCTGACTCTGCCGCCGGGCATGCATGGAAATGAACGGCACTCATCCGGCCCACTCCGGTGCCGGAAAAAAGAAACGCCGCCGGGAGGAAGGGCTGTTCCCGGCGGCGGCGCGTCAGACGCGACTGGAGTTGGCAGTGTCTAGCATCATCTAACTTACAGGCGGACAACCCGGGCCTGGCTCCGCAACGGAGCGGGGCCGGGAAGCTTAGTTGGTGACCGGCAGCGAGCCTGTCACCAGATCGGGTTCGCCATCGGCGAATTTGGAGTCGAGAAACTGGTAGGCTATGCGCGCGCCTTCCCGGGCGCGCACTCCTAGCGCAGCGAAAGTCTCGCTGCCGGTCTCGCAGATATCGGGTTTGCGCTCGCAGATCTGCTTGATGTCGGCCAGCGCCTCGACGGCGGCCGCCATGCTCTGGCCGACCTCGAGCTGAGGGGCGCCTTCAAGCGCTTCCCTCGAACCGGAATCGAGTACCGGCAGGGTGATCAGCACAAGCGAAAACCAAAAACTTCCCTTTATCAGAAACCACATTGTTGAGCCCTTCCTTTTGCCCGCCGTCTTTGGGCGGAAATGCTCGGGTTGTCCCGAACTTGACCGGCATCATGATGCAAATTCTTCAAGGCCGGTTTGAAGCGGGTGATAGGTTTTGAGCCAAATTTGTCGAAAGTTTTAGCTAAATGCATGGCAGGCGCGCCGAGCTGCGAAATCCGCGCCATATCGCGCCAGAACCTGGCCTGGCCGGGCAGGGGCTTTGTTCCGCAGGGTCCTGCCAAAACAAGGGATTCGCTGGATTCAACGGGCCGGATGCGCGATGGCCCGTACCTCTTGCTGCCAGAAAGCAACGATTAACCATGTTCGCCAAAGACGGCCCGGCATGGCTTTGCACCACCGGATTCTGTCCGTTCAGGCGGTTTCGGGCGGTCCGGCTTATCCTTTCCTTAAGCCGGCAATGACAATGTTGACCCAACAACAAACAACTGCGGCGTGTACGGATTCGGCAGTGACAAAATTTGATGATCTCATCGACAGAATCAAGCTGGCTGGACGGCAGACTGCCGAATCCTGGCTGGGTTCGGTTGCGCCCGATGCCGATGCTGATGCCCAGGAGAGCCGGGTCCGCGCGATGACCGGTTGCCTGTCGAGCACCATTGCCGCACCGCTCTTGATCGCTCCGGTTCTGCTGACGACTTTCGCATGGCCCTACGCGGTGTCGGGTGCGCTGGCCGCCGCCGCGCTGCCGGTCGCCGCGGCCGGATTGCTTGCCGCCACCGGCTCCGAGCGCCTCGCCGGCCGTGCGGCACTTGCCGGGGTCGCGGTCGCGCTGGTGTTGCTGGCGACGCTCAGCGGAGGTATCGCCTCGCCGTTCCTGATCTTGCTGGCGCTCTTGCCCCTGGAGGCGGCTCTCCGCTCAAGCCGGCTTTCGGGCCTGGTTGCGGGCTTCGTCGCGGCAGCCTTGGCAGGCCTGGCAATCGTGACAATCGATCTCGGCGGATACGCCTCTGCAGTTCCCGCCGGCGCGCAGGCTGCCGCAACCATGGCATCTGTCTTCTACGCGCTCGCGCGCGGCCTCGCCTTCGCATTGCAGGGGCCGGCCGCCGTTGCGGTTCCCGCGGTCCCGTCGGTCGAGGCTGCACCGGAGACGTCCGGGTCTGGTGGGGACAATGTTCTCGACCGTCTGCCGGGCCTGCTCACGCTGCACGATGCGCGGGGCAATGTTGTCCGGGTTGCAGGTGCCGACCAGGCGGAGTTTGTCTCAAAACTCGGTGATGTTACCGGCACGGGCTTTATCAACCGCATCCATGTCGCCGATCGCATCGCCTTCCTCGATGCCGTCGACAGCCTTCGTCGTGGCGAAAGTCGCAGCCATGTCGAACTGCGGTTCGATTGCCCGGGCGAGACCTCGCAATTCGTTCATGTCGCCGTGGCTTTGGCGGCCGAACGCAACGAGGATGGCAGCTTTGCCGGCATTCTGGCGCAGACCCGCGACATCACTGCCGAGGTCGCGGATCATTTCCACGCCAGCGCGGTGGTTGAGCAGGCAGAGAGCGCCAATGCCTCCAAGACCCGCTTTCTCGCTGCCGTCAGTCATGAGCTGCGCACACCGCTCAATGCCATCATCGGGTTTTCCGACATTCTCTCGCGCGAGCTGTTCGGCAAGCTCGGCGATGAGCGCCAGCGCGAATATGTCGGTCTGATCCACCAGTCGGGGCAGCATCTTCTGTCCCTGGTCAACACCATGCTTGACATGTCGAAGATCGAGGCTGGCCGTTACGAGGTCTTCGTCGAGGCGTTCCCGATCGGCGAGGTCATCGACAGTTGCGACGCGATGTTGCGGCTGGAGGCGTCCAACCGCGGCGTGACGCTGACCCGCAGGCTGGCGCGCGGCGCCGGCGAAGTGGTGGCCGACCGCGGCGCCGTCCACCAGATGCTGATCAATCTGGTCGGCAACGCCATCAAGTTCACCGAGTCCGGCGGCGTGGTCAATGTCGACGCCGCCATCCGCGACGGCCGGCTGCAACTGATTGTCAGCGACACCGGCATCGGCATTGCTGCCGACAAGCTCGCCCGCATCGGCGAACCCTTCGTGCAGGCCCAGAACGAACTCGGCCGCCACTACGAGGGGACCGGCCTCGGTCTTTCGCTGGTCAAGGGGCTTGTCGATCTGCATGGCGGTGCGTTCTCGATCGAAAGCACCAAAGGCGAGGGCACTATCGTGACCATCGAACTCCCCGCCGACGGTTCCGGCGCCAACAGGCAGTCGGGCAACTCCGCGGAGGATCCGGCGACGGTGTTTCCGCCGCACCTGCCGAAGGCCACCCCAAAGCCCGCCGGACGGCTGGCACGAATTGATGACAGAACCAGGAATGAAGACTATGCCGAGACAGCGCGTATCGCCTGACTTGTATGATGATGAAAACGGCAAGGGGCCAGGCATTCTCGGAATGCTTGGCGCGCTGGTTTCCGCGCATCCCTCGCTCGCCGGGGGCAGCGTCGCGTTTGCGGTCATTTTCGGCTTCGTCGCCACAAATGCGCTGTGGCATCAGCCCGGTCAGCATCCCGCGCCGATCCTCAAGACCAGGGATGTCGGCACGTCCTCCGTTCCGCTCGCCGCGGCAAAGCGCGACGCGCTGACCCCGCTTATCAAGAGCGTTCCGACCCGGACCGTGACCACTTACCGGATCGAGCGCAGCGACGACACGCCGACCGCCTCGATCCCGGTTCCCAATGCCGCCCCGGCGCCGGCAATTGCCCCGGCTGCACCGCTCGCCGCCGAAACGGTGGCAGTTCCTGCCGCCGATCCGGTGCTGACGCAGATCCAGACCATCCTTGCCGGCAAGGGGCTTTACCAGGGTGCGATCGACGGCCTGATGGGCCCGAAGTCCGCTGCCGCCATCCGCGCCTGGGAAAAGGCCAATGGCTACACCGAGACCGGTGAGGCGTCCACGGCGCTGCTTGCGATCATGGACCAGGCCGCCGCACAGCCGGCTCCCGTCGAGGTGACCAGTGCGCAGCCGGTGGCAAGCCCGGCCCCGATACCGCGGCCTGCGCCGGCGGTTGTCTCCGACACCCGGGCCGGCGAACCGGTCACCTTGCCTGCGGTGACCGCCGAGGGGCCGAGTGAACTGGTGCGACAGATTCAGTCCGGCCTGTCCAACATCGCCTATGCCGACATCACCGTCGACGGAGTTGCCGGGTCCCAGACCCGCGCCGCGATCAGCGCCTTTGAGAAGCATTACCGCTTGCCTGTCACCGGTGAACCCAACGAGACCGTGCTCAACAAGCTGCTCGAGATCGGCGCGCTGTGAGACTGAAGGCCGGCATCTTCGTCGCGGCCCTGACGCGCCGTGTCTTCTCGGATGGCGGCATGGCGGCGGTGGAGCGGCACGGCTCGGATGAGGCGGGGGCCATCTTTGTCCGCATCCGGCATCGTGACGGAACCGAAAGCCTGGCTGCACCTGCGCCGCAGACGGCCTTCGAAGAGGATCATCCGGAGACCCGGCTGTTCGAACTCCGCAAGACCCGCGTTCAAGAAGCCGAAGTCAACGAAATGCTCGCCCGCGAGGCAAGGTTCGATCCCGATTTCTGGGTGGTTGAAATCGAGACCGACAGCCCCGAAACCTATCTCAGCTTCATCGAGGAATAGGACCTGGTTTAGGCGCATTGCGTTACCCAGGTCCCGCCAGATCGTTGACCTTCCCGTCCGCTTCACTGCAAGCGGGACACTCAGCCGCGGCCAGCTTTACGCAACTGGTTCGGCGAACATCCGAATTTCTGCCGGAAGGCGCGGGAGAAATGGCTCTGGCTCTGGAAGCCATGGGCAAACGCGATGTCACTGATCGGTTCGTCGGGCGAGGCGAGGATCCGTGTGCGGCAGGCCTCAAGCCGCGCATCGAGCACGAATTTGCCGAAAGTCATCCCGTCGCGGGCAAACAGCTTGTGCAGGTGACGCGTCGAAATCCTGAAATGGCTCGCGGTCGCGCCCGGCGACAGTCGGGCATCCGAAAGCCGTTGCCGGATGTAACCCTGCACCGTCACAAGGTGTTGATCCGCAACGGTATTCCTTCGCGCATCGGACAATCCGAAGCACAGCATCTGCATCAGTCCCGGCAGCACGTGCTGCGCCGGCATGCCGCCGGTCAGGCTGTCGATGGCGGAAAACAGCGGCGCGGAAAAGCCCGATTGCCGGGTGATGGCGCGTCCGATGAAATTCGATACCCGGATGCCGTTCTCCTCGAGCACGGATTTCGGCAGATGCAGGCAGACCTGCTCGAAGTCCCGGTTGAACTTCATCGCGAACGGCTCGGTCGCATCGAGCAGGACCAGTGATCCCGCATCGAGTTTCGCCTCTATGCCACGCTGCGAGATCGCGCTTTGCCCGGCCAGCTGGAAATTGACGAAAACGGCTTCGCAGGTCCTGAGCTTGATGTCCTGCCGGGTCCGCCGAACCACCTGCGCGCCGGCCTTGATCGAGGAGATGCTGGCGTTGTCGGGAAGCTCGAACAGCTTGATCTGCCCGTGGAAGGGGTTGCTGTCGACAGGCTCCGGCGACAGCGCCGTGTAGGCCTGGCTGACGGTTTCCTGCCAGTAGCTGAACGGCCGCGCGAGGCCTGTCGTGGACCAGACCTTCGGCTGCATGTGTGCGGGCTGCGGGTGCTCCAGATGCATTCAAATCTTCTCCGGACTGCACGCAGTAAAGGTCAAAGTGCACTCTCGATCAAGTGGCTCTCTTGCCAGCATCGGGCCGATGCCGTTCGCTGGCTGCATCGAAAAATACAATATTCGAGGGACCAGCAATGACATCGATCAGCACCCGGCTTACGGAAAAATACGGCATTTCCTTTCCCATCGTTCAGGCCGGAATGGCCTTTGCCGGCATGACGCCGCCGCTGGGAATCGCGGTGAGCGAGGCGGGCGGGATGGGCTCCATCGCCGGCGTCGGCATCATTCCGCCCGAGCGCGTGCAGATGCTTGTCAGCGGCATGAACGCAGGCACATCGCGCCCCTACCATGTCAACTTCATCACCATTTTCACCTCCCAGGCACATATCGACCTGATGTGCGAGATGAAGCCCAGGGCAGTCTCGTTTCACTGGGGTCATCCGCAGAAATCGTGGATCGACCAGATGCATGAAGCAGGCATCGATGTCTGGGAACAGGTCGGGTCCGTCGAGGCAGCCATCGCCGCGGTCGCTGACGGCATCGACCTTGTGATCGCACAAGGTTCGGAAGCCGGTGGCCACAATTACGGTACCGCCGGCACCATCGCGCTCACACCCGCGGTGGTGGATGCGGTGGGTGACAAGGCGCTCGTTCTCGCCTCCGGCGGAATTGCCGATGGCCGCGGTCTTGCCGCGGCCCTGATGCTTGGGGCGGACGGCGCCTGGATCGGCACCCGCTTCGTAGCCACGAGGGAAGCCGCCGTTGCCGACGAGTACAAGCAACGGATTGTCGATGGCGACACGACAGGCACGCAGCTCACCCATGTCTTCGGCAGGGAGCACCCTGATTTCAATCCGATCCGTGTTCTCAGCACCCCGCTTGTGAGCGAGTGGAGCGATAAGGTCGGCGAGATCGCCGTTGGCGCCGAGCACCACCCGCAGATCGGCGAAATGGACCTTCTGGGTCAGCAGGTGCCGCTGCATCGTTTCACCAACATGGTGCCGATGCAGGGCGCAACCGGGGCATTCGACGAGTTGCCCATGCTGGCGGGTGAGGGTCTTGGCCTGATCCACGATCTGCCGCCAGCTGCGGATGTTGTTGCGCGCATGGCAACCGAGGCCAGAGAGCTCCTGTCGAAATACGGGGCTTGACCTCGATGTCGAAGATACTGGTCTTCACTGCCACCGGTCAGGTTGGGTCGGCCTTGTGTGGCGAGCTCCTGGCGCGCGGCCACGAGGTTTCGGGCGTCACCCGGAGTGACGCCGCCGCCCGCCGTCTGATCCAGCGCGGGATAACGCCTGTTGTCGGCGATATCCGCAACCTCGATGAGCTCGGCCCCCGCCTCGCCGGATTTGACGCCGTGTTCCTGGCCTCCTCGGACGCCCAGGATCAGGACCGGACCGAGGCCGCGCTGATCAAATGCCTGCGCGACAACGGTACGCCGCATGTGGTCAAGCTTTCCGCGCAATCGGCGGGTCTGAACCCGCCGGTGAGCTTCGGCGTCCAGCATCGCACTGTTGAACTGGCGCTTGAACAGAGTGGCCTTGGCTTCACCCTCTTGCGGCCGACCTTCTTCCAGCAGTCATTGCTCCTGATGAGCGGCGATGTCGCAAGAAAGAAGGCGATCGCGGCGCCGATGGGCAAGGGCAGGGCCGCCATGGTCGATGTCCGGGACGTCGCGGCAGTGGCCGCCCGGTGCCTGACCGATCCCGAGCACCACACCGGCAAGACCTACACGCTCACCGGGCCGCAAGCCCATGGATTTGCCGATGTGACCGAAAAGCTCACGGCGTTGCTCGGGGTGAAGATCGGCGACACCAGTCCGCCCGCGCCGGTGGCCCGGCTGGTCATGCCATTCCTGACCGGCATGCCGCGCTGGAAAGCCAGCCTGCTCGTCGATCTTCTGGTGGCCATCCGCAACGGGGCCCAGCAGCAGGTCAGCCGCGACGTGGCGCTGGTGACCGGCAAAGAACCACGCAGCCTCGACGCGTTCCTGACAGAGCATCTGGCAAGCTTTCAACCCTGATCGAACCTCCGGGCCGGAGTTCAGCCGGCCCGGAAATGGTAACTTGCGGCGCTTGCGCCGGCACCGACCGGAGACCCAGTGAAGTGAACAAGGATTTCTCTGCCGCGCAGGCGGTAATCGAAGCTTTCGCGAAGCTCGAAACCCATTCCGCCCTCAACATCGTCACTGAACTGAATGTGAAGTTCGCCAGAGCGATGGGCGCAATACTGGATGAAGTCGACCCGGAAGAGCGCGGCCTGCTGCATGGCATGCCGCTGATCGTCAAGGCCAACATCGCCGTTGCCGGAATGCGTCATGACGGCGCCTGTCCGGTGCTCGAGGACAACATCGCGGACGCGGATGCCGCAGTGGTGCGGCGGTTAAGCGAGGCTGGCGCCATTCCGGTGGCCATGGCCAACATGCATGAGCTTGCATTCGGCACCACCAGCGCCAATGCCCGGTTCGGCTCGGTCGGCAATCCGCATGATCCTGCCCGCATGACCGGCGGTTCGAGCGGTGGTACGGCGGCGGCGATCGGCGCGGGCATATTCGACATCGGGCTCGGCACTGACACCGGCGGGTCGGGCCGCATCCCGGCAGCTTTTTGCGGCTGCGCGGGTCTGCGCCCGAGCACGGGCCGCTATCCCGGCGACGGGATCCTCAAGCTCACCGACACGCTTGATACGATCTCGATCATGGCATCGGACATGGAGTATCTCGCCAAGCTTGATGCGGCAGTGACAGGCGAAGATCTTGCTGTGCCTGAAAAGGCAGGCCAGATCAGGCTCGCGCTGGTCGATGACCCGTTCTGGCTCGGCATCGACAGGGAAATGGGAACGCTCGGCAAAGGCGTGATGGCCCGGCTGGCGGATGCCGGCGTGACCCTGGTTGAAAGCGATGCGCCGCACCTGGAGACACTGACCGAGGCGGCGGGCTTCCCGATCGCCCTGTTCGAGACCGAGCGGAACTGGCAGGTCATGGCCCGCGAACTCGCCGGTCTGTCGCTCGAGGAATTTGCCGACAAGATCGCCAGTGCCGATGTCCGCGGCCTCTACCAGCAGATGGCGCGCGGCGAGATTCCGGGTGAGGAGGCCTATCGTGCCGCGATGGATCATCACCGGCCCGAGCTGCAGCAGGCCTTTGCCGCCCTGTTTGCCGATACCGGTGCCGATGCGCTGATCTTCCCGACGCTCGCCCGCTCGGCTCCGCCGATCTATGAGACCGACATGATTGACATTGACGGCCAAAGCCTGCCCCTGTTTCCGACCATGACGCGCCGCGAGCTTGCCGCCAGCATCGCCGGTCTGCCGGCGCTGACGGTGCCTGCGGGCCGGTGCGCGGACGGGCTGCCGTTCGGCATGGAACTGGTCGGGGCCGCGGGCGCCGACCGCAGACTGCTGGCCATCGGCCGCACCATCGAAGCCATACTCAGGTGAAGGACAGATACTGATGCACGGAAAGATACTTTCGCTTTCGAGCTACCCGATCAAGGGATTGAGCCCGCAGGCCCACCAAAGCGCGCCGCTGAAGACCGGCGACGGCTTTCCCGGCGACCGGCTGTTCGGGTTCGCCAAGGCCAGCAGCGGCTTCGATCCGGCCGACCCGAAACCTCTGCCCAAGCACAACTTCATCGTGCTGTTGCAGCACGCCAGGCTTGCCGGGCTTGAAACCGGCTTCGATCCCGAGACCCGCGTCCTGACCATCCGGACGAAGGACGCCGCGGACATGCGCTTCGACATGAACACGCAGGAGGGCGCCGGCGGCGCGAGCGAATTTCTCACTGGGCTGCTCAGCCTGAAGGAGCAGGAAGTCCCGTTCTTTGCGTCTGCGTTTCCGCATCGTTTCACCGACGCCTCGGTCGCTTCCACCACCTTGATGAACGCGATCTCCTTCATCATTCTCGATTCCGTGCGCGCCTTCGAAAAGGAGATCGGGCGCGAGGTCGATGCCAGGCGGTTCCGCGGCAACATCGTCTTTGACGGTTGGCCGGCCTTCAGCGAACTCGATCTCGTCGGCCGTCATTTCCGGGTGGGCGAGGTGAGCTTCAACATCCTGCACCGGACCCAGCGCTGCCTTGCCACCGAGGTCAATCCCGAGACCGCGGAACGCGACATGAAGCTGCCCAACCTGTTGAAGAAGGCCTACGGTCATTTCGACATGGGTGTCTATGCCGAGGTGCTCAATGACGGCGTGATCTCGGTCGGGGATCCGGTGGATCTGATCGACGACTAGGCCGGCCGCGCGGCCGCGGCGGAGCAGGCGGTGATCAGCAAGACCAGCGCGTTGATCGGCCTTTCCGGCTCGAACCGAAAGCCTTGATCCGCAAGGCTTTCGTTGACGGCGGGGGCAGGGCCGGTCTCAGCCGGCCTTGCGCGAGTTGGAAACCCGGTGGCGCACATCGCGCGGCGAAATCCGCCGCTCCGTGTCCTGCCGCACCGGCTTGCCGTCGGCGAGCGCCGGCACATGCGCGGCGGCACCATTGGTGTAGCTGTCGGCCCGCTGCCAGGCCTGAAGCCGCGCGGCGCAGCTGTCGCTGTCGAGTTCCTCGATCAGATCGGTCGCCAGCGTATGCTTGACGGACGGCTTGGCCAGATGAGGAAAGAAACTCTCGAGTGCCGATTTGATGGTGCTCTCGGGCGCCCCCAGGCCGATCAGGGCGGTCGCCAGCTGGCGGCCCGACAGGTCCATCATGATGCGTTCGGCCAGCGCATAGCTCGCGCCCATGGCGTCCGCCAATGAAGTGGCGAACCACGTTTCCTGATCGGTGACAGCATGACGGGCGAGCTGCGCCAGCCGCACATCGCCGACCCGGCGCCGCGCCGCAGCTGATGTGGCGGCGGCATCCGGCCGGGTTCTACCGGGCGCCAGCGCGTCGCTTGCCAGCAGCTTGCGCGGGCTTGTCGGCCGGTTCAGCGGAGATTTTGGCGTCGGGCTCGCCGCCACCATGGCCTTGAGCTGTGCCCTGAGTTTCTCGCTCGGGTCGAGCGGCGGCGCATCCACCGTCGGCCTGGTGTTGGAAACCGAACCGCTCTCTGGCTCGCGTGCTGCTGAAGAAGCCGGATCAGGGATCAGGCCGCGCAGCACCAGGAGCCCGTCCACCGACGGATCCTTCAGTTCCTGCAACTTGGCAATGGCTTTGGGTGAAAGGTCCGAGCGCCGCGCGGCGGCCCGCGCATGCGGCGCGCCATGGCGCATCACCGTCCGGGTCAGCGCGTTCTCGTTGATGAGCGGGTAATGCACGATAAAGGGCGCTGCAATCGCGATCGGCTCGTTGATCAGCATCTCCGCCACGTCCTCGGGAACCCGGGACAGGCGCGACAGCGTTGCCGACGCGGTGCGGCGGGTGTCCAGGCCTGCTTCCCGGTAGAGCGGCATGAAGAGGCGGGAAAACCGGGCCAGATCCTGGCGCGTCGGGTGATCGAGGCACTCAAGCCCGCTGATGGCTGCCATCAGCACCGCATCCTTGCGGCGGACGCCATCGGGTCGTTCGAGATCGCGGAAATTGTCTGACACGGGCACACCTTACTCAAACGCAACAACACACTTGCCGCAATTTATACCCAAACCGTTAGCGAGCTGTTAACCAAGTGATGGCTTGATGCAATTCAGCAAGGAGAAGAATGTCGAGCGTATTTCCTGTTCCACCGAGTTGGAGTCCAGAAATGACGACAATATTGACCTTCGATCAGTCGCGATGCCGCAAGGCAAATCCCGCCCGGTCCGCAAGTAATGCGGGCGCGGATACAGCCCAGGTTCTGTTGTTCACCGGTGTCCGCCGCGAACCGCTGTCAGCGATGCCGGCGCTGCCCGCGCCCGTGCGGCACGAACCGATGTTTGACGACACCGCGCCCGACAAGCCGACAGGCAAGAAAAAGCGGCGCGGCAAGGCCGGTTGAGAAGGGGCAAGAAAGGCAATTACTGCCCAGAAGGCTGAAGTTTCATGGTTTCGAGCAACTTTTCCAAGAACTCAAGCTCAGCGGACTTTGCTCTGCCGAACGGGTTTTTTAGCAGTCCTTCCGCGAGGGGTCTGATCCTACAAGATTGTAGTTCCTTGGGGTCGAGTGAAAATTCAACCGCCTCGAGATCGCTAACTTCCGCAATAGCAAAAGTCTGCACGGAGCAGCGTTCCATTTCACGCCACGCTCCCAAGACAGTCACGCAACTTGTGGGAACATCAATACCGATTTCCTCCTTGCACTCACGAACGGCTGCGCGTGCTATCAGGTCAGACAGAGTTTGACTCTCGTTGGTCAGATCCTGCCTTTCTACGCCACCTGAAAAACTTGCATGACGTGTATCGGGAAATATGGCCAGATTCTTGGCGCGCACCGTCTCAACAAAGCGGGGTTTGCCGTCTTTCCAATCCATGAGCAATGCACAGACGCCGAGTTTGGACGGAGCGATATCGGAGTTTAACTGGTGCGGTCGACCGTGTTCGCTCAATTCTTCCCGTAGAGTTTTGAATTTTTCAGTAACCCCTGCCTTCATGACCGAACGCTGATCAAGTGCTGCATGGAAATTCTTGTGAAACTCATAGCTCAATGGTCGGATACGGACAGCATCTTGCTCGAGTTGATCAATTGAAAGTTGGTCAAGAAGATCATGCTCCGCGTTGGTAAAACCGGATTTGGCAAAATCCAGCAGAAGACGGATGCGCTGAGTTGTACTGTTTATATCGACTAGTTCATCGACAAAATTAACGAGCTTTTTCTCTGTCTGCGGTCCCGTCAACAGAGGCACATATTGATTGTCAAACTGTGTTTCGGTTGCGGTATAAACAGTCCGCCAAAGCGGTGCGTGCGCGCTCATGAGCGGACTCCAAATACATTAACCATCATGTAAAGCATCGCATAGGCCTCGTGGGTTAGTTTGTAATCTCCCCGGTTCTCCCAGATATCTGTAGTGATCAGTTTCCGGAACGCGTCTAGGTCAAGGTTCCTGTACTTTCTCATGCTTTCATCTCGCATGATCTCGGCTTCCTTTTGCCTCTCCAGCCGAAACTTCAGTATCGTATCCAGCGGTTTGGGTGTGTAGCCGAAATAGAACAATTGTGGCTTGCCCAAGCGTGCGTGCTCGCGCACCAACGCTACTGGGTACAAGTGCAACCCTTCCTCCTTGCGCAGGTCGAAGTCCCTTTCAACAGAAGCATAAGCCTCATCATCGAAGAAATTCTCAACAGCCATCGTCTGCGTGGCGTCTGGCCAGAGCGCGGCTTTGCTTCCAGTGCAATGGATCCCACTATTCTGCATGGCAGCGGTCTTCGGATCCCGCACCTGTAGCAGGGGGCGCAGTATTCCATCGTCATCATGACACAACACCAGGACTGATATTCCAAGCGTGTTGGCCAAGCGTGCGTCATTAAGCTTGGGCAACACAAATTCGTTTTCTGAGTTGAGTATTTGCCGCAAGCTCCGCTGTTGACCTATGTCTGCAAGAGTCTTGATCACATAGTCCGCGATGAGATTCGTCTGCGCCTGTTGCGAATAAAGGGCCGGCTGGACCGAGAGTGCACTACCTCCATCCGTGACATCAAACAACCGGATTGCATCTCTGTTGTCGTAGACGACCAGTTCTTGCTTCAGGGATTCAAAGCCCGCAGAGGAAACTTTCTTCCATTCTGCAGAACGCCTTCCAAACTTGAATTTCTCTTTGTTGATATTGAGTTCGATGGAACGTTTGTCGAGCCATGATGCAAGCAGGGAGTAGGGTAATTCACCAAGTCTGAAATCATCTTCACCCGGGTAGATTTTGCTCAGGTCTTTTGGGTCCCAATTTACAAAGGCGCCGATTTCCTCCGCTCTGGTGATTTGCTGAAGAGTTTCGACTTTGCCTTGACCAAATACATAATCCTTCATGAATTTGTATGTTGCCCCTGCATCACCATGTGCAACGAGCCCAAAAAACTCTTTCAGCGACGCACTCATCTCCGCCGCGCCAACATCCATCTGCAAGCTTAGGTCAAACATCCCTGGCTCCTTCCAAGAAAACTGCGCCCCTATTATTTGGCGAAATCTCCAAGAAATTCAACCTGAGATCGATGTCGACATATTTTGTTTGGCTATGCGATGCAGATTCGCTTCCTTATGTAGTTAGTTAGATTGCAAAATAATCACGAGAAGCCGGGAATGAGAAAATTTCTGCTCTCAGTTTTTCAGTCGTATGAGTTTACCGATGTCTTCATTTCATATCGCTACCGATGTTGAGCGTCTTTGTGAATTAGGGATCATTTCAGCTTGTGCATCGCCAGCATCTTCATGATCGCGCTTTCGTAATAGGTTTCGGTGATGCCCTTGCGGACTTTGCGCAGGAAGTATTTCTCGAAGGCCACCTTGGCCAGGTGCACCCACATGCCTTCCGACGCCCAGTTGACGTTGCGCGGCGGGTTTTGCGGCTGCGCCAGGAAGGCCACGCCGCGATCGCCGAAATCGGCGAGGCAGAAGGCGTTCCAGGTGGCCTCGTCGCGGGGCTCACGGCCCTCGAGCAGCGCCTTGATGTTCCTGGCCGTTGCCAGAACCATGCTCTCGATCATGTAGCCGGTCTTCGGCACCCCGGTGGGCACCGGGGTCTTTTCGAGCGGCGCAATGGCGATCGCCACGCCGATGCCGAAGATGTTGGGATATTTCGGGTTGCGCTGGTGCTTGTCGACGACGATGAAGCCGCGCGGATTGACCAGTCCTTCGATATCGCGCACGGCGCCGATGCCGCGGAAGGCCGGCAGCATCATCGAATACTTGAAATCGAGCGCGTGTTTGGTCTTCTCGGTCCCGTCGTCATTGAGTTCCGACACCGTCATGGTGCCGGCCTCGACCTTTTCCACCTTGGCGTTGGTGATCCAGCGCACGCTGCGCTGGCGCATCTCGTGCTCGAGCATGCCGTTGGTGTCGCCGACGCCACCAAGACCGAGATGACCGATATAGGGTTCGGCGGTGACGAAGGTCATCGGCACCCGGTCGCGGATCTTGCGGTTGCGCAGTTCCTTGTCGAGGATCATGGCATATTCATAGGCCGGACCGTAGCAGGACGCACCTTGCGCCGCGCCGACGATGATCGGGCCGGGATTGGCACAGAAGGCTTCGAAGGCAGCATTGGCCTGGGTGGCATGATCCACGGTGCAGACCGACTGGGTGTGGCCGTCGGGACCGAGCCCCTCGACCTCGTCGAAGGCCAGCTCCGGACCGGTGGCGATCACAAGGTAATCGTAACTGACCGAGCTGCCATCCTCCATCTCGATGCGGTTGTCCTCGGGGTGCAGCTTCTTGGCTGAGGCCTGGATGAAGTCGATGCCGTGCTTCTTCATCAGCGGCGCCAGCTCGATGGTGATGTCACCCTTTTCGCGCCAGCCGACGCCGACCCAGGGGTTGGAGGGGGTGAACTGGAAACTTTCGGTCTTGTTGACGAGAATGATCCGGTGGTTCTTTCCAAGCTCCGCCTTGAGGTCGAACACCATGGAGATACCGCCAAGACCGGCGCCGAGGACGACAATGTCTGCTTTCTTCATCTGATTGATCTCCCTTGGCCCGGATTGGCCATTTATATATATTATCGCTTATATACATGGCCAAGCGGCAAGACGCATTGATTGTTGTCAATGCCTCTCGGGCGTCAGCGGAGCCGAAGCAGCCCGGCTCCCGCAAGCAGCACCGCAAGGCCGCTCGCCACGGTTCTGATCTGGTTCCAGAACTGCCAATTTCCCGAATAGTCCTGCCAGATGTCGTGGACAGTGTCTGTTGCCTGCGGCACGACAACCGCTGCAAGCGCCTGGTTCATGGGCACATTGAACAGGACCGTCATGCCGAACCCGCCCACGAGGTAGACGCCGGCCGCAAGGCCGAAGCAGGCGGCGGCCCCGCGCTGATGCGCGCGAAACAGAAGGCCCGAGGTCAGCGCCAGCACCACCGGTGTGAGGAAGAAGGCGGGAAAGAATACCGCGTTGCGCACCGAGGCGTTCATTGCCTGCATAGCCTGGATGGCGACCGCAGGATCGGCTGCATCAAGCCCCCACATGGTGGAGCAGACCCAGGCATAGAAGAAGCCGAAGATCGCGGCGGTGAACAGCAGAGAGAGGAGGGGAAAGAACCGTGTCGAGATCATGCCTGTTCCTCCGTCAGTTTCGCTGCTGTGTCCGCTGTCCGGACGGGCCGGAGCGTGGTCCACAGCAGCGTCAGGCAGGCCAGCTGGCCGGAGATCACCGCAGGCCAGATCAACCCGAACTGGGCATCGAAATACTTCTGCGGGCCGAAGGAGATCAGCGCCAGCAGCGCGGCGAGCAGTCCCAGGATCCGGCCGGGCCGGGTCGAGCTGCTGCCGACAACAATGGCCGCCATCGCCGCGGCCATGGACGCGCCGAGCAGCGGCGCGATGCCGAACAACGGCGTGGCGGCCGGCGGATGCGGCGAGATGCCAGCATAGAGTGCGCCAAGCATGACGGCCTGCAGGATGATCAGGACCGCGAGCGCGGCGGTGGAGGTCTGATTGGGATGGGGCATGATAGGACTCCATAAGCGTAATTTAGTGTACGGTTGCGAATATCCGTAATTTGAATTACGTTTTGTGTCAACCAGTGGAGACTGCTGATGCGTGATGAAAACAAGGCCGCCCGCCAGGAGAAGATCGAGGAGGCGGCCTATGCGGTGCTTGAAGCCAAGGGCTATGCCGGAACATCGATGCTGGCGATCGCCCGGGCGGCGCGCGCCTCCAACGAGACCCTCTACAACTGGTATGGCGACAAGACCGGCCTGTTCAAGGCGCTGGTCGTGCGCAATGCCGAAGAGGTCAGGACGCTGCTGCAGGAGGGGCTGGACAGCGAAGAAAGTCCGCTCGATATCCTGCGGGCGCTGGGACCGCGCCTGCTTGAACTGCTTGTCAGCCCCCGCGCCATCCAGCTCAACCGCGCTGCCGCCGCCGATCCGACCGGGGAGCTTGGCGCGGTCATCTCCGAGCGGGGCAGGGAGACGGTCGGCCCGCTGATCGGCGCGGTCATGGAACGCGCCAGGCAGGCAGGCGCCCTCAAGTTTGACGACACCGGCGAGGCCGTCGGTCTCTATCTCAATCTCCTGGTGGGTGACCTGCAGATCCGCCGGGTTATCGGGCGCGAGCCGCCCCTCGACGCGGATGCGATCAATCGCCGCGCCGAGCAGGCCTGTGAACGCTTCCTCCGGCTTGTCGCGTAGGCAAAAGCTGTGGGGCGGTCATTTTCGCATTGGCATGGAAGCTTCGAGCCACCTTCGGCGCAATGTCTTGCCGCGGGCGGCAGGGACCGGTTCAGGCCGGGTCGATGGTAATGCCGGTGCAGCTGGCATCGGCCAGGAATTCCCGTGCCGCCGGCCTCTGGCTCGGCGTCGGGGCGATCGCGCGCAGCACCACATAGCCCTGCGGCTGGCTCAGTTCCACCAGCACCGCGCGCTCGAGTGCCCGCGGCATGAACCGGCGCATCTGCAGCATTTGCGCCGGCGTGACGAAAGCGATGTTGACACCGGTACCGATCGCCGAGCGGTCGTTCATCGAATAGGTTTCGTCAGACGCCGTGTCATAGGCCGCAACCGTCCAGATCGGCACGTCGCCCGAAGCCAGGATCCGCACCGGGCCGTTGGAGATGTCGAAGTGACAAACCGCGCTGCGGATAGAGGGATCCTCGTTGTAGAGGCTGGTGATGTTGGGCTCGTTGGCGAGCGAGTAGAACCGGTTGGCGTCCCCCAGCGCCTCGACCCGGGTCCAGGCATCCTTGCCGGTCCACATCGGCAGCGCCAGGATGATGACGATGTGAATGAACGCCGCGCCGACCAGGCCGATCGCGATGGCCAGAAGGGTGTTACGCATCGCGGCACCCGATCAGCTCTATTTTCGGCATGTCGAGTTCGACCATGC
>Ga0114916_1000735_pt1 | contig 20494 bp, 13 predicted proteins | sample MalvirAntarct_66_FD_83501 | JGI IMG/M metagenome (GOLD analysis project Ga0114916, IMG submission 83501) | Marine viral communities from the Global Malaspina Expedition - Malaspina viral metaG Antarct_66 | ecosystem: Environmental > Aquatic > Marine > Oceanic | place: West Anvers Island... | reverse complement strand
CTCGTAGAGCTGCCGCGCGTCCGCCACTTTGTCGAGGCGCGGGAAGATGAAGCCGGCGCGCACCATGATCAGGACGTAGATGCCTCGACGCCATGCGGTGACGTTGGGCTCGTTCGTGAGCTCGGCGTCGTTGATGTAGTCCGTGCGCATGCCGCCCAGGTCTTCCTGCGACATGAAGCTGGCGGTCCGCAGCGGCGTCGGGTGGTCCGGGTCGTCGGTTGGGTAGATCTTCCCCGCGAGGCTGAGCGAACGTCGCTCACCTCGACGCGTCTCGTTGCCGTCCGAGGAGTACCGTCCCACGAAGAGCCCTCGAGCGCCGCGCTTGAAGTACCCGGTGTACGGCGTGTCCTCCGTGATCTCCCAACGCCCGAGGACGGCGATCGCGTTCGGCGACAGGATGCGCCGGTACCCGCGGCCGTCCGGCCCCCATCTGAGGTCGGCGTGCGAGTCAACCGAGCGCGCCGAGGCGATGGTGAGCTGGTCTGCCTTGCCGCCGGGCAGCAGCCCCGTCCACGCGTTCCGGATCGTGGCGCGATAGCGTGGCAGTGGACCCGGCTTCTGGCCGGCCTTGCCCTTGCGGTACGGGTTAGCGAAGAGTGCGTCGCGCACCTCGGCGAAGCGAGAGCCCTGGTAGCTCCGGTCCTCGTCGGTCATCCCCTGCGGCCCGTGCAACGCCTCGAGGTCGACGCGCTGTCCGGTGGGTGGCGTCCGCAACTCCGCCTTCGCGCGGTCGTTCGCCGTCTTCATTGCGGCCTTCATGTAGCGGTTCCACATGAGCTTTACGACGGGCAGCAGGACGGCGACCGCGATGCGCGAGGTCGGCGTGAACGAGTAGGTCCACGTCATCCTCGTCCCCGCCGGGCTCTCCTCGAACCACCATTGCCCGCGCGCCTCGCGGACGAGTCGCTTCAGCAGCGGCTGGGTGAACTCGGTCACCACGTACGAGAAGTACGAGGGCGCATCCACGGCCGAGACTTCCTCGCGGGCCTGGTAGCCGTCCGTGGTGTGGACGATGCGATGCGAGCCGGGGACGTCCCACGGACCGGTCGTGCCGGTAGTCTTCGCGACGCCAGGCATGCCGGCGGCGTCGCGGAGCACGGTGTGCAGCTCGTCGAAGAACACGCCGGGCACGAGCCAGCGGAAGAACGGCTCCCGTGCGACGGGGGTCATCCCTCGGACCGTGGTCACGACGCGTGCCATCGCGAATCCCTTCGGGCGAGGCGTCACCTCAACTGCGAGGTTCTACCAGAGGCTGCATAGAGTAGCGACTACGACGGCCTTGCAAATGTTGTTCTGCTGAACACAACGACCGCTGTGACACCCGGTGCCGTATTCCTTACGTCATCAATCTAAGAGGACTGTACGAGAGGAAACGAAAGTGCAATGCATCACAAGTGTGATGTAGTCACTATCGGCGTCCTCGACGCCGTACTCGCAAAAAAGTTTCAACGGGGATACCACGCAGGAAGTCGGGAGGAGTAGAGTGCCGCTGGGCGGCTCGAATCTCGGATAGATCCATCCTGAGGAGGCGCCCCTCGTGACTACGGTCCGCGAACTCGCACGGATCAGCCTTGGCCTGATCCGGCTCGTGAATGGGCTCATCGCCCTGATCGCGCCCACCATCATCATCCGGCGCTTCCTGGCCACCCCGAACACCGAGCCGCCCCAGGTCGCCGTCTACGGCCTCCGCATGTTCGGCATCCGTACCGTGCTGATCGCGCTCGACCTCCTCCGAGGTGGGCCGAACCGTGACCACGCGCGGAACGTGGCGCCGATCATCCACGCCTCCGACCTGATCACCGCGACGCTCGTCATGCGCTCCGGCCGCGCTCCCGGCGGCACCGGCCCGCTCATCGTGGCGATCTCCGGGCTGAACACCGTCCTCGCCGTCCTCGCCCTCCTCGCCCGCGGGAAAGGCTGACGCCGAGGCTCGGGCCGACGCGAGCCCTGCTGAACGAACGTCGAGGGTTGATTGCGAGCCAATGAGGCTGCGCAGACGGAGAGTGGAGAGACCGATGGCACGAGAGACTCAGGACCGGCTGACCCGCCTCCTCCTCGCACCCCAGAAACTCGCGAGCTGGGACCGACTCCCGAGGTGGGTCGGCGCATTCAGCCTGATCGGCACACGGCGCGAACTCCGCCAGAAGAACCTCCACAACACCGAGGTCATCGACCTCGTGGTGCCCGAGAGCGCGCTGCCGCCGCCCGCCAACCACAAGACCGCCCGCACGATCGATGGCAGCTACAACGACCTCAGCGCGCCGCTCATGGGCAGCGTCGGGACGCGCTTCGGCCGCAACGTGCCGCTCGCGTTCACCTCGCCCGAGCCCGAGCCGCTGATCCTGGAGCCGAACCCGCGCGACGTCAGCCTGGAGCTGATGACGCGCACGACGTTCATGCCGGCGACCACGCTGAACGTCCTCGCCGCTGCGTGGATCCAGTTCAACGTCCACGACTGGATGAGCCATGGCGAGAACCAGGTGGAGAACCCCTGGGAGCTCAAGCTTGACGACGGCGACCCGTGGGCCGAGGAGCGTATGCGCATCCAGCGCACGCGCCAGGATCCGCGCCACGGCAAGGACGAGCCCGGGCCCACGTTCCAGAACCAGATCACGCACTGGTGGGACGGCTCGCAGATCTACGGCGCCAAGCCCGAGCGCCTCAAGGAGCTCCGCACCGGCGAGGGCGGCAAGATGCGCGTCGGATCAGACGGGCTGCTGCCGCTCAACCCCGAGACCGGCATGGAGCTCGTGGGGTTCGATGACAACTACTGGGTGGGCCTCAGTGCGCTCCACACGCTGTTCGTCCGCGAGCACAACGCGATCTGCGACATGCTCCGACGCAAGCACCAGGACTGGAGCGACGACGAGCTCTTCGACCACGCGCGACTCATCAACGCCGCCCTGATCGCCAAGATCCACACGGTCGAGTGGACGCCGGGCATCCTCAGTCACCCGGCCGTGAAGATCGGCATGGACGCGAACTGGTGGGGGCTGCAGGGACAGTGGCTCCACTCAAAGTTCGGTCGCGTCAGCCCCAGCGAGGTGTTCAGCGGCATCCCCGGTTCGGACACCAACCATCACGGCGCGCCGTACGCAATCACGCAGGAGTTCGTCTCGGTCTACCGGCTGCACCCGCTGATGCCCGAGGATTTCATCTTCCGCTCCTCGCAGAACGACCGCCCTCGCGGTGAGCGCAAGCTGATGGAGGTGCAGGGCAAGGGCACGCGCCCGCTCGTCGAGGAACTCGGGCACGAGGACATCCTCTACTCGCTGGGCACGAGCCACCCCGGCCAGATCCGGCTGCACAACTACCCCCGCGCAATGCAGGCGCTGGAGCGCCTCGACGGCACCGTGCTCGACCTCGCCGCGACGGAGATCCTCCGCGACCGCGAGCGCGGGGTACCGCGCTACAACGCGTTCCGGCAGTTCCTGCACAAGGAACCCGTCCGCACGTTCGAGGAGCTGACTGACAACCCCGGCTGGGTGGAGCAACTGCGGCGCGTCTACAACAACGACATCGACCGCGTCGACCTCCTCGTGGGCCTGCTCTGCGAGCCACTGCCCGAGGGGTTCGGGTTCAGCGAGACGGCGTTCCGGATCTTCGTGTTGATGGCCTCGCGGCGCCTCAAGAGCGATCGGTTCTTCACCGAGGACTACCGCGCCGAGGTCTACACGAAGGAAGGCCTCGACTGGGTCGCGAACAACACGATGGTGGACGTGCTGCTGCGCCACCACCCGGGCCTCGAACGGTCGCTGCGAGGCGTCCCGAACGCCTTCGGTCCGTGGAACCGGGTTTAGTCCGACCAGCAGAGCCGCACCAGGACGGATGCAGCGATGAACACTGAGCAGGCCCAGACACAGGGCCAAGCCGATCCGATCTTCCAGCCGCTGCGCTTCCGCAACGTGGAGGTGAAGAACCGCGTCTTCCGATCGAACATCTCCGGACGGTTCGACAACTACGACGGCTCCGGGTCGCAGACGCGAATCAACTGGGAGACGAAGTTCGCTCGGGGCGGCGTCGGCGCGATCATCTCCTCGTTCGTGCCGGTCACGCTCCGCGGGCGCATCGTGCCGAACTACGCGACGATCCACCGCGACGAGGCGATCCCGTTCTGGCGCGCGGTGGGCGACGCCGTCCACGAGCACGACTGCAAGTTCTTCCTTCAGCTCAGCCACTCCGGCCGGCAGCGCGACATCCCCGGCATCGAGTACGCGCGGGGGCTGAGCTCCACCGACAAGCCGGAGCCGCTCCACGGGTTCGTGCCCGACCGCATGACGAAGACCGACATCGCCGAGACCGTCCGCGCCTTCGCTGAGGGTGCGCGCCGGGCGCGCGAGGCGGGCCTCGACGGCGTCGAACTGCACGGCGCGAACGGCTACCTGATCACGCAGTTCCTCTCGTCGGGGATCAACGACCGTGACGACGAGTACGGCGGGCCGCTGCAGAACCGCGCGCGCTTCGTCCTCGAGATCGTGAAGGCGATCCGTGAGGAGGTCGGCGACGATTTCCATCTCCAGATGAAGATCTCGGCACGCGACTTCGGCAACGCCGTCTTCCCGTGGGAGCACAAGGGAAACACCCTCGAGGAGTCGGTGCAGGTGTGCCAGTGGCTGGAGGAAGCCGGCGTAGACGGCTTCCACGTCTCCGCCGGCAACATGTTCCCCCACCCGAGGAACCCCGGCGGTGGCCTGCCGATGGACGTCATCCGCAGCTCCTACGGCGCGATGGCGAGCGCCGGCAAGTACACGACGCGGAACTACCTCGTCTTCCGCTCGCCCCTCGGGCGGGCGTTCGGGTGGTGGTGGCGCCGCAACGGTGGCCCGATGAACCCCGAGGGCGCCTCCCTCGCCGAGGCGAGCGCGATCAAGGCGGCGGTCTCCGTGCCCGTGATCTGCACCGGCGGCTTCCAGAGTGCCTCGATCGTGCGGACCGCCCTCCAGTCACAGGCGTGTGATGCGGTCTCCATTGCGCGGTCGCTGATCGCGAACCCGGACCTCACCGAGTGGTGGCGCAAGGGCGAGGACCGGCCGCCCAACCCCTGCACCTACTGCAACCGCTGCCTCGCGAACGGCACCGAGAACCCCCTCGGCTGCTACGAGGAGTCCCGCTTCGAGTCGCGCGAGCACATGCTCCGCGAGGTGATGTCCGTCTTCGCGCCCTCGTCGTTCACGGAGAAGTGACGCATGCTGCTGGACCGCTTCAAGTCGTTGGGCCGCTACCAGCGGGTAGGGGTCATCGCGGGTGGCGTCGCCGCCCTCGCGATCCTCGTGTCCGCGATCTGGCTCTACACGTTCTTTCAGCGCGATGAGCCCGAGGTCTACGCGGACGACGTGCAGCACTTCATGTACGGCTCGATCGGCTCGGAGGCCGCAGGCGGCATCCCCTACTGGATCTGGCGTGTCCTCCCCACCGTGTTCCCGGAGCACCTGCCCGAGGGCCCGGGCGAGGGCTACGAACGCTTCGGTCTGATCTACGAGGATGGGTACGACCGCCCCATCGGCACGTCTATCCGCGAGCTACCCCTCCCGCTCATCGCGTTCAACTGCGCCGCGTGCCACGTCGGCAGCGTGCGCGACGAGGCAGGACAACCGGCGCGCGTCGTCTTCGGGATGCCGGCACAGCAGCTCGATTTCCTCGCGTACCAGCGGTTCCTGATCGCAGCGGCGGAGGACGACGACTTCAACGGCGATGTCCTGATCGATGCGATCAAGGAGGTCAACCCGGACCTCAGCTACCTCGACGAAACGATCTACCGGTTCGTGGTGATCCCTCGCATGCAGGACGAGATCCTCGCGCGGGCCGAGGAGTTCGACTTCCTCAACGACCGCCCGGAGTGGGGGCCGGGGCGCGTGGACACGTTCAGCCCGTACAAGGTGCACTTCGGTGTAGACATGGTCGCCGACAACACGATCGGCACGTCCGACCTCCCGTCGCTCTGGAACCAGGCGATCCGCGACGGCATGAGCCTCCACTGGGACGCGAACAACGACTCGCTCTCCGAGCGCAACATCAGCGCCGCCCTCGGCGCCGGCGCGACCGAAGAGTCCCTGGACTTCCCGTCCATCAACCGGGTGGCGACCTGGATCCGCGCGCTGCCACCCCCGGCCTTCCCGCCCGAGCGCATCGACACCGAACTCGCCGAGGCAGGCCGGGCACTCTACACGCAGCACTGTGCCACCTGTCACGCCCTCGGCGGAGCGCGCGTGGGCCAGGTGGAGCCGCTCTCCAGCGTGGGGACGGACGCTGAACGCGCGGACGCCTTCGGCACCGAGATCGCTGACCTGATGAACACCTATGGTGACGGCGAGCCGTGGGCGTTCGAGAACTTCCTCGCCACCGACGGCTATGCGAACAGTCCGCTCGATGGCGTCTGGCTTCGTGCGCCGTACCTGCACAACGGGTCGGTGCCCACGCTGTACGACCTGCTGCTTCCGGCAGAGGAGCGCCCGACGCAGTTCTACCGGGGCTACGACGTCTACGACTACGAGAACCTCGGGTTCGTCTCGAGCGGGCCGGAGGCCGAGGCCGCCGGTTTCCTCTACGACACCACCGAGCGAGGCAACGGGAATGGCGGGCACGAGTACGCCACCGACCTCACCGAGGACGAACGACGCGCGCTGCTCGAGTACCTGAAGACCGAGTAGTCCGACGACCGTAGGCGAACCGAGCGGACGAGAGGAGGCGCCACGATGACGACCGAGACCGACCTGGTCATCCTGGTCCGGGCGCGCCACGTGTACCGCTCCCCTGCGGAGCCGACCTCCATGTTCGCGTCACGCGCGCAGGTCATTCCGGGTGGGCAGCCCTCCGCCTTCGCCCAGGCGATCGACGAGGTGCTCCCCGGCGCGCCCGTCGAGAACAGCGCCATCTGGCAGATCCGCGTGCTCCGCTCGAACCCCCTCGACGCGCTCATGGGCGCGGTGAACGCACAGTTGGCGGGCCGCAGCGCCCCTCGCACCTCACCGGACGGCGAGGTCCCCGCGCTCCAGGCCGTGGTGCTCGTCGGGACGCCCTCGGAGATGGGCGACACCGACGCGGCGTGGGCCGCCGCGCGCACCTCCGCCGCCGCGGTGGGCGGACAGATCATCGTCACTGCCGCCGCCGCCCGGGTGATCGAGGACGTTCCGGTCGCGCGCTTCTATCGGTGGGGGCCACGCGGGCAGGACCGCGAGTTCTTCGAGTGCATCTACGACGACCGCCTGACCCTCCTCGACCCCCCGTTCGAGCGCATGTTCGCGACCGAGGTGGAGGAGTGGGTGCTCCCACGCCGCGAGTCGCAGGTGAGCCAGGGCTACGTGCGAGCGCCGCTCGCGTCGCCGACGCGCCCGGCCGTCGAGAACGACCTCTACGGGGTCGCGCTTTCTGGCGGTGGGATGCGCTCCGCGACGTTCAGCCTCGGCGTCCTGCAGGCCCTCTCACGTCACGACATGCTGGAGCCTGCGGACTACCTTTCGACGGTGTCGGGCGGCGGCTACGTCGGCATCTCGCTGGCTGGGCTCTGCGCCGAGGAGTTGCCCTACCAGGGGCTGAGCCGCCTCGGATCTCGCTACGACCGCTTCCCGTACTCCTTCCCTCGAGGGCGCCTCGACGACCCGCTGTTCGGATCGGCGGAGGCCTCCTCGATACCCGTGCATGGCAACGAGACGCCCGCGCTCTGGCACGTCCGGAAGTACGCCAACCTCCTCGGTGGGGGGATCGGGCTGTTCAACCTCCAGACGTGGCAAGCCGTCGGCCGGTACCTCGTCTCCACGGTGGCGCTGTGGGTGCTCTTCCTCATCCCGGTACTCGGCATCGGCGTGGTGGCGGGCGCGGGAATCGCCTACTGGGCGTGGAACTGGCTCCCCACCTTCGCGACGGCCGGCGACCGCCCCTGGCTCGCTCCCACGCTGGCGCTGACACCGATCTTCCTCATCCTCTGGCTCGCGATCGTGCGCGGCATCCTCGGGCGAGGGCGGCTCGCGCTGATCAGCGAGCTCCCGTTTCCGTCGCGGCCGACCAAGCGCCGCACCGCGTTCGTGATCCTCGTGCTCGTCGTCGCGACCGGGATCGTGGTGCTGGTCGCGTCGGCGATCGCGATCGTGCTGCAACCGGTCTCAGACGAGACCTACCCGGAGCTCGCGCCGATCGCGGACGTGACCGACGCGCTGTGGCTGCGTCCGCTGATCGCGATGACCGTGCCGGCGATCGTGTTCGGCATCTTCGTCGCGCTCGGGTTCTCCACGGTGTCGCTGGAGCCTCGCCAGATGGGTGGCGCGCTCCTGTTCCTGTTCATCCCGATTGTCGCCATGCTCGCGATCTACCTGGACGGAAACCCTGCCGGATGGCTCACGGGCGCGTTCGCCGTCGGCCTGGTGGCGGCAGGACTGGCGGCGGCACAGGTGATCCGCACATCCGGCCCCATCTGGGGCCCGAGGATGCTCAACATCCTCGCCGCCGTCGCGGCCACGCTCCTCGTCGCGATGATCATCGGCGGCGCGGTGTGGCTCTACCTCGGCGGCCGCGCGCTGCTCGGCATGGACGTCGAGGGCACACGCGAGGCGCTGCAGCGCATCCTTGCCACCGCCTCCGCCATCAGCTCAATCCTCGTGGCGTTCGGGCTGCCTCGTGTCTCATCTGCGGAGGGGGGCGGCATCGTCTCGCGGCTCACCTTCGCCATCGGCGGATACGTCGTGCTGTTCAGCCTCGGGATCGTCGCAGCCTGGGCCTCATGGGTGTTGTTCGCGCGGACCGACAACGACTGGGTCGGGCCCGTCCTCGTCGCGTTCTTCCTCGTGATGCTGGCATTCCCCATCGTGATGGGCTCGAGCCGCGCGACGCTACTCAACGCGCTCTCGCTGAGCGGGGTGTACGAGGACCGACTCCAGCAGACGTGGATGATCGGCGCACGCCCTCGCAAGGTGGACGAGACCGAGGCGTCGAACCACCTCCCGAACACGGTCGCGCGGTGGCACTCGGTCTGGCCGCGGCCCGACCTGACCGTCACCCAGCTCCGAGGCATCGGCGCACCGACCATCCCGTACCCGCTGATCTGCGCCACACTCAACATTCCCGGCAGCCGCGGCGACAAGTTGCCCGAGCGGAAAGCGGACTCGTTCGTGATCGCGCCGCTCTACAGCGGCTCGGCCATGTCGCGCTGGTCGCCGTCGGTCTCCCTCGAGGGGTTCGGGGACATGACGCTGGCCCGGGCGGCGTCGATCTCCGGGGCGGCGGTCGCGCCGAACATGGGGGAGAAGACATCGAGGACGCTGAGCGTCATCACCACGCTGTTCAACGTCCGCATCGGACGGTGGATGCAGAACCCCCGCCAGGCGGCCGGCCGCGGCTGGCTCCTCCGAGGGCTGAACGCGCTGCCCGCGATGCTCTATGTGCGCGAGCTCCTCGGCATCGCGAACCGCGAGGATGAGTTCGTCTACCTCTCGGACGGCGGGCACTTCGAGAACCTCGGCGTCTACGAGCTCTTCCGGCGCCGCTGCCGCTACATCGTCGCGGTGTCCTCCGACACGCTCGGCAACAGCGGCAAGGACACGATGGGGAACCTCGGCACGGCGCTGCGTATGGCGCGCGTCGACTTCGGTGTCGAGGTGGAGATCCCGTCGCTGAAGCCACTGATGCGCAACCCCGAGGATGGGCACATCCTCTCCTACTTCACGGTCGGCACCATCCGTTACCCGGGCACCGCCGCCGGCGACGAGGCACCTGTCCTCGGCACGTTCGTACTGATCAAGACCGGGCTCGTCGAGGAGTCTCTGACCGCGGACCTCATCCAGTACCTCTCCGGCAACCCGAGCTTCCCGTACGACTCGACCCTCGACCAGCAGTACGACCAGCCACAGTTCGAGTCCTACCGGCACCTGGGGTACCTCGCCGCGCGCGCAATGTGCGCGAAGGCATCGACGTGGCCCGAGCAGGCGGGGCCGCCGCCCGACGGCTGGCCGCAGCCGCTCTCCGCCCGCTTCGAGGCGCTCCGCCACGAGTTCGACGAAGCTCCCGACCACCTCGGCAGCATCGCGCAGACGCTCGACGGCATCCGCGAGGAACTCGCTCGCACTGGTCGTGAAGCGAAGTCCGGGGCAGACTCCGAGACGCAGACGGGGAGTCGCCTGTGACCTCGCGCCAGTCTCGACCGCTGATCGAGACAGCGGACGACCTCCTCGAGGAGTTGCAGCGCGAGGCGCGCGAGGCCGGCGCACGCGACGACCGTGGTGGGTACTTCGCGGCGCTCTACGCGCTGATGACGGGACGGGTCTGCGAGGGCATCGCAACCGGCCGCTTCCGTGAGCCGGAGCGCCTGCAGGCGCTGACCTGTCACTTCGCGGGGCGCTACCTCGACGCGCTGGAGCGCTATCGGTCCGGTGGGACGCCGCCCGAGTCATGGCGCATCGCGTTCGAGGCCGGCGACCGCTGGCGGCCGATCATCCTGCAGCACCTGATGCTCGGGATGAACGCGCACATCAACTTCGACCTCGGCATCTCGGCGGCACAGATCTCGGAGCGGAGCAGCCTGGACGACGTCGAGCAGGACTTCAACGAGATCAACACGATCCTCGCGGAGCTCCTCGGAGATGTGCAGAAGCGGCTCGGCTCGGTCTCGCCCTGGATGCGCATCCTGGACTTCGTCGGCGGACGCAAGGACGAGGTGATCGTGAACTTCAGCATGCGGCACGCGCGGGATGCGGCGTGGAGTGTCGCGGAGCGATACGTCGCCCTCGACGAGTCCGGGCGCACCACCGCCGAGGCCGACCTCGACCGGCGCGTCGCCCGGTTCGCACGCGTGGTCCTGAAGCCGGGCCGCGTCATCAGCACGGCCGCGATCCCCGTCCGCCTCCGCGAACGCGCTTCCGTTGCCGAGGTGATCGAGGCGCTCGGCGTACCGGCCTAGCCTGTCAGTCAATCGGCACCGGCGTGAGGATCACCTGGCCGGGGAAGATCAGGTCGGGGTTCGCGATCCCGTTCACCCGCGCGAGATCCTCGAAGGTGGTCCCGGCGCGCGACGCGATCGCACCCAGCGTGTCGCCTGGCCGCACGACGTACGGGTGGCCGTGCTTCGGACCGTCGTCCGTCACATCCTCGGGCGGTGCGCTCGGCACGACGACCGGCGGTGGAGCAGGCTCGGCGCCTGGGATCGCGAGCACCTGACCGGGGTGAATGAGGTTCGCGTCCTCGATACCGTTCGCCTCGACGAGGTCGGCGAGCGTCACGCCGAACCGCCCGGCGATGACGCCGAGAGTGTCCCCCGCGCGCACCTCGTACGTCCCGGGAGCACCCGCGCTCGCTCGCTTCGGAGCCGGTGCTCTCTTCGGCCTCGTGACCATCGAGGCGGCGCTCCCGCCCGTAGTGGTCGGGACGCTCGTCGTCGTCCTCGGTGCGGGCTTCAGGCGATGGAAGGCGCGGACGTGTGAAGCGATCAGATCGCCGTAGTAGCGCGCCTGGCCGGGGCCGTTGTAGAGCGTCGCGAACCGATCGAAGTCGCCCGCGCGGAGTGCCGCGACGCCTTGCCCCTGCCCGCCGGGACCGGCGATGAAGTCGAACATCCCCAGCAGTTGGAAGCGGATATCGGCGCCCATGAACGCGAGTAGCGCACGAGGGGTGTCGTAGCCCAGCAGGCCGTGGTTGAAGCCCATCACCTGCGGCAGCCCCATCGAGATCGAGCGCGTCGCGGCATCCTCGTTGATCGTGCGTGCCACCTCGTACGCCTGCCATTCGAGGTGTTGGGATCCGTGGAACGCTTGCCACGGCTGGCGCGATGAAGCGCGAAAGGTGTGCCCCATCCACGCCTGCGCACCGTTGATCTGGAAGTGGCGGTTGAACGTCGCCGCCCCCTCGGTGCCGAGGTAGCGACGGAAGATGTGGTTCTCGAAGCGGATGATCACGCGCCCGTCGGCGCCGAATCCCTGTCCGCCCGACTCGACGCACACGACCGCGACGGCGTACGCCGGGTCGATGCCGATGCGGTCCGCGAGCACGGCGAGCAGTCCGCCGTACAGGTTCCACACGCGGCTCACGGCCGCCTCGTGCGCCCCGGATCCGCCGAGGCGTTCCGAACCCGGAGCCTCCACCTCGGCGGCCTGGAGGTCGAGGTCAGCCGCGAGGTGCCCTCGCCCCTCGGCGTCCGCGAGCGCGACACACGAGGCGTCCACGAAGCCGCTCACGGACTCAGCGCCGTCAGTAGCAGCGCCGGGTGCGTCGACCTGGAGCCACTTCGCAGACCGTTCGAGGACCAAGAGGCGGTGGCCGGCGGCCAGTGTGCAGATTGCCCTGCCTCGACGCCGAGCGGGAAAGACCTCGGCGGCTTCGGTGAGGACGATTCCGGTGTGGCTCAAGGATGACCTCCATCGACGTTGCGAGCCGCGCGTAGACTGGCGCCGCAAGCACAGGCCGGATGCGGGCGGCCTCCGGCATGGTGCTCCCCCTCGCCACGGCAGTGGTGAAGCGAATGGGAGGACACCGTGAGCAGGGCCCCTGCCCGCCTGACGCCCGAGACCGTCGAGCGCCTCGCGCCGTACGTCGACCGCGCCGCACTCACCTCGTTCCGGGCGCGCACCGTCGCGCCATGGGCGTGGCTGCCGCGCGTGCTGCGCGCCGGTGCGGTCACCCTCGGCGCTGACGTGTCGTTCAAGGCTGGCCTCTTCGACCAGACAACGACGCGAGGTCTCGCGCTGATCGCGCACGAGTGCGTCCACGTCCGGCAGTACCGAGAGATGGGCGCACCACGCTTCCTCCTCGCGTACGCGGTCGGCTTCGTGCGGTCGCGCGGGGTGCACGACAACCACCCGATGGAACTCGAACCCGAGGCGCTGCAGGCGCGACTGCGCACCGAACTCGCGCTACCGGAATAGCCCCCTCGGCGTGATAGCCCGCAGCCGGTTGCGGCACTCGCGAGGGGGCTAGCCGCCGCCCTCACTCGCCTCAAGCGACAGTCCCGCCAGTGGGCCGTGTCCATGCGTCACGAGCCGCATCTCCTCGATCAGCAGGTGCGAGGGCGCCCCCGGGTTCGGACGCGCCTCGGAGTGGCCGAGCGTGACGATCTCTGCGTGCACGCGCCCCGGCTCCAGCTCCAGGAACGCGACAGTGCCGAGGCGCATCTCGCGGTGGTGCGGCAACGTCGGGCTCCCCGAGTTCAGCACGATCGTGTCGTCGCGGTACTCGAGCCGCTCCACGTGCGAGTCGCCCGCGATGATGATGTCGAGCGCCTCGCCGGCAAAGGCGTCCGCGCGCAGCTCGTGGACGGGGCGATCCTCAGGCCGCAGTTCGTGCACCATGCCGATGCGCCACCCCTCGAGGGTGAGGAGCTGCACCGGCAGCATGCGCGGGTCGTCGAAGACATCGTTGTTGCCCTGCGAGACAACGACGGGCGCGAACTGCTCGCACCAGTCGAGGAGGTACGGACGCACGACGTCCCCGCCGTGGAGGATGAGGTCCGCACGCGCGAGGAACTGCGAGAGCTCCGGGCCCAGTTCGTCCGGCGTCCGCAGCAGCGACGGCAGATGCGTGTCCGAGATCACCGCGACCCGCATCCGGCCTCCCTCGCCTCGATCAGTGCATTGCCCTCGTGGTTCAGACCTGAATACCACACGGTGAATAGCACGGCCCGCCAGCGCGCTCGTATCACGTGAGTGATTGTGTTCCTGCCCCGCAGATCGTTGGATCGGGAGGCAGCAGGAGGACCCCCATGGACTGGCTGGACACCCCGCCGCAGGCGGCGTTCCGCGAAGAGGTGCGCGCCCTCATCGAGAGCGGTCTGCCCGAGCGCTACCGCCGCGCCGACTCCGTGAACCGATGGCAGAGCGACCGCGCCTCCGACGATCCCGAGGCACGCAACGCCGCCCTCGAGTGGTCGAAAGTCCTCGGCGCGAAGGGGTGGATCGCGCCGCACTGGCCGGAGGAGTACGGCGGCGCGGGCATGACGCCAATGGAGCAGTTCATCTTCAATGAGGAGATGGCGAAGGCCGGCGCTCCGCTCGCCGCCAGCATCCACGGTGTCGCGATGATCGGCCCCACGCTCATCGTGCACGGCACGAAGGAGCAGCAGGAGCAGCACCTCCCGAAGATCCTGAGCGGTGAGGTGGTCTGGGCGCAGGGCTACTCGGAGCCAGGGGCAGGCTCGGACCTCGCGTCACTGCAGATGCGCGCCACCCGCGACGGCGACGACTACGTGGTCAACGGCCAGAAGATCTGGACCTCCGGGGCGCACACCGCCGACTGGCTGTTCACGCTGGCCCGGACGAACCCCGACGCCCCGAAGCATCGAGGCATCTCGTTCCTCATCGCCGACCTGAAGACGCCGGGCATCTCCGTCCGCCCGATCATCAACATGGCGTGGGGCGACGACCTGAACGAGACGTTCTTCGAGGACGTACGCATCCCCGTCGAGAACCGCGTGGGCGAGGAAGACCGCGGCTGGTACGTGGGGATGACGCTGCTCGACTTCGAGCGCTCCGGCATCTCCAGCGCCGTGGGCACGAAGCGCGACATCGAGCACCTCGCGTCGTACGCCTCGGGCGCCGGACGCGAGGTGTCACGCGTCGAGTCGACGCCCACCATCCGCGCCGAGATCGCGGACCGGGCGATCGAGTGCGAGGTGTCGTACCAGTTCTCGCTGCGGATCGTGTCGATCCAGAACGCAGGCCAGGTGCCGAACCACGAGGCCTCATGCGCGAAGCTGTTCAACTCCGAGCTCACGCAGCGCATCGCGCGCACCGGAACCAAGGTCTTCGGCCTCTACGCCAACCTCTGGGACGGCGGCGACCAAAGGGCGCCGATGAACGCGAAGCACACGCACGCGTACGTGTCCTCGATCCCCTCCACCATTGCCGGCGGATCCAGCGAGATCCAGCGCGGCATCATTGCCACCCGCGGCCTGGGATTGCCTCGGGGATAGCGGCACGCGGAGCGCACCCCCTCCGGGCGTTCCGCGCCGAATGCAGAGAGGCCCGCCGATCGGCGGGCCTCTCCCTTCTCCCCGAGACGCTCGCGCGCCCTCAGGGTGCCGCCTGCGTTGATCAGTACTCCCCTGGCTTCGAGCCGTCGGCGGAAGCCACCGCGCGGTTCGCGTGGGCTTCCGAGTACGCCCCGCGGAAGTCGCGGAACGGCCCGTCGCGCCACTCGAGGGCGGCCTTCAGGCCATCCTCGCGCACATGGCGTCCCCACTCGCTGGCTGCGGGACGCTGGGCGCTGAGCGCCTGAATCTCGGTCCCGGACCAGAGGCCCGTGCGGATGCCCATCGCCTCGTACTGCCGGTTCACGGCGCGCTTCGAGTACATGAGCATGTCGTTGTCGATGTGCGCCATGCGCCGCGCGAACTTCTCCGTGAAATCGGGGAGCTGGTCCGCGGGGACGGCGTAGTTCGCCCACCCGAGCTGCACCATCTCCTCGCCGGTGATCGAGTCGCCGATGTAGGCCATCTCGCGGGCCTTCGCCGGTGGGAGGAACCACGGCGTCCAGAGCATGTCCATGGTGGTCATCGCACGGACCGGCGGGTAGCCGATCTGAGCGTCCGTCGCGACGATGCGGAAGTCGCAGATCGAGGCAAGCTCCGTGCCACCCGCGAGGCAATAGCCCTGGATCTGTGCGACCACCGGCTTCGCCAACTCCCAGATGATGAAGTTCGTCATCACCACGTGACGCGCCCACTGCTGCTGTCCCGGGTGCGTCGTACCGGTGTCGGGGAGTTGCGACCACTCATTCACGTACGGCGATCCCTCGCCGGCCTGTCGGGCCGGGGTGAGGTCATAGCCCGAGCAGAATGCTCGGCCATTGGCCCGCAGCACGATGACGCCCACCTCGGGGCTCGCTTCCGCCCGCCGCATGGCGTGCATCAACTCGCCACGCAGGTTGTTCGAGAGCGCGTTCAGGCGCTCCGGCCGGTTCAGCGTGATGTACGCCAGCCGCCCATGCTCGTCGTACAGGATGTCCTCGTATGCCTCGTCGGTCATGTACCCCTCAGTCCTCTCAGGACGCTTTTGACGGTTGATCGGTCCCGAACTCGCTCGGCTCCAGCGCCGGCACGATCTGCACGGGAGCGATCTGCAGCGCTCGACAGAGCGCGATCAAGACTGCGAGGGGGACTTCGTTCTTCCCCTGCTCGTAGTAGGAGATGGAGCCTTGCGCGACTCCTGCCTCCCACGCGACTTCCTCCTGGGTCATCCCCAGGGCCAGTCGTCGCTCCCGCAGCCGTTGTCCAATCAGCGTTCGAAAGGTGCGCGTTTGATACGGCGTCACACCCAACCTCCAGGCCGCCCATGGCTCTCTCGGGGCCCACCTTCTAGAGGGCTGGACAATCCCAACGACATACGTACTCTACGTAGGGATGACAATAACAAATGAATATATCGGACTCCGCACCGTGGAGGCGGCCCGACTGCCAGCAGCCGAGTCGACCCGGCTGGCCGCCTGGCTCGCCCACGCACAGTCCGGTCACTCTCAGACAGTCCTCGTTACCGGCGCGCTCGGATCCGGAAAGTCCACCCTCATCGAGACCGCGCGGCACGAGGCGCTCACCCGGTCCTTCCGCATCGGTGAACTCGTGCTTCCCGGGCCGCGGCTCGTCGCGCTCGACACAGAGGAAGGCGCGAGGCCTCGGCGGGTGGTGGCGGCAGGACTGACGTCGCTGCGAGAGTTCCTTCGCCTGGCACGCCTCTCCGCCGACCGCTGGCTGATCACCCTGGACGACGCTCACCTCCAGGAGCCCGAGGAAGTCGCCGCCGTCGCACGAATCGTCGCGAGCCCGGAGAGCAGCGGGCTCCTGTTCCTGCTCTGCGCCGCCGAGGGTCACGAGAGCGCGGGCGGCCGGCTCTCGCAACTACAGGCGCAACTGGGCGCGGTCACCTTGACGGCCCACCACCGCCTCGGCGCCTGGAGCGGGCTCGATGTCCAGGACCTCGCACTGGCGCGCGTGCCAGGAATCCCGCCCGCCGTCCGCTTCGGGTTCGAGGTGGCGCAGGTGACGGGGGGAAACCCAGCGCTGATCCACGCCTACGCCGCGCTCGCGGCAGCGCTGCCCGAGGACGAGCAGCTGACGGTGGTGTCCGGCGCGAGACGCCTCCTGGATCTCCCCCCGCCCGGACTCGCTGCGCAGGTGATTCAGGCGCGGACGGCGGCGCTCACGGGCGATGTCCGCCGTCTCATCCAGAGCCTCGCGCTCTGGGGGCTCCCGGCAAGCGCCGGCACACTCGTCGAGGTCTCCGGCCTCCCGCCGGAGGTCGTCGAGACGGCCCTCGACGAGCTCGAAGAGGGTGCCCACATCCGACTCCACGTGGCGGAACAGCCGGCTGACGGGACTCCGGCGTTCGAGTTGCCCGATGCCGTGACGGGACTCGTCCTGGCGCGAACGGCACCGTCCCTGCTGGCACAACGCGTGCACCATCGTGCTGCCGCGATCCGCGAGGAGGCCCAGCTGCCGCCGGGCGCGACGATCGTGCGCGCACAGCATCACCTCGCCGCCGGCGGACTCACCGCGCGACGCGCCGACCAGGTGGTGAAGGCAGCGGGGCTACTGCTCTACCGCGGCCGCTGGGCGAGCGCACGTGACCTGCTCGAGCCGGTGATCTGGGCGGCACTCGAGGACGACCTCCCCGTCTCCGTGCTCGTCGAGAGCGTCCAGTCACTCGCCGAGACCTATGCCCGGAGCGGAGACGCCCGGACAGCCGAGCGCCTGATCGATGCCACGCGCACCCACACCGGCGCCCCGGAACCGGGCTATCTCGCGTCACTCGTACGGCTCGCCACCGGCTGGGAGAGCGACGGCCGGGAGCTCGAGGCAGAAGCAACGTTCCGCTACGTCGCCGCCCACCCGCGAACGCCTCGAGAGTCGCGGGCGGCTGCCTTCGGGGAGTTGATCCGCCTGCGGCACTGGAACGGACAGCCGGAGGCGGGGATCGCCCTCGCAAAGTACGCGCGGACCGTCCACGCGGAAGAGCCCGATGCGGAGGCGGACCTCTGGTTCCAGCAGGCGCTGGTCTCCCGAATGCAGGGACATCCCGCCGACTCCCTGGACGCCGCGCGACGCGCCTTCTGGCTCGCCCGCCACGCTGGTGTCCGAGGGACGGCAACGCGATCGCTCGTCGCGATCGGTGAGGCGTGGCTGGACTCGGACTCAGCCGACCGAGCGTCCCTGTGGATGAGAGGCGCCCTACGTCGCGCCGAGCGGTCCCAGGTCTTCCGAGACGTCGCGTGGATCCGCAACCGCCTCATCCCCGCATACATCGAGAGCGGTGACTGGGCGAACGCCGAGCTCGCGGCCCGGCGAGGCCTCAGCTTCGCTGCGTCGCTCAACCTGCCGCAGACGGTGAGACGGTCAGAGGCCGCGCTCGCGCTCGTGCAGGCGTGGACCGGCCGCGTATGGCCTGCCTTCCTCCGGAGCCGCGTCACCGCCAGCGACATGGCGAATCCGCTCGTCCTGACCGCCCTCATGACGGCGCTCTACGAGCAGCAGCGGCTGGTCGGGCGGAGTGACCAGGCCCGCCTGACCATCATCCAGGCCGCCGAGATGCTGGAGGGTCGGCACGGATGGGAGCGCCTGCTGGAGACCGAGGTGCTCCCGCGCCTCGCGGCGAACCATGCCGAGCACGGTGACACCCGCGGCCTGGCCGAAGTGACCGAGCGCTTCACGGCGCTCGCGGCGGAGTCGTCCTTCACGCTGCCGATCTCGCGGCTGGAACTGATGGTCACCCAGGCTCGACAGGCCCTCCTGCAAGATCGCGCCGTCGAGGCCGTGACCCTCCTGGAGCTTGCCAGGAGCGGATACCAGAGCATGGACTACCGCTGGCGGTGGGCCCAGGTGTCCGGCGTCCTCGGTCACGCCTACGTCCGATCCGGTCGCCGAGCGCGGGCGGTCGAGACGCTCCGCTCGGGGTACGTCGCCCTCGAACGTCTCGGTGCGCATCCGGAAGCGCGCCGCCTCCGCGGCGACCTCCAGTCGCTGGGCGCGCGTGCGCCTAGTACGCGCGAGGCCGCGACGACGCTGACCGCGAAGCAGAACGAGGTCGCCATCCTCGCATCGCGGGGGCTCAGCGACCGCGAGATCGCCCGCGAACTCGGGACGAGCGTGCGCACAACGACGACGCACATGACCGCCATCCTGAAGCGGCTGGGACTGCGGTCCCGGTACGAACTCCGGGAGTGGCTCGAACGCAGCGACGGAGTCAGGAGCGGCGGCGGGTGAGCCGCGCGGGCGGCTACTGAATCGGCGCCTTCACTCTCGGTGGCGCCGGGCGCGGTGCGAAGAACGACGCGTCCGGTTCGGGCGCCGCAACGCCTGAGGCCTCCAGCTCATCGATCTCTGCTCCGGTCATCCCCAGCAGCCCGCCGTAGACCTCGCGATTGTGCTGAGCGAAGAGCGGCGCCGCGCGCCGGATCGTGCCCGGCGTCCGGCTGAGCTTCCACGGCATGCCCGGGAACGGGAGGACGCCTACCTCCGGATGGTTGATCGGGACGTAGAAGTCACGATCCGCGAGGTGGGGGTCCGACAGCAGTTCCCAGTTCGCCATCACCGGCCCGGCCGGCACTCCGGCGGCCTGGAGTTCCTCAGCGGCGCGTCGGTGGTCACGTCCGACTGCCCAGGCGCGGATCACGTCGTCAATCTCGTCGAGGCACTCAGCGCGGCCCTCGGCGGTCTGGAACTGCGGCTCGATGATCCAGTCGGGCCGGTCGAGCACTGTTGCGAGCGCACGCCAGTCCTCGTCGTTTCGCACGGTAAGTGCGACCCACGCGTCGTTGCCGATGGTCCGGTAGCAGCCCTGCGGCGCGTACACCTGGTGACGGTTCCCCCGCCGAGGCTCCAGCGTGCCGTCCCGCTGGAAGCCGACGAAGTAGCCGCCATAGAACGTCGCGGCCGCCTCGTTCAGCGAGAGGTCGATCCACTGTCCCTCACCCGTCCAGCGTCGCTCACGGAGGGCAGCGAGGATGGCGATCACCGTGTAGTTGCCGGCGATCGGATCGGCGTAGAACGTGCCCGCCCGATACGGCCGGTCGTCGTCCTCGTAGCCCATGAGGCTGGCGAGGCCGCTCGACGCCTCGATGTTCGCGCCGTAGGCGACGTAGTGCTGCTCCGGCCCGGTAGCACCGAACCCGGAGATCGAGGCCATCACCAGGCGCGGGTTGACCTCCCGCAGCGTCGAGTAGCCCAGCCCGAGGTTCGGCATCACGCGCGCACTGTTGTTCTCGATGACGATGTCCGCGCGTTCGATCAGCTTGAGGAAGACCTCGCGCCCCTCGGGTGATGCGAGGTCGAGCGAGATGTCCATCTTGTTGCGGTTGAGCTTGTTGAAGTACCCGCTGCGGTTGAACTGGCGGTCGCCGGGGTCGTTCCCCGCCGGCCACATCGCACGCGTCGCCGGCCGCTTCGAATGCTCGACCTTGATCACCTCCGCGCCGAGGTCGCCGAAGTGCCGTCCGGCCAGAGGCCCCGCCCAGTTCGCCGTGACCTCCACCACGCGCAGGCCGGCCAGAGGCCCGTCGCGGAACGATGGCTCGGGCGCGGGCGCCTCGGCGGGCG
>Ga0114916_1000734_pt1 | contig 20506 bp, 17 predicted proteins | sample MalvirAntarct_66_FD_83501 | JGI IMG/M metagenome (GOLD analysis project Ga0114916, IMG submission 83501) | Marine viral communities from the Global Malaspina Expedition - Malaspina viral metaG Antarct_66 | ecosystem: Environmental > Aquatic > Marine > Oceanic | place: West Anvers Island... | reverse complement strand
TCGTTTGTGAATGTCGATGCCAATGTGTAATTTTGGGTGGGCAGTGGGTTCAGTTTTCATATCTTATTGTTTTGGTGAACTTTAAAGATACGAGACTCGCTGCTTTTTCATGAATGCTATAAGATATGGTTTGTCTATTCTAATTTCGAAACTGCTCCGGATTTCCCAAAGCCAGTTTTTATTTGGAGAGGTTCGTACCGAGACATGCCACAGCTCAAGAACATAAACGTTGCCATTAATAAAAAAAAATATCAATGTCCGAATTAACAATTAAGCTTATTATTATATTAATTCCTGGAGCTATTGCGACATTGATATTTGGAAAATTAATATTACATAAAGAATGGAATAGTTTCCGTTTTGTCCTTTATTCAGTTCTTTTCGGTATTTTTTCATATTTAACATTGCAAATAATAATAAATGGCATTAACCTATTTAAATATAATTATTTACCAGAATTGACATTATGGAATAGTTTAAACGATCCTTCTTCCGTTCCGTATAGAGAAGTCATATTCGCTTCAATAATATCAATAGTCTTGGCATTTATGGCTACAATGATTGAAAATCGTAAAGTTATTAATAGAGTTGCTGGGTTTTTAGGAATTTCAGGCAAATTTGGAGATGAGAATCTTTATTCTATGTTCTTAAATTCGAAAGATGTTGAATATGTATATTTGAGAGATATTAAAAATCAATTGACTTATCACGGATGGGTAAAATCATTTTCCGAAAATGATAATATATCCGAAATTCGCTTATGTGATGTAGCAATTTACAACTATTCGGACTCTGAGTTCCTCTATGAAGTTGGAGAAGTATATTTGTCTTTAAATAAACAAGAAATTATAATTGAATTAGCAAAACTGGAACACAATGGACAAGAAACGACCGAACAATAGCAACAATAACCGAGGGGAAACAAAAAACAGCTCTAACAAACCAAAACCGACAGTATCGAGAGCGAATACTAAACCGCCACCTTCGCCTAAAAAGTAATTATCGTGGATTTGAGTATCTTAAAAAAGTAACTTCGTGTAGAGATACACTAGTAAACACGAAAGTTTCAATTAGGTCAGAATACACGTTTAACTAAGGTTTGCGGTGCAAAATACCATTTTATTGATACTATTATGATACCCGATTTTAAAATTTGGCAATAAGTCACTGATAATCAATTGATGAAAATGTTTTAATACAGCCCAGGTGGGACCACATTTTAAGAATGTAAAGCCTTGTAAACGTAAAGTTTATGAGGCTTTTTTTGTTTCAGGAGATAAATTAGGGGTCTGATAATATTTTTTAACTAATTATCATTGATGAAAAGATAAGGATTACATTTATTTGAATTTGTTAAGCTGCTTATGGAAGAAGGAATAATATTCGGTAATGATTTAGTTTTCAAATATGGTACTTTAGACCATCTCAAAGATACCATAATTCATAATAGTATTGGATTTAGTAAAGCGGAAAGTTTTAATGATCCGTTTGAAATTGCACATGAATTCTTTTGTTCACCCTCAGATGAAACTTATGAAAAAAAGAGAAAGTATCTCCAGAATACAGAGATAAGTTGTTTTTAGTAGAACACCCAATGAACCCCTCATGTGGAGTCATTATGCTGATAAACATCGGGGAGTGTGCTACATGTTTAAAGAAGTAGAATTAATAATGTACGGTCTATGTTCTGATTGTGGCGATGTTACTTATTCAAACCACTTTCCTTCTATCAATGGAGAACATATAACTACTGAGATTAACTTTACACGGGAATTTAAAAAAGTGATATTTACAAAATCATTGAATTGGGCTTATGAAAAAGAGTTTAGGATTACTTTAAATCCAGAAAAGGAAAGGAAATTCAAGAAAAGGGCATTAATAGGAGTTATACTAGGTTTTCGGGCTGCAATGGAAAAGGAGAAGTACATTTTGAGTGTAGTGAATGAAGCTAACAAGTACAGAGATGATAAAATTGTGGTCTATTATGCTAATTTAAGTACACAGAAGTATGAAATGTTTATTTTTGAGAAACCAACCAAAACAGTAGTTGAAAACAAGCGTTATTTATGAAAAAAATCCATAATTCTTTTAATTCTTAAAATTATTGGTGGAATTTCAAATTAACGATTCAAGTTTAGAATAACAGTGAATCGCAATTATTTTGCTTGGAAGAAATACTGCAACTTATAAATTTGCTTTTGCCCAAAGCTTGTTAGTAATAGTAAATAATGAAACTACTAGAATAAACTTATCAGAACTCACTATTCCATTTTGTTGGCATATTATTGAGCATTTAAAAAATAATGATAAGCAAGGTAATTCTAGATCTAGCACCTTTCTTTCCTACTGTAGAGATTTCATTGCTGATAAAATAAGTGATTAGGATTCTCAGAAACATACCGAAATATTTAGTTTTGTAAATGTGATACATTATTTCACGCATCTGGCTTTACACATCCTTAAGTATTAATCTTTACAGATCGCTCATCAGACTATCCTAAGGTCGCTACCTGAAGATTGGTGCCGCATTGGGTGAATGACAGCGAGCAATCAAAAAAGACCTGGAATACCAACTTAAACGCTCGCGGAAAAAGCATGGCAAATTCCAAATATGGAATCCGTAGTAGTTTATGACAAATAGACTTCTATTTTTCTTTAGTAGCACCCCCCTTGATCGCCTCATAAAGCACCTGCTGAATCTCCGTTCGCGTGTTCAAATTATACAACCTGACATTATCACGTGTAGGCGATACCCGGTTAGACAGAAAAATATACACTAAGTCCGCCTCCGGATCCATCCATACCATCGTTCCTGTAAAACCAGTATGGCCAAAACTGCTCTCGCTGGCATCTGCTGCTGTATTGTTCACTATGCCTTCTTTGTTTGGGCGACGCTTGTCAAACCCCAAGGCACGTTTATTGTCGGACTCGGGGAATTGGGTTTTGGAAAAATTTCGCAAGGTTTCTTCCTCAATATAGCGTTTGCCACCATAAATGCCCATGTTGAGGTACATTTGCATCAATTTGGCCAAGTCATTGGCATTGGCAAACAAGCCGGCGTGACCTGAAACGCCTCCCAGCATGATAGCGCCTTCATCGTGAACCGTCCCATGGATTGGGATATGGCGGAAGTAAAAGTCGTTCTCCGTAGGTACGATGTCTTTTAAGGCATATTTGGTCAGGGGGTTATAGGTGATGCTCGTCGCGCCTAATGGCTGGTAGAAGCTGCGTTGTAAATAGCTGGAAAAATCATCGGCCACCATGCTTTCCACCACGCGTGGCGCTAAGATGAAAAAGAAGTCGGAATACACGTAAGACTTTTTATCTAACAGCGGTGATGTCCGGATGGCTCTAACAATTTTATCCTCATAATTGCGATGCAAAAACATGTTTTTGGCAATTTTTACGGGGTATTGGGCAGAAGAATCTTCTTTAATGGTCCACCATTTATAACTGCCGTTTTTGCGATATATGTTTTTGTAAAAAGGAATCCACGATTGAAAACGCGCTTGATGGGTTAAGATATCACGAAAGGAAATATCGGCCTTATTACTGTTCTTATAACTCGGCAGATGATCGGCCAGCGTACCGTCCAAATCAAATTTTTGATCGTCGTATAATTTCATGACTGCCGCCATGGCGGAAGAAATTTTAGTTACAGACGCCAAATCATAAAGATCTTCCTTTTTTACGCTTGTGGTATCACTATAGGTATGTACGCCATACGCTTTATGAAACACCACTTTCTGATTTTTAGCCACCAAGATCTGTCCGCCCGGGATGGCTTTTAAATCCATAGCCTGCTGCATCAACGAGTCGATACCGCGATTTAAAATGTCAGAATTCATGCCCACAGCTTCTGGTAGCGTATAGCTAAAACGAATTCCGCCTTCAAGATCCAGACCATCACCATATTTAAATTTCTGCCCTACGCTCACCGGTAATTTTCCAGAAGCGCCTAAACCCCCAAAAATAAGTTGCGCCGTGAGTTCTTGTGAAGCTTTAGAGTCTTGGTAAGCGACGATTAATCCTGCTGCTTTTTCAATGTTTTCTAATGTATCCAGCACATACGGATTCTTGAAAAATGCCACAACACTCTGATCGTTTTGGGACAATTCACCTACAAACTCTTGTACCGCAGTCGAAAATTTAAGGCTATTGATGGGGCGCTGGCTGTCATCATGGATGCCAATAATCAGCTGATCATAGGCCTTCAGTTGGTCTTTTAACTTTAAAATATCCGCTGAGGTGGCTTCCATTGGCAATTGATAAGCGTCCACTTTGGTGTAGAGGTTCAGACTTTTCTGAAATGGGGTTTCGGTTCTGGCGCCAATGGATATAGAGGCAAATTTTACGTTGTCCAATTGCTGAAACGGGAGCAGATGGTTATCATTCTTCAGCACCGTAAGGGACGCAGCCACCAATTTTTGGTTTAGTAATAAGGCTTCAGGCGTGTTTAATTCAGCCATAATATGTTCAGAAGCGAAAGGTTGATACTGGTGTAAACCCACCCATTGTTTCACGGCCAATACTTTTCTAACTCTTCGATCTAGCTCCTTGTGGGAAATCAATCCATTTTTAAGGGCTTTTTTAAGTTCTGCAATGGTACTCGGGACACTTTCCACCAATTCCACCACATCGTTGCCCGCCAAAATGGCATTTCTGTCCACAACACCTGGCGCGTGGCCTTGCGTAACGGCCTTCATGGTCATGGCATCTGTAATAATCAGCCCTTCAAAACCCATTCGGTTTTTGAGTAAATCACTCACAATAGGTTTGGATAAGGTGGACGGTACCCCGGTAGAATCTAAGGCAGGGATGTTTAAATGCGCCACCATAACTCCGCCAAGTCCTGCGGCGATGAGTTTCCGGAAGGGGAATAATTCCAGCGTATCCAAACGTTTTAAAGAATGGTTGATTTGTGGTAAAGCGAAATGCGAATCGACATCCGTATCGCCATGTCCAGGAAAATGTTTTGCCGTGGCCAAGACCATCTGATCCTGCATCCCCTGCATATAAGCCGAGGCTTTGTTGGCGACATTGTTTTTATGTTCTCCAAAAGACCGGTAATTGATTACCGGATTATTAGCGTTATTATTCACATCGACCACAGGCGCAAAATTTATATGCAGCCCGGTGCGCTTTAATTGTCGGGCAACTTCGACACCCATGTCATACAGCAGGCCGTCGTCTTGTATAGCACCCAAAGCCATCTGAAACGGGTAACTGATGGTACTGTCCAAACGCATTCCCAAACCCCATTCCGCATCCATAGCCCCCAATAAGGGCACTTTTGAGGCGTTTTGGTATGCATTCATCAGCTGTACTTGTGTTTCAGGATCCCCCTGAAAAAAGATGAGTCCGCCAATTTTCTGTTCTGCGATCAACTTTAATAGGGCTTGCTTATGATCATCACCCTTATTGGAATACGCCCGCACCATGATCAGCTGGGCAATCTTCTCATCTACAGAAAGGTTTTTCATGATAGAATCTACCCAAGTACTGTTTTCATACTGTAAAAATTGGGGTTTTTTAACCGATTTTTGCTGAGCCTTGAGCGTTGTGCTAGCTATTAAAAATAGTAAAGTGAGGACGATGGAAGTCGTTTTTCTGGTCATTTGTGGGTGTTTGTATGGAATGGAACGTGTCTCTATAGCTGTTGATGGTTTATCAAATGGAGTATTAGGAATAAAGTTCTCTAAACGGCTACAAAATAATAAATTATCAGCAGACATTCTGTAATTATCAACACCAAGAGCCAGACGGTTTTTAATTGCTGTATTTGACACCACAGATTGTAATTGCCATCTAAAAGATTTACTTTTAAGGAAGAGAATGAACTTGTTATATGTGCTACGATATTAAAGTAAGCTTAGAATCGCAATTGAAAAGGGCCGCAAGGAAGGGCGACCAGGCTGCTGTAGATGAAATTACAGAGCGTTTAGTGCCCTTAACAGATTTGCCCTTATTTCACGCTTCCGGTTTTACGCACCCTGAACTCTTAATCTATACGGACCGCTCCCCCGATTTTCCTGAAGTGGCCACCTGGGGATTGGTGCCGCAGTGGATTAGCGATGCTGAGCAGCTCAAAAAAACGTGGAACACCACCTTAAACGCCAGAGGGGAAACCATTTTTAAAAAACCTTCTTTTAGAGATTCCGCAAAGCACAATCGGTGTTTGATTTATGTGGATGGATTTTATGAGCACCATCATTTCAATAAAAAAACCTATCCGTACTTCATCTTTAAAACAGATAAAGAACCTTTGATTTTAGCGGGGTTATATAGTGAATGGAAAAACCCTAATGATGGTGGCACACTGCTTTCATTTTCCATCGTTACCACAACAGCCAATCCGCTATTGGCTAAAATTCACAATAATCCCAAATTAAAAGAAGCCCGTATGCCTGTCATTTTACCAGATCACTTGGCGGAACAATGGTTGCGGCCGTATGATACTGCGAATGATCAAAAAGCGTTACAACAACTGATCAAGGCCTTTCCAAACAATGCTTTGGAAGCCTATACTGTAGATAGCTTAAGAGGGAAAAATTACATCGGAAATCGAGAAGAGATTTCACATCCTATCGTGTATGATGAGTTACCGAAATTGGACAACATACCAAAACACTAATAAACCACAGAAGGCAGAGAAGTATTATAAAAAAGCCTCGGATGCATTTAATACTACAAGCGTCTAGACGGGTTGCTCCATACGCCTAAAGTGCGCTTGCAATTGGAAGCTGGAGCATCGCCAGAAACCATCGTCAACAGTTGGAAAACAGAGGTAGACCGTTTTAAAGAAAAACGAAAGGCCTACCTCCTGTATTAACAATTTGAGCTTCTACCATTCCACAAAAGAAATCCCCAGTCCTACGGTAGTTTGATAATGATTGTAGTCAATTAAATTTTCACCATAGCCACTAAAAACTTGTATAAGACCTCTAAGGTTATTTCTGATAGGATACATATAATTGAACTGTACGCTGCCGTGGTTTTCATTAAATGACAGCGAATTGCGCATGCGTAAATTCAAACTATGACCGTGTTTGCGATAGATGACAGTAGCTTCCGCGCGTCCTACATAATCATCAATTTCAGGGTTGTCATCATCTTCAGCACCAGAGTCAACCCTAATCCATGGTTTTAAATACACTTGAAAATTATTTTTTTCCATAGCCAAATGAAAAACCACTCTGTTCCAGCTTCGTGAAATTGGATCTGGACGGCCATTAGATTGGTGGTTAAATGCAAATCCGGCCATTTTTGCCTGAAACCCTAAAAACTTAAAATCGAGTGGGTAATTGATAATCAACTCAGGTTCATAATTCAGTTCCCTGAACGGGCGTGACAACTGTTTGTTATACACTTGCCAATTCGCGGTTTGGGTATAACCCACCCAAATATCGCCTTTCCCAAATAGAAATGATTGAATCAGTTTGGTCTTAAAACTAATTTGAAATTTTACTTCTGTAGAATGGAGGTCTAACGGCTCAGCAAACGCAGGTTCAGCGCCAACACTCTGAGGCATCTCGTTAATACGGTTGGTCCACTGTGCGGGCAACACGTAAAAGGGCTTGTAGGAATTGAGTCGGAAGGTGCCGTTTCTATCTTTTTCATCAAGTTCCCAAGTTTCGGATAACGATTTGGTTACGATGGAATCTTTCTTTCTAAACAGACCTTGGGCCTGAAGGCTGTAGGGGAAAGTGATTAAAAAAAAGAACAAAAAACATTTTGAAAAAAACATAAATTTTGGTGTTGTAATAGGACTAAGAAACTGATGCTGCTACATACTTATCTCTAATGATCTGACCTACAGGTTTATTTTCGATTTTGCTTTCTAACCACGAAATAATATCAAGGTATAAAAAAGCACGACGCTCATAAGGATGGTCCTCATAGGTCTTTAAGGTTTGATGCAACTTAATGAACGCTTCTTTTAAATCGTGAGGATACATATCCTGCAAGCTTTTGATGAACTTTATCAACTCTTTTTGAACTTCGTACAGATCATTAATTTTCAGTAAAAATTTATACGTGCTTCTCAATAAACTGTCCATATGATAATCTAAACCTGCTTCATAATGCGCCACTAAATTTAAAACGCGGGCAAAGCATTGTAAATCTTCGCGCATGGACAACGATTTATTGGAAATGATCTTATCCAAATAAAAAATACAGGCTTTATTATTACCAGCGCCAAATTGCATGCTGGCAAATTTATAGTAAAAAATCATTTTATGATGCCCATCCAAGCGACTATTAAACTTTTTGAATTTACTTTCAATTCTGGGGATAAGATTTAGGCCTACATCAAAGCTTCCGTCAATAAAATGCTGATTGATCCTATGAAAGTTGAGGTATAAAAAGACAAGCGCTTCCACATTCTCGTCCTTGGGAAAGTCTGGTTGCTCCACCTGATCTTCCAAAATGGCCAAGCGCTTTAAAAATTTAGGTTTGTTGCCGATAAAGAAGAGCGCTTCCAACAAATAGTTATTGCCCTTTAGGAAAAAGACAGGGTTAAGACTAATCATCTGCGGATTATCGTAAAATAAGTTCACCCACTTGGAAGCATATTTATAGCAATTCAAAAAATCCTGAAGTAAAAAACTATGCCACAAATGAGAGTTATACAGCCATAATTTTTCTCTAAAACCCAACTTGCTAATCTCAAATTTTGGTAACTGCTGATTAAAATACGCTGTTACAATTTGGCCTTCTTCCTTGTTTTTTACGTAGCCTGATTTTAAGATCATGCTGTACAATTGTAAAGATAAATTGGAAAGCTTACTCGTAATGACATTCAGTTTGCTTAGCGTTTTAGCCTGCTGGGTCAACTCATCAGCACGGCTGCTAATACTGCGGGTGATATATTGAGATTCAATAATCTTTTCAAATTCCACAATTTCGTAAGCCAAATTCTTTTCCTCATGCTGAATGGCGAGTTCCTTGGCCTTTTCTGAAATCTTTAAACTCTGTTTATAGAGTCCTTTATGGTATAAGATGGAAGCAAAATCAATCTGTTCGCGAATTTGGGAACGGATATTTTGATGCGAAGGATTCAGTTTTAGGCTGATTAAAATCTGTTTGTACAAATGCGCTTTGACGTTGGCCAACTGTTGTTTTTTGACAATTCCCGTTTTGATAATCGCGGGCTCGTCATACGCAGTGGCCTTATCCAAAAGGTTAAAAAGATTCAAAAATTTAGAATCTGCATTCACCCCCAACCGTCCAACATACAGTTTAAATTGTCGTTTTTCGGACTTGGTCAATGATTTGACCAATTGAAATAAATTATCTTTTTGCTCCTTAGTCATCACGTTAAAATCACTTTTAAAATAGTGTAAATCAAATAGTTATACTGATTAAAACCGACTGAACATCGTAAAAGCCCTAACCTGGGACATTTGAATTTGAATCCAAAGTATAAATTAGCTAGTCAATAGAAAAATAAAACGTAACAAATGTCTGATAATAATGTTCAAATTTTTGACACCACGCTGAGAGACGGAGAGCAAGTTCCTGGATGTAAACTGAATACCAAACAAAAATTAGTCATTGCGGAGCAACTGGAAAATTTAGGTGTAGATGTTATTGAAGCAGGCTTTCCGGTGTCGAGTCCGGGGGATTATAAATCTGTAGAGGAAATCTCCAAACTTATCAAACATACCACTGTTTGCGGCTTGACCCGTGCGGTGGAAAATGATATCAAAGTGGCCGCTGAAGCTTTAAAATACGCCAAATTTCCAAGAATTCATACGGGAATTGGCACTTCGGCATCACATATCAAATATAAATTCAACAGTAATCAGGATGCCATTTTAGAACGTGCTTTTGAAGCCGTGAAATTTGCCAAATCCTTTGTTGAAGATGTGGAGTTTTATGCGGAAGATGCCGGACGTACAGATAACGAGTTTCTGGCGCGTGTTTGCGAAATGGCCATTAAAGCGGGTGCCACCGTATTGAATATTCCTGACACTACGGGCTATTGTTTGCCTAGTGAATATGGCGCAAAAATCAAGTATTTAAAAGAAAACGTCAAAGGCATTGAGAAAGCAATTTTATCTTGCCACTGTCATAATGATTTAGGCTTGGCCACCGCCAATTCCATTGAAGGTGTGATCAACGGCGCCAGACAAATTGAATGTACCATTAACGGGATAGGCGAGCGTGCCGGAAATACCGCCCTTGAAGAGGTCGTCATGATTTTAAAGCAGCATCCATATCTCGATTTGGATACCAATATAAAAACCGAAAACTTGTACGGACTTAGCCAATTGGTTTCAGAAAGCATGGGTATTTATACCCAACCTAATAAAGCCATTGTTGGCGCAAATGCCTTTGCTCACAGCTCAGGAATTCATCAGGATGGCATGATTAAAAATAGAGAGACTTACGAAATCATCAACCCTAAAGATGTAGGCGTTACTGATTCGGCCATTGTATTGACGGCAAGAAGTGGCCGTGCAGCGTTGGCTTACCGAGCTAAAAATGTGGGCTATGAATTGACCAAATTACAATTGGATGATGTATATGCTAATTTTTTGAATTTTGCCGATCAGAAAAAGGAAGTCAATGATGTAGATATTCATCAAATCATTGAAACCAGTAAGGTGTATCAACAAATAATTTCAGCTTAAGATGGGAAAAACCTTATTTGATAAAGTTTGGGATGGCCATGTGGTGGATACGATACCAAACGGACCGCAGATTCTTTATATCGATAAACACCTGATTCATGAAGTCACCAGTCCGCAAGCGTTTAATGAACTTACAGAACGACATATACCTGTATTTAGGCCTGAACAAATTGTGGCCACGGCTGATCATAATACACCGACACTAAATCAGCATTTGCCGATAAAAGATGAATTGTCCAGAAAACAGTTGGAACAACTCTCTGAAAATTGTAAAAAGAATAATATTACACTTTATGAGCTAGGACACAAATACAATGGCATCGTTCACGTTATGGCGCCCGAATTGGGCATTACCCAACCGGGAATGACCATTGTGTGTGGCGATAGCCATACCTCAACCCACGGTGCGTTTGGAACCATTGCCTTCGGGATTGGGACCAGTCAAGTGGCGCAAGTGTTTGCGAGCCAGTGTTTGTTGCTGACAAAACCTAAAAGTTTACGCGTTACCGTAAATGGGGAGTTGAAAAATGGGGTGTTGCCAAAGGATGTTATTCTTTATATCATTTCTAAAATTGGCACCAATTCAGGCACGGGCTATTTTTGTGAATATGCGGGAGATGTGTTTGAAAACATGTCTATGGAAGGCCGAATGACCGTTTGCAATATGAGTATTGAAATGGGTGCTCGTGGCGGCATGATTGCGCCTGACGATACCACTTTTGAGTATGTTAAGGGGCGTAAGTTTGCTCCTAAAGGGGAAGCGTTTGATAAGAAAGTAACGTATTGGAAAACATTGCCAACAGATGCTGATGCAACGTTTGATAAGGAATACCATTTTGATGCTGCAGATATTGAACCGATGCTGACCTACGGCACCAACCCAGGAATGGGGATCAAAGTGTCAGAAATGATTCCAGAAACTAACGATGCCTCGTTTGAGAAAGCATTGGACTATATGAACTTTAAGAAAGGTGAAACCCTTATTGGTAAACCGATCAATTATGTGTTTATAGGCAGTTGTACCAATTCTCGGATTGAAGATTTTAGGATAGCGGCTGATTATATTAAAGGCAAGCAAAAAGCAGCGAATGTGACCGCGTGGTTAGTGCCAGGAAGTAAACAAGTAGAAGCGCAAATTATTGAAGAAGGCTTGAAAACCATTTTTGATGATGCTGGATTTGAATTACGACAACCCGGATGTTCTGCGTGTTTGGCGATGAATGATGATAAAATTCCGCAAGGTGAATATTGTGTGTCCACTTCAAACAGAAATTTTGAAGGCAGACAAGGGCAAGGTGCTCGTACTATTTTAGCGAGTCCGTTAATGGCGGCAGCAACCGCAGTGGAAGGAAAGATTATAGATATTACAAAGCAGTTGCAAAAAGAAGTCAGCCACGAATACACAACGGTTTAAGATTATGACCGCGAATTCTATTTGGATTCGTGAATAAGTGGCAAAAAATAGATACTAAGTAATTAAAGAGATACCCGCCTCAATTAATCTTGAGCGAAGTCGAAAGACAGGATCTACTTTAGATTCCCACCATAGTGGGAATGAAAAATAAATTTTCAATGGAAAAATTTAAAACATTAACCGCAACAGCAATTCCATTAGACATTGAAAATGTCGATACGGACCAAATCATTCCTGCGCGATTTTTAAAAGCCACCAATCGTGAAGGATTTGGTGAAAACGCCTTTAGAGATTGGCGTTTCCAAAAAGATGGCACTGTCAATACCGGGTTTGTGTTGAATCAACCGCAATATGGTGGGCCAATTTTAGTGGCTGGCGATAATTTTGGATGCGGAAGTAGTAGAGAACACGCGGCTTGGGCATTAACTGATTACGGATTTAAAGTCATTGTATCCAGCTTTTTTGCAGATATTTTTAAAGGAAATGCATTGAATAACGGCTTGCTGCCAGTTCAGGTGACGCCTGAATTTTTAAAGAAATTAATGACGGCGATTAAGGCGAATCCCCCAACAGAAATCACGGTAGATTTGGTAGCACAAACCATCGGTATTGAAGGTTCAGATCACACAGAGCCTTTTGAGATTGATGCCTACAAAAAAACCTGTATGATCAATGGGTATGACGATATTGATTATTTATTGAGTAAAAAGGACAGCATAGAGCACTTTGAAAAAACGCTTATTTAAGCAGTATTTATAACTAAAACAGGAAGGTGATTTAGAAACCTTCACCACAACTATATGAAATTAAAAGTAGCAGTATTGCCAGGAGATGGCGTAGGACCAGAGGTAACCGCTCAAGCTGTTAAAGTTTTGAAAGCCATTGCCCAAGAATTTGATCATTCGTTCCAATTTAAATACGCTTCAGTAGGAGCTGTTGCAATTGATGAGGCGGGAGATCCATTGCCTAAAAAAACCCTCGATTTATGTAAAAATTCCGACGCCATTTTATTTGGCGCTATTGGCGATCCGAGATATGACAATAACCCATCCGCTAAAGTGCGTCCAGAACAGGGTTTGTTGAAGTTGCGTAAAGAATTGGGCCTATATGCGAATATCAGACCCGTAAAAGCTTATGACACGCTTTTGGATAAATCGCCACTAAAAAAACAATTTATTAAAGGCACTGATATTTGCATTTATAGAGAGTTGACCGGCGGCATTTATTTTGGTGAGAAAACCCTTAGTGAAGATGGCAATACCGCTTCGGATTTGTGCGTGTATTCACGTGTTGAAATTGAACGTATCACGCATTTAGCCTTTAAAGCGGCACAATCCAGAAAACGCAAGGTCACTTTAGTGGATAAAGCCAATGTTTTGGAATCATCACGTTTATGGCGAAAAGTGGTCACTGAAGTATCCGAAGAGTATAAAGATGTAAAATTGGAGTACTTGTTTGTTGATAATGCGGCCATGCAAATCATCTTAAATCCGCGACAATTTGATGTGATTCTTACCGAAAATATGTTTGGTGACATTATTAGCGACGAAGCAAGTGTTATTGGAGGTTCTATCGGACTTTTAGCCTCTGCATCAGTTGGTGATTACTACGCCATGTTTGAACCTATTCACGGCTCTTATCCGCAGGCAAAAGATTTAGGCATCGCCAATCCTATTGCGTCAATTTTGTCAGCAGCGATGTTGTTAGATCATTTTGAACTATTTGAAGAGGCAGAATTGATCCGAGAAGGCGTAGAGAAATCGCTAAAACTTAATATTACCACACCAGAACTGAACAGTAAATTTAATCATATCACCACAACCAAAGTGGGTGACTTTATAGAGGATTTTATCAACAATCCAAAAGACACCAACATGAACTTTACCAACATTCACTTGGGACAATCTACTATTATTTAAGTTAATATAGTTAGTCGGATATTTAGATAGTAGAACTTCAGGAAAGCATCCTTTTAAGGATGCTTTCCGTTGTTCGGAAACTTCGCTTTTATTTCCTCTAAACACAAATTCCCAATACTCCCCACATGCGAATGTTCTTTCGAAGTATCCGGCTTATAGGTACCTTCCTGTACCTGTTTCCCAATAATTTGATACGCTTCACGGAAACTCATCCCACCTTCTACCAAGGTGTTGATATTATCTACCGTGAATAAATATTGGTATTTCCCATCATTTAAATCGATATCCTTGACCTCAATTTGCTGGATGGCATAGTTGAAAATATCCAAAATATCCTTCACATCATTAATGGCAAGAATCATATTCTCTTTCAACAATTGATAATCGCGGTGGTAACCACTCGGAAGGTTATTGGTGATCAACACCATTTCCGTTTGTAAAGCCTGAATTTTGTTGCACTTTCCACGAATCAACTCAAACACATCCGGATTTTTTTTATGAGGCATAATACTACTTCCTGTGGTCAATTCATCCGGGAAAGTGATGAACCCAAAATTTTGGCTCATATAAAGGCAAATGTCCATGGCAAAACGGGCCATAGTATTACACAAACTACCTAAAGTCATCGCAATGGTACGTTCACTTTTACCACGCGCCATTTGAGCGGCCACAACGTTATATTTCAAGGTCGCGAACTGTAGTTCTTTTGTGGTCAATTCTCGGTCAATGCCAAAAGAACTGCCATAACCCGCTGCAGAACCTAACGGATTTTGATCTACCGTTTTTAAGGCCGCATTAAGTAAGTAGACGTCGTCCACCAGCAATTCCGCATAGGCAGAAAACCATAAGCCAAAGGAAGAAGGCATAGCCACTTGTAAATGCGTATATCCAGGAAGTAAAGCTTTTTTGTGAGTTTCGGCCAAGTTTAACAAGGTGTTGAAAAACACTTCAGTTTTCTCGTGAATAATCCCAAGATTTTCTTTGTAGAACAACTGTAAGGCCACTAAAACTTGATCATTTCGAGAACGTGCCGTGTGGATTTTTTTACCAACCTCACCTAATGTTTTGGTTAATTCAAACTCAATTTTAGAATGCACATCTTCAAACTGCGCATCAATCGTAAACGTGCCGTTCTCAATTTGCTGCGCTAAAGTTTGTAATCCACCTTGCAACTGCACCAGTTCATCTTCAGATAATATGCCAATGGACTGCAACATTTTGGCGTGTGCCAAAGAAGCCTGCACATCATATTTAGCGATATGCAAATCAATTTCCCTATCGTTTCCAACGGTGAATTGTTCTATTTTTTTGTCAATACTTATTCCTTTATCCCAGAGTTTCATAGAAAAAATTTTAATTCTTAAAATTTCAGAAAAAAGAATAAAGACCGCTTCGCTGTTAGAATAAAGACTTCACTTATAGCGTAATCAAATCTTTGTTCTTTTGTCTCTATTCTTTGTTCTTTCACAATATCTTCTTTAATAATTTGATATAAATTTCAATCCCTTCCTCAATCTCACGAATATAAATAAATTCGTCCGCAGAATGTGATCTCGTACTATCACCAGGGCCTAATTTTAACGACGGACAAGTTAAGGTTGCCTGATCTGAAAGCGTTGGCGACCCGTAGGTGGATCGTCCTAAAGCGATTCCAGCCTTTACCAATGCATGATCTTCAGGAATAGAAGACGAATTTAATCGCAAACTTCTAGGGATGATGCTACTGCACGGTGATTCTCTTTGGAGAATCTCCACGATTTCAGCATTGGTATAGCAATCATTCACCCGCACATCTACTACCAGATCCACTTCTGCAGGAATGGCATTGTGTTGCTTGCCTGCATTAATTTGGGAAACCGTCATTTTAACCTCTCCTAAAGCGGCAGATACTTTTTCAAATTTATAGTTTTTAAACCATTGTAGAACTTCAATCGTATTATAAATGGCGTTATCCTCATTAGGATGCGCAGCATGACTTGGCGTGCCTTTAACTTTGGCGTCAAACACAACCAGCCCTTTTTCAGCAATGGCGAGCTGCATCAAGGTGGGTTCGCCTACAATAGCCACATCAATGTGCGGAATAACTGCTAACATACTGTTTAACCCATTGGGGCCGCTGCTTTCTTCTTCTGCAGATGCTACCAGAACTAAGTTATAGTTCAGGTTGGGACGCTCATAAAAATAGGTAAACGTCGCTACTAACGATACCAAACAACCGCCAGCATCATTGCTTCCCAATCCAAATAATTTCCCGTCTTCCACAATCGCTTTAAAAGGATCTTTAGTGTAAGCGGTATTTGGTTTAACCGTGTCGTGGTGCGAATTGAGCAATAAGGTCGGTTTGGAAGCGTCAAAATACTTATTAGTGGCCCAAACGTTGTTTTTGGTTCGTGTGTAAGGAATAGCGCGTTTCTCAAACCATTGCTCAACAAGCGAAGCTGTTTCATCTTCTTCAGAGGAAAAAGATGGTGTTTCGATTAACTTTTTAAGCAATGCAATGGCATCTGTGGTCAGTTTTTCTATCATTTGGTAATGGTTGTAAAATTTGCAGTGGCGTCAAACAACATCTCTGATTTGCCAATACACACTTTATAAACGTTCTTTTGGACAGCGTGAATGCAATTATTTAATTTTGGTAGCATGCCGTCAACAATAATCTTATCATCAATTAACCCTTGATAGGAATGTGTCGTTATTTTTTTTATGACTGACGATTCATCCGCAATATCCCGCATGACTCCGTTTTTCTCAAAGCAATAGTATAATTCGGTTTGATAGTGGTCCGCAAAAGCAATAGCCAATTCTGAGGCAATGGTATCGGCATTTGTATTTAGGAGTTGACCTTTTTTATCGTGGGTTAGTGCACAAAATACCGGCGTCACCTTATGATCTAACAACACTTGCAAAATTTTGGTGTCTACTTTTTCAACATCGCCTACAAAACCGAAATCCGTAGTTGTTACAGGACGTTTTTTAGAACGAATAGTATTTCCATCTGCACCCGAAAACCCAATCGCATTACAATTTTTAGACTGCAATTGCGCGACAATGTTTTTGTTGATTTTCCCGGCATATACCATGGTGATGAGGTCCAATGTGGCTTGATCGGTAATGCGTCGGCCATCAATCATCTTCACTTCAAGACCCAGTTGATTGGCGAGTTGAGTTGCTAATTTTCCGCCGCCATGAATCAATAGTTTTGGCGATTCAATAGCTGCAAAAGCCTCTAAAAAGGACGCTAGTGCCGCGTCATTATCAATGATATTGCCGCCTATTTTTATGATTTTTAGTGTTTTCATGTCATGCCCATGTCTTTCGACTTCGCTCAAGATGAACTCCAGCGAATTTTTTTTTTCTTCCAAGACCTCACAGGTTTCAAAAACCTGTGAGGTCTCTAAAAATTTATAAATTTTCCAATATGTTTTTCAACACCACTTGCGCCGCAAAGGTTCTATTATTGGCCTGATTGATGACCACAGATTGATCGCCATCCAAAACCGCATCCTCTACCACCACATTTCGTCTTACTGGGAGGCAGTGCATAAACTTAGCCTTGCCCAATTTTTCCTGGGTCATCATCCATTTCGGATCTTCGTTTAGGACTTTACCATAATTTTTATAATTGCTCCAGTTTTTCACATAGACAAAATCGGCGTCTTTAAGTGCGTCTTCCTGATTGTGATTAATTGGTGTGTTTTTGGTGATGTTGGCATCAAGTTCATAACCTTCAGGATGGGTGATAGTCAAATCTACGTCCATGGTTTGCATCATTTCCACAAACGAATTCGCAACCGCCTGAGGCAACGCTTTTGGATGTGGCGCCCAAGACAACACCACTTTAGGTTTACGGGTCTCAGAAAGCTCGGTAATGGTAATCGCGTCTGCCAATGCTTGCAACGGATGTGCAGTGGCACTTTCCATATTGACGATTGGCACTGTGGCGTATTTTATAAAACTGTTAAGGATAAATTCTGAAGCGTCCTTTTCTTTATCCGTAAGGCTAGGGAAGGCGCGCACCGCGATAATATCCGCATACTGCGAAATAACTTGCGCCGCTTCCTTGATGTGTTCTGAACTTCCGGCATTCATAATGCTGCCATCTTCAAATTCAATATTCCAAGCGTCGTTAACGTTCAATATACTCACATGCATTCCTAAGTTACGTGCTGCTTTTTCAGTGCTTAGTCGGGTTCTTAAACTCGAGTTGAAGAACAACATGACTAAGGTTTTGTGTTTTCCTAATTCTAAAAATTCTAAAGGTTGCATTTTGAGTAAAATCGCCTCCTTAATCGTCTCTGATAGGTGGGAAATATCTTTTATTTCGGTGTATTTTTTCATCAAAAATTTATTTTTCAATTATGTTTTCTTAAACCTCACAGGTTTTGAAAACCTGTGAGGTTTGAAACTACTGTCCACCATTCATTAATAGTAATTCTTGTTTAAGCGCGTCAAAAAACAAATCAATATGTTCTTTTTGAATGGTTAACGGTGGCAGAATCCTGATTAAATTCGGGTTTTTGGCACTTCCGGTAAATATTTTATGCTTATGGATGAGGTTTTTACGTAGCTCTGCTACCGAGAACTCAAATTCTAAACCCAACATCAGTCCGCGACCTTTTACCGTTTTTAGATGCAGTAAATTCTGCGATTTCTGAATAAAATAACCTGACATTTCATCGGCATTTGCCATTAATTTTTCCGATTCTAAAACTTCTAAAACCGCTAAGGATGCTGCACAGGCTAAATGGTTCCCGCCAAAAGTAGTCCCCAATAATCCAAAGGACGCTTGAATGGTTGGGTGGATTAAAATCCCGCCAATTGGGAAGCCGTTGCCCATTCCTTTTGCCATCGCAATAATATCTGGAGTCCAACCGTATTTTTGAAAAGCAAAGAAATCGCCTGTTCTTCCAAATCCAGATTGTACCTCATCAGCAATCAGCATGACCTTATACGTTTTACACAGTTTTTCAAGGCCGATGTAAAATTCCGGAGTACTTTCATCTAAACCTCCTACGCCTTGAATACATTCGATAATCACAGCACAGGTTTCTCCTTCTTTTAAAATACTTTCAACCGCTGCCAAGTCGCCCAAAGCTACAAAGTCCACATGTTGTTGCGCGTTTAACGGCGCCACAATTTTGACATCGTCAGTTGCCGCAACGGCCGCTGAGGTACGGCCGTGGAACGCGTTTTTAAACGCCACAACATTCTTTTTTCCGGTGTGAAAGGAAGCGAGTTTTAGCGCATTTTCGTTGGCTTCAGCTCCCGAATTACATAAAAACAACTGATAGTCTTGACAACCGGAGATGCGTTCAAGTTCAGACGCTAGAGATGCTTGTAGCGGATTTTGAATCGCGTTGCTATAAAATCCCAAGTTTTTTACTTGATCAGAAATGGCTGACACATAGGTGGGGTGGGAATGTCCGATAGAAATCACCGCATGACCGCCGTATAAATCTAAATACTCAACACCTTTATCGTCATAAACCGCGAGGTCTTTTGCACGCACTGGCGTGATATCAAAAAGCGGATAGACATTAAATAAACTCATAGTTGTTCTTTTTTAATGTTACTTATTTTATTGTAGGATGCAATCATGCCGTGGATTAGTGAAGAACTCAAACCTTTATGTTCCATCTCGTTCAGCCCTTCTATGGTACAACCTTGAGGGGTGGTAACACGGTCAATTTCTTCTTCTGGATGATGTCCGTTGGCGATTAACAAATTCGCGGCACCTTCACTGGTATACATTGCCAATTCTTGCGCTTCTTTTGCATCGAATCCTAATTGAATGGCTGCTTGGGTGCTGGCGCGAATCAATCGCATCCAAAAAGCAATCCCACTAGCACATATGACCGTTGCAGCTTGCATTTGAGACTCAGGAATCACCAAAGAATGTCCTAAGCGGTTAAAAATGGCCTGTGCAATTTTAATGCGTTTTTCGCCCTGTGCGTTACTGCAAATGCAGGTCATCGATTTCCCCACAGCAATTGCCGTATTAGGCATCGCTCTAATGATAAACTGTTCAGAGCCAATTATGGCTTCAATTTTTGGGATTAGAAATCCGGTGACTGTTGAAATGACCACATGTTTTTCAGTAATTTGTGGTGCGATATCCTTCAATACATGTTCTAAATGTGCGGGTTGAACGGCTAAAATCAGAATGTCAGATTTCTTGACAGCCTCCCCATTATCTGAAGTTATAAATACATTTTTATAACCTTCAAATTCTGCGATGCTGTCTGTATTTCTTTTGGACAGGTATAAAGTGGTAATCGCATTAGTCGTGATTAGCCCTTTAGCGATGGACTTGCCTAAATTTCCCGTACCGATGATTGCTATTTTCATATTCATGCCCGTATTTCGACGCCGCCCAATATAAACTGGCGGGTATCTTTTAATTAAACTTCAACTATGTTCTTTTTGTTAAGACCTTATAGGTTTTGCTAATTTTAAAAATAATTAGCCTTTAACCGCAATCCCTCAGTTTCTTCAAAACCAAACATCAAATTCATGTTTTGAATGGCCTGACC
>Ga0114916_1000733_pt1 | contig 20514 bp, 15 predicted proteins | sample MalvirAntarct_66_FD_83501 | JGI IMG/M metagenome (GOLD analysis project Ga0114916, IMG submission 83501) | Marine viral communities from the Global Malaspina Expedition - Malaspina viral metaG Antarct_66 | ecosystem: Environmental > Aquatic > Marine > Oceanic | place: West Anvers Island... | reverse complement strand
TCTTTCATGCGTACTGAAATTATAAAAAGACAGTTTAATTCCATAGTCTGTTTTACGATGGTTAGATTTTCATCCTTGATAATTCGCATTACCGTATTCATTTCTGGATATTCAAAAATAAGCTTATAGCTAATGTCGATAGTCCGTTCTATAATTTTCGAAGATTCTAATGCCATTTGAGCTGCTGTTTTGTACGCTTGAATCAATCCGCCAACACCCAGCTTTGTGCCTCCGAAATAACGAACTACAACCACCAATATGTTGGTAACATCAAAAGATTGCAGTTGTCCGTAAATAGGTGCTCCAGCACTATTGGATGGCTCACCGTCGTCATTTACTCTATATCTTTCGTATTTCTTTCCTAGCTGCCAAGCGTAGCACCAGTGTCTGGCTGTGTGGTGCTCTTTCTTTAGTGTTTCAATGTGTTCCTTGATTTTTTCTTCCGAAGAAACAGGAAAAGCATAGCCGTAAAATTTGCTTCCACGATCTTTAAAGAGCGCAGGTTCAGCAGATCTTACTAGCGTTTTGTATGTGTCTTTTTGTTGCGTCATGATTCAGTACCAAGTGCTATCAAGAATATACTTAGTATAGCAAATACAATACCTAACCAATTCTTTTTCTGTAAGCGTTCTGTGAAAAGTAAGATGCCAATGAGCGTAGATAACATGACAATGGCGACGTTGTTTACTGTAAAAATACCAGAGCTGTCTAATAAGCCTGTTCGCAGGGCTTTTACTAGAAAATAAATAGAGAAGTAATTTGGCACCCCTAAGCAAATACCAGCCACTATATTTTTTAGTTGAAGTTTGATCTTGCCTCTAATGACCATTATCAAGACAATAAGTATTCCTATAAGTCCTGCGGAAGCGAATATGGTTGCGGAGAAAATGGGCACGTCATTTTCAGCGACGAAGGCTTCTTCTAAATACTTTAAGCTGGTGTCAATAATTCCGCTTCCTAAGAAAACCAATACTGGTAAATATAAACTCCGTCTATTTATCTTTAGCCCGGCTTCGGATTTGATAGAGACCAAATAAACGGCAAGTAAGGCGAGTATGATTCCTACTATTTTTAGAAATGAAAGCGACTCTTTATAATAAAGGAGTCCAAATAGAATCGGGACAACAACGCTCATTTTGGTTGCAACTGAAACTACTGAGAGCCCGCTTTTTTGTGTTGTAGAGGCCATCAAATTGAATACAATGATAAACAACGCGCCAAGCGCTATGGTGTAATAAAACCAATCGTACTCCGGGATTTCACTAAAATTTACGGTTCCATCAAACGCAATTAATCCGCTTGTGCATGCCACCATATAATTTACAACTATCGCTTGAAACGTGTTAATTTTGAAACGATTAAAAAGCTTGAAAATCACAAAAATAAAGGTGGAGGCTAGAATGCTAAGAAGTAGATAAATCAAGAGCGTTTGCTTTTATAATGGGTTATCATATCGGTTTTCATTTTTTTTATTGATGTAACTTCTCCAGTTATTTTAGGAGCGTACAGGCCGCTTTCAAATTTTAGAGAACCCGTATAGACTATTGCTTCATCCCAGAGTTCTGCAGCTATAAATGTTTGAAGCGTATGCGTTCCTCCTTCTACAATTAGTGATTGAATTTTATGATTATATAATATGTCACAAACTTGAGTGGCAATTTCTTTGTTGAAATCAACACGCTCATAGATTAGGTTTTTATCACTTTCTTTATCCTTTTCGGTGAGTATTAGCGTAGGAGATTCGCCAGAAAATATATTTGCCTCTTTTTGGATTTTAAGGGTTCTGTCTAGCACCACGCGTAATGGTGACGACCCATTCCAATCACGAGTAGTTAACGTTGGATTGTCATCCATAACTGTTTTAGTTCCCGCCAGAATGGCCTGCTCTGTTGCGCGAAGTTTATGTGCATGCTGTCTTGAATAGCGATTCGAAATCCATACTGGTTCTTCCTTTGTCTTATTGCTTGGCGCAATAAAGCCATCTTGTGTCTGTGCCCATTTTAAAAAGATGTAGGGTCGGTTTTTTTGCTGAAATGTAAAAAAGCGTTTGTTTAATTCCTGGCAGGCAGCTTCTTCAATTCCGACCACAACGTCACAGCCGGCAGCTAATAATTTTTTAATACCCTTACCGGCAACCTTTGGATTTGGATCTTTACAGCCAATAACTACTTTCTTAATTCCTTTTGATATTATTAAATCGGCGCAAGGGGGTGTTTTTCCAAAATGGCTACAAGGTTCCAGGCTGACATAAACCGTTGCGTCTTTTAGCATGGATACATCTTTAACGGCATTAATTGCAACGACCTCTGCATGTGGTCCGCCTGCTTGGTAATGCCAGCCTTCGCCCAGAATAATATCATTATAAACAACAACGCTTCCAACCAAGGGGTTTGGGTAGGTGGTGCCTAAGCCATTCTTGGCCAATTGGATGCAACGTTTAATATATGTACTATGATTTTGTAAGATGTTGTGCTTATTTTAATGGTTATCTTTACGGTGCATACGGATTAAACCCATGCCTTTCAGAAACCGTAAATTTACAAGGAAAAAGTTAGATGAACGAACCTATTATCCGCCCTATCGAAAAAAGCGACAATCTGTTTGTCAAGTCAGTAGTACAATCTGTATTCATTGAGCTGGATGCGCCAAAAATTGGGACAGCTTATGAAGACCCTTCCTTGGGTTGTATGTTTGAAACCTATAAGAAGAATAGAACTGCGTACTTTGTAGTTGAAGAGGCTGGTAAAATTATTGGTTGTGCTGGCATTGCGCCTTTAGATAATTATGATGGTAATATATGCGAATTACAAAAAATGTATTTTCTACCAGAGGCTCGCGGTAGAGGTTTAGGGGCTGCTATGATGGAGCTTTGCTTGGCAACGGCGGTTGCGTATAACTACGACCAATGTTACCTTGAAACTTTTGGTTTTATGAAAGCTGCTCAAAAGCTATACCAGCGCGTTGGTTTTAGATATCTGGAAGAGTCATTGGGGAATACGGGGCATTATTCCTGTCCAGTTCACATGCTAAAAGATCTCTAAAGCATGACGATAAAAACTATAAAAGACAAATTCACACTAGGTTTACAGGATTTGTATCCTTCGGAAGAAATACAATCCTTCTTCATAATGCTATCTGAATCTTTTCTGAATTACTCGCGAATAGACATCTTTTTAAAGCAAGCCGAAGTGCTTTCAGAAGAAAAAACTAATAAATATTTTGACGCTCTAAAAAGACTTCAAAATCAAGAGCCCGTTCAATACATAATTGGATCAACCGAATTCTTCGGGTTGGTGTTCAATGTGAATTCAGCAACACTAATACCAAGACCAGAAACTGAAGAGCTTGTAAGGTGGGTGTTGGAAAATGAACGCGGTGTAGAAATGGATACTATTTTAGACATTGGAACAGGTTCTGGATGTATCGCTATTGCCCTAGCAAGCGAATTGCCAAATGCTGTGGTTTGCGGGCTGGATATTTCTGAAGACGCAATTAAGGTCGCAAAGGAAAACGCAAAGCAAAATAATGTAGCGGTGCATTTTTCATATACTGATGTATTAATTACAAATTCATTGCCAGGGATGTTTTCTTGTATTGTTTCTAATCCACCCTATGTTAGGGATTCAGAAAAAGATCAAATGGCATCAAATGTATTGGAGAATGAGCCTGCGTCCGCACTTTATGTTTCAAACGAGGATCCCTTGCTTTTTTACCGAAAAATAGCCCAATTGGCAAAGAAGCATTTAGTAGAAGGAGGTCAACTTTTCTTCGAAATTAATGAGTATCTTGGTAAGGAGATGATCGCCTTGCTGCGCTCGGAAGGCTACCATGAAATCCAAATAAGAAAAGATATGTTTGGTAAAGATCGCATGCTGCGATGTGTTTTTAAAAGAATTGATTGATTAAATAGCTGTAAAATGAATGAACTAAATAAAATATGTGTTTTCTGTGGAAGTAGTGATGGGAATGATCATCAAATTACAGAAGCAGCTATCGCTCTTGGTCATAACTTCGTAGAAAACAATATCACTTTGGTGTATGGTGCTGCTAAGATTGGCGTTATGGGTACGATAGCGCAAGCTGTGTTGCAAGGTCATGGGAAGGTTATTGGCATTATTCCGGAGTTTTTAAAGAAGAAAGAGGTAGTTCATCTTGGACTCACGCAACTAATTACTACCGCGAATATGCACGAGCGAAAATTGCAAATGCAGGAAATGAGTGATGGTTTTATAGCGCTTCCAGGTGGTTTTGGCACGCTGGAAGAATTATTCGAAATAGGGACTTGGCTGCAGCTAGGGTTGCATGCAAAACCCATGGGCTTGCTCAATGTAAACGGCTTTTATGACGATCTGCTTAACATGCTAGAAACCATGGTGAAACGTGGCTTCCTTTCTATGGATAATTACGAATTACTTCTTGTGGATACCAGTATAGACGGGCTGCTTGAAAAAATGCGTGCGTTTAAAACTCCGCAACTTCCGAAGTGGCTCAGCCCAGAACGGACTTAGCGTTCAGTTTATTGGTTATTTCGATGCTTTTTTTATAAACTTTATAGGCTGTATGAGTTCGTTTAAAGAGTGCTTGACAAAGGGTCTTGCAGCGTCCGCTTTAGTGTTGTTTGGTTGCCGCGCTGCCATCATTTCGGAAATTTAGGGTATATGTCCCGATGGAATAGGTTTGCGGGGAATATTGTAAGTATTCATCTTGTCGTAATTGCCATTATAGGAACTTCAGTGAACCCTGCACCTAGTTTTGAACCTGCGGTGCTGCTTGATGTTGAGGCTGTGGCTTTTAGATATGACCTTTCATAGTAGCTCCTATTTTAGAGGTATACTTTTAGCCTTATTTCGTAAAATGTTTTATGAAGATTAATTTTGTATCTTAGCAATGGCTCTTTTTTTAAAGGGCTCTTACTTCAACGCCCCCCTTCACTTAAATGCCCCCTTCATTTTAAAAGGAATTTGTATTCCCAAATTAACCTTTTGTTGACCTTAACAATATTACTAACACAATCATTATGAAAAAAAGATTATTAATGCTCAGCATTTTGCTGACGGTATTTTCATACGCCACAATCGCTCAAGTAGATCAAACAAAGCCTGTGTATACAGGAACCATTGATTACGTAGAATACGTAACTTCAATGCAGTCCAGGCCAAATGACTTAGTTGCTCCAGATGACACCCCAAGGGAAGCAAAAGACAAAAGGTCTATTGCCAATCAAATCGCAGCTGGTCAAGACCCGCAAACAACAGACGATTATCTAGTGCTCAACAGACATGAAATGGAACAGAGTGTACAACGGGCAGCTGCTAGTCTTGTTTTTGACACCTATTCGTCAAACTCCCAACCAACAGATCCTTCATTAGCAGTTGGTCCTAATCATGTTATGGTAGTATTCAATACTGGATTCATGATTTATGACAAGGCCGGAAATGTATTGCAAGGGCAAACAGCTCCTAATCCAGCAATTTTCCCAGCAGGAGGTTGTTGTGACCTTACTGTGTCTTATGATAATGCTGCCAATAGATGGGTAGTTACATTTTTAAGTACAACCGCAGGAGCGCAAATAGCCGTATCTGACGGATCTAATCCGCTAACTTCAGGTTGGAATATCTATACGATTTCTGCAGTTTCAGATTATCAAAAACTATCTGTTTGGAGTGATGGTTATTATATCACAGAAAACACCTCTGGGGCGAATAAAGTTTGGGCGCTGGAACGCTCTGCTATGCTCGCGGGTGATCCAAATGCAGGAGTTCAAGGTTTTGCCTTACCAGGTCTTGTGACGAGTGGGTTTTTTAGTCCGCAGGTTCTGAATGTCACCAATGGAAATTTACCAGCTACTGGAGGGGCTACCATTGTTTATATGCAAGATAATGCATGGAGCGGTGTCTCTACAGATCATATTAAGTTATGGACTATAGATGTAGATTGGAATAACTCAAATAATTCTACAATCTCTTCAGCACAACAATTTAATACAACACCTTTTATAAGTGTTTTCGATGGTGGAAGCTTCTCAAATTTATCACAGCCAGGCGGAGGCTCAGCAATTGATGCTTTACAGGCAACCATTATGAATCAGGCACAGTTTAGAAAATTTGCTGGTCATAATGCTGCTGTTTTCAACTTTGTAGTTGATGCAGATGCAAGTGCTGGTGAGTTAGCAGGAGTACGCTGGATGGAATTTCGTCAAAGTGGTGATAACCAACCTTGGTCTTTATATCAAGAAGGAACATATACAGCGCCAGACGGAAGGCATGCATGGAATGCTAGTTTAGCAATGGACGGTCAAGGGAATATAGGTATGGGGTATTCTTCTATGTCTGGACCTGCAACCGGGTCTACAGTGCGGGTAAGTTCTTATTTCACCGGCAGATTAAGTGGAGATCCATTAGGAACAATGTCTTCGAATGAAGAAGTGATTGCAAATGGGAATCAGAATTTCTCTGGAACGCGATATGGAGATTACAGTAAAATTGATGTAGATCCTTCTGATGATTCTTCTTTTTGGTTCATTAATGAATATATGAATAGTGGAAGAAAAGGTGTCGTGGGTAAGTTTCAAATTGAAGCTGGCGTGCCTGATACTGAAGTGCCAACAGATCCAACCAATTTAGTTGCTAGTAATATCACTTCTAACGGAGCTACATTAAATTGGACGGCCTCAACAGATAATATTGGCGTTGCACAATACAACATTTCCATTGATGGAACTGTTGTGGGGTCTTCTGGAACTGCAAGTTTTGATGTTACGGGGCTTTCTCCTTTGACATTATATTCGGCTACAGTAAATGCGCAGGATGCTGCTGGAAATATTTCTGGAAGTGCATCTACCTCATTTACTACAACTGGAGCTAGTTTGAACTATTGCGCTTCGGCTAGCACCAATACAAGCGATGAATATATTAGTAGAGTGCAGTTGAACACGATTGATAATTCATCTGGACCACAATTCTATTCAGATTTTACGAGTATTTCTACTAATTTAACAGAAGGTGACACCTATACCGTTACAGTTACTCCAACATGGACAGGAACTATTTATGCTGAAGGCTACGCCGTTTGGATTGATTATAACAGCGATGGAGATTTTGATGATGCAGGAGAATTAGCTTGGTCTAAAGCTGCTTCTACAAATACACCGAACAGTGGAATATTTACTGTGCCAACGGGTACTTCCGGAAGTGCTACACGGATGCGTGTTTCAATGAAGTATAATGGAATTCCAACTTCATGTGAGACCTTTACCTATGGAGAGGTTGAAGATTATACAGTGAATCTTGGTGCTGGAAGTGGAGGCGATACAGAGGCTCCATCGACACCAACAAGCTTAGCAGCTTCGAATATTACAGATACTACGGTTGACCTTACTTGGAATGCTTCATCTGATAATGTTGGTGTAGCTGGATACGAAGTTTTTGTAGATGGTGGTAGCATTGGAACTGTTGTTGGAACAGCAGCTACGGTGACTGGCTTAATTGCAAATACGTCTTATTCGTTTAACGTTAGCGCTTTTGATGCAGCTGGGAATAATTCGGCTCAAAGTAATACAGCCAACGCAACCACAACTGGTGGTGGAGGTGGTGGTCCTGGCGTGATTGCCGGTTACTACTTTGAAACTGGCCTAGACGGCTGGATTGATGGCGGTAGCGATTGTGTGCGTTTTAATAATTCGATGCGGGCTTGGGAAGGAAATTATTCTATAAGAATTAGAGATAATTCAAATTCATCGAATGCACGATCTCCAATTTTAGACCTTAGCGGAAATACACAAATTACAATCGAATTCCATACATATTCACGAGGAATGGAAAATGGTGAAAATTTCTTTGTGGAATTCTATAATGGATCATCATACCAAATAATTGGTGACTATGCTAGAGGAACGGACTTCAATAACAACGCATTCTTTACGGATACCATTGTTTTAGACGCTGCCAATTATAGCTTTAATGCGAATAACAGATTTCGTTTTAGAAATGATGCGAGTGTGAATAACGATCAGATCTATTTTGATGCGGTGGTCATTTCTGGTGATAATGTAACATCAGCACCAATTGTTCCGGTGGCAACTAATAGCTTCTCAAGAGCGAAGTCTTTTGCTAGGTCTGCTGATCAGAACGTTAAATTGTATCCTAATCCAACAAATTCGATCTTAAATATCGAAATTTTGGAAGGTGCTTATGACGAAATCATGATATTCTCACCAACAGGACAGCTTGTGAAAACGATTAAGCCTTCTAGCGATTCACTTGTAATAGATGTTTCTGAATTTGCTTCAGGCATGTATTTTATACGTTTTGTTTCTGATGGTTTAGCAGTAACAAGACGCTTTATTAAAGAGTAATATTAGTTTAGGTTTGTATTCTGAAATTATTTCAGAATGAAAAGGCTCCCAGAAATGGGAGCCTTTTTTTGTTGATATTCTTTGATAAGTGATGAATTCAGAACGGATACAATTTTTATCTTTGTTTTATGAATATTGAACAGCAGATCAATCAACTTCGGGAAGAACTTCGAGAGCATAACTATAATTATTATACGCTCGATAATCCAACGATTTCAGATTTTGACTTTGACACGAAACTAAAAGAGCTTCAAACCCTTGAAGAGGCGAATCCTGAGTTTTACGATGCCAATTCTCCTACATTACGCGTAGGAGGCGCCGTGACCAAGAACTTCGAAACTACGGCGCATACCTATAGAATGTATTCCCTTGAGAATTCATATTCAAAAGAAGATCTCGAAGATTGGGAAAAACGAATCAAGAAGCTGGTTGATGGCGATGTGTCTTATACCTGTGAATTGAAATATGACGGGGCTTCTATGAGTCTTACCTATATTGATGGAAAACTAGTTAAGGCCGCAACCCGAGGTGATGGTTTTCAAGGCGATAATGTTACAACTAACGTAAAAACAATTAAAACAGTGCCGCTTCAATTGCAGGGAGATTATCCACCACTTTTCGAAATACGTGGCGAAATAGTACTCCCGTTTGAAGGTTTTATTAAAATGAACGAAGAGCGCATTGCAGCGGGCGAGGAGCCTTATAGGAATCCGCGTAATACTGCTTCAGGGAGTTTAAAATTGCAGAATAGTGCTGAGGTTGCTAAGCGTCCGTTAGCCTGCTTACTTTACAGTATTAAAGGGGAGCGCTTGGGTATTAAGACTCAGTTTGAAAACCTACAAAAAGCAAGGGATTGGGGTTTTAAAGTGCCCGACGTTGCGAAGTTGGTTCGTGGTATAGATGAGGTGTTCGATTTTATAAACTATTGGGATGTGCATCGTCATGACCTGCCTTACGAAACAGATGGCGTAGTGGTAAAGGTAAACGACCTTCAGCAACAAGAAGAATTGGGTTATACCGCCAAGGCGCCGCGTTGGGCGATGGCGTATAAATTTAAGGCGGAACAGGTTTCAACCATATTGGAAGAAATCACCTATCAAGTAGGTAGAACAGGTGCTATTACTCCTGTAGCTAATTTGCAGCCCGTTGAGTTGGCTGGAACCATTGTAAAAAGGGCGTCGCTTCATAATGCGGATCAAATTGCAAAATTGGATGTACGTGTTGGGGATTTGGTTTATGTTGAAAAAGGAGGTGAGATTATTCCAAAAATAATGGGTGTTGACTTGTCTGTAAGGGCCGCCAGTGCTACCATGACAAGTTATATCACTCACTGTCCTGAATGCCATACTGAATTAGAACGAAAAGAAGGAGATGCTAAACATTATTGCCCGAATGTGGATGGTTGTCCGCCGCAAATTGTGGGTAGGATTCAGCATTATATTTCTAGGAAAGCAATGGACATTGAAGGCTTGGGTGGTGAAACCGTTGCTTTATTGGTGGAGAATGAGCTCATCACTACTTACGCCGATTTATACGAATTAACTATTGAACAGCTACTGCCATTAGAACGTATGGCTCAGAAAAGCGCAGAGAACTTGGTGGTTGGGGTTGAGGCTTCGAAACAAATACCTTTTGAGCGTGTCCTGTTCGGCTTGGGAATTCGTTTTGTAGGTGAGACCGTGGCAAAGAAATTGGCCAAGCACTATAAAAGTATTGACGCTATAGCCTTGGCTTCCTTAGTGAGTTTGATAGCGGTTGACGAAATTGGTGATCGGATTGCCGAAAGTGTACTCAGTTTTTTTGCTTCCGAAGAAAATAAGGAAACCATTGAGCGTTTGCGGGCATTTGGAATTCAATTAGAAATCTCCGCGGATAAACTTGCCAACCAGACGGATACCTTAGCCGGTAATATCTTTGTAGTTTCTGGGGTGTTTACGAAGGTGACGAGAACAGAATTGAAGAAGTTAATAGAAGATAACGGCGGTACCATTTCAGGATCAATTTCAGGCAAAACAAATTATGTGGTTGCTGGGGATAATATGGGGCCAAGTAAACGTACTAAAGCTGCAGATCTAGGCGTTTCTATTATAACGGAAGATGATTTTTTAGAAATGCTATCCTAGTGCTAAAAAGATACCATCATAAAGCGTATTTTTGCAAGGTTAGTTTACTACTGCGATGTTTGAAAAAATAAAAAGAAAGTCCTTGCTAAAGATTATTGAAAGGAATCTGAGCATGCGAGATTTGTCTAACGTAAACGCTCCGTTAAAGACACTGGGGTTTATGGTAGACGAAAGCGTGTCCAGGGATTTTGACGTACTGCTTGATTTTCACAAAGATTTGCATATTGTGCCTAAGGATGTCAAGGTCTTTTCCTTTATTGAAGTAAAACGAAAGTTGCCATCCCTCCGTCAAAACCAAGTGCAGTGTAAAGATTTTAACTGGAAAGGCAAAATGCACAATCAAAATGCTAAGGAATTCTTGGATAAAGAATTTGATGTTTTGATTGGTTATTACAGAGGAAAAAATGAATTCTTAGATGCTATGATTTCCCAGAGTAAGGCGAAATTCAAGGTTGGAGTGGTGCCAAGTGATGAACGTTTGTTTGATTTATTGATTTCGGTGGAGTTGGGTGATATTGGACTCTTTAAGCAGGAACTAATAAAGTATTTAAAAATTTTAAATAAAATCTAATTTGAAAGAACTGATAGGAACCGGAGTTGCGCTAATTACACCATTTAAGGAGGATTTTTCTGTAGATGTTGAAGGCTTAACAGCTGTAGTCAATTTTAATATTGAGAACGGAATAAATTATCTCGTAGTTTTAGGAACCACAGCTGAAAGTGCAACACTTAATAAGACTGAAAAGCAATTAGTGATTGCTACCATTATTGCGGCCAACGCAGGAAGATTACCAATGGTTCTTGGAGTTGGGGGCAATGATACACGTGCGGTGATTGAAGAACTGAAAACGAGCGATTTAAGTCCGTTCGTGGCTATTCTTTCAGTTTCTCCAATGTACAATAAGCCAACGCAGGAAGGTATTTATCAGCACTTTGCTGCAATTGCTAAGGTAGCCTCAAAACCCATTGTTCTCTATAATGTTCCTGGGAGAACTGCCTCTAATATGGCACCATCAACCGTAGTTCGCTTGGCAAACAATTTCACTAATATCGTAGCAATCAAAGAAGCGGCTGGCGATATTGTACAGGCAATGGAACTTATCTCGCAAACCCCAGACGGCTTTTTAGTGATTAGTGGTGATGATATGGTTACGTTGCCTATGATACTTGCTGGTGGGTCTGGTGTGATATCAGTCATTGGAGAAGGTTTTCCATCGGCTTTTTCTAAAATGGTTCAACTTGGATTGGATAGAGAAGTAGATGCGGCATTTGCTATTCACTATAAAATTGCTCCTGCAATTGAGTATATCTTTGCTGAAGGGAATCCTGCTGGAATAAAAGCTGTCTTCAAAGAGCTTGGAATTTGCGGTGACACCGTGAGATTACCATTGGTAGTTGTTAGTCCTGATTTGCGATCCAAAATTAAGAGCTTTATTGGTGCTTTTTAGAACAGACACATTGTGAGGCGTTAAAGTTTTCAGAATTCGCGTTACAGACCGCCTGATTGCACTATTTTAGCTACATAATAAGTTTTTATTATACCGTTTAATTTACTACTTTTGCACGATGTTTTTTAAAACTATGAAGAGAAGCCTTTTATTACTTTTTGTTGCCTCAATATTCCTCACCTCATGTAGCGAATATCAACGCGTATTGCGTGATGATAATGTTGGGAAGAAATATGCTTTGGCAGATTCACTTTACGATATTGGTAAGTATAAGAAAGCACTTGTTTTGATGGAGCAGGTTGTTCCTTCGTATCGCGGGAAGCCACAGGCTGAAAAACTTATGTACATGTACGCCAATACGTTTTACAATTTGGAAGATTTTTATTTGGCAGGATATCAGTTTGAGCGTTTTGAAACTTCATACCCGAAGAGTGATAGCGTTGAGACGGCATCATTTAAGAGCGCAATTAGCTATTATGAATTGTCACCTCGTTATTCCTTAGATCAAAATGAAACCATAACCGCTTTGGAAAAATTACAAAGCTTTGTAAACAAGTATCCTGACACTGAAAAGAGGGTAGAAGTAAACGAAAAGGTTTCTACATTACGCGGAAAACTTGAGAAAAAGGATTATGAAGTGGCGAAGCAGTATTTGCGCATATCAGATTTTAAGGCGGCCATTACAGCTTATGAAAATTTTATTTCAGATCATCCAGGTTCCAGTTATAGAAAGGATGCTTTCTATGGCAGAATGGACGCGGCTTACCTACTAGCCATTAACAGCGTTCCTTCAAAAGTGGCGGAACGTTTGAATACAGCACAAGGCTATTACAACGCCTTTTTAAAATATTACAATAGCAGTGACTTGATGCAAGATGCTGCAAAAATTTCATTAGATATTGATAAGCGATTATCAGCAGAAACACCCTTAAATTAAAGATTATGGCAGATATTAAAAATACCGAAGCACAAGTAACTACTACGACCATGGATAAGAATGTTATCGATGCGCCGACGAATAATATTTACGAGGCAATCTCTATTATTTCTAAGAGAGCCAATCAGATTAATGGTGACATTAAAACAGAATTGTTGGAAAAACTTGATGAGTTTGCAACCTACAATGATAGCTTGGAAGAAATTTTTGAAAACAAGGAGCAAATCGAAGTTTCAAAATTTTACGAAAAACTTCCGAAACCACACGCGCTTGCAGTACAGGAATGGATTGATAAGAAAATCTATTATAGAAACACTGCAGACGAAGCGATAGAAGAATAAATCATGTCTGTATTAAGCGGTAAAAAAGTAGTGCTGGGCGTAACCGCCGGTATCGCTGCTTATAAATCTGCTTTCCTAGTGAGATTACTGGTGAAATCTGGTGCTGAGGTAAAGGTTGTAATGACCTCTTCTGCTAAGGAATTTGTCACACCACTTACACTTTCTACTCTCTCAAAAAATGAAGTGTTCTCGTCATTCACAAATGAAGAAGACGAAAATGCCCAATGGAATAATCACGTTGAATTAGCACTTTGGGCCGATTTGTTTTTGGTAGCGCCAGCCACGGCAAATACCTTATCGAAAATGGCGCATGGTACCTGCGATAACCTATTGCTTGCTGTTTATCTTTCGGCGAAATGCCCCGTTTATTATGCCCCGGCAATGGATTTAGATATGTACAAGCACCCATCTACGCTAGTGACTTTTGATACGTTAGATAGTTTTGGGAATGTCCAAATTCCTGCCACTTCCGGAGAACTTGCTAGTGGTTTGGTTGGCCAAGGGCGAATGGCGGAGCCAGAAGATATAGTCGCATTCCTTGAAAAAGATATATTGAAATCACTTCCGCTACGCGGAAAAACAATAGTCATAACAGCAGGTCCAACCTACGAAGCTATTGACCCTGTTCGGTTTATTGGAAATCACTCTAGTGGAAAAATGGGTTATGCATTGGCTGAAGTTGCTGCGGATATGGGAGCTCAAGTTCATTTAATATCTGGTCCTTCGAGTTTATTTATTTCGCATTCCCGAATAGCGGTAGTTCATGTTACTTCGGCTCAGGATATGTTTGACGCTGCTCATGGCGTGTTTCAGGACTGCGATATAGCTATCTTAAGCGCAGCCGTTGCCGATTATAAGCCATCCGAAGTTGCTTCAGAAAAAATTAAAAAGCAGGGTAATACGCTTACCATTCAGCTGGAAAAAACAAAAGATATTCTGGATTCTTTAGGAGAAATTAAAAAAGAACAGTTCCTAGTTGGATTTGCATTGGAGACGCAAAACGAACTGGAAAATGCAAAAAGCAAGCTCATAAAAAAGAATTTAGATTTAATTGTGCTAAATTCGCTACGAGATAAGGGTGCTGGTTTTGGAGGAGATACCAACAAAGTTACTTTGATAAGTAAGGACAATAAAATAGTCCCTTTTGAAGTTAAATCCAAGATGGATGTAGCCAAAGATATTTTACAACATATTATAGATCAATTTCATGCGTAGAATTTTAGTTATTGCGATGCTTTTAAGCATCACGTTTGTAGTAAAGGCACAGGAGCTTAATGCCTCTGTGACTGTAGATGCTTCACAAACATCTCAGCCTGACAATCAAGTTTTTAGAACTTTAGAGACACAGTTGACCGAGTTTCTAGCAAATACTAAATGGACCAATAAAATCTATAAAAATCAGGAGCGTATTGATTGTAATTTTTCATTAATCATAACAGATTTTGAGTCCAATGCCTTTAGTGGTACGTTGCAAATACAAGCATCTCGCCCTATTTACAACTCATCGTATGACTCTCCGATTTATAATTATAACGACAAACAGTTCACATTTGTATACAAAGAATTTGAGCCTTTGAATTTTAATATCAATTCTTTCGATTCAAATTTGATATCGGTACTTGTTTTTCATGTGTATACCGTGATTGGTTTGGATGCTGATACATTTGAACAAGATGGAGGAAAAACGTATTTCGAAACGGCGAAACAGATAGTGAATACTGCGGCCTCTTCAAATTTCAAAGGATGGCGGGCTACAGATGGAACACAGTCTCGTTACCGCTATAATGACGCCTTGCTTTCAAGTGTCTACAAGGAGTTTCATACTGCTATGTATCAATACCATCGAAATGGATTGGACATCATGAGTCAAAATCAAAAAACAGCTAAGAACGAAATTGTTAATGCTATTGAAGCGCTTAAGAGCATTAATTCCCGTAGACCAAATTCGTACTTATTGCGAACATTTTTTGATGCTAAAAGTGACGAAATTGAATCTATCTTTACTGGGGGTCCAAGTGTAACGATTAGCTCTTTAGTTGAAAACTTGAATAGAATGGCTCCAACCAAAAGAACGAATTGGAGTAATATTAAGTTTTAAACAAGGCTATTTTTCTTGCAGAAGTTATAATTCTCGACTACTTTCGAAGTCAATCTTTTTAAACAGAAAATTTACTTTTTTGATTGCAACCATTGCTATAAAGAATTATGCGCTTATTGATGATCTTCGAGTAGATTTTCATGACGGTCTCTCCATTATAACTGGTGAAACGGGTGCTGGAAAATCAATTTTATTAGGTGCTTTAGGCATGCTTCTAGGGAATCGAGCAGAGCTTGCAAGTGTAAAAGATGCTACAAAAAAGTGTGTTATTGAAGGGGGATTTGCGATAAAAGGACATCATCTTGAGGCTGTTTTTGAAGCAAACAACTTGGATTTTGAGGTAGATTCTATTATCCGAAGGGAAATTCTTCCTGGAGGTAAAACAAGAGCTTTCGTAAATGATACCCCTGTGACCTTAACGCAATTACAAGCGATAGGGCCTTTTTTGGTGGATGTGCATAGTCAGTTTGACACCCAGTCTTTGTCTCAAGAAAATTTTCAAATTGAAGTTATTGACGCAATTGCTGATAATGAGGAATTGTTGACCTCCTATAAAGAAGGGTTGCGTCAGTTTAAGACTGTTCAAAGTCGGCTAGACGCCTTGTTGCAGCTAAAAGACGCTGCTTCCAAAGAGTTGGATTACAACGCTTTTTTATATTCAGAATTAAAAGAAGGGAACCTTCAAGGCCTGTCTCAAGAAACTTTAGAAGAGGAGTTGGAAATGTTGACGCATTCAGAAGAAATCACAGAAACACTTTCGCATGTGCTACAGTTTTTGTCTGAAGAACAAGTAGGTGCGCTGGATATGATTAAAGAATCCAGGATTGGTTTAGGAAAACTTCGTAATTATGGAAGTACATACGACCAGCTTTGGGAACGTATCAATAGTGTTATCATTGAATTGGAAGATATAGCTGAAGCTACTGAAGACAAGGCTCAGGGGATAGAATCAAACCCTCAGCGACTTTTTGCGGTGAACGAAACACTTCAGAAATTATATAAACTACAGCATAAGCATGCGGTTACTACCGTGGAGGAACTATTGCGAATTGAAATAGATTTAGAACAGAAAATATCGCTGACTGAAAACATGGATGGCGACATTGTTCAGCTACAAAATAGCCTTGAAGAAGAGCGGGCTAAGACTACAGTGTTAGGAAGGGAATTGCATTTAAAACGTGCTAAGGCTATTCCGAAGTTAACCGAAAAGCTACAATTTTATCTAGACGCATTGGGCTTGCCAAACGCAAGATTTGTTTTTCAATTAGAATCTATTGATGAATTTAAGAGTAATGGGTTGGATGCTTTAGCACTGCTATTTAGTGCAAACAAAGGCGGCAATTTAGGTCCTTTGAAAAAAGTAGCTTCTGGTGGTGAATTAAGTAGGATAATGCTCGCTGTGAAAGCTATATTAGCCCAGTATAGAAAGATGCCAGCACTAGTTTTTGATGAAATAGACACTGGTGTGTCAGGTGAAATTGCTAATAAAATGGCAGCTATTATGAGCGAGATGAGCAAGACTATGCAGGTGATAAGTATCACGCATTTACCGCAAATTGCAGCAAAGGGAATCCAGCACTTTAAGGTGTATAAGGAAGATGTAAATGATGTCACGGTAACCAAATTAAAAGGCCTGACCGAAGAGGAACGAATTGTGGAAATTGCTCAAATGATCAGTGGGAACAACATTACAGATGCAGCTATTGCTAACGCAAAGGAATTGCTTAATTAATGTATATTTACAACCAAAAAATAAGACAATACTAACCTAAAAAAATACCATGGCTTATAATTTATTAAAAGGCAAAAGAGGAATTATTTTCGGTGCCCTCGATGCTAATTCAATTGCTTGGAAAACTGCAGAACGTGTTCACGAAGAAGGTGGAAAATTTGTATTAACAAATGCTCCCATTGCAATGCGAATGGGTCAGATTAATACCCTTGCTGAAAAAACTGGTTCTGAAATTATCCCTGCCGATGCAACTTCTGAAGAAGATTTGCAAAACCTTGTTGAGAAATCTATGGAGATTCTTGGAGGGAAACTTGATTTCGTTTTACACTCAATTGGGATGTCTATAAATGTCAGAAAAGGAAGAGCTTATACGGATCAAAAATACGACTGGACCCAAAAAGGAACAGATGTTTCTGCTGTTTCATTCCATAAAACAATGCAAACCTTGTATAAGAATGATGCGATGAACGAATGGGGAAGCATCGTTGCTTTAACATATATGGCTGCACAACGTGTTTTTCCGGACTACAATGACATGGCAGATAATAAAGCGTATTTAGAATCTATTGCAAGAAGCTTTGGTTATTTCTTCGGAAAGGATAAAAAGGTGCGCGTAAATACAATTTCACAATCTCCAACTCCTACTACTGCTGGTCAAGGCGTCAAAGGATTTGATGGCTTTATGGCTTATGCCGAAAAAATGTCGCCTTTAGGCAACGCAACGGCCTTAGATTGTGCAGATTATACCATTACCTTGTTTAGTGATTTGACCAAGCGCGTAACCCTTCAGAACTTATATAATGACGGGGGATTCTCCAATATGGGTGTGAGTAACGAGATCATGGAAGCATTCATGAAAGAGTAACGTTTTAAAGCCATTTTTAAAGAACTCGCCTTATCAAATTTGTTAAGGTGTGTTCTTTGTTGGTTTTTATCTCCAAAAGGTTACCTGTCATCGAATTTTAATTGTTTAGTAAACTTATTTTCAATACTTTTATATTACCTATTAACTAATTAAATAAATTATGAGGAAAATTACTTTATTACTAGCATTGTTAGTATGTTCTTTTGGATTTGCACAGCAGTTGGCAACATCGCCGACTACTGAGGTCATTCAAGCACAAAATCGAACATCGAGCGCAGAAATTACAGAACAAATTGAAGTTCAGGTTCCTATTGGAATTAACAGTGTTTCTGAGTATAAGGCTGCAGAGCAAGCCGGAACACTTCAAATGACTACGGTTACGCGAACAGTACAAACAGGGGTTGTTAGAAGAACATCGAATACTTCGAGTACACGACAACCGTCAACCTTTTATGCAGACAGAGCTAGTTTTCAAGCTGCCTGTTCTGGTACTTTAAATTTTGAAGACCTTGCTGGAGGTCCAGGTGCAATCATGGGTTGTACAGAATCATTTAGCGATCTTGGAAATACCTGTTACGCAGCAGCCGAAATTGAAACGGGAGTTGTTATTGACGCTTTCACTAATAGTGGTGGTGATGAAAATGCTTTTTTCCCAGCTGGGTCACAGGCCAATACTGATGATATGGTTGGATCCAACTTCTTTGACGATTTCACCCATATTACCTTTCCTAATAACGATGTGGATAGCTTTGGATTTGACTTGTACACTTTATTTGGTGCTGTAAACGTTGACATTCGTGTAATGGGCGCCGGAGGTTTGATAGACACCTATACTGTGGCTTCACCTGGTTCTGGAACTGGTTCCGTATTTGTGGGAGTTATCGCAGATGAGACCATTACCAGTGTTGAGATTGAAGATTTATCTTTGGGGAATGCTGAGTTTGTTTCTCAAATTGAATTTGGTATGTGTGGCGGCGGCGCCAGCGACACCTGGGAAGTTACTGTTGAAGATACGGTTAACTTTGGTGATGAAGTAACTTGGGAGTTACGTGATAATGGTGGTGCTGTTATTTTAAGTGGTGGTCCTTATGGTACCCCTCCTTATACAGACACTCAGTCTGTTACAACTTCAAACGAACCATTAGAATTCTTTATTCAATCAATGGGACCTTTTAATGATAACACACCAATCTATACTGTTTCTTGTAGTGGTACTGTTATTGTTACTGGACAATTAGCTGGTGGTACTGATGCTACTGAGTCTGGTCTAGTTTGTGGCGGCGGCGGCGGCGGCGGAATGTGTAATATTAATTACGCCAATGTTATTCCTGGAATAAGTGGATCTCCTTCACAAATATTTCCAGATTTTGGCGGTGCGCAAGGAATCTCTGCAGATGATTTTGTAATTCCTTTACTGCCATCTCAAGCGGCAGCTATTTGTGATATTACTGTAGCAGGAGTGTATAGTGGAGCAGGAGTTGCAGCAGATCCTAATTCTATGATGATTTTGAATATATATACGGATGCAGCAGGAACACCAGACAGTTTGATATTTTCTGAATCTTTTGACGGAGTGACTACTGATCCTGGAAATACAGGGAGTTTCACTTTAACTCCAACGGGAACAATTAATTTGATGGGTGGTACTACGTATTACGCTAGTGTTGTTGTAAGTATGGAATTTGGATTAGCAGGACAATGGTTCTGGCTTTCCGCAACAGATTTCAACGATGGCGAAATGCAATGGGAAGATACTGACAATTTATTTGGTACTGGATGTACCACATGGATGCCAGGAAGTGCTTGCGGAATCAACGGTGGAGATCCAGATTTACAGATGGACATAAACTTCATGCAGGTTCCTACTTTTGACGAATGTTTAGGAGCAATACCAATGCTTTGTGGCGATGTTGTAACTGGAGATACTACTACAAATACAGACACAGGTGGATTTAACGGTGCACCAGATGCTTGGTATTCTTATACAGGAACTGGAGCTCAAGAATTTGTTACTTTCTCACTTTGTGATGGCGGAACAACCTATGATTCTAGATTGACTGTTTATGATATGTGTGGTGCTGTTGAATTGGCAACTAACGATGACTTTTGTGGACTACAATCTGAATTAGGATTCCTTTCTGACGGAACAACTACATACTATGTTGCTATTGAAGGATTCAATGCTGGTAGTGCTGGACCTTACAGTCTGGAACTTACATGTAACCCGGTTGCTGCAAATGATGCGTGTGCAAATGCTGAAGCAATTAACTGTGGTGATGTGGTAGCAGGTTCTACGAACTTTGCAACACTTGACCCTGCTGCACCTGATTGTGGTGTTGGTATTACTGCACCAGGAGTTTGGTATACATTCTCAGATGCAACAGGATTTTTGACTGACTATTCAGTAGATCTTTGTGATGGCGGAACAACCTATGACAGTAAGTTAACTGTTTATGTTGGTGATGACTGTGGTACATTAACATGTATTGGAGATAATGATGATGACTGTGGTTTACAGTCTTCAGTTTCATGGCAAAGTGGTGATGTTGCAACGTATTATGTACTTGTACATGGATTCGGCGGCGGAACAGGTGACTTTAGCCTGACACTTTCTTGT
>Ga0114916_1000732_pt1 | contig 20515 bp, 14 predicted proteins | sample MalvirAntarct_66_FD_83501 | JGI IMG/M metagenome (GOLD analysis project Ga0114916, IMG submission 83501) | Marine viral communities from the Global Malaspina Expedition - Malaspina viral metaG Antarct_66 | ecosystem: Environmental > Aquatic > Marine > Oceanic | place: West Anvers Island... | reverse complement strand
GATGTAAATTTTGGAGGAAAAGATATCAAAGCTGGCACCTATTCCTTATTCACCATTCCCGGTGAAGAAGAATGGACGGTAATCTTAAACAAAAATTTGAACCAATGGGGTTCTTATTTTTATGATGAAACTTCAGACGTTGCTCGTGTAACAGTACCTAACGGTTCTGACGCTGCCTCTCTAGAAGAATTTTCCATCGCTTTTAAAGATGCAGATGGTGGCGCTCATTTGGTAATGGGCTGGGACAAAACAAGAGTTACCGTTCCTATTAAAATGTAAGTACACAAAACAATATTTGCTAAAAAGCCTCGGTCATGGACCGAGGCTTTTTTTGCGTTTATATTTTTAGCGTACTATCCCGTTTACAAAAGTTTGCTCTGCTCGAATTGTGGGAATCTCTTCCACTGGTACGGTCATCATATCCTTATCATAGATGACAAAATCAGCAAATTTTCCAGGTTCGATACTACCTTTCTCGTCTTCTTCAAAATTCGAATATGCTGCCCAAATTGTCATCCCCTTTAAGGTTTCTTCCCTAGATAATGCTTCTTCCATTTGAAATCCTCCTTTTGGGAAACCACTTGTATCCTGCCTTGCCACGGCAGCCTAAAATGTCAAAAAAGGACTCACATCTTCAACGGGAAAGTCGGTTCCCAAAGCTATTGTACCTGCTTTATTCAATAGCGTTTTATAAGCATAGGCACCTGTTACTCTTTCCCCTAGTCGATCTTCTGCCCAATACATATCGCTAGTTGCGTGAGTTGGTTGTACAGATGGAATGATACCATCTGCAAAATAATCGAAATCACCATCTGTTACTACTTGTGCATGTTCAATTTTCCATCGTCTGTCAGGTTTACCTTGTAAAACATTTCTATAAGCTCTCAAAACCGCAATATTTGCAGAATCGCCTATGGCATGTGTGTTCATTTGATATTCTGATTGCGCCAGTTTTTCAGCGAGAGCCTCAATATCTTCTACGGGAGTAATCATAGCGCCAAAATGCCCAGGTAGATCACTATATTCTTCTTTCAAAGCAGCCCCTCTAGAACCTAAAGCTCCATCACCATACACTTTAATCGATCGTACATTTAACCGATCCGTTTTAATAGGTCCTTTACCTATAAAATAATCAACATCTTCTTTATTGTTGCTTACCATAGCATACACCCGTATCGATAATTCACCTGCCTGCTGTAAACTGTCTATAAGCTCAATGGTACTTCTATCCAACCCCGCATCATTTACAGTGGTAAGTCCGTGGTTTAAGCTAATTCTTTCCGCATCTTTCAATGCATTAATCCTATCTTCCATTGAAGGTGATGGCATAATACTATCAATAAGGCGCATAGGATTATCTACCAAAACTCCGGTAATACCAGAATAGCCATTTTCCCATTTTTTTACAATTTCGCCACCTTCCACTTTGGTACTCCAATCGATACCTGCCATATCCAAAGCTTTTTGGTTGACCAAGTAGGCATGACCATCTATACGTTCCAAAGCAACCGGTATATCAGGAAAAATAGTATCCAATTGTGCTTTTGTTGGAAATTCTTTTATTTCCCAATCATTTTGATCCCAACCTCTACCTAGAAGAAACGACTTTGGGTTGGCGGCGTGAAAAGTTATTACACGCTCTAAAACTTCTTCAAAACTTGTGGTACCTACCAAATTTACTAATTGCTGATTAAGTCCTAATCCGTAAAAATGGCAATGTGCATCAATTAAACCGGGAGTAATAGCTCTACCATCGGCATCGATCAACCGATCAGAAGTATACACATCACGAATTTCTTCTGTAGTACCTACAGCAATGAACTTACCATCTTGCACGGCGAAAGCCTCTGCTTCAGAAAAAGAATCATCTACCGTATAGACCTTGGCATTTACGATTACAAGGTCGACCTTCTCTTTCATGAGTTCGCAACCAGACAATAATACGAGTAGAATAGGAAGTAGTTTTTTCAAAACACAAATATAAATTAGCAAATTATTAAAGTATTACAAACCTGTCTACTTTAATTACTTTTGAAAACTAAGTATTTTTTTGGAAAGATTTAAATATTTAACGCCCAGGCAGTTGGCGTATACCTGAAATTTGACTAGTTCCGGTTGGAGAATAGCTTTCTCCCATCATTTTATTGTCTTTCACCAACAATGCAAATGAAACCCTTTCTAAGCCGGCAATGTTTACATTAAAGTGAACAGTCTCTTTATTTACAATCACATCCTGACCTGTCAGCATACCATTTTGGATCTTAACGGCCACCTCATAAGAATCTTTACTTTTGGTTATAAAAATCACACCTTTCTCATAAGGCGTGGCGGCATTGGTCATTGTATAGTTCCAAACCCCAAGTACGCAATCTTCGGATAACTTTTGTTCTCCATTATCAGTATAAGTGAAATCAGACAAAAAAACGTCAACCGATGAAAAGGAACAAAAAAGCTGTATTAAAAATAACCCTTTTAATAAAATGAGCGTTAATTTCATAAAGGAAGTATTTAACTATGTATCCTTAACGTCAATATGCTACGAATATTTTATACCATTGATAGCCTTTATTTAATTATTTTTTTTGATGATTAATCCAGTTATTTATTTTCTCTTCTAATAATACCAAAGGCAAACTCCCTGAATTCAATATTTGACTATGAAATTCCTGTATTTTGAAATCGGAACCAAGTGCAGTTTCAGCCTTGTTCCTTAATTCCTTGATTTTTAATTGACCAATCTTATAAGAAAGTGCCTGGCCAGGCGTGGCCATATACCGCTCTATTTCCGCAATAATACTTTCTTTAGAATCTGCCTCATTATCCATTGAATATTGAATCGCTTCTTCTCTTGTCCAGCCTTTTGAATGTAATCCAGTATCAACAACCAATCTAATGGCGCGATGCATTTCCATACTCAACATTCCGAAATACTGTAAAGGGTCGGTATACACCCCTAATTCCTTTCCCAAAGATTCTGCGTACAATGCCCAACCTTCCACAAAAACACCCATACTTTCTGGATGTAAAAATTCTGGCAGGGACCTATTTTCTTGCTGTAAGGAAAGTTGAAAATGATGACCCGGTATCGCTTCATGCAAAAACAATGCTTCGTCATGCAACGTATTATATGATTTTGAATCAGGAATTGGCACATAAAAAATACCCGCTCGCGCACCATCTTTTGATCCCGGAACATATTCGGCACTTGCTGAAGCCTCCCTAAAAGCCTCGGTTCTACGTACACCAAAACCTGCTTTGGGAGTAAGTTCGAATAGAGAATCAATTCTTAAATCGATTCGTTCCTTTATTGTGTTAAAACTTGCAACTACCTCATTCGGATTTGAAAAGGGCATCAACTCCTTCTTAGACCTCAAAGAATTGAAAAAGAATCTCAATTCTCCTTTAAAACCTATTTCATTTTTAACGGTTTCCATTTCACTTGATATTCGAGCTACTTCCGAAAGGCCCAATTCATGAATCTCATCAGCATTCATCTTGGTAGTGGTATGCAACTTTATTAAATACTGATACGTTTCTTTTCCATTTGGCAAATCTAATAGTCCATAGGTATCTCTACATTCAGGTAAATATTCTTCCGTTAAAAACTGATTTAATTCAACGTATTTAGGCGTAAGTTTTTCTAAAATGAAAGTTCTATAATTACTTTCCAATATATCCATATCGACATCTGATATTCCATCAGGAAAGTTTAATATCGGTTGATAAAAGAGATGCTCTTCTAGTGGAACATCCATAAACGAACGTATTTGGGGCAACATCTTAAGGGTGAGGGTTTTGGGTAATACGATGCCCTTTTTCATTCCCAATTTCATTTTTGTAATGGAAGTGTCCAAAAAAGTTAAATAATCTTTTAACCTATGTAACCAATTATTATAATCTTCGATTTTTTCAAACGGTTGTACGCTGGTACCACCGGCCAATTGGGCAACGTACAAATGCAAGGATTGAATTTGAAAAAGTGGCATCAGCTCAAAACTCGGTAAATCATATATGGGCGATGCTACCGTGACGATCGGATTCATTAAACCTTCAAGTTTCACTGTACAATCCCATTTCATGACACGAATGCTCATCCAATCTGCAGAACTTACCTGTGTAGAATCATACCTACCTACCTCATCTAAAAAATAGGTATAGCGGTCTTTTAAATGTAATATATAATCATCTGAAATATAATCAGCTATGGTATCATTGTATTCCGAATATCCCGCTTTTGTTGCTTCTATCGGGTTGATACTTTTCTTAAACTCATAAAACTCGGCGAATACGTCGGCAATTGGCTTAGCGGTATTTGCGATTTCAACTTTTGAGGTTTCTTTGCATGAAATAAAAATTGCAACAAATAATACTAGCCAAAACGTACGAATCATAACCTCAGAATTTGTTCTGAATATTCCAAAAACTAATGAGAGGGATGGCCCCTATGAGAATGAAATCTAAAAATGATTTACTTCTTTGATTTGGCGTTATTCTTCTCCCTAATTTTAACGTATATCAATTTCTTGCGTCCCTTAGAATCTTCACGGCGTTCAATTTCAAAATGAGGAATGGAGTTGATTAATGGAGTTAATTTTTGAAATCCGTAGTTACGAGAATCAAAATTCGGTTGTTTCTTCTGCAACAAACTACCAACGTCTCCTAAAAAAGCCCAACCATCGTCATCAGCCACATCGTCGATGGTAGTTGCAATAAAACGTAGTGCCTTTGGAGTAATCTTATCAACAGTGCTTTTCTCAGTCGGAGTTTTATTGGCAGTATCGTTGCTTTCTTCTTCCGTCCTACTTTTAAGAATCTCTATATAAATAAATTTATCGCAAGCAACAATAAATGGATTGGGCGTTTTACGCTCACCAATCCCGAACACTTGCATACCTGCTTCCCTTAACCTCGTAGCCAATCGCGTAAAATCACTATCACTACTCACAATACAAAATCCGTTAACCTTGCCCGAATAAAGAATATCCATCGCATCTATTATCATGGCAGAATCGGTAGCATTTTTCCCTTGGGTATAGCCATATTGTTGAATAGGCGTAATCGCATTTTCAAGCAATACGTTCTTCCATTTCCCTAAGCGCGGATTGGTCCAATCTCCATAAATACGCTTTATGGTCGGATTTCCGTACTTAGCAATTTCTTCCATCATTTCTTTTACATAGGCCGAAGGAATATTATCACCATCGATCAATACTGCTAAGTTCAAGTCCATTCTTTGTGTTTTTTGTAAAGATAAATTGATTTCTAGTTACACTGCTAGATGTTCACCATTATCTTCAAAAATGATTGGTTTACTGCGGATTATTTGCTTTGATAGCACCAATTGCCAAAAAAATTAGGAATGCCAGGCCCAGATACCCCACCATATGATAGGTTCCGAATGTGGACAAGCAAAGGCTAAAAATACTAGGCGCCAAAGCACTTGCGAGAATTAAAAAGCTCATGATTTTTCCGGTAATCCCCCCTAAATGTTTTCTGCCAAAAAAGCGAGGCCAAGCTACGGCATTTAAAACGGCAAAAAAACCCCCTAAAATTCCGAAGCCTGCAATAAGCATGGGCACCCCCACTGAGGTCGATAAAAATAAAAAGCCTAACGAGGCCAAGAATCCGCCCAATAGCATTAAATATAAATATAGTTTTAAGGGCAAGTAGTCGCTGAGAAAATTAAAAAGTGTAGATACGGTTACCGCCACGACCGAACCGGGAAGAAAAATAGCAATGGCATCTTCCTTCACAAAACCTTCCTGATTAAATATAGAAACGACATGAAAAGTAAGACCGGTAATAAAAAAACTATTGAATGCGAGTGTTAGTCCGTACATCCAAAAAGCTCTTTCCTTCTTCGCTTCTTGAAGGGTAAACTGCTTGGGTACTACTTTTTTCTGCTCCTCGGCTGCAGATAATAATTTTGCCCCATCTGGCAGTAGCCCATGTTTTTCCGGTGATCTTTTATAAAAAACATACACAAATACACTGAACACCAACAAACCGATTGCCAGAAATTGCCATGTACTTTGCCAACCATACCCTTCAATGAGCGAATTGACCCATAAAGGCGAAGAAGAAAATCCGAAGGAAAGTGCCACACTACTAAAAGAATTTACTTTACCCCTATTCTTATCGAACCAAATCATAATGACATTTCTTGACGCCATGGTCAATACTCCTTGGCCTGCAAAACGTAACAAGAAAAATAAAACGGTCATTAGAGCAAAAGGCACCACCCACGTATCGACTGACAAAAGCTCTTTTATATATGAACTCATAATTGCCGACCACGAACACAGAAACAAGGTGACCCCTAATGACAAAGCGGCAAAAAATGCTACATAACGAGCTCCATAGGTATCGAACCAAATCCCTGCCCTTCCAATCACCAATGAACTTACAATGGTCCCAATCATATAGGCATTGCTGAACTGATTTCTTGAAAGTCCCAAAGCATCTTTTACCGGGTCGGTAAATACCGATACCCCAATTGTTTGCCCAGGAATGCTACAATAAATACCGATAGTACCAATAACAAGGATTACATAGCCGTAAAAAATGGGGCTTTTGGCGGGGTCAATAAGAGGTTTTGAGAGAAGGTTTGACATAATAATAGTGCTAGGCAAAAATACATTATAGCCATCAGTATTTTTATGATTAACTTTCTAATCCAATAACAAACTTAAAATTCATGAAAAATTCAGTTCGATTACCGTTTCTAATAATGTTGTTTACGGTAATAACCTCCTCCCCCATGATTGCCCAAGAAAAAGAATTCTATGAACTAAAAACCTACACTATTAAGAATGAGGAACAGGAAAATAGGCTTGATGATTATTTAGAGAACGCCTACCTACCCGCTTTAAAAAGAATGGGCATTCAACAAATAGGCGTCTTTAAAGTACGTCACACTAAGTTTAAAAAAAGCGATAAAATTTATGTGCTTATACCTTATCAATCACTTGCTGAATTTGAAAGCACCGAAAAAATGCTAGCTCTTGATAAAACCCATTTATCCGACGGCGCAGACTATATCAATGCAAAATTCGAAAATCCACCTTATGAGCGTATAAATTCTGTTTTAATGCGTGCATTCCCCGATATGCCCAAAATGAAACCTTCAATGGTAGAAGGCCCAAGAAGTGAAAGGGTGTATGAATTAAGAAGTTATGAATCCCCAACCGAAGCACTTTATAAAAATAAAGTCAATATGTTCAACGAAGGTGGTGAAGTGGACCTTTTTGAAAGTCTAGGCTTCAATGCCGTTTTTTATGCGGAAGTTATTTCAGGTGACCGTATGCCGAATTTAATGTACATGACGACATTTCCTACTATGGAAATAAGAGATTCGTTATGGGGAAAATTCGGTTCATCCCCAAAATGGAAAGAAATTTCATCTTTGGAAAAATACCAAAACAACATGAATAAACTGGACAGTCATTTATTATATCCGACAGCGTATTCGGACTACTAATTTAACCTATTCAATATAAATTCAACACGCCGGTTGAGCAATCTACCGGCTTCTGTTTTATTGGTGGAAATAGGGTTTGAGCTTCCTACTCCTTCCAACTGAATTCGTTTTAGGGAGACTCCCTGTTCACTTAAAAAATCAGCTACTTCCGTTGCCCGTCGTAACGACAGTTTTTGATTAAAGGCATCGGACCCTATACTGTCGGTATGACCGATAAGTTTAATATTCACATTGGCATTTGCCTTTAAATACGAAAGTAGCGACTCCATTTCTTGCTGATGGCTACCCCTTATTTTTGACCTGTTAAAATTAAAGTATACGTCTTTAAATACATGAACACGATTGAGCTCATACTCCTTAGCACTCGCTGTTTTGGTATCTTGAGCTTTTAAATTTACGTGGTTGACGGAAACCATGTCCAAGTAATAATAAGACCCCTTGGTAATTTTCCTTTTTGTCTGAAACTTTTGCGTTCTTCTGTTATTCTTGAAATTACCGATTATCATATAGTTTTCGGTTCCGTTCGCTATAAATTGCGTGGTCAATTTCACCCATTCTATTTCATCGGAATAATACTTTGAATAAGAAATCTCAATTTCATTCGATGTATCGCCCTGCAATTTTGAAAAATGCATACCAGAAAGCACTTTTGTCGTTTCTACCTGAACGGGAAACTCTGTAAAACGGATACCGAATTCTTTCACGGCAAAATCTGACCGTTCTGCCAAACTCACGTAAAAAGTCATCTCATAAACTTCCCCCTTTTGTAAGGTCGAACTTAATTTCCCCTCAATATATTCGCGATAATCATTGGGGGCATACATGTACAAACCAACATAGCCAACTCCAAAATCTGCTGGTTGCTGTCCATTAAAGTTTTTAGGAGTGCCCATTGCGGTACTACATCCATTGAAATAATCGGTTGACCCCAAGGTGGGCATGTTCCAATTTTCAACATCCTGTTCTAGATTTCCCAGTTTCACTGGGCAATCCACATAATACTCAAAACTAGGATTTATAACCAGGTTTTGCGCACCTACAAAATAAGGCACACTGAACAACAGCAACACAATAAGGCTTACATAGTGGGTTTTAACTAACATGAGCTTGGTACAGAAAGCTTAAAGTACAGAAAACTCAAAAAAGTAGGTAATAAAAAAACCCTTCTAACCTAATAGAAGGGCTTTACACACAATAAATTTTATATAATTAGAAATCGAATTTATAGGTCGCACCTCCCAATACCTGTATACCTTGAACTTGAAAATTTGCCCAACGTTGATAATCATTATTGGAGAGGTTAGCACCTTTTACAAAAAATGAAAGCTGGTCATTAAAACGATACCCAACATGTGCGTTTGCATCAAAATAACCGTCCAAGGTAATTAACGTCACTGGGTATTCACTGGGCTGAACATTTTGTACAACGGTAGATGAAAAATCCTCACGCTCTCCCACATAGAATAGGTTAGCACCCATAAACCATTTCTCGCCAATCTGATAATCCATAAATAACGAACCCTTCAAATTTGGTAAGTTCCAAGCCGCATTTCCTGTTTCTGTGCTGTAATCATATATTTCGGCATTTATACCCAACGTAAAGTTTCGGTTGACGTCTACATTCAACTCGCCAAATATGCCCAAGGTCTTTATGTCGTCATAAAAAACATCAAAAGAGTTGCCGTAATAGTACCCTTTGTCATCTGATCTGAAATCATTTCGAGGATTCAATCGGTACAATGGCTTATTATTTTCTGCTGAGTATGAACCTTTAACATTATAACTTAAGTTTGGTAATAACTGCCCTTTAAAACCAACATAAGCATTGTACTGACTATCGGTTGGTGCAATGGACATTGTAGGAGATACATACGGATTTCCCTCAACAAAATCATAATAAGAGTTTTGCTTCAATTCACCGGTTACACCACCATAGGCGATTACCGATTCGTCTAATAATCGATAGGATGCGGTGACAGCCGGATAGATATAAAAGTTGCTTTCGCTATTCTCCAAATCCATTCCATATACCAAATTGACACCCAAATTCAAAGAAAGGTCGTCACGAAGCATTTTCAAGGATGGATTGATACCTGTCTGTAAATTTCCGTACGATATCCCGGCATCATTGGTAGCGCTAGTGACGCTGGCATTCTCAAAGGTACCACCAACATAATCCACTTTAACCTTTACACCGAAAGCTTCCTCATTCATTGGAAATTCAAAGCCCGTATTAAAAATAGCCCTGTTTTCGCCAGAACTTACAGCATCAAAAAATCTACGGTATTTTATATCGGCTCTTTTGAAAAAAGCATCTTCTACATTTATATGTGCACCAACTTCACCCATAAAGTAATTTTGCATCTCATCGATACTGTTGATTTCCGCATCGCTGAACACCTCTGGTTCAATTCCGTACCAATTATATAATTGATGTTGGAGGCCGATGGCAGCTCCCCAATCCAAATCGCGATCACGTTTTGCATACGAAGCATTTAACCTAGTGTCATAAAAAGTATCATTTAATTCCACTCCATCAATACCACCACGAGAGGAAAGATGATTAAAACCAATATCGAAATTTTCATCTCTATTGATACTTCTACTGGTATAAAATTCCCCTAAAACATTTCCATATAACCCTGCGCCTAAAGAAGCATAGGAATTATACAGTTGTGGTGGCGGTAATTTTTCTACCGTCGAAGCCGTTCCTTTCGAAGGTGTAAATGTCGAAGCAACTGGTACCGAAAAAATACTATAGGTTATCGGCTTTTTCTGAAGTACGATAGAATCGTTCAAATTAGGAACCGACTTAATCTTAAAGGCATCTGAAACGGTCGGTGTATAAGCTTTTGTAACCGTTACCGTTTCCGTTCCCAAATCTTTTTCATCATCTTGAGCATAACCAAATTGAAATGCGAAGGCTAAAAAAATAAGCGTACATATATGTTTATTGTACATAGGTGTTCTTTTACTGGTGTACATGTTGTTTAATTAGGATTAACCGATGAGTTACTTTGAGCTTCTTTCGATTTGATAATGGCCAATTCTGCTCTTGCGTCGGCTACAATTTCTGGAAACTGACTGAAATTCGAAATGACACTTTCAAGAATATAAGTTGCCTGGTAGGCATCCTTTAGGGCATAGTAGTTTTTGGCCATAAGTACCAAACCTTTCCCTCCCCATTCCTTGTACACGGCATAATCTTTCGCTAATTTCTGAACAGCAACATTTGAATTTTCGTAATCACCATCTTTATTCTCAAAGTAAGCATCATAGTATAACGCCTCCGCCGCAGTGGCACCCGATGCAATCTTCAACACTTCGGCATACGCTGCTTTTGCTTTTGCCACATTATTGGTGGCGATAGCAGACCTTGCGATCATAATATGGGCATCACTCTTAATTCTATTATCTATATTGGAAGTAGACAATACCTTATCGGCATACGCTAGTGTTTTCGAGTAGTTGCGTTGACGGTAATAGCCCTTCATAAGGTTAGACCTTGCAAAAGTCCTGTTTTGTTGAATGTTCGCTTGACTCTCCAATTTCAATAAATAGGGCAACGCAGTGTCGTAATCATCTTTAGAAATATACACTTCACAAACGCGTGTTAATGCTTGCTCGGCATATTCACTCGTGCTTCTATCGGCAACATATTTGTAATATGGCAAGGCCGATTCTTTTTCACCCTTACCGAAGTACAGTTGAGCCAGACTAAAATTGGCATCAAGTGCATGCAAACCATTCGGAAATTGTTGAATGTAATTTTTGTATGATTTGATAGCCGCATCAACATTCCCCTCTAAATTTCGCTTTTGAGCAGCATCGAAAGTGGCATTGTCCAGTTCGGCATCGGTGACCTCAACAAAATCGAGTCCCTTGACCCAGGCTGCATATTCATTAACCTGACCCATATCTACATACACCAATTTGGCGGTGGCAACGGCCTGAATCGCTTCCTGTGTTTTAGGAAAATCGCGAACAACGGTTTTAAATTTGGTCAAAGCCGCTTCGTTTCTATTCGCATTATAATTTACCAAGCCTTGTCTCATCAACGCTTGAGGTACCAAAGAACTACCCCTATATTCACTAATTAAACGGTCATAGGCTTCGAGTCCTTTACCCTCTTGTCCTTGCGATACATAGGTGTTTCCCAACTCGAACAGCGCATCGTCTTTAAAACTTGACCTCGGGTATTGACTGACAAATTCTTCTAAGTTTTCAATTTTGCTCGCACCTCTGTCCACATATCCATAACTCATGGCTTTTTGATAGAAGGCATAATCTTTTTCCGGTCCGGTAAGGGCCAAGGCTTTGTTGTAGGTCTCTATGGCCGGCCAATATTTACTGGTCGCGTAGTAGCTATCCCCTAATCGTAAATAGCCATCGTGTAATTTCTGGACTTCGACATTTCCGTTAGCCGTAAACGAATTGAAGTACGTAATGGCATCGCTATAATCCTTTTGCTTAAAATATCCATATGCCAAGCTATAATCTACATCGTTGTACATTTCGGTATTCTTTGCCGTTGGATTATTCTTAAACGCCGTATATCCTATAACTGCATCGTCAAAACGATTCGATAAATAGTCCGCTTCCGCTTTCCAATAATTCGCACGTGCTTTGAACAGCATGTCTTCAGCACTGTTAAGCGATTTACCCAAACTCTCGGAAGCCGCATTGTAATCCCCCTCCATAAAAAGCTCGATACCTCTGTAGTAGGCCACTTTTTGGTAGACAGACTTACTTGCATAGTTTTTATTCTCTTCAAGTAACTTCATGGCACCAGCAAAGTTTTTTGAGGTGATATATGAATCTACCAACAGTGTTTGCATTTCCTCTTGATGTGCATCATTCGGATAGGTCTTCAAATAATTGGTAATAACCTGTGGAACAGGCTCGTAGGCATTACCCACCTCATAGCTTAAACGAGCATAATTTAAAAAGGCATCCTTTTGAATCTCGGTGCTATAATCCATTTGAGAAGCATTACGGAAGGCATTTAAAGCTTCTTGTTTTTTATCCAACTTCAAATAACATTCTGCCAAATGGTAGTAGGCGTTCTGTGCAACGCTGTTGGTACCTCCGATAATTTTATTGAACTGAGCTATGGCATTGGCATAATCACCTAATTTGTAGTAGGCATATCCAAGGTAGTAGTAATCGGTATTGCTCCACTTACCACCTTTACCGTTATATTCGGTCAAGTATGGAACGGCATTCTCATACTGTTTCAGGTTGAAATAACTCTCCCCGATAATTTTGTTCAGCTCAGACACCTCTCTACGATCAGATTTTGGCAACTGCTTTTTAGCCAAGGCAATCGCCTCTTCGAACTTACCGAGTTTAAAATTCATATCCGCCTGGTAATAGCTCAACTTCTCCTCCAACACATCTTGGTCGGTAATTTGGTCGAAACGCTCGTTGGCGGTTTCGTAATCATCTTGCTGATATGAAATATAGCCTAAGTAATATTTGGCTTGAGAACCGTATACGGGTGAAGTCGTCACCTTTTCCAAGTACTTTTCTGCTTCTTTTGTCTTTCGCGATGAGAACAACGAATACCCATAGTTGAAATTAAACTTATCCATTTCGCCACGGGAAAGGGAATTCTGATCTACTTTATCATACCACTTCAATGCATATGGATATTTTCCCGTCTGAAAATAATACTCTGCCACATCGGCAAAGGCAGAATTTCGCTTGGTAGAGGTCGGATATTTTTCTACAAAATCCTCCATCAATCGGTCTGCACCAATTTGATTGAGCCGAACCGCCGCATTGGCCGCATAATAGGCACTATTGGCAGCGGTCTCCTCATCTTTGGTAGTCACTTTGACCTTGTCGAAAATGGTCTGTGCCGCTTGATACTGTTCATTGTTATAAAGCGCTAGCGCGTCTTGAAATGCTTTTTGTTCGTGGGTATAAATCTTAGATTCTTGGGCATTGGTCAAAGCGACCATACCGAATACCAATGGAATAAAAGCGGTGATTTTTTTAAGCATAGTGTTCTGTTACTATTTAGAAATACCGTTATCACATGTGATAACGACAAAAATTGTTCCTAAGTATGTGCAATACTCCTACAAAAGAAAAGATTTTAAAAAAGGGTTCCTCAATATCAAAAGGAACTTATTACATTTATATCAACATTAGCGCTATGGAAGAGATTGTTTTAGAACTTAAGGATGCCTCAATTTTTCAAAAAGAGAATTTGGTTTTGAGCGAAGTAAGCCTGAAAATTGAAAAAGGGGAATTCGTATACCTTATTGGGAAAACCGGAAGCGGAAAAAGTAGCTTCATGAAAACCTTATACGGCGATTTACCTCTACAAAAAGGGGAAGGTCATATTGTTGAGTTCGACCTAAAGACCTTGAAAGAAAAAGACATACCCTATTTACGCCGAAAACTAGGGATTGTTTTTCAGGATTTCAAACTACTGCCAGACCGAAACATCAACCAGAACATGCTGTTTGTATTGAAAGCCACTGGGTGGACGGATAAGGCAAAAATGGATTCGCAAGTATTGAATGTGCTTGAAAAAGTTGGTATGAAAACCAAGGGATTCAAGTTTCCGCATGAGCTTTCCGGTGGAGAACAGCAACGCATAGCCATTGCACGTGCACTATTAAATGATCCAGAATTGATTATCGCCGATGAGCCTACAGGGAACCTAGATCCTCAAACCAGTGTAGAGGTAATGAAAGTATTACAAGAAATCAACAAAGCAGGCCGTACTATTTTAATGGCAACCCACGACTATGCCTTGATACTTAAATACCCAGCTAAAACCATTAAATGCGATGCCAATAAGGTGTTTGAGGTGGTGCAGAGGGCGGTATAAATTTTATCAAAATAGTAACGCAATATAAAAAAAGGTTGAAATTATTATAATACCTATTGCAAACTTTGCTAGTCTTATCATACTTTTCATAGTAGCTTATTGCTGAGTTCGATGTACGTATGGAATTTTTATAGGTTGGCGGTCTTAAATTTTATCGTGTATTCATTTTTTAAAAAGAAATTAACATACTACATATTGCTTGGCCTAACACTTGTTCCAAGCACGTGTTGTTAACCTGATTTATATATAATTAGCTTTATTACTGATTTCAATATAATTGGGGTAAATTCATTCTTCAATTAACTTTTCATGTTTACTAGTATTGTTTTTAAGTTGCTGATTAGTTTGAGCCAAAAATTATATGAATAAGGGTTCTAAATCTAAATTACTTTTGAGTAATTTAATACTCTTAGGCTAGGCCAATACAATTATTCCCACCACACACTAAATACAAGTTCATGATTATAGACGTCCATACCCACATTAACAACTATCATGAAGATAGAGTGGTCTCTTTAAACGAAAGTTTAGACAAGCTTTCCGAAAACATGGTTTCGAATAATATTGACTATTCGTTGGTGCTTACTTCGTATAAAGTAAATGAGCATAGACCTAGTACAAAGCAGGTAGTAGAGGCAATTAAAGGATACAGCAATCTGGGTGTTGTTTCAGGGATTAGTTATTTACACTATAACCACAGAGATGTTCGGGAAATTAGCGAATACTTGGAAAAGGGATTTATCAAAGGCTTAAAATTCTACCCTGGTTATGAGCCCTTTTACCCGAATGATATTCGATTCAAATTAATGTACGAAATGGCCATTGAATATGATGTGCCCGTGATGTTTCATTCTGGGGACACCTACGCTCCTACCGGAAAAATAAAATATTCCCACCCAATCCATATTGATGATTTGGCGGTCGATTATCCCGATTTAAAAATTGTGATTTGCCATGTGGGCAACCCTTGGATCAAAGATTGTATGGAGGTCGTTTATAAAAACAAAAACGTTTATGCAGACATATCCGGGTTGGTACTTGGTGATTTTTCCGATAAGTTCGAACGCTATATGAAAAAGGAAATTGAAGAAATGATCACCTATGCCGGGGACCCTAATTATTTATTATACGGTACCGATTGGCCTATTTCAAATATGAAATCCTATTTAAAATTTATGCATCAGCTAGATTTGGCCGATGAGAAAAAAGAATTGATTTTTTGGAAAAATGCCGCAGAACTTTTTAAAATCGATATTAGCAAGCTTTAGCAAATATTCATTTAAATGACCAAAAAAAATCAGTTCAAAACGAATAGCGAATACATCCTTATATGAAAAACCCCGAAAAAGAACGTTTAGCACAACATCGTAACGAAGAAAAAGATTGGTTAAAATGGGGTCCCTATTTAAGTGAACGTCAATGGGGAACCGTACGGGAAGATTACAGCGCTGGCGGTAATGCCTGGAATTATTTTCCACATGACCATGCGCGTAGCCGTGCCTTTCGTTGGGGTGAAGATGGTATTGCCGGTATTAGTGACCGCTATTGTAATATGTGCTTCAGTATTGCCTTATGGAACGGACAAGACCCTATTTTAAAAGAACGACTCTTTGGACTAACGGGACCACAAGGGAATCATGGTGAAGATGTAAAAGAACTCTACTATTATTTAGAGAACACCCCATCACACTCGTACATGAAATACCTGTACAAGTATTCTCAAAAAAAATATCCGTACGAACAACTGATAGAAGAAAACAAAAAACGCTCTCGTGAAGAACTTGAATTTGAATTATTGGATACCGGTATTTTTGATGACAACACTTATTTTGATGTCAGTACCGAATACGCCAAGGGTGATGAGACCGATATCTTGATTAAAATTACAATTACCAACAGAAATAGTACGGCTGCCCCGATAACCCTATTACCGCAAATGGTAATGCGCAATCATTGGACATTTAAGGACATGTCGAGAAAACCTGTGATGACAACGGTAAAAAAAGGTACAGAAACGTCTGTAAACATCGACCACCCCTATGTGGGTCAATACAACTTTTATTTTCAGACAGCAGACAAATTACTATTTACAGAGAACGAAACGAATAGGGCGACGGTCTATCGCCAAAAGAATCAGCACCCCTACAAGAAAGACCTGTTTCATACCGCGGTCTGTGCCAATGATTTTGAATTGGCGACAAAAAATAATTCGGGCACCAAATTTGCGCCGCTCTATCAACAAATTTTAAAAGCTGGGGAGGCAAAAACGTTTCAACTTCGTTTAACGGAGAAAAATCTAAAAGAACCCTTTGTCGATTTCGAGCTTATTTTTAATAAAAGACAAAAAGAGTGTGACCAATTCTACGATGAGATGGCACCAAAAGCTTCCGAAGACCGTAGGGCTATTTTAAAGCAGGCATTCGCAGGGTTGTTATGGACAAAGCAGTACTACAACTACGAGGTTGAGAAGTGGCTAGATGGAGATTCGAAAACCACGCAGCCACCTGTAGAAAGAAGAATTGGGCGGAATAGTCATTGGAAAACGTTGCGAAACCATGACATCCTCTCCATGCCAGATGCATGGGAATATCCGTGGTATGCCGCATGGGATTCGGCTTTTCACTGCGTATCGTTCGCATCGATAGACCCCGACTTCGCCAAAGAGCAATTATTGTTATTCACCAAAGAATGGTACATGGCGCCGAACGGACAGATACCCGCATATGAGTGGAATTTCAGCGATGTAAATCCGCCTGTACAGGCCTGGGCAACATTACAGATTTATAAAACCGACAAATCGAAAACAGGCGGCGAGGGTGACATTAAATTTTTAAAACGGATGTTCAACAAATTATCCTTAAACTTCAACTGGTGGGTGAACCGATTGGACAGAAATGACAACAATGTTTTTCAAGGCGGATTTCTAGGATTGGATAACATTGGGGTTTTTGACCGTAGCCATGGTGTGCCCGGTGGCGGCTTTCTAGACCAAGTGGATGGTACCGCATGGATGGCAATGTACAGTTTGAACATGCTAGAAATGAGTTTACATATAGCAGAGCATGATGATGCGTATGAAGATATGGCCACCAAATATTTTGGCCATTTTGTTTTCATTGCGGAAGCATTGAACAAGATGGATACCGAAAAGGTCAATACCTGGGATGATGTAGAGGGTTTTTTCTATGACCGATTAATTTTACCAGACGGGCAGTCAACGACGATAAAAGTACGTTCCATCGCTGGGATGCTATCCCTAGCCGCGGTGCTTACCATTAAAAAAAGTGTTTTGGAAAAATTTCCAAAATTCAAGGCCAGTATTCTTTGGTTCCAGAAGTATCGTGCCGAAAACTTGAAATATGAAGTGATTCAACAGTTTAAGGATGGTGACGATTTATTACTATCCTTAGTACCTAAAGACCGGATGCAAAAATTAGTGACCGCTTTGTTGGATGAAAAGGAATTTCTAAGCCCCTATGGTATACGTTCTCTTTCAAAAATACATTCAAAGGCCTACCAAATTCATATAGACGGTGTAGAATACTCCATCGATTATGAACCTGCAGAATCAACGGTATCCCTTTTTGGTGGGAACTCAAACTGGCGTGGCCCCATTTGGATGCCCATGAACTATTTGTTCATAAAAGCACTGCGTGAATACCAGACCTACAGCGGTAATGATTTTCTGTTTGAATATCCTACGGGAAGCACCAAACTGCTGAATCTTAAACAGGTAAGTGATGCATTGAGCAAACGCCTAATAAATATGTTCGAAAAGGATGCTTCAGGAAACCGTGCCATCAACAAGAATTACGAAAAATATTATCAAGACCCGAATTTTAAAGAATTGATATTATTCTATGAGTACTTCCACGGCGAAAACGGTCGCGGTCTAGGAGCATCGCACCAAACAGGGTGGACCGCATTAGTCGCCAACCTCATAGAGCAATTGGAAAATTAAGGCTTTTTAATTGATTAACATAAAGGTTAAGATTCCGGCGGCGTAACCTAAAAAGGCCAATATTGAAATATTCCTTAGGTACCACATAAAATCTATTTTAAGAATACCCATAATGGCAACGCCAGCAGCCGATCCAATGATGAGTATACTACCGCCGGTACCAGCACAGAAGGCCAATAATTCCCAAAAATCGGAATCTGGCGGGTACGTTTCCAAACTATACATTCCCATGGTGCCGGCTACCAAGGGCACGTTATCTACGATAGAAGATAACACCCCGATAATCGAGTTTACGGCATAAATACTGTCGAAATTCGCATCTAACAATCGTGACATATCGCCTAAATGTCCTGCGGATTGTAAAGCACCTACAGCAACCAAGATGCCAAGAAAAAATAAAATACTGGGCGTATCAATTCTTCGAAGCACATTCGAAATTGCCAAGGTGTTCTTTTCTTCCAATGTTTTATTGCGGTGCATAATTTCAGTTACGATCCACACTACGCTTAATCCTAAAAGAATACCCATAAAAGGTGGCAGATGTGTAATGGTCTTAAAAATTGGCACAAACAACAACGCACCGACACCAATGGCCAAAACCATATTTTTCTCATAGCTGCTAATTTTATACCCATGGGACTCCAAAGTAAAGTGATCGGTCGGCTTGGTAATATGCCCTTTGAAACGAAATGTACTAACACTTAATGGCACCAAAAGACATACCAAACTAGGCAAGAAAATTTCTTTAATAATATGGACGGCGGTTACTTGACCACCAATCCACAACATAATGGTGGTTACATCTCCTATGGGCGACCATGCACCACCGGCATTGGCAGCGATAATCAAAAGCCCCGCGAACATCCAAAGGTCTTTTTTCTCATGAATCAACTTTCGCAACAATGCCGACATTACGATAGCCGTGGTCAAGTTATCCAATACTGCCGATAGAAAGAAGGTCAGTAGGGAGAGAATCCATAATAGTTTCACTCTATTAGTAGTGGTTATTTTATTTGTAATCACTGAAAATCCCTCATGTGCATCAACGATTTCAACAATCGTCATGGCACCTAAAAGGAAAAACAGGATCTCGGAAATTTCACCTAAGTTTTCACGCAAATTTTCCGTGACAAAATGAATGGACTCAGATGCTGGAATAGTAGCGAGAAAAGAATCCCGTCCAAAAATAAAAACCACCCAGCATAAAGTACCCGTAAGTAATGCAGTGGCAGCTTTATCAATTTTAATCGTATGTTCTAATGCAATGAATAGATACCCAACGATAAATACGGCAAGTAAAGTTATGTACATAATTAAACCACTTAAAAATTAGCTTCTGAAAAACCCAACCCGAATTTTTCTGTTGGGTATAAAATTCCCTTTTCCAATCTAAAAATAGTGTGGTAGGGGTCATCAATAATATCTAAATGCCCATCTAAATCTGCATATAATATATTGGGTCTTGAAAGAGCAAAATGTAAGCCCGCCGCAATCCCCAATCCACATTCATCGATACAGCCTACCATTGCATCTAATTTGGCCGCTTTTGCCACTGAATTAATATGCATACCGACCCAGATGCCCCCAACTTTTTGCAATTTAATATTAATCATATCGACACGCTCATTTTGTGCTAAACGGAATGCATCGGTCAATGTTTTGAGACTTTCATCTGCCATCACCGGAATATTAACTTGTCCGGTAACCTCTCCTAATCGCTCTTCTGCCTCAATTTTTGTGGGCTGTTCGAAAATTTCAATTCCTATTACTGCCGTAGCTTTTACAAAATCGACCGACTCTTTCACCGAATAACCCTGGTTCCCATCGAACCGTAATTTAATATGTGGATATTTCTCATGAATCGCCCTCATTTTGGCAATATCTTCTTCAAGATTCGAACCGCCTTTAATTTTTAAAATTGTGAATCCTTGTTTTACAAATTCACTAGCATACGATAAGGTCTCATGTAAACCCATAATACCAATGGTAATACTAGTTGCAATTCGATTGCGATATCCCCCTAAAAACTTGTATAAAGGAACCTCGGCCTTTTTCGACATGATATCGAACAAGGCCAAATCGACCATGGCCAATGCCGAAGATCGTTTGCCCAATAATTGTTTCAATTCTAATAACAGTAAGGCATATGTAAATGGGTCCTTCCCTTGTAAATAAGGAATAATGATACTTTTAATCGCATGGGTAACATCACCTGGAGATTCATTAG
>Ga0114916_1000725_pt1 | contig 20609 bp, 19 predicted proteins | sample MalvirAntarct_66_FD_83501 | JGI IMG/M metagenome (GOLD analysis project Ga0114916, IMG submission 83501) | Marine viral communities from the Global Malaspina Expedition - Malaspina viral metaG Antarct_66 | ecosystem: Environmental > Aquatic > Marine > Oceanic | place: West Anvers Island... | reverse complement strand
TCGTCAGGGTCTCGCCCGGCTCGACCGACAGGTCATTCGTCGACGTGATGATGCCGATCGCGTCCGCACACATCGCCGGGTTCCCGCTGCCCGTCGGCGGTGACCAGCAATACGAGCCAAGCCCGAGCTCGACCTCGCCGCTGTCCGAGGCGAGTGTGCCCTCGGGCGGTGCGTCCGGCGTCGCCGGTTCGATGCCTCCACCGCCGGCGCCGCCACCGGTGGTCTCGACCGTGGCGATCACCGTCGACATCGGGTCTGGGGTGCCAGTGGCAGTCGGGCTCGAGGTCTCGTCGCCTGTGGTGTCCTCGTCAGCGCTGTCGTCGCTACAGGCGATGCCGAGGGCCAGCATCGCGGCAAGGAGCGCGAGTCCGAGGAGACGTAGTGGTGATTGCAGTGGTCGCATGGGGTTCCCTCTCCGTGCGGCCGATCCCGCTACAGGATCCTGTTCGTGAAGTATGACGCTCCCCACCCCTCGAAGGTTCCCGTGATCGCCTCCGCGTGACTAGCGCGATCGCGCCCAGGCAGCAGCGCGGCCAGCGAGCCGGCGGAGCCCCTGCGCGCGCTCGGCCTCGCCCGCCGCGATGTAGCCGTCCGTCACCGAATAGATCGGCACGATGTCGATGTAGATGCGTGCCCGCTGCAGCAGCTTTGGGTCTTGCGGAGCGTCGTAGTGCTGACCAACGACCTGGAGGTCTCGAAGCGAGAAGCGGTTGAGGACGCCCGCGAAGTCGAGGGCCGGGTCAGTCAGCCGTGCGTCGGCGAAGTCGATCACGCCGCTGAGGTGTCCCGCCTCGTCCATGAGGAGGTGCTCCCCGGAGAGGTCGCCGTGGACGAGCGCGACCGGAATTTGCGAGTCGAGCGCCTCGAAGGCCTGCAGGCGATCAGCGAGCCAGGCCCGCGTGACCGGCCCGGCGAGGGCCATCGTCTCCTCGATCCGAGGCCGGGAGACCTCGCGCCACAGGTCGCGCACCTCGACGCCGTGCGCTCGCGCTTCGTCGTGAGGCGTGGTGTGCAGAGTCGAGAGGAAGCGCCCGACTGCTGCCAGGTGTCTCTCGCGCGCCTGTCCGAGGATGCGCCGCCCCTTCGATGAGGCGCCCGGCACCATGCGGTGGATCGCCGCGACGAAGGTTCCCTCGGCGTCACGGACGACGCGCGCGTCGCGGGGCGTGACTATCTCGAACGGTCGGGCCTGGAGGAGAGGGAGGAGCCGTACCTCCCGCTCGAGGTCCTCGACGGACCACGGGACATCCCGCGGGACGCGCGCTACCCAGTCGCCGTCGGCGGTGGAGACGCGAAACGCGACAGAGCCCCAGCCCGAGCCGATCCACTTCGCCTGCTCCGGGCGGGCACCGCGGAGGGCCTCGCGGAGGTGCCCGTGGACGTGCTCGGGGAGTGTGGGCGTGATCGAGGGGGGGCGTGCGGGTTGCGCGGCCATCGAGGCGCGAACGTAGCACGGGAACCGTTCGGCCGCGCCGCACGTCTCACCACCACCGACGTACGACTCGGACAACAACCAAGGATTCAACCAACAACGCAGTTCGCAACCGCCCGAGGAGGGGCGACGCGATGTCCAAGTTCTTCCTGCTCCCCCTGATCCTGTTCGGCCTCATCGCTTCAGCAGCGAGCGGCTTCGCCCTGACCGCCGACGGCAACGACGACGCCGGTGGGCGCTCGCTCCCCGTCGTGCTCGGTGTCGGCGGATCGTTCGAGCTGCCCGACGGCTCTGTCCTCGAGTTCGTCGAACTCGTCGAGGACTCCCGCTGCCCGGCGGACGCCTTCTGCGCCTGGCAGGGTGAGGCCCTCCTGCAGTTCGAGCTCGATGGTCAGCGCTTCAAGACGACCTTCACAAGCCCGGACGACGAGGTGACGGTGGTGAATGGTTGGGCGATCCAGGTGCTCGACGTGCAGCCCTACCCGCTCGCGTCAGTCCCGCACGACCCCGCCGACACCGAGGTCACGGTCCGCGTCTACTCGGCGGAGTAGTCCGCTCGGCCTTCGAGGGCACCAACAACGCGAAGGGCGGCCATGTGGCCGCCCTTCGGTGTATCTGCTCGGTGCGGAACTATCCCGCCTTGAGCGTGTCCGTGAACGCCTGCGAGGTGTCCGGCTTCAGCTTCGTCCGGGTCTCCTCGAACTTCGCGATGTCGTCATCGTGCTGCAGGGTCAGGCCGACGTCGTCGAGGCCGTTGAGCAGCCGGTGCTTCACGAACGGGTCGAGCTCGAACTTCCGCGACCAGGAGCCGTCCGCGACACTCACCGTCTGAGTCTGGACATCGATCACGATCTCGGCGGTGGGGAGTTCCTCGTGGCGGGCCATGAGGTAGTCCACGTCCTCTTGCGGGAGCTGGATCGTGAGCAGACCCACCTTCGAGGAGTTGTTGCGGAAGATGTCCCCGAACGACGGCGCGATGATCGCCTCGACGCCGGAGTCCTCGAGGCCCCAAACCGCGTGCTCACGCGAGGAGCCACAGCCGAAGTTCTGCTGCGCCAGCATGATCGGCGCGCCCTGGTAGGCCGGAACGTTCATGACGAAGTCCGGATCCTTCTTCCAGTCGTGGAAGGCGTACGGCCCGAACCCGGACCGCTCGATCCGCTTCAGGAACTGCTTGGGCATGATCTGGTCGGTGTCGACGTCCGCCTTGTTCAGCGGGACCGCGCGACCGTGGACTTCAGTGACTCTACGCATGGCTCTGTCCCTACTTCTTCCACGTCCGGATGTCGACGAAGTGGCCCTCGATCGCCGCGGCTGCGGCCATCTGCGGGCTCACGAGGTGAGTGCGGCCACCGGCGCCCTGCCGGCCCTCGAAGTTGCGGTTGCTCGTCGAGGCGCAGCGCTCGCCCGGCAGCAGGATGTCGGGGTTCATGCCGAGGCACATCGAGCACCCCGGCTCGCGCCACTCGAACCCCGCGTCGAGGAAGATCTGGTGCAGACCTTCCTCCTCCGCCTGCTTCTTCACGAGGCCGGAGCCCGGCACCACCATCGCATGGACGGTGGAGGCGACCTTGTGCCCCTTCACGACCGCGGCGGCGTTGCGCAGGTCCTCGATGCGGCCGTTCGTGCAGGATCCGATGAACACACGGTCCACGGCCAGCGCCTCGATCGGCGTACCGGCCTCGAGGTCCATGTACTTCAGTGAGCGCTCCGCCGTCTCGCGGGCGGAGGCAGTCGGGGCCTCGTCGGGCGACGGCACCTTCTGGGTCACGCCGACGCTCTGAGCGGGCGTGGTGCCCCAGGTGACGTGTGGCTCGATGTCCTCGCCCTTGAGCGTGACCACCGTGTCGAACTCGGCGCCCTCGTCCGTGGTGAGGGCGCGCCAGGCCTCGACGGTCGCGTCCCAGTCTTCGCCCTTCGGCGCGAACTCGCGGCCCATCATGTACTCGAAGGTGGTCTCGTCCGGGGCGATGAGGCCGGCGCGCGCGCCGCCCTCGATCGTCATGTTGCAGACGGTCATCCGCTCTTCCATCGAGAGCGCGCGGATCACGTCGCCGCGGTACTCGATGACGTGGCCGACGCCGCCGTCGACGCCGATCTTGCGGATGATCGCGAGGACGACGTCCTTAGCCGTGACGCCCTCGTGGAGCTTGCCGGTCACCTCGACCGCCATCGTCTTCGGCTTCGACTGCGGCAGCGTCTGCGTCGCCAGCACATGCTCGACCTCGGACGTGCCGATGCCGAACGCGAGGGCTCCGAAGGCGCCGTGCGTCGAGGTGTGCGAGTCACCGCAGACGATCGTCATGCCGGGCTGGGTGAGGCCATGCTCCGGGCTGATGATGTGCACGATGCCCTGGCGGATGTCGAAGATGTCCCACAGCGGGACGCCGAACTCCTTCGCGTTCTCACGCAGCGTCTCGATCTGCTGCGCGGAGAGCGGGTCCGGGTTCGGCTCGTTCCGGTTGGTCGTCGGCACGTTGTGGTCGACCGTCGCGAGGGTGAGGTCAGGACGGCGGACCTTGCGGCCGTTGAGCCGGAGCGACTCGAACGCCTGCGGGCTCGTCACCTCGTGCACCAGGTGCAGGTCGATGTAGAGCAGGTCCGGCTCGCCCTCGGCGGTCCGCACGACGTGCTGCTCCCAGATCTTTTCGATGATCGTCTTCGCCACGGGGATGCTCTTCTCTCGGGCCTTCGCGCCCTCTTGGGTTACTGAACTAGACGCCGGCTGCGGCCCGCTGCGCGTCGGCATGCTGGGCGGCCGCGATCGAGCGGTTAACCGCGTGGACGTACGCGCGAGCGGACGCCACGAGGATGTCGGTGTCGGCGGCGCGGCCCTGGTAGACCCCGCCGTCCGTCTGGATGCGGATCGTGACCTCACCCTGGGCGTCGATGCCCTCGGTGACGGACTTCACGCTGAACTCGATCAGTTCATTATCCACCCCGGTGACGCGGTTGATCGCGCGGTAGATCGCATCCACGGGGCCGGTGCCGATCGCAGCGTCCTGGTGCGCCTTGCCCTCGGCGTCCACGAGCCGCACAGAGGCGGTCGGCGCCCCGCCGTGGTCGCTGCTGGAGACCTGCACGAGGTCCAGCGTCCACACGTCCTGGATGCTGATCTGCGTCTGCTCCGAGACGATCGCCATCAGGTCGCGGTCATCCACCTCGTCCTTCGCGTCCGCGACGTCCTTGAACGCCTCGAAGATACGGTTGAACTCGGTGTCGTTCGGCGTGATGCCGAGGTCGCCCAGGCGGGACTTCACGGCGTGCGAGCCGGAGACCTTCGTCAGGACGATGGTGTTCCCGGCCGGGATGCCGATGGTGGACGGGTCCATGATCTCGTACGTCTCGCGCATCTTCAGGACGCCGTCCTGGTGGATGCCCGAGGAGTGCCGGAACGCGTTCTTGCCCACGACCGCCTTGTGCGGCTGCAGCATCATGCCGGAGTAGCGCTCCACCAGCTGGCTGGCGGCATAGAACTCGCGGGTGTTCACGTCCGTGTGGACGTGCATGAAGTCCTGGCGGGTCTTGATCGCCAGCACGACTTCCTCGAGCGCCGCGTTGCCCGCGCGCTCGCCGATGCCGTTGATCGTGCCTTCCACCTGCCGAGCGCCGCCGAGGATGCCCGCCAGCGAGTTCGCGGTCGCCATGCCAAGGTCGTTCTGGCAGTGCACGGAGACGCGTGCCCGGTCGATGTTGGGGACGTTCGCGATGATCGAGCGGATCAGGTCCTCGAACTCCTCGGGGATCGCGTAGCCGACGGTGTCCGGAATGTTCACCGTGGTCGCGCCCTCGTCGATGGCGGCCTCGAGCACCTGGTACAGGAATGCGCGGTCGGAGCGCGAGGCGTCCATCGGCGAGAACTCGACGTCGGAGACGTACTTCTTCGCGTGGGCCACGGCAGAGCGCGTCATGCCGAGGATGTCCTCGCGGTTCTTGTGGAGCTGCTGCCCCATGTGGATCTCGCTGGACGAGAGGAACACGTGGATGCGGGGGGACTCGGCGCCGCGGACGGCCTCGTAGGCGTGGTCGATGTCGGCGTGGACGGCACGCGCGAGGCCCGCGATGACGGGGCCCTTCACCTCGCGGGCGATCTGCGAGATCGCCTCGCGGTCGCCGGGGGAGGTGGCGGGGAAGCCGGCCTCGATGATGTCGACGTTCAGCTTCGCGAGCTGGCGGGCAATCTCGACCTTCTCGTCCATCGTGAAGGCGATGCCGGCGGACTGCTCACCATCGCGCAGCGTGGTGTCGAATACGTAGATCTTCTCGGTGTCGCTCATGGTCGTGTCCCCTTCGGGGTTCGGTCTTCAGACAGTGGTGATGCCTTCGAGCCCTCCCATCCGCCATGCACGAATGGCAGAGGAGGGCCGCATAAGGCCACCAAGAAGAAGGACGAGGAGCGCGAGCAGCGCAGAGACGCCGAGAGGCCGGTGCGTACCGGCCTCTCGGGCAGCCCCCATCGAGGGCATGACGACATCGCCGACGCGTACGCGTTCAGCGGTGCTCATGCGACTCGTGGGAGCGTTCGTCATTGCCTCGGAGCCTCGTTACTTACCCAGCCACGACATCATGCCGCGGACTTCCTCGCCGACTTCCTCGATGGGGTGTTCCGCGTTGATGCGGCGCAGGGCCTGGAAGTGCGGTTGGCCAGCCTGGTTCTCCAGGATCCATTCTCGCGCGAACTGACCCGACTGGATCTCACGCAGGATCTTCTTCATCTCCGCCTTCTGCTCGGGCGGGGAGACGCGCGGACCGCGCGTGTAGTCGCCGTACTCGGCGGTGTCGGAGATCGAGTCGCGCATCTTCGCCATGCCGCCCTCGTACATGAGGTCGACGATCAGCTTCACCTCGTGGAATGTCTCGAAGTAGGCGGACTCCGGCTGGTAGCCGGCCTCCACGAGGGTCTCGAAGGCGTTCTTGATCATCTGGGTCAGGCCACCACAGAGGATCGCCTGCTCGCCGAAGAGGTCGGTCTCGGTCTCCTCGCGGAACGTCGTCTCGAGGATGCCCGAGCGCGTCGAGCCGATGCCCTTGCCGTAGGCGAGCGCTGTCGCGAGGGCGCCCTCGGTGGCGTCCTGGTGGATCGCGACGAGCGCGGGGACAGCGCCGCCGGCCTCGAACACGCGGCGCACGAGGTGGCCGGGGCCCTTCGGCGCGATCATCGAGACGTCGACATCCTCGGGCGGTCGGATGGCGTTGAAGTGGATGTTGAACCCGTGGGCGAACATCAGCGTCTTGCCGGCCTTCAGGTACGGGGCGATGTGGTCGTCGTAGATCGCCTTCTGCACCTGGTCCGGGGTGAGGATCATGATGACGTCAGCCTCCTGGGCCACGTCGTCCACAGTGCCGACCCGCAGGCCGGCCTCCTCCACCTTCTTCCACGACTTCGAGCCGGGGTAGAGGCCCACGACCACGTTCACACCTGAGTCGTGCAGGTTCTGCGCGTGCGCGTGCCCCTGTGAGCCGAACCCGATGATGCCGACGGTGCGTCCGTTCAGGACGCTGAGGTCTGCATCAGAGTCGTAGTAGATCTTCGCCACGGGTTCGGTCTCCTCAGTCTGTGCTGTGTCGCGCTGATACCGCTTGTTGGAACGCTCGAGGTGAGCGGCCGCTACTTGCTCGCGTACGGCAGTTCGCCCTCGGGGCGGCGGCCGGACTCCTGGTGGAAGCGCCGCAGCGCCTCCGGCTCGTGCTGGTGGGTGGCCGTCGTGCGTGCGCCTCGTGCGAGGGCGATGCGGCCGGTGCGCACCATCTCCCGAATGCCGTACGGCCGCAAGTTCTCGATGAGCGCGTCCAGGGTGTCCCCGGCGGCGGTCAACTGCACGACCAGCGTGGTCTGCGACACGTCCACGACCTGCGCGCGGAAGATGGCGATCAGATCGAGGATCTCGCGGCGCTGGTCTGGGCGGGCAGCGACCTTGATCAGCGCGAGTTCGCGCGTGATGGACTCCTGCTCGGTCAGCGGCTCGACGGTGATGACATCGATTAGCTTGTCCAGCTGCTTCTTCACCTGGTCGCCGATCTCGGGCGGGCCCTCGACCACGATGGTCATGCGAGAGACGCCCTCCTCCTCCGTCGTGCCGACGGCGAGGGAGTCAATGTTGAAGCCGCGTCGCCGGAACATCGAGGCCACGCGGTTCAGGACGCCGGGCCGGTTCTCGACCAGCGCAGACATGGTGTGCTTATGAGAAGTGGGGGCGGGGGTCATCGTCGTCATGTCGTTCCTCGTTCGGGTGTGCTCGGTACGGTGTGGCTAGCCCACCCGGACGGGGCCCTCGATGGTTTCGCTCAGCGCGGCGCCCGCGGGCACCATCGGCCAGACGTTGTCTTCGGCAGTGACCTGGAAGTCGATGATGACCGGGCCGGGGTAGGCCGCCGCCTCGCGGATGGCGTCCTCCACCTGTGATTGGTCAGTGACGCGGATTCCGTGGATGCCGTAGGCCTCGGCGATCTTCACGAAGTCGGGCTGGGACATGTGGACGGAGACGTAGTTGTTCGCGTGGAACAGCTCCTGCCACTGGCGGACCATCCCCAGGAACCCGTTGTTCATGATCGCCATCTTCACGGGCAGACGTTCGTCCACCATGGTCGCGATCTCCTGGAAGGTCATCTGGAAGCCGCCGTCGCCGCAGATCGTCCACACGGCGCGGTCCGGGCACGCGACCTGCGCACCCATCGCGGCTGGGACCTCGAACCCCATCGTCCCGAGGCCACCCGAGGTGATGAACTGCCGAGGGCGGGAGACGTGGCCGAACTGCGCCGCCCACATCTGGTGCTGACCGACGCCGGTGGTGAGGACGGCCTCTGGGCCGATGAACTCCGCGATCTTGGTGATCGCGAACTGCTGCGTTAGCTCACTGCCGGAGGGCACCGCCATCGAGTGACGGTGCTCGTTCCGCATCGAGTCGATCCAGTGAATCCACTCGACGTGCGTGCGGGACTCGATCGCCTCGGTCAGCTGCGGCAGCACCTGCGCGAGGTCCCCGACGATCGGGTGTAGCGTCGGCAGGTTCTTGCCGTGCTCGGCGGGGTCGATGTCGACGTGGATGATCTTCGCGGTCGGGTTCATATCCGCGAAGCGCCCGAGGGCGCGGTCGTCCATGCGCATGCCCAGGCCGATGATCACGTCCGCGCTGCTCGCGGTGTGGTTGGCCCAGTAGGAGCCGTGCATCCCCATCATCCCGTAGGACAGCGCGTGCTCCGGCGGGATGCTCCCCAGCCCGAGCAGCGTGTTCAGGATCGGAATGCCGCCCTTCTCCGCGAACTGGCGGAGGTGCTCGGCGGAGTCGGACTGGATCACGCCGTGTCCCGCGAAGATCACGGGCCGCTCGGCAGCGTCGATGACGGCTGCGGCCGCGCGGATCTCGGCGGGGTCGGCCTCACCGGGGACGCGGTAGCCGCGGATCGAGATCGTGTCCGGCCAGTTGAACTCGGCCTCCTCGATGAACACGTCCTTCGGAATGTCCACGTGGACGGCGCCCTTGCGCCCGGTCATCGCGAGGTAGCCCGCCTCGGCCATCGTCGGAGCGATGTCCTCGGCGCGCATGACCAGGTAGTTGTGCTTCACGGTCGGCATCGTGATGCCGGTGATGTCCGCCTCCTGGAAGCCGTCCCGCCCGATCAGGGAACGCATCACGTTCCCGGTCAGGAACAGCGTGGGGATGCTGTCCATCTGCGCGTTCGTGATCGCCGTGACCAGGTTCGTCGCGCCGGGACCGCTCGTCCCGATTGCGACGCCGAGGCGGCCCGAGGCGCGTGCGTAGCCATCAGCGGCGTGTCCGCCGCCCTGCTCGTGCCGGACCAGGATGTGCCGCACCTCCGGGTGCGCCGGCATCCGGTCGTACAGCGGGAGTACCGCCCCGCCCGGGTAACCAAACACCGTGTCGACTTCGAGACGCTTCAGGCACTCGAGGACGATATCGGCGCCACTCATGCGGGTTCCGTTAGGGGTGAGGCTCATCGCTGGGTTCTTTCGTTACTGCCGGCTGCCGAGTGGTTCCGGCGGTTTGGACACGATTGGATAGGTGACCCCTCCGCGGGGACACGTTGAGCCACCCGTAAGACGGGTGGCGGCGACGCGTGCGCAGAGCGCAAGCGCCGCCTAGCTAAGTACGAGTACGAGAAGGCCGAGGTCAGCCGAACCGGCGACCTGCAAGGCGGGGGCGATGCCCTGGCTGCGGAGAGTGGTGCATGCCATAACGGTGCAAGTGTAGGCGGTGGTGAGGTGCCGTCAACTATTCCGCCCTCAGGGTTTCCCCGGTGGGGCAAATGGACTCCCTAGGGCACCCACACCTCTGTGTTGGGGAACGCCCCCGACCAGGCGAACCAGTACGCCGTCTGCGAGGGAAGCGAACTGCGAGTGCGGCTGTTCCGCGTGTTCAGCAGGCCCTCCTCGCTGACGAACCAGGTGAGGTCGTCACCGTCCGTGAGGATGCGGTCGGAGGGCGGCCCGCTCAGGCCGACGAATGCCGTGCCGAGGGTGTCGTATGCCGTCGCGCCTCGGCCCGGTCCCGAGGACACGAGGGCGATGTCGGTCCCACCGATCGTGTCGCGCAGGATGCCCGCAGACTCGACCGCTGCGAGGGGGTACGCCTTTCGGGCGTCGCCGACCGTAACCGCGATCACGCGAGTCATCGGCGGCAGGCGGTCGTCGACGCCGGCGACCGGGAACGCCGGGCGCGCTTCGTCCCCCTCGACGGCTTCGACCTCGTAGGCGCCCGGGCTGTAGTCGCGGACGTGGCCGGTATCGAGGCTGAGGACGCGGGTGTTCGGGTATCGCTCGGCCCAGTCACCCCACGTCGTGCGCACCGAGAGTCGAGGCACCAGGCGCACGCCCTCCTCGGCAAGTGGCCCCGCGACGGCGCGTCCGCTGACGGCATCCCAGAGGCTGTTCGTCTCCTCGTCGCGGAACAGGCGCCGCGAGTCCCAGACGAGGCCGGACGCGACGAAGGTGTACGCCCCGCCGTCCGATGCGAGTCGGTTGAACACGGCCGCGCCTCCGCAGACCGGGCAGTGCCAGAGCAGGATGCGCACACCGTTCACGGAGTCCGCGACCGAGCCGTGCCAGCCGATGATCCGCTCCGGGTAGGCGCGCGTGACGCCATCGATCTCCACGGCGTACACGACGTCCGAGTCGTTCAGGTACAGCTCCTCCACGCGGTGCACCGTCGGCGGGTCGACGAGCGGCGGCACGGCGTCCGCCCGCACGAGGGACCAGATCAGCGCTTCGGGACCAGGCCCGTTCAAAGCCGACTCGTTCGGGATCACCTCTTGCAGCGTTGGGTCGATGACCGAGAGCAGCCGGCCCTTCCACTCGCCGTAGCCGTCGGGCAGTTGCGGGGCGCTCGAGGTCATCCACGAGTACCAGTGGGCAGCCGTCGCGAAGCGTTGCCCCGAGAGGCGCTCCAGTGCCTCGCGCACCCAGCGCTCCCACCCCACGTCGAGCCAGAGCATGTCCACGAGTGGCGCGATGAAGCGCGGCTCCTCGGAGGTCGCGATGCGCTGCATCGTCGCGAGGAACTCCTCGCCTGGCGGCAGGCACTCCTGCGCGAGCGCCGGGTCGTCGTACCAGCACACGAGGTCGCGCATCACCTGCCCGATCTCGCCCTCAGTGAGTGGCGGGGGAGGCGTGGCGGTGTTCTCCGCGATCGTGACCGGCTGGAAGACAGGCACCTCGGTCGCCTCGGGCGTCGCGGTGCCTCGCTCCTCGGCTACGCACCCACCGAGGAGTGCGGCGAGCGCTGCGAGCACGAGCAGCGCCAGCGCGACGAGCGACCTACGCACGCGCGCCTCGGACGCCACGCCCGGCACGACGGCCACGCAGGCGAGTGACCGTGCGCCCGAGGGCGGCGGTGGGGCCGAGCAGCGGCGGCCCGATCGGCCCGAGGCGCTCCGCGAGGCTCATGTAGGTCGCGTCCCCTCGGATCAGGTCGACGGATCCGCGCCAGAAGGGGCCGACGTGCTGCATCATCCAGATGAACGGCGTCGGGTAGGCGTGGAAGATGTCCATCAGCGCGGTCGAGGTCTCGACCTCCTCAAGGAGGCCGCCCTCGAGTGCCTTCTGGTAGCCCGCCAGCGTCTTCACGCGCCCGGCGAGGTAGTCCTCGATCACCGGTCCGATCGCGGTCCCGGAGGCGAGTGCGGCGTAGATGCCCTCGCCCGAGAGCGGGTCGACGAGCCCCGCTGCGTCGCCGACGACTGCCGAGCCGCCGGCCGCCATCACCATGCCGCGACGCTGCATCGGCAGGTGGTGGCCTCGGAGGTTCGTGAGCTCGTCGACTTTGAAGCCGTAGACCTGGCAGACGCGTTCGAGCATGTCGCGGACGTTCGTGCCGGTCGCGTCCTTCCAGCCACCCACGCCGACGTTCACGTGGTCGCCCTTCGGGAAGACCCATCCGTAGCCGCCGGGGTAGTCCCCGAAGTGGAGCGCGACGCGGTGCTTCCAACGGTCGGGCACACCGTCCGGGTAGGGGTAGTTCCCTTCGAGGGCGACGGCGGCGGTCGCGGCTGCCTCGTACCCAAGTCGGTTGCCGACGACGCCGTTCGCGCCGTCCGCGCCAATGACGACGCGCGTCTGCACGCTCGTGCCGCCCTTTGTGGTGACCAGGTACGTCCCGTCAGCATGCCGTTCCACGTTCGTGACGGCCTCGCCGTCGCGGAAGTCTGTGCCTGCCGCCTGCGCCTGCTCGGCGAGGAACGCGTCCAGGCGGCGACGCTGCGTCATGTAGGTCAGGGGCGCCTTCGCGTCGCGGATCACCTCGCGACCGTTGCCGATTTTCAGCCGCGCGCCCGTGACGACATCCTCGACGACGGGCTCGATCGAGAACGGCAGGAGGTTGGCGCACCGGATCGTGACGCCGCCGCCGCAGGGCTTGTCGCGCGGGAACTTCGCGCGGTCGAGCAGGAGCACGCTCGCGCCCCTCGAGGCTGCCTCGCGCGCGGCGGTCGTGCCGGCGGGGCCTGCACCCACGACGACGACATCGACGGTGATGTTGGTCATGCCTCTGACTCTATCGATGCGCTGCGGAGGGGCCAGTGGGTGTGCGTGACAGGTCGCCTCATAGGTCGATCGTCGCCAGCACGAACGCGGCGATGAACCCGAGCTGCAGCGCCGCCCCCGCCAGGAAGAGCGCGTACCCGGCGGCCCGGTCCCACGCATACAGCAGCACGCCAAGCACGAGGTTCCCGAGCAGCAGCATGGAGGCGGTGCGGGGCAACTCGAGCACCGCTTCGCGCCCCACGAGCTCGACGAGCGGGGAGGACTGACTCGGCGGGAAGTAGAGCTCGAACGTCTCGGGCAGCGAGCCGTAGCGGAACGCCACGACGAGCCAGACGAGCGCGCCGAGGGCTGCCGCGAGCGAGGCGAGCGCGATGCCCGTGCGGTCCGTCCAGAACCCCTGCAGCGTCGCCGCCGCGCGCTCCACGTGGTGGGTCACCTGTGCCGTCGTCCCCAGGTCCTGGCGCACCTGGATTTCGCGCGCGAACGCCGCCGGGTCAGGGACGGAGATCGCGTAGTTCTGCTCCGAGGTCATCACGTAGAGCACCTGCTCCGGTGACTGGTGGGTCGAGTAGAACAGCACGTCCCCGATGCGGTCGATGCTGCCTCGGCCGACGTGATAGCCCATCCACGAGACGCCGCCGACGCGCGGCACCCCCGCCGAGGATCCCGGCACGAGTCGCTCGATCGCGTGGAGCGGCACCACCTGGCTCAGCACCCCCCAGTGGATGACGAGCCCGTTCCGGTCCAGCGCGTACCACATGGTCGCGAGGGCGTAGCACCAGTACGCGAAGAGCAATGCCACGCCGACCGAGATCGCCGCGCCGATGTAGGCGACAGCGGTGACGAGGTCGAAGGGGCGCCCCCAGGCGAAGATCAGGAGGACGATCGCGATGCCGAAGGCCCACGCGGCAAGCACGACGCCCGTCATCAGGCCGAGCGCGCGGGGCGGTTGGTAGAACAACGGGCGGCTCCTGCCTCGGACGCTCCGCGAACCGCTTCGAGGGTTCCCGAGCGGAGGATCGAGGATTGGTGGGGAGCCAGTTCAGTCTAGCCCGCGAGCGGTTAGCGCCAACGGGGGCGGGTCCAGGGAGGTCTCGTGTCTGCGGAGAAGGCGATCTGCTAGTGGCTCGCGTCGTCGACCCATCGCAGGATGTCGCCGAACTCGTCCGTCTTCGTGACGCACTCGGCGCCAGCCTCGATGTAGCGCAACGCGAACTCGGGACGTTCATCCTCGACGAGCACGATCACCGGGACACCCTGGCGCTCGCGGATCTCGCGGACGAGGTCGGTGGGGACCTGCTCGGCCTCGCAGGTGCTCAGGATGACCGCATCCGCCGAGGCGTACTCGGTGAAGTGACGGCAGGCGGAGAAGTCAGCCGCCATCACCACCTGGTGCGGGCCCTGGAGCGATTCGCCCACACGAGCGCAGTAGTCGAGGTCGGCGCCAGCCACGAGCACGAGCATCAGGAGTCCTTGCTGCCGCCCCTGAGTGCCTTCGGAGCGCGCCGCCGTCGGTCGAGACTCAGCGGCCCGATCGTTCAGGGTGATCATCGGCTGTGTGCTGGTTCCCATTAGGTGCTCCTCGTGCGGGTGGGACAGGCTCGTGTCGGCCGACCTCAACAGCAGAACGTTCGACTGTTACGAGCGTTGAAGGGCCAGGGGCACAATTGATCAGTTCGCAACGCTTCCGCGACGTTGCGGCAACCCTCCGCGAGTAGAGGTGCAATGTCCCCACCCCAAACAGCCGGGTAACACCACAACGGCTCCCGAGCACCGCGCCGCCGTCGGGCGCATCGTCGGCGTAGGCTGCCCGTCTCGGCGTCCCGTGTTCGGGCCGCCTGAGGAGGAAGCAATGGCCACCGAAGCAGACATACGCGACCTCGCCGAGAAGATGCGCGAGGAGCGAGAGGCGCTTCTCGCGCTCTGCGTGGACATCGACGATGCCCGCGCCGAGGTGCGCCCGCCGGACAAGCAGGGCGAGGAGGGCTGGTCCACCAAGGAGCAGCTCGCCCACCTCGCGGAGATGGAGTCGCGCTATCGCGAGTGGGCGAAGCGCGCGGTGACCGAGGACACGCCCGACCTCACCGTGGGTACCGTTCCGGAACCGGTCGCCGTCCCCCTCGAACGGGCGCATGAAGCCACCGTCGAGGAGTTGCTAGCCGAACTCCGTCGCCAGCGCGCGGCGACCGAGGCATTCATCGCGGGCCTCGACGCTGCCGACTACGACCGCACCGCGAGTCAGCGCAGCTTCGGCGAGCTGACCGTGCTGCAGTGGCTGCGTTCGTACTACCGCCACGACCGCATGCATCGCGCACAGATCCAGGGACGCGAGCCGGACTACAAGCCGCGCTTCCTGAACGGCGAACCGGATCAGCGTCGCCGCTAGACGTGCCCCCGAGCGCCGTGGTTGCAACACGACCGGCACGTCCTCCTCGCTCCTGCCACTGGGGTGTGACCGCCGGCCTCCTACGGTTGGGGTCACCTCAGATCGCCGTGCCCTCGGTCGGCCCGGCCCGCAGCGAGGGAGCGCCGGGTGAACTTTGGAAAAGACTTGTTCCGCGAGGTGATGGAGGACGACCTCCTGGGCGGTTCAGCGGAGTTGGCCTACCGCTTCTTGTTCGCCCTGTTCCCGTTCTTCATCTTCCTGGCTGCGCTCGCGTCGTACGTGACCGGCTGGATTGGGGTGCAGAACCCCACCGACCAGATTATCTCGAACATCGGGGACACGTTGCCGGACGATGCGTCGGGCGTGCTGGAGACGCAACTCCGGGACATCCTCAACAACAGCGGAGCGGGGCTGCTCTCCTTCGGTGGGCTCGCCGCGCTCTGGGCGTCGTCCAGTGCGACGAAGACGATCATGAAGTGGATGAACCGCGTCTACAACGTGAAGGAGGACCGACCCTTCCTTCGGAAGCAGGCAGTCGGCGTCGCGCTCACGCTGCTCGGCGCGGCGGGCTTCATCTTGGGTGCGGTCGTACTCATTGGCGGTCAGGTGGCAGGGGATCAGATCGCTGAGCGGGTTGGTTTGAGCGGAGTCTGGGGGACTGTCGTCAACCTGGCTCGCATCCCGGCAGTGCTGGTGCTCTTGGCCGCGGCGATGGCCGTCATCTACTGGCTCGCTCCGAACACGGGGTACAAGTTCCGGTGGATCACTCCCGGCGCGGTCATGTTCGTCGTCGTCTGGATCGTGGCCACCATCGGCTTCGCGTTCTACATCGCCAACTTCGGCAACTACCAGGCGACGTATGGCGCGCTCGCCGGCGTGATCATCCTGATGCTGTGGCTCTACATCACGGCGTTCGTGATGCTCCTTGGTGGGAAGGTCAACGCGGTCTTCGAGGCTCGCCGGCTCCAGACGACCGAGAACCAGACCGACTCTGCCGCCATCGAGCAGCGCGACCTCGACCCGGAGATCGCGCACAGGAGGCGCATTCGCCCCAGCGACGGCGAGGGCGAGCGGGACGCGGCCTCCACCGACCAAGGTGAGCGCGACCGCCGCGGCGAACGGGCAGCCTCCGGCGCTGGCGCCGAGGGCGGGACTCCGTCTCGCAGAATGGAGCGCATCGAAAGCCCATCCCGGGGGGCGATGGCGAGCCTGGGCGCGGTGTTCGGGATGCTCGCGCTGCGTCGGATCCTCGGCGGGCCTCGCTAGCGCCCTCGCAAACGTGGGGGGACAACAAGAACGGCCCGGGCTCACGCCCGGGCCGTCGCGTGCAGTGTGCGAGAGCAGAGCTAGGAGGCGACGACCTTCGCGTCCTCGTACACCGGCGTCAGCCAGTCGAGGTACTGCGGGAGGCGGCCGGTGATCGCCTGGAAGTACGTCTCCTGAATCTGCTGCGAGACGACGCCCGGCGTCCCGTCGCCGATCGGTACGCGGTCCACCTCGGTCACGGGTGTGACGTGGGCGGCCGTTCCGGTCATGAAGATCTCGTCCGCGATGTAGAGCTCGGAGCGGTCGATCGAGCGGCGCTCGACGCGCAGGCCGAACTCGCGCTCGGCAATGTAGAGCGCCGTCTCGAGGGTGATGCCCTCCAGGATGTTGTCGCTCTGCGGCGGCGTGATGAGGACGCCGTGGCGGATCATGACGATGTTCTCGCCCGAGCCCTCGGAGACATGGCCGTCGGCGTTCAGCATGATCGCCTCGTCGAAGCCGTTGAGCTGGGCCTCGGTCTTAGCCATGGCGTTGTTCACGTACAGGCCGTTCACCTTCGCCCGCGCCGGAATCATCGTGTCGTCGACACGACGCCACGAGGAGGTCGCGCAGCGCGCGCCCTGCGTCGGGTCGAGGTAGGCGCCGAACGGCGTCGCGAACACAAGGAAGTTGTCCTCCAGGTCGTGCATCCGCACGCCGACCACCTCGGAGGACTTGTAGATCATCGGGCGGAGGTAGATGTCCTCGCGGTAGCCGTTGCGCTTCGCGACCTCGGCGAGGATCTCGCAGACCTCGTCGTCGGAGTACTTCAGGCCCATGCGCATGATCTTGGCGCTCTGGCGGATGCGCTGGACGTGCTCGCGGATCTTGAACAGGTAGATCTCGCCCTGGTCGGCGTTCCAGTTGCCGCGTACGCCCTCGAAGACCGCGGTCCCGTAGTTGAAGGCGTGCGTCATGATGTTGATGTTCGCCTGCTCCAGCGGGACGAACTGGCCCTCGAAGAACGCGGTCGGTGTAGCCATGAGTGTGCTTCTCCTCGCTCCGCAGGGCCGATGCGACCGCTGTGCGGAGTGCGAGCAACTATAGAAGTCGCCCTACCCTCCCTCAACCGGGCATAACGAAACCGCACTCACGAGCCGAACGGAGCCAGCCATGTCACGACTCACCGAGGAGTTCACCGTGGGGACGGTGCGTGTCGCCGCCCTCTCCGACGGCGCTCCTGACCGCACCCTCGGCGGGTTCTTTCACGGCATCGAGCCGGAGCGCTGGATGACCGAGCTCGGCATCACCGATCCGGAGACGCCCGTGCCGTTCAACTTCGGCACCTTCCTGATCCGGGACGGCCTGAGCACCATCCTCGTCGACTCCGGCTTCGGCGCCCCGGCCCGCACGATGGGTATCCCCGGCGGCGGCGAACTCCTCGACCGCATCGCCGAGCTCGGCGTGACGCGCGAGGAGATCGACGGCGTGGTGCACACGCACCTCCACCCCGACCACTGCGGCTGGGACGTGCAGGAGGACGACGAGCTCACCTTCCCGAACGCGACGATCTATGTCGCTCAGACCGAACTCGACTTCTGGCTGAACTCCCCCGATGCGCCCGAGGATCGCGCGACCGTCGCGAGGAAGCAGATGATCCCGTACCAGGTCGCCGCTCGCATCGAGACGTTCGAGGGCGAGTACGAGGTCACGCCGGGCCTCACGACCGTCCCGACGCCGGGACACACGCCCGGTCACACGTCTCTCATGCTCGCCTCGGGCGGCGAGCACCTCGTCATCACGGGCGACGCCGCGCATCACCCCGTCCACTTCGAGCACCACGACTGGATCCCCGGCGTCGACCTCGACCCCGCGGAGTCGACGAAGTCTCGAGGCAGGCTGAGCCAACTCGCCGCGGACCGGGAAGCCCTCGTCACGGGCGGGCACTTCCCCATCCTCACGCTCGGCCGGGTGCGACGGAACGCCGGCGGCTACGCGTGGGAGTACGTGCAGCAGGTGACCTCGTGAGCGCGAACGTACCGCCCGAGGTCGACGCGTTCCTGCGTGAGAGGCGGGTCGCGGTGATCGCGACGCTCGACACCGATGGCTCCCCGCGCACCGCCCCGATTTGGTTCCTCTGGGACCCCGAGGAGGGCGAAGCGGGGGCGGCCATCTTGTTCACCTCCCGCAAGACGAAGAAGTGGCGCAACCTGCAGGCGGACCCGCGCGTCTCGCTCTGCATTGACCATCGGGAGCCGCCGTACGCCGCGGTGATCCTCGACGGCCGCGTCGAGGAGGTCAGCGGGCGCTCGCTCTACGAGGACGTGCGCCAGATGGCCGTCGCGTACTACGGCCAGGCCGAGGGCGAGGCATTCGCCGAGCGCTACCGCGGCGAGCGCGGTGACATCGCGCACTTCCGGATCGTCCCTGAGCGCATCGTCCACCAGCGCTCCTGATCCTGTCTCGCGTGCTACACACGTACTTCTGAGGAGGAGCCCATGGCCATGTCTGAAGCCCAGGTGAACGAGCTGCTGAGCGACGCCCACGTGAGCGTCATCGGCACGGTTGACGCCGCCGGGACGCCCGCGCAGTCTCCCGTCTGGCACCTGTGGCGCGACGGAGTGGCGTACGTCCTCGTGAGCCGCACCAGCCGCAAGTGGAAGAACCTCCAGCGCAACCCCAGCGTCTCGCTCTGCGTCGATACCAAGACCGCGCCCTACCGCGCCGCCATCATCGAGGGCACCGCGCGCGAGGATGACCGCGACTACGGCGCGCTGCTGCTGGAGATCGCAACGCATTACCTCGGTGAAAGTCGGGGCGCGGCCTACGCCGACAACAGCACAGCCACGAACGAGGACTCCGTCGTCGTCCGGATCGAGCCGAAACGGATCATCTCGTGGGCGTACTGACCGAGGTGTCCCTATGACCCTGCCAAGCGGCGCGCACTACAAGATCGGCGGCGTCGACTTCGCCGTGGTGAATGACGGCACCTACTACTACGACGCGGGCGCGGTCTTCGGCGTCGTGCCGCGCGTGATGTGGGAGCGCGTCACGCCACCCCTCGACGAGCGCTATCGCATGCCGCTCGGGCTCAACTGCCTCCTGCTCCGCTCGCGCGGCCAGACGATCCTGATCGAGACCGGCGTCGGCGGGAAGCCCGGCGACCGCGATGCCGCGACGCCCTCCGAGGACGGCACGCTCCTCGACTCGCTCGCCGCCCTCGGCGTGACGCCCGAGGAGATCGACGTCGTGGTGAACACGCACCTGCACGCCGACCATTGCGGCTGGAACACCTCGGTGGCGCCGGGCGGCGAGGAGGTCCTCGTCCCGACCTTCCCGAACGCGCGCTACGTGATCAACGCAACTGAATGGGATGACGCCACCCACCCCAACGAGCGCACGAGGGCGACATACCTCTCGAGGAACCTCGACCCCATCGCCGACCGCCTCGAGCTCATGGACGGCGAACACCAGATCACGGACGAGGTCATCTTCGTCCCGGTACGCGGTCACACCGAGGGGCACTCGACGGTGGTGATCCGCTCAGGCCAGGAGTGGGGCGTCTACGTCGGCGACATGGCGCAGCACCGCGTCCAGCTCGAGCGCACGCCGTGGGTCTCCGGCCTCGACATCCTCCCGCTGGTCTCGATGGAGACGAAGAAGCGCCTCATGGACGAGTGCATCGAGGCCGGCGCGTTGGTGATGTTCTGCCACGGCCCATACCCCGGAGTCGGCCGCATGACTCGCACACCCGAGGGCTTCCGGAAGTGGGTGGACGCGGAGCCGGACGGCGAAGGCCTCGACCTCCACGGCCACTCCCACGACCATCCGCACTCATGACGAACGGCCACGGGAACATCCAGCCCGGCGACTTCCTGCCCATCATTGGTGCGCAACAGCCACCCGCCGGCACGCGGACGGCCGTGCTGGCGCTCGCCCACCTGCACATGAAGGCGAACTGGCACGCCGCGCCGGTGCACGGCTTCACGCTCCCGCTCTGGTACCGCGGCACCTACGACGAGCAGAAGACCGCCGGCGAGCAGGTGGTGATCTTCGACCGCTCCCACCTCGGGCGGTTCTACGTAACAGGCGAGGCGTCCGACGGCGTCATCGACCGCCTCTTCGCGACCGACCCCGCGAGGATCCCCGTGGGCCACTTCAGCCGCTCTCTGGTGACGCGCCACGACGGCACGATCTTCGACATCCCCACGCTCGCCCACCTCGACCAGGGGCGCTGGCTCGTGATCTCCGGGCCGCGCACGCAGGTCTCGCTCCGCGAAGCCGTCGAGGCCGCCATCGCTGAGGGCGAGGATGCTGTCGTCCGTGACCGCCTCGGCGAGTCCGTGATGATCGAGGTCGTCGGCCCCGGAGCGGAGCACGCGCTCCAGGCCGTCGTCGGCTCCAACCTCCCCGGTGGCGTCCCTGTCGGCGAAGCGCACGAGGTCCTCCTCGGCGGCTTCCGCGCGCTCGTCGCGCATGACCGTGCGCTCGGCGAGGAGGGCTACTGGTTCATCGTCTCGCCCGAGGTCGGTGAGCACCTCTGGGAGAAC
>Ga0114916_1000724_pt1 | contig 20613 bp, 25 predicted proteins | sample MalvirAntarct_66_FD_83501 | JGI IMG/M metagenome (GOLD analysis project Ga0114916, IMG submission 83501) | Marine viral communities from the Global Malaspina Expedition - Malaspina viral metaG Antarct_66 | ecosystem: Environmental > Aquatic > Marine > Oceanic | place: West Anvers Island... | reverse complement strand
GCGCATGGACGGATCCGAGGCACGGCGACTGGCCGAGGCACGCCCTGTGCACGACCCGGTTCCCCCGGTGTGGTCGCCTGACGGCGCGACGATCTACGTGGAACAGGGTCCGCCACCGGGGACCGATGGCATGGGCGGCGACATCGACATCGTCGCCGTGAGCGTGGCGACAGGGGAAGCGCGACTGCTGGTTGACACGGACTGGTTCGACGGTGGGCCGCAGGTGTCCCCCGACGGCTCGATGGTCGTCTACATACATCAGAATCCCGCGGCCGGTGGGGGGATCAGCATCCGGGTGATCCCGGCGGCGGGCGGCGAACCGCTCGACCTGACCGGTGACCCGACGATCAACTCGTCGCCCACGTGGCTCTCGGACCACCGCATCATGTTCGTTGGATGGCGTGAGGGCAACGCTGGCAGCTACAACCTGTACACCATCGCGGCGGACGGCTCCGACCTCAGCGCATTCCTCGTGGTCGACGATCCGGCGACCGACATCGTGTTTCCGGTCGGGCACTTCGCTCCCGCGGTATCGCCCGACCGCGAGTGGGTGGCATTCCAGTCCGACCGGAACGGCGCGCTGGAACTCTACATCGCCCGGACGGACGGGAGCGAGGTGCGTCAGATCACCATGGGCAGCGACGGCACCGCAGGCATCCCGACGTGGTCTCCGGACTCCGCGTTCCTGGTCTACACGTCGACGATGACCGGCAAGCAAGGCATCTGGATATCGCGTATTGCCGACGCCGCCACGGCGTACCTCGACGCCGGTGGATGGCCAGTCTGGCTTCGGTAGCAGGAACCGATCGCGCGCAGTCTCTGCCCGAACGCTCTCAACGGCTCTGCCCGGGAACCGCACGTGACGACACGTTCGGACGCGACCTGACAGGATGGCGACATGTCACCCACACATCACCCCCACTCCTACCCCGGATGGTTGCTCGACGAGCTTGCGAGTGCTGGGCGCGAGAACCCGATGCGGTCCACGCCTCGCTCTATGACACCAAGGAGGACGCGGCTGCAGTCGAGGAGGCAGTGCTCTGCCAGGAGCTCGGTGTCACCAACGAGTGTGTCGGTGTCGAGATGGGGGCAGGCACCGGGCAGTTCACCCTGGCGATCGCGCCGCGTTGCGCCCGCGTCATCGCCGTCGATGTGTCGCCGATGATGCTGGAGGTGCTCCGCGAGAAGTGCGCCCGCGGAGCGGTTGCGAACGTCGAGGTGGTGCAGGCAGGGTTCCTGACCTACCAGCACGAGAGCCCGCCTGCCGATCGACGCTCTCCACCCGTCGCCTGAGCATCGTGTCCTGCCCCGGCTCGGCGGATGTCCACGTCACCGCCTCGCCTGCGCCATTCATCCGTGAGAAGCGCCAGCAGGATGGCAAGACCGCTGAGGAGATATGGCGATCGTTATGTCACTGGGTGACAGCGCCAAGATGTGGTGCCGACCGTCCACCTCTTGCACGGCCACTGCAGTCCTGCTGACGCTCGCTCTGCACCTCGAAGGCACGCGCCTCAGCCGGCATTCGTGGCCAACCCAGGCGGTGCCGTTTGACATGGTGCGTGACCAGACTGATGCCGCACTCGAGACGATTCGCCTGGCAACGCCGATACGCCGGGCCAACGCCAGTGCCGATCGCCGCGGGCACATCCGCGGGCGATGCTCCGGACTTTTAGCGTCTCGAGCGCGGGAGGCCCAAAGGGGCTATCGACGAGCTACTCCGAAGAGGGTCGGCTAGTACCCGGGCACCCCTCTTGAATCTCGTGAAGTACAGCGGCGCGTGTGACGGCTGGTATTCCGCTGAGGCTCAGTTTCTCTTGGAGGTGGCGAATATGCGTCCGAACTGTCGACTCGGTTACGCGTAGTTGCATGGCGATATCGCGAGCGGGAGCCGCTTGGGCGAGGCGATGGAAGACTTCGTGCTCGGCGGGGGTCAAATCTTGATTGCGCATGCCGTGGCCCTCACTCGTGCTGCGGTCGGACCGCGTCGAGTTCATGCCGCCTAACCGACTTATAGCATGTTGGGCTCGTTGGTGTACTATGCCATACTCTCCGTATCTTTGACTAGATCTTGAGTGGAAGGAACAGACTCCTCAGAGGTCTGCTTGATTGCTCCTGCGGAGCGGCGGAACGGTCGCCCGCTTTCCATCGGCAGTTAGCCCGTGGCCAGCGTCCGAAAGGAGCCCCCGGCAGCTTCCGGTGAGTTTTCAGTCGGTCGCCACCGAGGTGCCGAGCAACAGTACGGAGGCCTGTCGTTCGACCTGGCTACGATGACGATCGTCCGAGGGGCCATTCTGCCGCTGCCCGTACCACCACCCTTGCCCATTTGAACCGCCGGTGCGTCAGGCGAAGGACGCTGGGTCGAGTTCAGAAGACATCCGACCGGCGCCACCAGCGGCCCCGTACCCGATCTCGGTACCGAAGGGGACTCGACACGCGTGTCGCAACGATGGCAGTGTGCCGGACGCTCGTCTCGTGGCTTACCGGAGCGGCAGCGCCCTACTTCCTGGCGTAGTCACTCGTCGTCCTGATCCTCGCGATCCGTCCGAGCGGCACCGGCCGACTGGCCTCCATGACATTGTGGACTCGTTCGCCGAGCCGGTCACCGAGGCGCCGAGGGGCGTCCCGAAGACAACGCCTTCCTAGCGCAATAGCGCTTACCCGACGGCCGACTACTCCCGGGCACTCGAGACGATCCGGGGTCTAGCACACAACTGATGGACCGTCTCGCTATGGTGATCCGGGAGACTTGAGCACGTCGCTCGTTGTGTGTTCCGAGCGCGTCATCGGGTGAGCAGCGGCAACGTCCGCGCCCCCGGCCCACGCCGGTGCCGTCACTTAGAGTCCGTTCTTGACCGTGACTCCATAGACGAGCGCCACCACCACTACTAGCACCCCAACCACAGCCGCGGGCTGACGTGGGGACTGCTCGGCCCGCGAGCCAGCTCTGCACGAAGGCCGCCGCGCTGCTCGCATCCACGAGCTGGAGCAGCAGGGGTTCACGTCATGGCAAGCACCCCACGGACGGACGCGTTCAGGTCGCGCTGCAAGAGGCCCGCCGAGGCGGCGAGAGGGGCGCGGTACTCGGCTGATGCGCGGCGCTCAGTGCGGCGTTAGATGGTGGGAATAAGAGGAGAAGTTGAGCGCGAGTGAGCTAGCGCGGATGTCTAGCGATTTGTGACGCAAGTGCTACGCGATGCCCTCTGTGATGAGGCATACTAGTTTTTCGGAGCGGCACGCAGAGCAATCTACCCGCAGAGCAATCTAGCGGCCACGGCAGGCAGGCGGCGCCAGGTCCGGCCAGTTAAGGACACTGGTTCGTGGCGGGGGTAGTAACCGGGAGCAGCGGCGGGCTGCCGCCACGCCGGACGCAGCGCGCTCCAGCTCGTCGCTCGCAAGCACCCACCTTTTATCTGCGCCTGGTCGGCGGCTTCGCCGCGAGGCAGGATGGTCGCGACCTCAAGTTTCCGGCGGCGAGCCGGCGCCTGGTCGCCGCCACCGCACTCCACGCTGGTCCGATCCCGCGGCACGTCGCGGCGGAACGGCTCTGGCCGCACCTGGAACCGCGCAGCGCGCTCAGCAGCCTCCGCACCGCGCTCTTCCGCCTCAACGCGGGGTCGGCGCTGCTCGACACGGGGCCCGGCTACATCGCGCTCGCCGAGCACGTCGCGGTCGACGTGCATGGGCTGGAGGCCTTCGCCCGCCGTCTTATCGACGGCCCGGTGCCCGATGCCGATGGCAGTGAGTCCATCCGGCGCCTGACCATGGCGATCCTGCCGGATTGCGACGACGACTGGCTGCGCCTCGAGCGCGATCGCCTGCGTGACCTGTTCCTGCACGCGATCGAAGCCCACGCGAGACGCCTCTCTGCTGGCGGTGACTACGCTCGCGCGCTGGAGGCCGCGCACGCCGCCCTCGCAGCGGATTCCGTACGCGAAACCGCGGCGGCGACGCTGATCACGATCCACCTCGCAGAGGGCAACCGCCCGCAGGCGGTACGGACCTATCGGGACTTTCGTCAGCGTCTGCGCGCGATCATCGATGTGGAGCCCGCCGACGAGTTGCGGGCCCTTGTCGCCCCGTACCTATCAGACGCTTAGGAGGAACGGGGGGTGTCGGTTCGAATCCGATGGGGTTTCCACAGAACTACCGAAAAGCCTTCCTCCCTCAGGGAAAGCAAGGCTTCGATGTCTTCGGGGGCCTCGCCCACTACTCGCCTCCGTCCATGTCGCGCACTACTTACTTCGGAACGAGGCCACAATGCTCTTTTAGTGTCATCAGCGGCCACCCATTCCCGACCTCCATCGATCCGTCCTGACGCCTCACATCGCAATGCTCACGCCGTCCTCGTGCTGGATGAGGTCGTCCTGCGCGGTGTGATCGCGCGCCCAACTCTAGCCGCTGTTTCAGCGCCCAACCCGCCGGCCGTTAGCGCTCGGCGAGCAGGAGCCGGTCGATTTCCTCAGCCAACCCCAGCCGCTAGAAGCCAAGTCCCTGCCCAGACTGGCAACCCATTGCGGGACCGGTGGAGAGTCCTCGACTGCCTCGTTCCTTCGACCAGGCCCTCCTACCAAACGACACGTTCACCTGGAGGATCGTCCACACCGAGGCGACGAGGTCAATGGCGATGGCGGATGCCAGTGACTAACGAGCGGTCGATCTTGACGATGCCACGGGAGGCTGGCTACGCGCTGCTGGATGGTCACGGATGTTAGTACCGCACATCATAACTACGTGTTGACATTTATACTACTATGCTCACCACAGGGCGGCAGAAACGGATTCTGCCTGTGATGAGCGTCTAGAACGTGAGGATTAGTTAGAGGCCTACCAACGGAGATATTCAATGAAAATGGTTTCGAGCGGGCTCGACTTCGCCCGCATGTGCAGATGGCTTGGAGCACTCAGCGTCGGCTTCGCCCTGGCGTTTGCATTGATCGCCACTGCATATGCCGATTACTCCGTCCCCGCAGCACACTGGTCCTACGGTCACGCGTCCAACGGCGGGAAGGTAGTCGAGTACAACAGCGGGCTACCCGTTTCGGGAGCTCGATCGGCATGGAACACCTGGACGGGGACGTCGAAGCTCACCTACTCGACGTCCACCTCCGGCTGCGGCAGCACACTCTCGTGCACGATCTTCGTCAAGCCGTCGGTGGCGAGGCCGACGGTGAATGGGACGACCTGCTGGGGCAACGTCAGCACCGGGAGTTGGGCGACCGCGCATATCGATGCCGGGCCCTCGTACCGCACCGCGGCCTGTGGTGGGAGCGTCACGAATCAGGTGTTCCAGGTGATGGTGTCGAACCTAAGCTTCACTAGCGCCCAGCAGAACCACATCGCGCGGCATGAACTTGGCCATAGCCTGTTCCTGAATGAAGCAGACGCTAACGGGACAGTGGCCTGTTGGTCCTCAGGCGGGGCCGTCTATCCCCTGATGAAGAACGACTCGAGCAGCTGCGCGAGCTTCGGCTCGAACTACACGGCTTCGGCGAACGAGATCAGCGCGGTGATCTCCAGAAACGGTTGGTAACCTAGGATGAGCCTTCGAATCGTTCGTTACGTACTCTCCTCGATCCTGGCGACGCTGGTCGCAACGGCGCTCTTCACCCCGGCCAGCGCGCAAGAGGCGACGCAGGAACCGGAGCCGGGGACGTTCATTATCCAACTCGTTGACTTCGCGCCAGAGAGTCCGCTCGAGGTGAGGGCGCGCACCGAGCGCGGCCGCATTACTGCGACCGTGGATGGTGTCGAGTGCACGTCAGTGGACGCCTCAACGCCTAGTCCGGGACGGCTCGTCCTTGGGACACCTGACCAGCCGGAGGTTTGCTCCCGGCCGGGTGCTCGCGTCGTATTGCATGCGGACCAAGGTGAGCTGTGGGAGAAGTTTGAGCTAGTGCCGGGGGAGGTCGCGGAACTAGGCAACTATGCCCCCATGCCGCTGGACACTGGCCCGATCACTCCCGCCGCAAGCGGTCACGGCAGCACGTCGGGTGGTCCGGCGACGACGCTGTCCGCTGTCGCGGTGTTACTGTCCCTGCTCGGTATCGGCCTACTCGTGACGGGTAGGCGCGTCTCGCGCTCATAGCCTCGATCTTGAGAAGCTAGGGGGCCCCGCTGCGGCGGGGCCCTCGTTCGTTCAGAATGGAGCCGTGATAGGTCGACCGCGCAGCGGGGAACTCGCCGGCCCTCGTCCGGAGGGCATCTGCACGATGACGACTTCGCGTTGGGGCCCACACGTCAAAGGCCATCCGCTGTACCGAGAGGCCATCCTCGCCCATGAGGCGGACGGCAAGGCCCATTCCGTGGGTATCCAGCGGCCAAGCTCATCGTCGCCAACCCACGTTTCGTAGATCGTTTGGGGTGACGAGTAGTGCGCTGGCCGACGAGTACGCCGGGCCCTGGCACAGACGTACAGGAATCGTCTGACTGATCTAGTTGATCTCGTCCAATTGGCATGAACTTGCCCACGAGGATCGCCTCGGCGTGGAGTGACGGGCCTGATCATGACCGAACCGCCGTTCGAGTTTCCACATTCCGACAAGAAAACGACGCGGAGACTCAGCAACGCTTCAATGGTGCGGAGCACCAAGAGCGTGGGGTAGACCAGCAGGCTCCCGGATAGCCAGCACACACATTCGCGTCGGGATACCTCTGCCGACTGCCCCCACGACGTCCTTGGATTCAGTCGCTGAGCGGAACCAAGCCGCCTCCGTCGGGACGCAGATCGTCGCAGGTCGCGCCAGGGCTCCCGTTCCGGAGCAGCTCATCCGTCAGATCTGCTGGCTCAACTGATTCATCTAGGCAGATCCCGTGCGAGCGGAATAGCGCCTCACGAAGCGTGCCGAACTCTCCCATGACCCGTACCTCACCCGGCGCACCGACTCCAACGACGCCAGTGGCATGGGTGGTCGGCGGGAGTATCGCGTTTACGAGCGCGATTGCCGCGAGAACCGCGACGCCACCGGCGAGTACGAGACGGGTGACAAACGAACGCCGTCGCACGGGAAGGGCTCGACGCCTTGCGATCCTCGTGTGATCCGCGGTCTTGAGGGCGAGCACCCAAGGAGCGATCTCGCCCAGGTGCTCCCAGTAGGCGAGGGCCACCGCCCTCCCTTGCGGTCGTCCCACCAGGCGCAGCTCCTGAACTCGCTCGCGGATGCTGTACTCAATGAGCGCGTGCTCGCTTCGGACGTACTCGTCGTCAGGGGCAAGATAGGCGAACGTGTCCAGGTACAGGCGGAGGACCCAGAACGGGAGCTCAGCCAACATCTCAGCGGGTTGCTCGCCCAGCACGCCGGAGCGCTCGGGACACGGCCGCTTCGCGCTGCTGCGCGATCTCGAGGAGTTCGCCGCCGAGCTTCGTGAGCTCGAAGTACTTCCGCGGTGGCCCCCCACCTTCACTGCCTGCCGTCGGCAGCTCCCACTCGGAACTCACGGCCCCTTTGGCTTCCATCGCGCTGAGCGCCTGGTACACGGAGCCGTGTCCGAGCGTCCCGGCGAGCAGCCGCTTCATCTCGTAGGCATGAAGCCGCTTCCGCTCATGGAGGAGTTCCGCCAGGAGTTGTTGATTCCGCGAGAGGTCCGTCATCAGGGCACCGTCCAGTTGCAGCCGCAGCGCCAGTGGATCGTAGTTGCGAATTGAGCAGGCGACCTAGACGGGTGCGCGACCGATTCGTTGGTACTATACGCGCTCTTGAATACTGGATGGAGGATGTATGCATCGCTATCTCATGCTCATGCGCAGGATCCCGATCCTCGGCATCTCACTGTTCGTCGCGCTGTCCGCCGTGGGCCCGGCGGCGGCGGAGGAGGGTGTGCTCGTCGCGTGGGCCGCACCCGATGGAGCCGAGGGCGAGCCTCGAACGGAGCGCTTTGAGACCGTCGCGCAGGCGGCCGCCGCCGCGAGCGGCGGACGACTCGACCTCTCGCCGACGGCGACGATGAAAGACCTTGTTGAAGCCCTCGAGACCTTCGACGTGACGGCCGCGCAGGATGAGTCCGTGTCGCTCGCGTTCTTGAGCACCATCATCGGGATTGACTGGGATGGAAGCGGGTTTTCGGGATCGAGCTTCATCTGGTCCGCCCCGAACGGATCTGGATGCGCAGGTGGCTCGGTCTTCACCGCAAACTCGATGCCGTCCGGTTGGAACAATCGCGTGTCGTCGGCACAGGCGTTCGGCGGATGCGGCGAGTATCGACACTACGATCTCACTGCGCAGTCGGGCAGCTCGACGAACTGCACGTGTTCGTCCATGGGCTTCATGAACGACCGCACCTCTTCTGAGCGCTGGGCCCCGTAACCGCGGGAGCCCAGCCCGCCTCACGGTTGTCCGCCATCCGCCCCATGGCGCTTGATCTGGCCCGTCCGGCCGGACGCGCGAGGAGACAGACGAGCCTGCCCCGCGGGCGCGCGGACGGACGCGGTCACGGACTAGCCTTGGCGGTCAGCGCGACTGCAGGACCTGCAGGAGGATGGACTGTCCTAGCGAGCGGCACGTACCTTCGGTGAGTTTGCGCCCTCGGATCTGCCGGACGTGCGGTGGCTGCGCGAACGGATCCCGCCCGCTGGTCCATGTGGCTTCGCGTCCGCAACCGTGGCCTGACGCTTTAACGCGGATTCCCGAGATATTCGTTGGCTTCTGATTGGCCATGGAGCCGGGCCCAGAAGGTGACAAAGTTGGTGGGTATGGTTGCGTGGGAGGATGGATGCGGTGGGCCCGGGGCGATGTGGGTCGATCCGCCAGTCCGGCGGACAGCCGCTGCTCGGGTCGCGGGCAAGGAACGCCGAGAACTCGCGATCCTCGTGGCCTGCGACGCCGGCCTCGACGAGATCGATGCGGCGACACTCCGCCTGCGCGCGCCTTCACACAGGACGTGTCGTGCCGCATCTATGAGGGCCGCAGCGAACGCGGCGAGCCGTTCCGTGGCATCCGCTATCGCTCTCGGTTGGGCGATCCCGCGCAAGACCGGAGAACGGCCCGAAGCAAGACCCTGAGCTCGCCCTCCTGCGGCCCCCCGACTACACCATCGGCGACGACAACGGGTGCGGCGCCATCACGTTCGAGAGTGCGAGAGAACGGCTCGTGGCATCCTGCTCTCGGCAGGCGTAGCGTCCCTGTGTAAGCGCCGGGCTCGAGAAGTTGTGCTCCCGTGGTCGAGGACGCCCCTACGCGACTGGATGGTTTCCCTCTTCGATCCCGTGACGCCTCGTTACTTCGAGCCGTGGTCATCCGTTCAACCTAGGTGTACTGAGCCGGGACGTTAGTGACGCGGCTGATCGGCGGGTGGTCGCCGAGTGCGGTATGGCTTCGGTGGTGATTGTACTGATGGAGCCAGCGGGCGAGGGCGTGAGTGCGGGACCGTTCTGAGCGACAGACGCGGACATAGGCCCACTCCTCCAGCAGCGTGCGGTTGAAGCGCTCGACCTTCCCGTTCGTCTGGGGCCGGTAGGGCCGGGTGAACCGGTGTCTCACCTCCTGCTCCGTACAGAGCCGGGCGAAGGCGCTGCTGCGGTAGGCGGAGCCGTTGTCGGTGAGCACCCGCTGCACGCTCACGCCGTGCCCGGCGAACCAGTCCCGGGCGCGACGCCAGAAGGCGACCACGGTCGGCGCTCGCTCGTCGTCCAGCACCTCGCTGTAGGCGAGGCGCGAGTGGTCGTCGACCGCCGAATGGATGTAGGCGTAGCCCACCCGCTGCCGTCTCCCTGCCTGACCACGCCCGTGCGCCTTCCAGCCGCCACCGGTGGGGATGCGACCGAGCTTCTTGATGTCGACATGCACCAGGTCACCGGGACGCTCCCGTTCGTAGCGGCGGATCACGCGTCCCGTGGGGCGGTCCAGCCATGCGAGCCGGTGCAGGCCGAGTCGACGGAGCACCCGGTAGACCGTGGAGGGCGCGAGCCCGAGCCGGTGGCCGATGCGGACGGGGCCCAACTTGAGCCGCCGGCGGAGACGTTCGATGCGGCGTTCGGCGGTGTGCGGCGTCTGGCGAGGACTGCGCCAGGGGCGAGAGGAGCGGTCGCGGAGCCCGGACTCCCCCTCGGCCAGCCAGCGGTGCCACCAACGACTCGCCGTCTGGCGGGTGACTCCCATCTCCCGGGCCATGTGGGCGATCGGTCGGCCTGCCGCGATGCGCTGCACAAGCAGCAGTCGTCCCGCCGGGGTGAGTTTCGCGTTAGCGTGCAATGAGGACCTCCTGGAGTCGGGTGGCTGTAGTAACCACACCTTCCTCAGGAGGTCCCCTTCGGTCATCTACCCCGCGTCACCAACGTGGGTGGTCAGTACAGTTAGGGACACGGGCTATTGGCGGCGATGCCGTTCCAAACCATGAGGTACTCCCCATCCGGCGACCAGTGAGCCATCGGTGCCGCACTAGCGCCTAGTGCTATCACGTCGAGCGGCGAGGCTGCGGACGAGCCTAGCAAGTCGCGGAGCGCGTAGACCCTAACCGAGGATCCAGCCCCTACGGCGAGCAACTCTCCGTTCGGAGACCACTGGACATATCGGACCGGGCTCGTCGCTTTGACGGTCGCCACGATCGTGCCAGCGACGTCAGCCACGGCCACCTTCCCGTTCGAGTCGGCGAGACAGGACTCTATCGCGAGCGCCGCGAAGTCTCCCGATGGGTTCCAACCGAGGAATCGTGCACCGTCCACGGAATCGAGTTCGCTGAGACTCGAAGTGCTAAGGAAGACGATGGTTGCGCCTGCCTGAACAGCTAGGCCTCCTCGAGAACTCCAGAACAAGTCAGAGATGGGCGCGGAAGGCAGAATCTCTCTTAGCGTCCCCGCTTGTATCTCTAGCAAAAGGATGCGCGGCATTGTGAGGCTTGCGATCGCTACGGAGTCTGAGTTCTGTGCCCATCGGACGAGTGCCCCATCCGAAATCCGCTCGCCGGGCACCTCGATCCTCGCCACGCTTCCGCTAGTTAGAACCAAAACGTCCTCCTCGGACATGCCGACGATACGTCTCCGATCCGGGGAGAGAGCCGGGCGAGTTGTGAGTTCGTCTGTCCTGTACTGGGCACCTGAATCATCGACCAACACGAGAATTCGGGCTCCCCCTGTGCCCCTGAGGTACGCCTGTTCACCTGAGGCCATGAAGCCGACAAGCTCCCCCCCAGGGTGCCTTTGCATAGGCGCAAGGGTTCGCGTTTCGAAGTCGAACAGGTAGTGGGCGTCGGGCACTGTGATCGCATGAAGTAGCCCATCCCCGACCCACTCCACGGTCGACGCATCCGTGACTTCGCTGGGAATGGGGGCGCTGGTCAGCGTCGCCAGATCGAAGGCTACATGTGGGCTCGCCAACGTCAACGCCCAACGACCGTCCGGAGAAGGGAGCATGGGTCCCGCGACCTCTGCTAGGTGAAACGCGTCTCGGGATCGCAGCGTCCAGAGCATGACTGCGTCCGTACGATCCCCGTCAACCGTCGGTGTCGTGCTGTCGGACGGGAGAGTCGTGACTTCTGTCCTAGGTGCGCCCCCGGTCTCCCCTTCACAAGCGAACGCGGTGACGATCAGTAGGAGAATCGAGACGAACAGCGCAAGCGGGCGCACGACGGGTCCTCGGAGAGCCTCGGCGAGCGCATAGCAGTCGCTACGCGGTCGCCGAGGCCCCTTTCTCTCGAACTAATAAGTCAGTTTGTGGATCCAGCGATTTATCGGGTCTCCAGTGGGGTTCAGGCGGCAGTTCGGCTGTCCCAACGCCGCGCAGGTCGCGTGTGCCGCCAACCCTGATGGGATAAATGCAGTGTTCCTGCCCAGGCTACTTCCCTGATGGAGGTGTGGCCCCGTACTAGTGCATGGATCGCCGACGTGTGTCCGAATCGAACCCAGAATGGGACTCAGGGTGTAGCCCCCGTTCGTGGCCATGGTCCATCCGGAGCCAATCCCGATGGATCGATTGATGTGCCAGAACCAGGTCTCGCCGCCGATGCTCGCGTACGTCACTCGAGCACCATTGCATCCTGAACTGTCCGGGATAACAGTTGCCCACGCAGCCGTCGCGCCACTCCAGTGGTAACTCCGATGGTAGACCGAGCGCCCGACGAGCCCCGCGCCTCCAGGAACTGCCGTGTCGACAATGTCGACTGCGGTGTTGGATGTGTGCCAGAAGGTGCTCAACAACACGTCGGTCGTCCCGCCGAGGCCGGAAAGGATGCGATGCTCCTGTCCGGCCGCCTCCGCCGACTTACTGGACCATGGAACTGTCAGCATGAGGCTAACGACGGCCACAGTAGCGGCAAACGCCGCAATAGCGCCGATACCTCGACCGAGCCTGAGTCGTGTCGTCATCGCGAATACCCTTCGAGGATGCTAATCAGGTCGTCCGCCGAAACCCCGTCGGCTCCGAACGTTTCTATCGCTGTTAGAACACCAGAGGTATCGTCGAAAAAGGCCGCATATTTGTATGCGTCATCGGGATGAACGATCGCCGCGTCTGGTACCCCACCCTCACGTTGGCTTTCTTCGCTGGTGGGCCGCAGGAGAACAACTGGCGAGCCGTTGGCCAGCGAGTGAATCTCAAGGGAAAGGGTGGGCGATACGGGGTTGTACAGGTAGTCGACCGGCAGCTCTACGGGGCGCCGCCGGTTCACCGTGATGAAGTCGCCATCCTCGTTGCCATACACAGCGCGGATCGCAACGTTGCTCGTTTGCATGCCGTCAAACGTGTCTGCGCTGACAAGGCTGTAACCAACCGGAATCGTATCTGGCTCAAACCAGAGTTGTGACTCCCGGAGCAGATCGGGATCGTCCGTTGCGACGCCTCGGTCGTCAGGGAGGCCAACCGTCCGAACAGGAAGGCTTCCCACGAAGCCATCCGGAACGAGCCGGAGTTGCCCATGGGTGCTGGGTTTTGCATCAGGATCTGGTGTCGAGGCCGGTGCAACGTACACGGGCGTTCCAGCCGCCACCGCCTCCGCCAGGTCTGGATTCTCCAGCAGGGCTTCCTCCTGACTAGGCGCCGGTAAGAAGTCCCGTCCGCCTTCCGCGAACGCGCCCAACTGCACGGAGACAACGGCGCATACCACCCCAGCGGTAGCGACGCCCGCCATCAGGAATTGCGTTCGTCTTTGTCGGCTGATCACAGGTCCTCCCTCTCGCGAGAACTACAGTAGGATTTAGACACTCTTTTCACCTCTCGATTTGGAACCCAGGGAACGGTGGGGCACTAGTAATACCAGTTCGTTATCGACGGGCGCGTCATCGCCTTGATGATTCTCGGCAGGAGACTTCGCGGATTTTGCTTGTTCCGTGAGGCGGACCGGTCACCGAGGGGGGCTCGCTAGCCACCAATCAATCAACTTAGCCAGCCGCACCCCGCGGGCTCCGGTCCCCACGCAGCGCTTCCGTTGTGACGCGGCGATTCGGAAGTGAGCGACGCTGATGCCTGCCCCTTGCCTTCATTGGCGCGAGGTCGGTAACACGTATCGGGGGCGCTAGGAACCCGACCTGGGGGCGCGGGCTCCTCGGGGACTGAGGCTCAACGGGCCACAGTAGAACTGCATACACCGCAGGAGTCCCACCGCTGCGAACTCCTTCTGTCGGGTCACCCTCCGAGCTCGACGGACCTCTGAGAACACTACCGCTGCTCGCATCCGTCCCGGATTTAGTGCAGTACGGCTGCTCCCGTCAGCGCGGGGATACCCCTTAGACCTTGCTTCTCCTGGAGGTGGCGAGTGGCCTGTGTCCGTCGACAGGCTGCACGCTCTGTTGCTGCTTCGCATCGGAGACGAGCGCGCCGGCACGGCAGCGCTGGAGATTGCGCGGAGCTGGGCACATCAGACCGGGTACGTGATCGAGCAAGCGCTCGCGAGACACAGTTAGTTGATCTTCATGGCCTCAGCTCCGACAGGAACATGCGGAGCCAGCGAACCGAGCTGCGGCGTAGTGGGCGGAGCGTGCTTGCTGAGCTCGGCATTGACCCCGTGCGGCATGCCTACTTCGCGCTCGACGCGCTTTCCGTCGGGCGAGTTGCGTCGAAGTTGACCGCCGTGAGGCGGAGGTGATTCGGCTGCTCGCTGATGGCCTCACCTACGGTCAGACTGCTGCGCGCCTTGAGATCAGCGCCCAGACCGTGCAAGTCCACGTTCGGCATGTCTACGCGCAGCTCGACGCCCACGGAAAGGTCAGTGCGATTCGGCGCTCAAGCGAGCTCGGGATCATCTAAGTCGTCAGAACTGGACTACCTGCCAACAGATTCAGTGCCAGCTCCGATATTCGAACGAATCCAAACCGTTCCGACGACTCAGGTCTGCCTGGCCGAGTGACTCCCGGGACCGGCTGGTGGACGACCTCATGAGTCGCTCACGATGTCCGAGGAGTGGATCGGTTATGGGCCGATACGCGGCCGCCACGTCCCCGGAGCACATGCCAATCCGGGGGAGGCAACTAACTGAGACGCTGAGGCGTCTACAGACGGAGTACTCGATGGCCGTCTGGAGGAGCGCGAGCACCTCGCACTCCGTCGCGAGTACGGGCGAACTGGCCCTCCTGCCGGTTGCCCGGCCTGTGACAGGAGGGCCACGCGAGCAGTTGAACCGGACGATCCAGCGACGCTGCGGTGGCGAGTGGCACGAAGAGCCTCTGGCAACCCCGGTCGAGGAGTCCACGGGGTGGCGTACTGCATGCAGCCAGTACCTACATATCCGAGGGGAATCCGCACTTATTTTACGCGTAAGGTGGCGGGATCCTCAGCAATACTTTTGGCTGGCAACCGGACGACGACACCCCCGCCGGTCTCATAGCCGCACGTTCCGCTAACTGCTGCTCAGGCCGCCACGGCCCTCGTTACCTCGATCAGCGCGTGTAGCGCGAAATAAGCGTGCGTCGTGCGAGGTAAGCGTACCGGTGGACTGCCCCTGGAGTAGCCGCTGCTAGCCTGCTCCCCGTATGAAGCGCGTTTCGCCGGTCTCGCGAGCTCCGAGAGAGCAAGAAAGCCGGCACGGATGGGCTCATCCAGGACGTTGAGGATGGATCACCCCCTTCAGGGAAACGAGCAGTGCTCTCCACGGGACCCGTCGAACGAGCCACCAGCGAACCCAGAGGAAAGACTGACAGGAGGCACACTGAGGAAGCACGAAGCACACGCTCGAGCGATGGACGACTGCAGCGTTGCGATCGCCACGGGTAGCTTGATGTCCTCGGCACGAAAGGAGTCATTACGAAAACGTAGTCGCGCCCGTTGGGTACGACCCGCACAAACCTGACCAATGTGACCGCCATGCCCGCTCCCTGAGCGCGCGATCCTCCGTGATCGGCACGTGGGGCCGGCACGACATGGCTCGAGGCCAGGACACCTGACAGACAACCCGCGCGCCGCGAACCAACCCCGATGGATCCCATCCGGGGCGATTCCGCGTGCCCGCACAGGAGGAAGCAATGGATCGGTTCGACGACGGAGAGATCGAAGAGTTCGGGGACCGGCGGCGCCTAAGCGGTGGCCGTGGCCCGGCGCTGGCGCGCTGCGTCGCGACGGTGATGGTGATCACCTTCGTGCTCGCGGCCGCCGCGAAAGCCATCCCGGCGTAGTCGCCCCGCGTGGAGCGGGACGGAAAGGAAGGATCAGATGGAACGGAGAACGAGGAAGCGGAAGCCACGCCTGCTGAGGCGGTGGATCGAACGCATCAGGCGGTGGACCGGGCGGATCGCGCACGCAGTCATCTGGTGCTGCTTGCAACTCCGCGCCGGGTGGCGGGCGGCGGCGACACGGCTGCGCCCGTGGCGGCCGGTCGTGATCGTCGATGCGAAGCGCGGTCGAGCACGTCGGTTGCGCCGGACGTTGAGCCGGGCGACGCGGGCGCAGTTCCGGGCGCTGGGCGTCCCGCAGCCGGATCACCTGCTGATCGTGGTGCAACGCACGGTCGAGCAGGAGGAGCGGCAATTGGCGTCGCTCCTGCAGGTGTTCGAGACCGAGCACCAGGTCCGCCGTCATGTGCTCTTCCTCGCCCTCACGGTCGAAGGCGAACCGATGAGCGACGGCGCGATCGTGGCGGCGTTGCGACAGCAGCTGCATGAGGTGGTCGGCGAGGCGCTGGGCGCGCTCGTGTGCACCGTCCCCGGCACCCGGACGAGTGCACCGCGGCCGGCGGCGGTCGTGCCGCTGCGTCCGCTCGCCGCCGAGCCGCCGCCCTTCGACCACGAGGCGCCGTTCCCGGACGACGCCGACGCACCCGTGGAATCCGCGATCGACGGTGCGTACGCCGTCGTCGCGCAGCGATAGGAGATGGAGATGACGACCCAGGGATTGGTGTTGAACAGCCTGGCTGACCTCGTGGCGGTCCGTGACCGCTTCGTGGTCGATGGGCGCGTGCCGGACGAGCTGGCCCTCGTACCCGTGATCGACGAGCGCAATCCCGACGCGATCGGTTCGCTGGTCGCGGACGCGCAGGCGGCGCTCGCCGAGTTCGCATCCGTGATCGAGGCGGACCGCGCCCGCCGTGGTGAAGCCGAAGCGGGGCTGGCCCACTGGCGTCGCCTCCGCGACGAGCTACACCGCGTCGACCGGATCGCCGTGCAGACGCACGAGGCAGCCGCGCGGGCGGATGAGCTGGCGCGGATGGGGTTCGCGGAGTCCGACCGCCACCAAGCACGGTCTTGGGCCGAGCACATGGGCCGGCTCGCAACGCGGGCCGACGCGCATGCGGCTGTGCTGCGACGGGAGGCGGACGCCTTCGCTGAGCGAGACGACATCAGGAGGCTCCTCGCCGAGGAGCGCAACCAGGAACAGGAGATGGAGATGCGAGAGACGCTGACGCTGGCGAGGGAGCACCTGGACAGCGGCGCATACGAAGAGGCCCGGCAACTGCTGACTTCCGTGGAAAAGTCGATCAGCAGCCAGCCGGACCTTGTACGAACGTTCGAAACGCTACGGAAGCGCGCCGCGGCCGTCAAGATCGAAGTGGCAGAGCAGGCGCTCCGCGAGGGACGGCGGCTGCACCGGCGCGAGCCGGTGGCGGCGCTCGACCTGCTGGAACCGCTCGACCTGGAAGGACTGCCGGAGGAACTCGCCCGGCACCTCTACGGACTCTGGCTCACCGCCTGCCGGCGGATCGGGCTGCTCGCCGCGGTCCATTACCGGACGGGCTTCGGCCGAGGCGCGGTACTGATGCCGACCACTGACGGCCAGTACGAGGTCGTCTCGGCGATCGGCCTGCGCCGCTGGGAGCGTGGCCGGCGGTTCGGGCCGCAGGCGCTGCGAGGCGCTCGCCCGCTCGCCTGACCCGCTGACACAGCAGCCATCCACCTCCTTCGGGGCCGCCTTCGGGCGGCCCCGATTTCGTGCTGCCCGCAGTGCGGTCCGCCGTTACTGCCACCCATCCATGTCTGCCGAAAGGAAACCGAACGTGTCCAAGAACGACCGCTTCCAGCGCGCCGTGCGCGGCGTGTGGGAGAACAGCCATGCCGTCTACAGCGAGTGGACCGATGCTCAGCAGGCTGCCGTACAGCCCGCCGTCGAGGCCCTGCTCGCCTGGCTCGCCGATGCCGAGAGCGAAGGCGAGTTGATCGCCCGCTACTGGGAGGTCGGCGATCCACCCGGCGAGGTCATAAGACCGCACCTGCCCACCGGGATCGGCCCAGAGGCGGCGCTCACCGTGCAGGAGGAGTGTTTCTGGCGCCGCGTCATCGAGCTCGAAGCGGCCGCTCCCGATGCATGACGTCGCGGCGATCCGTGCCGCGCACCCGATCGCGGCGACGGTCGCCTCCGCCGGCGTCGAGCTCAGGCCGTCGGGGAGACGGCTGACCGGCGTCTGCCCGTTCCACCGCGACCGTGACCCGAGCTTCGCGGTCTACCCGGAGACCGCGTCGTGGTTCTGCTACGGCTGCCACGCGGGCGGCGACGTGATCGACTTCGTCGCCCGGCTCCGCGGCACGTCGTTCCGGGAGACCGCCGCGCTGCTCTCGCAGGGGCTGCCCGCACTCCCGGCGAACGTCATCCCGCTCCCAGCACGCCCGCCCGCCGCTCGACTCGATGCCGCGTCACTGGCCGTCGTCGAAGCAACCGTGACGCACTATGAGCGCGCGCTGCTGAAGTACCGGGACGTGCGCTCCTACCTTGCACGGCGCGGGATCTCCCTCGAGTCGGCACGACGGCTCCGACTCGGATACGCGGCCGGCGGGCTCGTCGACCAACTGCGCTCGTCGCGTCTGAATCTCGAAGCGGCGGAGCGGCTCGGGCTAATCGCCGGCGAGCGGGACACGTTCACCGGCCGGATCGTGATCCCGGATGTTGACGTCCATGGCCGCGCGACCTGGCTCACGGGACGCACGCTCGTGGGGCATGGCCCCCGCTACCTGAACCTCAGAGCGCCGTCGCCCCTGCTCGGGGTAGCGCAGGCGTCGCAGGTCGGCGCAGAGGCGGTGGTGGTCGTTGAGGGACCGTTTGACTGGCTCACCGCCTGGGGATGGGAGCTCCCGGCGGTCGCGCTGGTCGGCACGCACGCCTCGCGGCTCGTCCTCGCCGCCCTTCGCGGTTTCCGCACCGTCTACCTCGCGCTCGACGCTGACGGCCCCGGCCGTCGCGCATCGGCGCAGCTCGCGTCCGCCCTCGGGCGACGCGCCCTCACCGTCGCGCTCCCCGGGGGAACGCACGACCTCAACGAACTCGGACAGCGCAGAGGCGGGCGTGGTGCCTTCCTCGCAGCACTGGCCGAGGCCCGCAGACGACAGGAGGAGTCATGGCAGCAGAGCGAACGAACGCGCCGCAACCGCGCCGCCTGAGCACCGCGACGAAGCGGAAGCTCCGGCAGCCGCTCGCGGCCGAGCACGTCTCTGAACGCGAGGGCGACGACGGAACGGTCCGCTACCTCGAAGGGTGGCGGGCGATCCAGCTCGCCAACGCAATCTTCGGCGAGGACCGCTGGGGCGCTGAAGTGATCGGCGAGGTCACCTACCGCCCGATCCCGCAGACGGGTCGGCGGAACGCCATCCCGGTGCTCGGCATCTACACCGCAACCGTGCGCATCACCGTCGATGGCTGTCTCCCACACAGTGACGTGGGCGTGGCAGCCGTCGAGGAGCAGACGCCGGAGCAGCACGCCACGGCGTACAAAGCGGCGGTGACGGACGGCCTCAAGCGAGCGCTGCGACACCTCGGCGCCGGGCTCGGCAACGAGCTGTCAGCACGAGTCGATGGGACAGACGCCACCTGCCCGGTCGACGCCGAACCGCTCCGCCGCGAGGTACTCGCGATCGCCGAGCGCGCCGGCTCCGACGAGGCGCGCACGCGCGTGTGGGTCTCTGAGAAGTACGGTTGCCCGCTCGACGAACTCGACGCACCTCGGCTCCAGGACGCCGTCACCCGCCTCGCACGCGGCCTCGACCGCCGCAATGGACACGCGCAGGCCGCCTGACGATGCTCCTGCAGCCAGCGGCCCGGCGCGTGCTCACGACGCGCTCGGGCCAGTACGCCGTGGCGGTGATCCCGCTGTGGTACTCGCCGATCCCCGGCTTCCACGCCACCGCCGTCCAGGCGGTGCGCACCGACGGCTCCACGCACACCGTGCGGCTCACCGTCTACGAGCGCGAGACGCCCGGCGGCGACGCCCATGCGGGAGACCATGACAGCCCACACGCGGCGTAAGCCCGTCGCCGCCCGGCGCGACCCGTACGCGGAAGTCACCGCCCGCATCATCGCCGCGCTCGAACGTGGCACCGTCCCGTGGCGCCACCCCTGGCGCGCACGCGGCCTGCGCAACGCGGTCTCGCACCGCCCTTACCGGGGCATCAACCTGCTCGTGCTCAGCCTGACGTCGATGGAGGCGGGCTACGACGATGCCCGCTGGCTCACGTATCGGCAGGCGGAGCAGCTCGGGGGGCACGTCCGTCGCGGTCAACACGGGACACGCGTCGTCTTCTGGAAGTGGCCCGCGCGCGAGGAGGAGCGTGAGGACGGCCCCGACGACGAGCGACGCGGAGACGCCTTCCCGCTGATGCGCCTCTACACGCTCTTCAACGTCGCGCAGTGCGAGGGACTCGCGCTCCCCGACGCGGAGGCCGGTGAGGAGTTCGACACGCAGGAACGGGCCGAGGCGATAGTCGCTGGCTATCCGGATGGGCCCGACGTGCTCCACGATGCCGAGGCTGCCTACTACGTCCCCTCGCGCGATGAGGTGCACCTACCGCCGCGCGGGGCGTTTCGGGACGCGGACGGCTACTACGCGACGCTCTTCCACGAGCTCGCTCACTCGACCGGCCATCGCTCCCGGCTGGACCGCGAGGGCTACCAGGAGTCGGCACCGTTCGGGTCGCCGGTCTATTCACGTGAAGAACTGGTCGCGGAGTTCGCGGCGGCGTTCCTCTGCCAGGAGGCGGGCATCGATGCCTCGCGCCTCGACCAGTCCGCCGCCTACATCGCGTCGTGGCTGCGGGCTTTGCAAGACGACCGCCGGCTCGCGGTCGCGGCGGCCGGACAGGCCCAGCGCGCCGTCGACCACATCCTCGGCCGCGACCCGCAGCCAGCCGCGGCCTCTGTCCATGAAGAGGAGCATGCAGATGTATAGCCCGAAGATCCCCGAGCGGCTGATCCCTGTTATTTGGAATAAGTGCAGAGGGCCGATACTCCGCAGAGCCAGTGGGCCGGTGGTATGATATACACCATGATGGATGTCCGCCTG
>Ga0114916_1000723_pt1 | contig 20671 bp, 19 predicted proteins | sample MalvirAntarct_66_FD_83501 | JGI IMG/M metagenome (GOLD analysis project Ga0114916, IMG submission 83501) | Marine viral communities from the Global Malaspina Expedition - Malaspina viral metaG Antarct_66 | ecosystem: Environmental > Aquatic > Marine > Oceanic | place: West Anvers Island... | reverse complement strand
TTTTCAAAACCATCGATGGGGATTTTTTTAAATAATGCTCAAACAGCATTTAATCCTTAACGCATTTTCAAGCTACGGAACCTGAAGTCGAATGCGAGGGCAATTCTTTAGTTCGGGCTGAGTATGGATTTTATATAGTTTCCTGAAATTTGGTCTTAAATTGCCTCTAGTCAAGAAATTTAGAATGACAATGCTATTAGTGCCTAAACGGGATTGTTGGTCATAACATGTCTCGTATAAATCTTAGGTGCTCTTCAAGATATTGTTCTATTGTCGAAGAGAAAATTTAACTAGCTTGGCTATTAAATTAAAGCGGCAAGATGCGTGTGGCGGTACATAACGTTATATAAATCCCAAAACCCGCGCCAGCGATGGAAACGACATACTTTTTTGGTAATTTCGCCAAAAAAGATACAGTGCACCGCGCGGGCCTGATACAAAGTGGAAGGAGGCGCCCACACCAATAAACAACAATGAGAGCTCAAACAAAAACAGAAGAATTTTATAATGTACTCACCCATGGTTTTGGATTTTTACTTAGTATTGCTGGGCTAGTTTTGCTTCTTAGTTATCAGAGTTATGATAATGGGCCTGCTATTTTAGGTGTTTTTCTTTATGGATTTTCTCTCATGATACTGTATTTTGCTTCGACTGCCTATCATTATGTTCAAACCGATCGAAGAAAGAATTTGTTTCGAAAAATTGATCACATCAGCATCTATTTGCTAATTGCGGGAACCTATTCACCTGTTGTACTTATTAGTTTAGCCCATAGTAGTGGCTGGATTTTATTCTGGACGGTTTGGGGTATTGCAGGATTAGGCCTTGTTTTAAAAATATTCTTTACTGGTAGATTCGAAATTATATCAGTGCTCCTTTATCTCATCATGGGTTGGTTAATTGTCTTCGATTTCACTGCCCTTACAGAAGTAATAGATTCAGATGGGCTATGGTTGTTGATGGGAGGTGGTTCTGCATATACTGTTGGAATTATATTCTACGCCATGAACAAGGTGAAGTTTAGCCACGTAATATGGCATTTATTCGTGCTGGCCGGGAGTATTCTACACTTCTTGTTTATATTTCTAAAGGTTATTTAAAGTAGATAGGCGCAGACCGTCGCAAGTACAATCACGCTCATTTTTGCAAGATTAAACTTGTGATCTTTACTACTTTCGAAAAGAATTGTGGTAGAGACATGCAGGAAAATCCCAATCACCAAAGCGGATATTTCAGTTTCATAAGTTTTAAGCAACGCTATTTGCTCAGAAAGATAATTTCCTAAGGGAGTCATTAATGCGAATAATAATAGGAACGAAATAGTGACTGTTTTTGAATATTGGGCTTGAATAAAAAAGAGTGATAGAATGATCGCAATTGGGATTTTATGTATGAGCACTCCATATAATAGGGTGTTGTCAATAGCTACAGGAAAACCTTCTAAGAATGCATGAATAGACAGACTAATGAATAATAACCATGGAAACTTTTTGTTTTTAGTATGTAAATGAACATGGCCATGCTCCGCACCTTTTGAGAAAAATTCAAGACAGATTTGTAGAAGAATTCCTGTCATGATCCAAATACCAATGGCTTTAGATGGTTCTTCAAAAACTTCGGGTAATAGCTCAAAAACGGTAAGCGAAAGTAAAAATGCCCCACTAAAGGCTAACAGCAGATTCAATTTATCTGTGTTCTTCGACTTCAATAACAGCGCAATTCCATATCCAAGGATCACTGACAAAAATAGTAGAACAAATAGCATGCGTTGTATTATTTAGTTTGAAGGCGGATTTCTTTTAACGCTATCAAGTTTTGCAGGACTAAAATACTGTATTTTTGTTCTCTATTAAACGGTTTTATTCAAAATCGTCTTGATGAAGAGTTGAATTAAAAGATACCCCTGCGTGGGCATTGCTATGAGTAAAAATTTTAAAATGGTTGCGAAGACGCTTTATGGTATGGAAGCGTTGCTTGCTAGTGAGTTACGAAAACTAGGTGCATCTAATGTTGAACCAGGCACACGTAACGTTGCTTTTGAGGGGGATATGGGTTTTATGTACAAGGCCAATCTGTGCTGTAGAACTGCGATTAAAGTTTTAAAACCTATTACCGCTTTTAATGTTTTTACTGAAGAAGATCTTTATAAAAAGGTTTATGATATTCCTTGGGAAAACTATATGCAATGTAATGGGAGTCTCGCTGTAGATGCCACCGTATTTTCTGAACAATTTACACACTCACAATATGTAGCGCTTAAAACGAAAGATGCTATTGTAGATAGATTCAGAGATAAAGAAGGGGAGCGACCCAATGTAGATTTGGATCACCCAACCTTGCGTATAAATGTTCATATCGATAGAAATATATGCACTATCTCCTTAGACAGCTCTGGGCAATCCTTGCATAAACGTGGCTATAAAGTTGAAAGTACAATTGCACCAATCAATGAAGTATTGGCCGCCGGATTAATTATGCTTTCAGGTTGGGAAGGACAATGTGATTTCCTTGATCCAATGTGTGGGGGAGGAACCTTGTTAACCGAAGCAGCCATGATTGCGTGTAATATTCCACCCAACTTAAATAAAGATGAATTCGGATTTGAAACATGGCCCGATTTCGATGTTGATTTATATGAATTGATCGAAGCGTCGGCACTTAAAAAAGTTAGAGATTTTCATTTTAAGATTTATGGGTCTGATATAGACGGACTTACCGTTAGAAAGGCCAAAGAAAATATCAATAGTGCTAATTTGACCGACTTTATTGAGTTGAAAACCGAAAATTTCTTTGAAAGCACTAAGGAAACTGAACGTCCTATGCATATTGTTTTCAATCCGCCATATGATGAACGAATTTCCATTAATGACATGGAAGCGTTCTATGCAAACATTGGTAATACTTTGAAACGTGGCTATCCTGGAACACAGGCATGGATGATAACTGCGAATATGGAGGCCCTTAAGTGCGTTGGCTTGAGACCTTCGAAAAAGATAAAAGTCTATAACGGTAAATTAGAAAGTAAATTTGTTCGTTACGAAATGTACGAGGGGAGTAAAAAAGCAAAGAAGCAGCATACTCAAGACGGAGAATCGAAGACCGAAGAAGGTGGTCTTTAAGAGGGAGTAATTTTATTTTCTAAAAATAGGTATCAAATACGAAATCGTATAGCCATATCCAGCACCCCAATCACTGAAGTCGTAAGTCCTACTAAAACCAGGGATAAATAAATTATCAAACCCCTCCGGTTTGTCTTCTGAGAGTCTTCGCTTTAATTGTAAATTGATTGACAGGTACAAATTGTTTGCAATTTCAGTTTTAACACCTACAATAAGCTCAGCCCAATGCGCAGTGAGTCCTTTAAATTGGGTAGATTCTGTGATTAAATTGGTTGGAAAGGTCTGGTCTGTAGTGTAAATGCTGTACGAAAGCAGTTCTTGCTTAAAGGTAGAAAACCCATAGCGAAGTCCGCCGAAAATTGCGTTGTTGAGTCCAAACCAGTTATTATAAGCATTGAAATCGGCTCCAAGTTTAATATAACTCCCTGATGTTTTGGCATTTAGATTTATTTCTGTATAGTCTTTCGATTCATTTCCAAGTTCAGCCGCGACATAAAACCGATCAGAAAACCTGAAGTCACCCATTATTTCAAAACCACTGTACTTTTCGTCCAAAAGCGTTCTCAAGGGTTTTGCAAGATCAGCACCAATCCGTAGCCCATATTTGGTAGTTGGTTGGATTGTATCTGTTACTATTTCTTCCGTTTGTGCCTTCAGGGTAGAAAACATAAGAAACAAACTAATGCAATATAGTAAGGTGTGTTTCGGTTTCATATTCTACCGTAGTATTATTAATTGTTAATGTAAAAATCCAATTGTCGGTTCCTTCATTTTCTCTTACAGCGACAAGGTTTGTGTAAACAGTTTTAAACGAACAAGCTCTATTTACATAACTATTAGTTCGTTCATAGTTGAAATTTACGATATCAATATTTTCTTCATCTTCGTTACCTGCATTGGTGATAAACCGAAAGGAGGAAGTGTCGTTGTTAGTGTCTAATGGAATAGAAACTGTGCTCGTGCCGCTGGAAGCTGAAAAAACCAAAACGGGTTCTGTCGCATTCGTTTCAATTTGAAGATCAGTTACATTCTTTTCTGAAGTTGGATCCGTTCGGTCGTTAAACGAAATAACCAGCAGGGGAGTAGCGGCGGTGTCTTCAGGACAAATGTCGTCCCTAGTACAACCCAATAATATAAAAGCGATTAAGCCAACTAGAATACCTTTACTCATTTTGTGTTACTGTCGTTTCTCCAAAAGTACAACATTTTCTACGTGATGCGTCTGCGGAAACATGTCAACGGGCTGCACTTTCTTAACCTCATACATGCTATCCAAAAGTGCCAAATCTCTAGCCTGTGTTGCACTATTACAACTCACATAGATAATTTTTTCAGCAGCAATGTTCAATAATTGTTGCACAACATCTCCGTGCATTCCGTCTCGAGGAGGGTCTGTGATAATTACGTCTGGTTGCCCATGTGTGCTAATGAAGTCTTCATTAAAAACATACTTCATGTCGCCAACATAGAATTCAACGTTATCAATTTCGTTTAATTGTGCATTCTCCTTTGCGGCTGTAATAGCTTCGGGGACAGACTCAATGCCAATAACCTTCTGTGCGTTTTTAGCAACAAATTGTGCAATGGTTCCAGTTCCGGTATAGAGGTCAAAAACCAATTCGTTACCTGACAGGCCAGCAAATTCTCGGGTTACTTTGTAAAGTTCGTATGCCTGCTCACTATTTGTTTGGTAGAATGATTTTGCGTTTATTTTAAATCGCAATCCTTCCATTTCTTCAAAAATGTGATCATTTCCGTGATAACAAATCACGTCCTGATCATAAATAGTATCATTTCCTTTAGAATTAATCACGTACTGCAATGAAGTGATTTCAGGGAATGCGTCTTTTACTGAATCCAATAGTGCAATTCTTCCAGTTTCATCCTCTTCGTAAAATTGAATAAGCACCATGATATCACCCGTAGTGCTAGTTCGAATCATGAGTGTGCGTAACGTACCATCCTGTCTTCTCGGATTGAAAAACGGAAGATTCAATTCTTGAGCGCGCATTTTCACAAAGTCTCTGATAGCATTACTTGGATCACCTTGAAGATGACATTTTTCTAGATCCAATATCTTGTCCCACATACCAGGGATATGGAATCCAAGCGCATTTTTGTCAGCGATTTGCTCATCACTTTGAATCTGTTCTAAGGTCAGCCATTTGTTATCACTGAAAGAGAATTCCATTTTATTTCTGTAGAAATACTGTTTTTCAGAACCTAAAATGGGTTGAAATTCGGGAAGGTCAACTTTCCCAATGCGTTTTAAATTATTTTCAACTTCCTGGTGTTTATAGAACAATTGATGTTCATAACCCATATGCTGCCATTTGCAACCTCCACAGGTGCCAAAATGTTGGCATTGTGCATCTACTCGTTTATCTGAAAGTTGGGAAAAAGAGGTAGCCTTACCTTCGTAATAGGCCTTGCGCTGTTTTGTTGTTTGAATGGTAGCAACATCACCAGGAACAGCATTGCTAACAAAAATTACGCGTCCATCGGGAGCTTTGGCTATGGTTTTACCTTTTGCACCAGCATCTGTTACTGCTACGTCTTCGAATACTTTTCGGTTCTTTTTATTTCTGGACATGGGGCAAAAATAAGCATAGGATAACATATTTAAATATAAATATGAGCTTATCTTAAAAAAACTAAAAAGAAAGTGAATCTTTTAAGAAATGTGAAATTTGTCGTGGCAGTATGTCGCTTTAAAACGAATATGAGCGGACTAACGATATCGATGAATAATATTAGGCGAATTGCCAATGGATTGGTTATCTCTTATCATGTTTTTATTGATGTCAAGTATGTTGAAATTAGTAGTTGGATGCAAATGGATAAGAAGCCGATTCTAAGAGAGCTGAAACGCCTAGAATTGCAAGTTGCCTCGTTATCTGGAAAAATCCCGCTATAGGATTTCAGGAAACAACGAATATTTAGTAATTTGCGGCCTGAAGGATGATTTCTCTCCTCCGCTGAATTTTCGGCCTTTCGAAAAAATAAAGGTATAGTAGGAATTTTTTATGTTTCACTTTAAAACTTTTATACTATGTCAGTAGTAACAAAAACAGCATCGCAACATGCGATCGATTTAGAAAACAAATACGGAGCTCATAATTACCACCCACTTCCTGTAGTCTTAAATAGAGGAGAAGGTGTTTATGTATGGGATGTAGAGGGAAATAAGTATTATGATTTTCTTTCAGCCTATTCAGCAGTAAACCAAGGACATTGTCATCCAAAAATTGTGAATGCCATGAAGTCTCAGGCGGAGACACTAACATTAACATCGCGCGCATTTCATAATGACATGCTTGGAAAATATGAGAAATTTGTAGCAGAATTTTTTGGTTTTGATAAGGTGTTGCCAATGAACACTGGAGCAGAGGCCGTGGAAACTGCAATAAAATTATGTAGAAAATGGGCCTATGAGAAAAAAGGTATTGCTGAGAATGAAGCACAGATTATTGTTTGTGAGAATAATTTCCACGGAAGAACAACAACTATAATATCATTCTCTAATGATCCAGTGGCTCGCAAAAATTTCGGACCCTATACTGGAGGGTTTATTAAAATTGAATATGACAATTTAAAAGCTTTAGAAGATGTCTTAGAATCAAATGAAAATATAGCTGGATTTCTTGTAGAGCCAATTCAAGGTGAGGCTGGTGTTTATGTTCCTTCTGAAGGTTATTTGATAAACGCTAGGGCATTGTGCAAAAAGTATAATGTTCTTTTTATTGCTGATGAAGTTCAAACTGGGATTGCACGTACGGGTCGTCTACTAGCTACTTGCGGTAACTGTAGCTGTGAAAATAAAAACTGTGAAGGCACGCCAGATGCTAAGCCGGATGTGTTAATTCTAGGTAAAGCTATTAGTGGTGGGGCTTATCCAATTTCTGCGGTATTGGCTAATGATGCTATTATGGATGTTATCAAACCAGGAAATCACGGCTCTACTTTTGGAGGTAACCCAGTAGCAGCAGCTGTTGGGATTGCGGCGCTCGAGGTAGTTCAGGAAGAGAACTTAGCTGAAAATGCAGATCGCCTCGGAAAATTGTTCCGAAGTGAACTAAGCAAATTTATTGAAACTAGTTCTATAGCAACCTTGGTTCGTGGAAAAGGGCTACTTAATGCGGTATTAATTAATGATACAGACGAAAGCGACACTGCTTGGAATATTTGTCTGCGCTTGCGCGACAATGGCCTTTTAGCAAAGCCTACACATGGTAATATCATTCGCTTTGCGCCACCGTTGGTTATAACAGAAGAGCAATTGCTTGATTGTGTATCAATTATCGTTGCTACCTTGAAGGAATTCGAATAGCAAACATATTGTAAATAAAAAGCGTCCCTAAGATTGATAACTCAATTCTAGGGACGCTTTCATTTTTACATAATAGTAGATTCCTTCTAAAACCACTGAAGACTATTTGTTGTTATAAACTGTAATTTTATGGTCAATTACGAAGTTGTCTTCCGTTAATAATTTTACAATATAAACACCATCACTAAGGTTTGATGTTGGGAAAGTAAAAGATCTGCTACTACCTAAATTAGCTTTACTCACAACCAATCTTCCACCCATATCGAAAATATTCGCAGTGGCAATATCATATCCTTCTGGATTGGCAACTTCTAATTGACCTGCTCTATTGTTTTGAAAGAAATCAACAGAAGCAATCGCTTCTTCCTGTGCACGAGTTCCTTCGGAAGATGCAGTAGATTCTCTCAACCCTCTAAATACAATATAGAATCTATGTGCGTAATTCCCTGCAGGTAATGTGATTGTTGCTATGTCGCCACCGGTCATTTTTCTATAAATGTTAGTCTCATTATCCCAAAGATAGGCCGCTTGAAAAGGAAGGTTAATTTCTTCAACTGCTTGAACCTCAAGATTCGTTTGTGTTCCTAAATTAAAGATAATTGGAACGCGCTTTTCGCTTTGGTAATCAAGAGTTTGGATAACGAACATCTCTTGTTCGTCTCCTATAGTGATAGGAAAGAAAGCGTCTGTAGAGCTAGCATCTTGTGGGTGTTTTGCGTCAAAACCTCTATCAAATCCGTCTGTGCTATATTTATTGTCAAATGCCAAAACCATATCTCTATAATGAGACTCGCCAAAAGAGGTAAATATTCTCATGTATTTTAAAGCAGTCTCGGGAGTAGGTTCTGGATATGGTCCAGTAGTAACATCGGCAGCGCCAATTGGATCACCTGGTCCTCTAAATTGAGAGTTGTTCGCCAAGCCTTCAAGGAAGAAACGTCTATGGCTATTCTTAATTACTATTTGATTAGGACTAGAGTCAAGACCAGTAGTTGCTACACCTGTAACAATAAAACCTTGTCCAATAGGAGCCATTCTTCTTGCAAATTGAGCACCTGTATTATCACCTGGCAAAGGTGGTTGTGGGTTACCTGCTTGGTCATAAGAAATAAACGTAGGTGCGGTATATAACCCTGGGTTAAATAAAACCTCACCTGGGATACCATTTGGATCGCTTCCTGCAGGAGTACCATTGCCATCTTGACCCATAGGCACCCATGTTCCATAACCACCTTTGTTTTCAACGTGGAAATGAGAATTTATAGAGCGATCTTCATCCCAATAAATAAACTCTGTAATTTCTGAATTGTCAACATCGTAAAAAACACGGTTTAAGTCAAGCGCAGAAGGATATGGATTTCCAGTAAGTAACGGTGCTCCAACTGCTGTAGTAACGGCTATATCACCGTTATTTGCACGCCCTCTAAAATCGTAAAGTTGGTTATTAGGGTCGCTAAAAGGATCTGCGTGTGAAGTGACACCTGTACCCTTCATGATAAAACCATGGCCAGTCCCTACAACATTATTTGTTTGTATTGAACTCCAACCAGAGCCCGCTTCTAATTTATAAAGCCATCTTCTTGAAATTGTTAATGGAGTGGTGCTGCCATTATAACCTGCCGTAGTTAGCGTTTGGTTTGAATCTGTATCATCAACTCTATCATTCAAGCTCAAGATACCAAAGTTCTTATTTCCAACTGTACCACCATTTAATGTTTGGTTTCCAATAGGAGAACCCCAAAAGTTGTAGTCATAGGAATCAGAATTACTATCCTGATAAACAGAAATAAATCCAGTCCCTGAATTCTCAGTATTCGAAACTCCTTGAATTAATTGGGAATCATTTCGTAAATAGATACTTGCCTCTGTGTCACCTGCAGGGTTTGCTACAAGATTCACACCTTGTTCAACGAATAATACTTGGTTATCTACGTAAATAAAGGACTCATTACCTGAATTTGGTTGCACGTAAAGCTGCGCAAAGGCACCAGCAGCCATGATTAACATGGCAATGTTTAGTAGTAGGGTTTTCATATGATATAATTTTAAGCACAATCCTCTGGGGAGAAATTACGCCTTTATTGTGATAAAAGTAGTAAGAATATTTCAATTATACGCTATAATAACTAAAAAAGTCGATGAAATGCACAATTTGTGTTCAATAGACAAGACTAAAATCACTAATTTTGGATTTAGTATAACATATGTAAAAACATGAAAATTGGAGATCAAGTTGCCGTTTTGGATGATGTAATTTCAGGTATTGTAGTTAGCATAAATGATAATAAAATAACCATGGAGACAACTGATGGTTTTGAGATGACTTTCGCCAAAAAAGAACTGGTTGTTGTTTCGGATGCATTAAAACGAAGCGATTTGTTTTCTAACGGAATTTCTAATGTGATTTCTGAAAAGGAAGATCCAGGTAAAAAACGAGCAGCGCGTGTAAAACCTAAAGACAGGAACTTGCCACCTATGATTGTAGATTTGCATATTCAGCAATTGGTTGCTAATACTAAAGGACTGGATAACCATGATATGTTGACCATCCAAATGGATACGGCAAAAAGACAGTTAGAATTCGCAATGAAAAAAAGAATTCAGCGACTCGTCTTTATTCATGGAGTGGGAGAGGGTGTTCTTAGAATGGAACTTGAATTCCTATTTAAGAGGTATGACAATCTCAAGTTCTACGATGCGGATTTTAAAAAATATGGACGCGGAGCGACAGAAATTTATATTTTTCAGTCTAAAGAGGCTAATTAAAATCCGGAATTACTGTTTCAGTAGTATTTACTATGTTAGAAATGGAATCAAAATCCAAGCTTTCCTGTGTAATTACTTCGGAATCACTTTGCAAAACAAGATCCGATAAGAAAATCAGTACATTACTGACTAGCGTATAGCTATGCGCAACATATTCATCAATAGGATCAGAGTTGTCTACAAGAACTTCTAGATAATCTGCCACGCCATTTTCGTCAGTGTCAATACTAGTAGGGTCTAGCGTGCCCATGGCCTCGTAGCGCGTTGGCACCTTATCCCCATCATCGTCAGGGTCCAAGTAATCCGCAATTCCATCTCCATCTGTATCTTGGGGCTCATCACCGGTACCAATTTCTATGGCAGTTCGAACGTTATCTCCATCATCGTCAGAATCATAATAGTTTGGAATTCCATCCATATCTGTATCTAAGTCATCGTCAATAGCCTCTTCTACACCATCATTGTCATCTAAGCTGACTTCTTTGGTAAGCGTTGCTGTACCAGAGCTAGCGATATACTCAATAGTAACTTCAGGGGAAGCAGGCGGGATATCGTTGCAGAAATAATCTGAGGCGACTTCTGAATTGTATTTTCTGTAAGTCATAAAATTAGACGTGCCATTCAACTGAATTTCCAATGCATCGTTATCTTTAAGGTCTTCTTCGTTTATATTAGCTAAAAGGGATAATGATTCAGCTGCCTGATCATTAATTTTGAAGAACACATAGGAATCAGCACCTGTACAATACTCTAAATCAATATCATCAAAATCAAAAGAGGTTACAATTATGTCCCCATCATCACAGCTGGCAAAGATGCAAAGTACTGTAAAGGCTATGAGTAGTTTTTTCATTGTTTTATCCCTAGAATATTGTCTCTAACAAAGTAACGTAATTCTAGCGTATATAAGTACAATTTAATTCTTATTTTTGCCCTTTATGAGAAAGGTTTATTTTGATAGCGCAGCGACTACAGAGTTACGTAGTGAAGTGATAAGATGTATGAGTGAAGTACTTAAAACTGAGTATGGAAATCCTTCGTCTACACATTCTTATGGGCGTTCATCTAAATCTTTACTTGAAAACTCAAGGAAAGAAATAGCTAGCTACTTTAACGTTACAGCAGCTGAAATAATCTTTACAAGTGGTGGTACAGAAGCTGATAATTTAATCATCAATAGCTGCGTTAGGGATTTAGGAGTAAAACGCATTATTTCGAGTAAAATTGAGCATCATGCCGTATTGCATACTTTAGATCAAATGTGCGAGCAGCACGATGTAGCAATTGAATATGTGAATTTGGACTCAAATGGTCATGTTGATTATGATCATCTTGAAAGCTTACTAACAAACAGTCCAGTAAAGACGCTAGTTACTTTGATGCATATCAACAATGAAATTGGTAATATGCTTGATTTAAAGCGGGTAGGTGAGCTTTGCAAAGTAAATGATGCGCTCTTTCATAGTGACACGGTTCAATCTGTAGGACATTTTGAAATGGACTTTGGAGCTATTCCTATCGATTTCGCTGTTGGTGCTGCGCATAAGTTTCACGGTCCAAAAGGTGCTGGTTTCGCATTCATTCGTAAACGTACTGGATTAAAGCCTTTAATCTTCGGAGGTGGTCAGGAGCGCGGTTTACGTGCTGGAACCGAAGCGGTATACGCAATTGCAGGTATGGCTGAAGCGTTGAAAGTTTCGTATCAAAATCTCGCAAAGGAAAAGGCTTATATCACTGAGATTAAGAATTATTTTAAAGAAAAAATAAAGGCAGCAATTCCTGGAGTTCTTTTTAATGGGGCTTGTCAAGATGACGCAAATAGTATATACACTCTTTTAAATGTCTGTCTTCCGGTTTCCTCGGAAAAAGGCTTGATGTTGTTGTTTCAGTTGGATTTAAATGGCGTAGCCTGTTCTAAGGGAAGTGCGTGCCAAAGCGGAAGCGATACAGGGTCACACGTACTAGCCGAAATTCTTTCCGAAGAAGCAATGGAGTACCCTTCTATCCGATTCTCTTTCTCAAGTTTCAATACAAAAGAGGAAGTAGATTACGTAATCGACGTATTACAGAAATTTATTATTGCTGCATAGCTATTAGAACTTCATCGTAGCGCGAATGTTGTAAACACGTGGCGTCAGGAAGTTTGGAATGGCGTATTGCACTTTGGTGTACACATCTCGCACATAGGTATTTGTGATTGAGTTACGAACGTCGAACATATTGAAGATTTCAGCACCAATAGAGAATTCCCTGAACGGCTTTAACCAGCCACTTTTACGCAGCTTCTTTTCATTTACAATTACATAAGACACACCGATATCCACTCTTTTGTAATCTGGAAGACGCGTTTGGAAGTCGTATGGATCTGCATAACTAGGTGATCCACCCGGTAATCCAGTATTATACACGAGATTTAGGTACATTTTTAAATCGGGCATTACAGGTACATAATCTTGGAAAAGTACGCCAAACTTGAGGCGTTGATCCGTAGGTCTAAAAATATAACCTCGATCATCAATATTTTCTTCAGTTTTAAGGTATCCAAAACTTACCCAGCTTTCGGTGCCTGGTACAAATTCGCCTTGTAAGCGCAAATCAAGTCCGTAGGAATATGCAATGGCATTATTTGTTGCCCTATAGCGTATGCGTACGTTTTCGAGCGTATATGGGTTTACATCGGTTAGGCTTTTGTAGTATAATTCGCTATTCAGGGTAAATGGTCTATCCCAAAGGTCAAAGCTGTAGTCATTTCCTAAAACAATATGAATAGACTGTTGTGCTTTCACGTTGGGTCTAACAATTCCTGTAGAATCACGTAGTTCGCGATAGAAAGGAGGCTGGTGATACAACCCTCCAGATAGACGGAATAGCATATCCATATCCCACTTAGGCTTTAAAGTAACTTGGGCGCGCGGGCTAAAAGTTGTTTGGGATACAGTTTTTATACCTTGTCCGCTAACGGTCCAATTATGTGCGCGAACACCAGCATTTAGCCATAAATCACTAGTTCCAACCTCAGTTCTTTTGCTCCATTGCGCGTATCCAGAAATTCTATTGATTTGAACATCATTTTGGGCGCGTATGTCAGTAAATGGTACAATGGGCGAATCGAACGGTTCGTAGGGTTGTGTGTTTGGTGGTACAATAGGTGGGCGAATAGAAAAGCCAGCAGAGTCAATGATTTCATACTCTTGTACACGGTCTCTAATGTCCTCCATGGTATATTTTAGGCCATATTCAAATGTATTGTCGGCTATTTCCAAGTTTCCTTTATGCTCTATATTTATAATTAGTGCATCTAGATCGTTTCTTGCATGGGTAAGTTGAGAGCCTATACCTTCGGTAAATTGAACTTCACCAAGGTCTTCACTACCAATATCTGAGTTTACTTCTCCAAGGCGGTATTCGGCTAAAATATCGAAGTATTCTTGTTCTTGGGTATGATAAACGGAACCGATAAGTTTTGCGGTAAAGTTTTCAGAAACATCATAATTAGCTGTCATAGCACCAAAATAGGTGTTGTAGCGGTCTTCTTCTTGTCCTTCATAAAAGACCAATAAAGCGATAGGATCTGCTAGGGTTCCAAAATTTGTTTGACGCGTAAGCGGCTCATAACTGTAATTATTAATCGAAACGTTTCCTAAGAAACCAAGTTCAAGCTTATCACTAAGCTTGTATGTAAGGTATGTTTGCGCATCTGCGAAGGTAGGACGGTAGTTTGTTTCGGTCTGTTTTGCTTCAACAAACAAGCTGTTATCACGGTATCTAAGACCAACAATGCCTGTTAGTCTACCATTTTTGGATATTCCTTCTGCGGAAAGACTAGCGCCTAAAAGACTTAGATCTGCAGTGGCTCCATAATCTGTAGGTCTTCTATACTTTATGTCTAAAACGGATGAAAGCTTATCGCCATATTTTGCTTGAAATCCACCCGCCGAAAAATCAACACTAGAAGTCATGTCACTGTTTACAAAACTTAGGCCTTCTTGCTGTCCGCTTCGAACCAAGAAAGGTCTATATACTTCAACGTCATTTACATAAACTAAGTTTTCATCGTAATTACCCCCACGAACGGCATATTGTGTACTCAATTCGTTATTACTACTTACGCCTGGGAGCGACTTCAATAGGTTTTCAACCCCGGGTTGTGCCCCAGCCATTTTACGAATAACATCCGGACTTATGCTAACAATTCCTTGCACACGTTTATTTTCTCGTCCTTTTATAATAACCGTAGATATCTGTTCAACATCTACCATCATCTGTGGATTCAATTCGTAATCTTCGTAACGAGATAAATTAACGGTAAGAACAACATTCTGGTGGCTTAAATGGCTAAAAGTTATAGTCACATCTTTATCTGCAGGGATTTCCAGTTTGTAAAACCCGTCAAAATCAGCCTGTGTTCCTTGTCCGTTAAACGTGACATTAACACCAGGAATAGGTTCATTAGATTCATCTAAGATTACACCCCGAACAGTCGCATTTTGTCCAAACGCGATTGTTGTACATAAAATAAGCAGGGATAGTAGGGTAAATTGTCTTGTCTTCAAAAGCAAAAGTTAAGATTTTTTTCTGAAAAATGTTGTCTCAAATGTACTGTTATTTCCCACATTATCGATCACATTTAGTTTGAAATTGTTTTCGCCATCAATTGTGACGTTATCATTGAAATCATAAGTTAGAACGTCGGTTTTGTAATTATATTCCATCAAGATATACTTTCCGTTTACCGTTGCTCTATAGCTGCTAACGCCGCTCATGTCATCTTCGATCTTCATTTTAAGCGTACTATTTTTAGTTATCCACTTGCCTTCATTAAAATTAGCTGCTTTAATTAAAGGGGGAGTCATATCTGCCACTAAAACATAATTGCCAAAGGTTCTTACTCTAGCGATCAGCTTATTGCCTTTTTTACTAGTGTTGTTGAAATACGGTTCGCCTTTGTAGTTTAGCCTTCCTATAAACAGCTTGCTAATATCTGCCGAGCTGTAATTAGAAGCATCTGCAGTTAGGGTGATGTTTTTGTGGATAGGCGTGTCGTTTTTATGGAATTTAAGTGTATCCCCTTTCACCTGAATATCAAGATAGGTGTTTTCATAGAGGCTATTTGATGGAATATAAATCTCAAATTTTCCTTTCGAAATTGACGTTGCCTGATCAGAAAAAATAAAGTCAGACGTAGGTTCTACGATCCTTGGCTGAGTGATTTCAACCTCTTTACCATCAATTGGAATTGAGATTTGAATACTATTGGCTCGGAAATCTGTAATGTCAATCGTAAAATTAGCTGTGTAGCCATCATCAGCAATCACATAGCCGTTATCGACTTCATTTTTAATAATACTCAACGGATTATTAGCTTGTCTGAATAGTTTCTGAACTCTGCTTCTATTTTTTTTGAAATAGCTGTAATCAATAAAGTGATTTAGATAGCGTGTTTCATCAAAAGAGAATTTTTCAAAAAGTATGTTGTATCGCTCTTGTCCATTAAAAACGGTTTTTATTTGATACACACCATTTTTATTAGATGCACCATCTTGTTGGTCATATGTTGAAACACCAAAGCCTATTCTTCCAAGCGCCGTAATACTTTCAGCTTTATAAGAGCCATCCTTTTGCATGATGAGCCTTAATTTGACTGGGTTTTGCGACCCATTTACATGAGAAAGTTCATCTATTGGATACGCCATTACTGTATTCACTTGCGGTTTTTTTGTGTCAGCTATTTCAACACCGAATAGCATTGGATTCATGGGGCGAGATGAAGCATCACGAATTTCGAAATGCAAGTGAGGACCACCACTAGAGCCGCTATTTCCTGTATAGCCAATAATATCACCCTTCATAACCGCCAATTGTTCAGGTTCCGGAAAAAGCTCAATTTCAAAGCTTTCATTTTGATACTGCTTCTGTTTTACGAAGTCTTGAATGGCGCCAGCATACTTTTGAAGATGAGCGTAAACCGTTACGTAGCCGTTAGGGTGTTTGATGTAGAGCGCCTTTCCATAGCCGTAATGAGCCACCTTAATTCGGTTTACAAAGCCATCGGCTGGAGCATAAATGGGTAAACCTTCTTTTTGCTGGGTTTTAATATCAAGTCCACTATGAAAGTGATTACTTCTTAGTTCACCAAAACTACCTGAAAGAATCAAGGGAATTTCTAGAGGATTATTAAAATAGTCCTTTGGTAGCTGGGTTTGTCCATAACTCAAGCTGCATACAATTAGCAAGACTAAACATAAATTTTTCATAGGATAAAAATAGCGATACGCTATTATAAAGGAGAGTTGCAGGTATTTATTGTAATTGATTCTCAATATTACAAAAAATAATACAAAAGAGTTGCCTTATTTAAACTCGAATGTTAACTTTGTGTAAGAAGTATTGAACAGAAAAGTTAATGAGTCATCTTTCAGAAATTGTTGATTCTCTCGAGAATAGAATTAGCAAATTGCTTGCTAGTTATAGTAACTTGAAGCGAGCAAATAAGCAACTTGAAGATGAACTGGCAGGTTTAAAGGCTGAGCAACAAAAATATGAAAAGGTTGTAACAGGTTTTAAAGATGAATGCAGCTCATTACGTTTAGCAAATTCAATGCTTGGCAGCGACCAGCATAAACGAGAAACAAAACTCAAAATAAACGCTCTAATTCGGGAAATTGATCAGTGTATAACCCAGCTTTCTGAATAATATATAATGGCAGATCAACTAAAAATCAAACTATCTATCGCAGATCGGGTATATCCTTTAACAATAGATCCGTTGCAAGAAGAGGGCCTTAGAAAAGCCTCAAAGAAGATAGAGGCAATGATTAAGCGGTTTGAAAAAAGTTATGCCGTACGAGATAAGCAAGATGTATTAGCTATGTGTGCTTTACAATTTGCAGCTCAGGTGGAGCAAAAAGAAATAGATAATACAACAGATACGTTGCATAGTGAAGAGAAGTTAAAGGCTCTTAATGATTTGTTGCAACAGCATTTGTAGACGTTCATTACATTAATAGGTTACTGCCTACATTAATATTATTTTTTGGTAAACTCAACGTGAATTCTTTAAAAAGGGTGAGTTGAAGTTGTAAAAGCGAGCCGTCTTTGAGCGGATACTTGATCAGCTTGTTAGCCCTAAACTTGTTTTAAGGAGTTTATTCAAAATCCCATTATTAATGTAGGCTTTTTTTATGGATGAAACTCAGGTTTCTAATCATTTAAAAAGCATTTAAATTAAGAAGGAGCGTCGTTATTATGTGTCGCTGTAAGTGAAAATTGGATTTTAATTTATTACTAGAATACTAACCATGGATAACATTGCAATACCCATTATAGCTATAGTTGTAGGCCTAATTATTGGTTTCGTTATAGCAAAAGTACTAGAGAAAAATAACGCTTCGCAATTGGTGGTATCTGCCAAAAAGAATGCTGCTTCTATCCTTAAAGAAGCGAAGTCTCAGGGCGAAACTTTAAAGAAAGACAAGATGCTTCAGGCAAAGGAAAGGTTCATCGAACTTAAGTCTGAGCATGAGAAAGTTATTTTGAGTCGAGAAAAGAAAATCTCCGATGCAGAAAAACGAACACGTGATAAAGAATCTCAAACATCAAGTGAACTCTCAAAAGCCAAGAATTTAAACAATAGCCTCGAAGGGCAGAAGAAAAATTATGACGAACGCATCTCTTTCCTTGAAAAGAAACAGAGCGAGGTGGATAAGGTGCATAGGAGTCAAATAGAGCAGCTAGAAGTAATATCTAGTTTATCGGCTGAAGACGCCAAGAATCAGCTTATGGAAAGCCTGAAAGAGGAAGCTAAGGCTTCTGGTATGGCATACATACAAAATTCTGCGGAAGAGGCTAAAATGACAGCCCAACAGGAAGCTAGGAAGATTATCATTAATACCATCCAACGTATTGGTACAGAAGAAGCGGTAGAAAATTGTGTATCAGTGTTTAACCTAGAAAGTGACGATGTAAAGGGGCGAATCATTGGACGTGAAGGAAGAAACATTAGAGCTATTGAAGCGGCTACAGGGGTCGAAATCATTGTGGATGACACTCCAGAGGCTATCATATTATCCTGTTTTGATAGCGTTCGAAGAGAAGTAGCCCGACTTTCATTACATAAATTAGTTACAGATGGTAGGATTCACCCAGCGCGTATTGAAGAGGTGGTTAAAAAGACTTCAAAGCAAATAGAGGAAGAGATTATTGAAGTTGGAAAACGTACGGTAATCGATTTAGGAATACACGGTTTACATCCCGAATTAATTAAAGCAGTTGGACGTATGAAATATCGTTCTTCATATGGGCAAAACCTATTGCAACACTCTAGAGAGGTGGCAAAACTTTGTGGCGTAATGGCTAGTGAACTTGGTTTGAATCCGAAGCTAGCAAAACGTGCAGGGCTGCTGCACGATATTGGTAAAGTGCCAGAGTTGGAAACTGAACTGCCACACGCTATCTTAGGGATGCAGTGGGCAGAGAAGTACGGTGAAAATTCAGAAGTATGTAACGCGATTGGTGCTCACCACGATGAAATTGAAATGACTAATTTATTGTCGCCTATTGTTCAGGTTTGTGATGCCATTAGCGGTGCGAGGCCAGGAGCTAGGAGGCAGGTCTTAGACTCCTATATTCAACGATTGAAGGATCTAGAGGATGTTGCCTTCGGATTTGACGGCGTTAACAAGGCCTATGCAATCCAGGCTGGGCGTGAGCTACGTGTAATGGTGGAAAGTGAAAAAGTGAGCGATGAAAAGGCTGCGCAGCTTTCGTTTGAAATTTCGCAGAAAATCCAGACAGATATGACCTATCCAGGACAAGTAAAAGTTACTGTGATACGTGAAACACGTGCTGTGAATATTGCGAAGTAGGCTCTTAGTCTTTCCTAGGATGATACTTATTCAATACCGCAGTTAAATGCGTCCTATCAATATGTGTGTAGATTTCTGTAGTGGTTATACTTTCGTGTCCTAGCATTTGCTGTATTGCCCTTAAATCTGCTCCTCCTTCCAATAAATGTGTTGCAAAAGAATGTCTAAAGGTATGCGGACTAACGGTCTTTTGAATTCCAGCTTTTTCTGCTAATTGCTTGACAATCGTGAATACCATAGCCCGTGTTAAGCCTTTTCCTCTTCGATTTAAATACAAAGTATCATTTGCTTCTGCGGCAATTTTTTGATGACTTCGGACTTCATTTCGGTAGATGTCAATGTATTTAATTGTAGCATCACCAATAGGTACAAAACGCTGTTTGTCACCCTTGCCAGTGACCTTTATAAAACCTTCGTCAAAAAAAAGATCAGACATTTTGAGACTAATAACTTCAGAAACACGTAAGCCGCATCCGTACATTGTTTCGAGGATAGAGCGGTTTCGCTCTCCTTGAGGGTTGCTTAAATCAATAGCGGTAATCAAGGCGTCTATCTCGCTTTCTGAAAGCGTGTCAGGTAGTTTTCTTGCTGTTTGCGGACTTTCTATTAGTTCTAGTGGATTCGTTTTACGATATTCTTCAAAAACGAGGTAATTGAAAAAGCCGCGTAATCCAGAAATAAGTCTTCCCTGTGAACTAGGGTTGCTTGTTTTAGCATTATTATAAATGAATTGCTGAATAGTTTCTTCTGAGATTTTAATAGGGGAGACTTCGATTTTATGCGCGCCAAGCCATGACATCAGCTTCTTGATGTCCCAAGTATAGTTAGATATGGAATTATCAGACAATCCCCGTTCTATACGAAGGTAATTTTGGTAGTCTGTAAGTGCCTGTTTCCATTGCATAAGCGATATTACTCCAAATTATTCTTAAATAAAAGCCGTCAAGCTTTAGATTATTCATTTTATACTATCTTAGCTATGTTCACAATAAAAATAAACACATGAAGAAGTTAATTTTAGTATGTATGGTCTGTCTTATTGGCGGAACTGTTAGCGCACAAGGACTTGACCTAGGTCTAAAGGTTGGTGCAAATTTCGCAACAATTAACGACGCCACAGGCGGATCAAGTAAAACGGGATTTGTAGTAGGCGCTTTTGCTGGGGCAAAACTTGGAGATAAAATGGGGATTCAAGCAGATCTATTGTATTCTCAGCAAGGAGCGGATTTTGAACTAGGCGATATTGATTTGTCATACGTGAATATACCAGTGGTACTAAAGTATTTTGTGACAGAAAGGATTCATGTTCATGCAGGGCCACAGTTTGGATTTGTGGTAGCTGATAATGTTTCAAAGGTAATTAATAACCTTGTTGAAGCAGAATCATTTGACTTAACAGGCGTTATTGGTCTTGGGCTAGATTTACCGTTAGGGATTAGAGCAGATGGTCGCTATAATTTTGGTTTATCTGATGTTTTTAAATCTACAGATGACAGTTTTGATTCTGGAGGTAAAAATGCTGTTTTCACTATTTCTGTAGGGTATTCGTTTCTATAACAATACTTTGATTAATAAATTATACTGGAAATCAG
>Ga0114916_1000719_pt1 | contig 20703 bp, 23 predicted proteins | sample MalvirAntarct_66_FD_83501 | JGI IMG/M metagenome (GOLD analysis project Ga0114916, IMG submission 83501) | Marine viral communities from the Global Malaspina Expedition - Malaspina viral metaG Antarct_66 | ecosystem: Environmental > Aquatic > Marine > Oceanic | place: West Anvers Island... | reverse complement strand
TCGTTTGTGAATGTCGATGCCAATGTGTAATTTTGGGTGGGCAGTGGGTTCAGTTTTCATATCTTATTGTTTTGGTGAACTTTAAAGATACGAGACTCGCTGCTTTTTCATGAATGCTATAAGCTATGGCTAGGTCAGTCCTCACTTGGAAAATCCTGCTGATTTTCCAAAGCCAGTTTTTATTTGGAGAGCTTCGTGCCATCACACGCCACAGCTCATATACATCAACGTTGTGCCCAATTACCACCATTTCGGAAAAAATTAATCACATAAAGCGTTTTAAGAAGTGAACAAAAAAATACTGAAAAAAAAAATACTTCTAACATTTGATTTTCAAAACATTACAAAAACGTTAATCAGAATTTATGAAAGACAATTATGAAATTGAAAAACCGAGTTCTGATTTGAACTATTTGACAATCGGAATTAAGTATATCGTCTTATTTATTGTTCTCTTTTTAGGAAGTTGGATTGCTATTCCTTTATTTGTTTCTAATGGAGTAACTACTAGAGTTAATAGAACAGCGGAACTTCTCTTTGAAAACCCATTGTTATTTAGTTTCATAATTTCGATTGGAGTTATCTCTTGGTTTGTTTATCGGACTATAAATAAATATAAACTCGGAGAAGTCTTTCAAATCAATTTTAATAATGCTGACCAACTATTGGAAATAAAAACGGTCAACCTAGCCAACAATAAAGTAAAAAATAATTATTATAATTATCCAAATTTAAGTTACGATTTACAAAATACTGAAGATTCTCTTTTTGGCAAACAAAGAATTTTATCTATAAAAAATTATGACAAAACTGTTCACAAAATAAATATTGAGCGAACAGCTTGGTGTAGAAATGAACGGATTGAGAATCTAATTGAAAAAACAATAAACTGGGCACAACAGTGTGTATAAGCAATGGCTGGTCCTCGCCTACTTGGAAAATCCTGCGGATTTTCCAAAGCCGGTTTTAATTTGGAGAGGTTCGTGCCGAGACACGCCACAGCTCATATACAAAACGTTAGCACAATACCATGACGACATTACATAAAATTATATCAATGGGACTTTTAACAGGAATTTTAAACTTGTTTGGGTGCGGTGACAAAAAAGCCACCGAACAAACACAATCACAGCCGACAGAAAAAGTGCAACAAGTTTCTTTCGAAAATCAGCTTCAAATATTTGAGCAATTAAATTTTGACCTCAATGCTGGTATCGACACTTCCGACATTAATCGGTGGCCTGGTGGACATAAAGAATTTGAGCAGAGCCCCTTTTCATTAATGTATATAACTCTTGGACAAGAAATAGAACGCGAACCTTTTACTCCATTAACAAACAAATGTTGGGACTTTGATACGGAAGCCATCGAAGACCATGGAGCGTATATTAGAATTATTGAAAACCTTCCACGTATTACAAGAGGTGAACTAATTTTTTCCGACATTAAAGATTTTGTTGACATCGAAAAAGGCAAAGCTTGGGTTTCATTTACTTTAAATGGTGACAATTACAAATGGGACATGAAAGTTGACAATGATTGGGTTGACACAGATTTATTTCCTAAAATGGTTGCTCTGACAAATAAATACAATACAAAAGGAAAATATACATATTATGACACTGGTGGACAAGACGCTGTTATAGGTTTCGAGACATCTGAATCACTCGCTGAAATTAAAAAAGCGACAGGACTAAAAATTGATTGGTTAAACTAAATGGATAAAGGTACTGGTGCTAACACGGGTTTGGCAAAAGTGGCGGTTCAATGCTCCGCAGACACATTTGTGGTTAATCAAAGTTTGGTTCTCCGCATCAACATTTGTGGTGAAAATCGCCACCTTCGCCAAGCCCGAAACCGTTGTGTGTAATGCAAAAGTTCGTCTTCGCAATAAAATTTGTTTCCTGATTAAGAAACATTTACATTTGCATAAACATCGGAATGAATGAACCAAAAATTTAAAGTCGAATTACTTGAAGAGGTAAGTGAATTTTTAGGCAGTCTTAACGAAAAGACTCGTGACAAAATTATTTACAATATGCGAAAATCACAAATTCTGAATGATAACGAGCTTTTCAAAAAACTCAACGAAAACGTTTGGGAATTTAGAACTCTTCACAACAAAACCAAATACAGACTTTTTGCTTTTTGGGATAAAACTGACAAAACCGATACTGTTGTCATATCAACTCACGGAATTGAGAAAAAGACAGCCAAAACACCAAAAAAAGAAATTGAAAAGACAGAGCGGATAATGAAACAATATTTTGATGCCAAAAAATAATGATATGGAAAATAAAGGAATGAAAACTTACAGTCTGGATGAAGTAACCGATAAATTCATCGGGAAAAAAGGAACGCCAAAAAGGGACGAGTTCGAAAACGAACTCCGTCTTGATCTAATCGGAAACGCAATAAAGCAAGCACGAAAAGAACGGAATTTGACACAGGCACAACTTGGCGAATTAGTTGGTGTCCAAAAAGCACAGATTTCTAAAATCGAAAATCATTTGACCGATGCCCGATTTGACACAATACTTAAAGTATTTAAGGCTTTGAACGCAAAAGTTAATTTCAACGTTGAACTATTGAATCAAAATCTGAACTTAACATAGAAATCGGAAAAGCACTACACACAACAAAGAACTGAGGCAAAAAACAAGCCTTTTCTCCATTATCAAAGCAGATAAGCACGGCTGTTTTTATGGCTAATTCAAAACAAAATATAATTAAAGAAATTGCGCAGGAATTAGATTGCGGAAACGACTGTTATTACAATCCCAAAACGAACGAATTAATAACGATTCCTAATTTTGGGGAAATGTTGGACGAAGATGAATTTCGTGAATCTTTGGGAGCGGAATTGAAAAAAGTAACGAAAAGCAAAGCGGAATTTATAAAAATCGAGATTTTAGAAAGTTTTGAGTCTTTTAAGATTATGGAACGTTTTATTGCCCAAATTGCGGACAAACAGTTTCAATCGGAATTAGAAAATATTTTGGAACGGAAAAAACCATTTCAGAACTTTAAAAACAGAATGGACAACTCAGCCTATATACAAAACTGGTTTGACTTTAAGCAAAACGATACAGAAAAAATCGTAGAACCGCAATTACACCGATAAAAAGTCAGCGCATACAAATGATTCTAAAAAATGTATAGTTCTCCGTTGGTAAAAAAATTAAATTTAGCACCGCAAATTATGACTTCAGGAAAAGATGGATTATATCTGATTTAAAAAGAATAGCATACAACCATATGATCAGCTTCATCTTACCATAAAAGAATGATTATCACTAGGGTATAGTCCACCTAATATGTTTGACTTTTAAATAAAGAAAGTTCCAACGAAAAGGAAAAATTTTAACTAATTATTTGAGGAACTCCTAGGGACAAACTTTACTAGGATCATTTTCATTACGGTTCAATAAAATTGCAGGTATCTCTACCCCCTATTCTTGGAATTAACTCAACAGATTATCTAGTGTTGATATACATCAAATGTACGTTACTTAATTTTTTAAGCATATTCTGTCCCATTAGTTTTATCTTAAAGTTGCTTATTTTATTAGTAATTTTAACTACTAATTCACTAAAAGATGAAAAACCTGATTTTAGTTATCACTGTGCTTCTGTGCTCTGGTTCAAAATATGCCCAGGTATCTAAATGGAACGTTATAAAAGTTAATACTCTTTTACCATTATCAAATAGTTATGATTTGCAATATGAACGGGTAATGAATAACTATTCATCAATTCAATTTGGCTTAGGAATGGGTAAAATAAGCACTAACTCATTAAATGATTTTCAAGAACTTTTTTCAGATTATTTCGGCGATGTGCTGCACAATCCTACAAGCACAAATCACAGAACACAAACTTTTTCAGCAAATTTTGGATACCGGCATTATACTAGAGACCATATAGCACCACAAGGGTTTTACATCGGTCCGACAATTCAATATTTAAATTACAAGGAACGTTTCTATGCAATGGAACAGGCATTGAATACCATGGCATCCTCCAACTTGACATATATTGAACGGGTAATTGAAAGAAAATTGAAATTAACCAACTTCGAAATTCAGTTAGGGTATCAATTTTTATTTAAAAATGGTATTGTCCTCAACCCCAATGTAGGACCAAGCTTCGTTATTGGAAAAACGGATAAAAATTTTCAGAAAGAAGATGAAAATTTAACCGGATTCGGTCTTAATTTTGGAATTGAAATTGGTTTAGCCTTTTAAAACGAAGTTTTATATATTAATGTTTATGGCATTATAGTGAATTGGATCTTAAAACAAGACAAAAATTCCTAACAGTGCATAATTTGAAATGTAGATATGTTATGCAGAGACCAAATTAGAGAAGATGAAAATAATAGGTAGTAATTAACCAAACTTCCGTTACTCTTCATATTCCAACCATGTTTTTTCAACATTATAGCATCAAAAATAATTTTTATATAGGCCTTTTATATTTATTGGCAAATTTAAATTTGAAAACTCCAATATGCAATATCAAAAGACTTTGTGTACCAGTTAATTACATAATAAAATAATATGGGTTCAGATTTAGTTAACCGATGTGCTAAAACTCTTCACGAAAAAGGTTTGAATATAGCTTTTATAGAAAGTGCAACCTCTGGCCGAATGTGTTCTGAATTTGCATTAACAGAATTTTCAGGAGAGATTTTGCGGGGCGGTCTGGTTTGCTATTCTGTATTTATTAAGGAGCAATTCTTGAATGTACCACAGCACTTAATAGAGGAATATACCCCTGAATCGGCAGAGGTTACAAAGGAACTAGCAAATTCCGGTAAAAGGCTATTCAATTCAGATGTGATAGTTGCTGTTACAGGTTTAACAAGAACAGGTGGAAGTGAAACACCACTTAAACCCGTGGGCACAATGTTCATTCATATAATTATAAAAAACTTTCATATCGAACATCGCGAAGTGTTTACGGGAACTTCTTTGGAAATAATGCTTAAAACTGTTTATCGAACTGCAGAAATAATTAATTCCTATTTACATAAAAACTAATGTATTAGTCAATATAGATGTAAGTGCAACACTTCACAATCCAGAATTTTAATATATAAATTAAACTTATTCTAATACTATGATATGATATAAATAGAAATAAGTGTTTGACAATCAAAATCACCGTGTACAAAAGACCCCATAGTTGGTTACTTCGGTTCGATTCGTGCCAGTGATTTCGGTTCAAACTGTGCCACTTTTTTCTTTATGGTAAAAAGTCTGTAGCGGTTCGATTTGTGCCACATTTCGATCTGGCCCATTGTACCGACTTTGAAAGATCAAGTATTAATTACCTTATCGCTTAAAAGTATGCGATATGGCCAACACACTTGATCCAATGGACCTAAAACAAATCATTTCCCTACATATTGATGGATACAGTAACCGTAAAATAGGCGCTACCCTCGGGATATCCCGCAACACGGTAAATAATTACATGCAACTGTTCAGGGCCACTGAGCATTCTCTCGAAGAGCTCTTGGCTCGCAACAATGTAGCCCTGGAAGCACTCTTTCCTTCCAGTACCACGATAGCCAATCCCCGTTATGAGGAACTCATGCTGTATTTTGACGGGATAAATAAGGCGCGGAACCATCCCGGATTTACTTTTTTGTTCCACTATCAGGAATATGTACAGCAAGCCAAAGATCCCTATAGTTATACCCAGTTCATGGAGCACTACAACCGTAAATATGCAAAGGTCAAGGGCTCCATGAAACTGGAACATGATCCGGGCAATGAAATGTACATCGACTATGCCGGCAAGAAACTGCAGATCGTGGACCGATCCACCGGGGAACTCATCGGGGTTGAAGTCTTCGTGGCCATCCTGCCCAACAGCCAGTACACCTATGTGGAAGCCTGCCATAGCCAAAAGAGAGCGGATTTTATTGCCTGCTGTGGACATGCCCTGGAGTTTTATGGCGGAGCTCCCAAGGCCATTGTCTCCGATAATCTAAAATCGGCCGTAACCCGTGCCAGTCGCTATGAGGCAGATATCAACCGCAGCTTTAAGGACTTTGCCAGACACTACAATTGTGTGATCAACCCCACCCGTGGCTACTCCCCGCAGGACAAGGCCCTTGTAGAAAATGCTGTCCATCTTGCCTATCAGCGCATCTATTACCCTTTGCGCAATATGACCTTCTTCTCCCTGGAGGAGCTCAACAAAGAGATCCGCAAGCTGTTGACGGCCTATAACAATCTACTGTTCAAAAGAAAGCAGGCCAGCCGCCTGGAACTCTTCCAGTCCATAGAAAAAAGCCACTTAAAACCGCTCCCGACAAGTCCCTACCAGCTTAAGGACTATTGCCGTGCCAAGGTGCAGAAGATGGGATATGTGTACTTCTCACCAGATAAAAGCTATTATAGCGTACCCTACCGCTACATCGGCAAGCAGACCCAGATCCATTATACCACCACAACTGTGGAAATATATTATAGCCATCAGCGGATAGCCCTGCACCGGCGCAATCCCAGAAATGGAAACTACAACACCGATCGCAACCATCTGAGCAGTACCCACAAATATTATGTGGACTGGAGCCCTGAGTTCTTTAAAAAGAAAGCTGCGCTGCACGGGAAAAACGTAGAGGCCTGTATTGATACAATCATTGCCTCGGGGGATTACCCTGAGATCGGCTACAAACGGGCCATGGGACTTATCCAGTTGCACAAATCCTATGGCTCACAACGCTTGGACAGCGCATGCAAAAGGGCCATACAGGCAGATGCGGTAGCCTACCAGCGCATCAGGAACATCCTAAAGAACAACCTGGACCAGTCTTCCCTGTTCTACCAAGACCTGGAGCAGGACAGGTCCCATATCCCTGAACATGAAAATCTCCGGGGAGCTTCGGCCTATCAATAAATATGTAATCAATAAACTCTATAATTATGAACAACAATCAAACTGTTGAAAAACTGAAACAAATGCGCCTGGGTGCCATGGCAGACCTGCACCTCCAGCAGATCAGGGAAAACCGCACCACGGATCTTACGGCCGATGAATACCTGGCACTGCTCACGGACCATCAATGGGAAGACCATAAGGACCGAAAGATCCAAAGGCTCCTCAAGCAGGCAACCTTCCGGGGACAGGCAGCACTGGCGGAAGTGGATTACGCCCAACAGCGCAACCTGGACAAAAATATGTTCCTCCGCCTGGGGTGCCTTGATTTTATAAAACGAAAGGAGAACATTATTATGACGGGAGCCTCTGGCGTTGGAAAAAGCTATCTGGCCCAGGCCCTGGGGCACCAGGCGTGCATGATGGAATGTCGTACCATCTATGCCAACACGGCCCGTTTGTTAAAAAGGTTAAAGCTCAGCAAGGCCGATGGAACCTATTTAAAAGAACTGGCAAAGCTCCTAAAGGCAGATCTGCTTATCTTGGACGACTTTGGTCTACAGGCTTTTGACAGCCATGCAAGGGAATCGCTAATGGATATAATCGACGACCGTTACAACCGGTCTTCCACCATCATCTTGTCCCAGATACCGGTGTCCGCCTAGTATGATATCATTGGAGAGGGAACCATTGCTGATGCTATCCTGGACAGGATCGTGAACTCTTCCCACAGGATAGACCTCAAAGGAGAATCCTTAAGAAAAGGAGCTTTAAAGAACGAATAACAATAAAATTTTATATAATTGCAGTATCTTTCAAAGTGGCACGGTTTGACCGAAACACGTGGCACCATCACTCCGAAATAGCCAATAGGCGATAAAAACGAATTTCTTCCATTTCCTTCATAACTCCACTGAAAATATGGGACAACAAATACAGTCTAACCCCGTTGGAAAATGAAATCAGTATCACAAAAAATGGGCATCAAAGAAAACAGTCGGGTCATGTTGTTGAACGCTCCAAAAGAAGCAATTGAGGAAATGAAACTACCTGCCGTTAACAAGGACCATGCACTAACTGGGTTATTTGATTATATCTGCATTTTTGTAATCCATAAGAAGGAACTCGAACTCAAGTTTCCCAACTTAAAATCTCATCTTAAATTAAGTGGAATGCTCTGGGTGTCTTGGCCTAAAGGAGGGCAGTCAGATACCGATCTTTCATTGTCAGAAGTTATAAAGATTGGATACGAGTTTGGACTTGTAGAGAGCTCTTGCATAAGTATCAATTCGACTTGGTCTGCTTTAAAATTTACCCATCCTAAAAAAGGAAAAATCTACAATAATAGCCATGCAGAACTAAAATCGCGATCTACAAATCGTTGAAAAATTACGTTGTAAAAGTATATTTCTTTATTCGTCGTTTTTCGCTCGTTTCTTCTTTGCGCAAATTATTAAGTATAAAATTTCACCCCATATTAACGTTCCAAAATGGAAAACTAAGGGACATATTAAGAATGCTAATTAGATCTTCCAAGTGTTGCTTCAGGGTTAACTATTCGATTACCACAAGTAATAATAAAATGCATAGCTTAAATATTACCTGGTCGTTTTGCGAAAAGGTAATTGAATGTGTCAATTCATAAACAATTAGGTTTTATCTAAAAGGATTGCGGTAATTAGTAAGTAAAAATATAAACCGAATAATAAATATATTGGTACCAAAAATTATTAAATTATTTATGTATTATGGGATGACAACAATGTAAACTTCCGCAAAACAGCAAACCTATAGCGCTCTTTTAATGGTCAACACCAATTACCAATGATAAGTTTTCTAAGTCAGAAACACCTACCCTAAGACTAACCTCTGTAGGGAAACATAAATTTATGAATCTCTTCTCTACTAATTTTGGGGTTTGCTCCTTCACTACCAGCAACTAACGCACCTACAGCACAAGCAAAGTCTATCGCCTCTTGTGGATCGGTTTTTTTAAGTAAATCGTTAATTAACGAGGCTAAAAAGGAATCGCCCGCCCCTACGGTATCTACCACTTCAATTTGATACCCACTGTTGTAATAATACGTGTCATTACAATATAAAATGGCACCATGACGCCCTTTGGTGACACAAATGGTTTTGGTATTGGTGTGTTCTGCTATAAATTTAATATTTTGCTCTAAGGAATGTGTTTTGGAGTTGAGCATTTCTCCGATTTCAAAAATTTCATCATCGTTAAATTTGATGAAATCGGCTGCTTGCATTAGATGAGTTAACACCTCTATAGTGTAATAGGGCTCTCTTAAGTTCACATCAAAAATCTTATATTTAGCCAATTTCAATAGCGCGTACAAGGTGTGTCTTGAAGTATCATCTCTTGCCACTAAGCTTCCATAAATAAAGGCATCAGCAGTTTGAGTTGCGGCTATGGTGTTATCGTTTAATTGAATATTGTCCCAAGCGCGAGGAAATTTAATATCATAGGAAGCCGACCCTTTTTGATTCAGCATCACCTTTACTTTTCCTGTTTTCAATCGTTCGTCAACCTGCAGGTTTTCAGCGTTCACCCCTTGATCAATTATATAAGCTTCAATTTTATCTCCTTTTCCATCGGTTCCAATCCTACTGATAATTGACACATTATTGTCTAAAGATTTTAGTCGTAGCGCAACATTTAAAGGAGCGCCTCCTATTTTTTTATGTGTAGGAAAAACATCCCACAACACTTCTCCAAAGCAAACTATATTTTTCATTGAATTGTTGTTAAATATTAAGGTTAAGATCTTCTATACATTGTTCCACGCCTTTATTTACAATGTTTTGATAGGCATCAGTGTAGGCTTCCACAAAGACTGAAGCCTCTTTTAAGCTGCCAAAAACGGACGCTATGTTTAAAAAGGTCTGAGGACGCTCTACGGAGGCTTTTGCCTTTTCACTTAACATATCTTTCATGGCATCTTTAATCGTTAAGTCGTTGCCTTGCTCATCTTTACCTAAACTATAAATTGCCCAAGCTGCAGTCAGAAAAGCGGCCAATTTTATCGGTCCATTTTTCTCCAATTGTGCATTTACAGTTGGTAAGATGAATATCGGGAACTTAGCAGAAGTCTCTGAACAAATTCTATCAATTTGATCTTTAATGTTTCTATTCCCGAACCGTTCTAACAATGATTGTTTGTAATTTTTTAAATTAATACCTTCCAAATCGCCTAAGATTGGCGTGACCTCAACATCCATATACTGATTTAAAAAAATACGGATGTTGGGGTTGCCAACAGCTTCATCTATGGTCTCATAACCTACCAAGGCACCAAGAATTCCCAATACCGAATGTCCTGCATTTAATAAACTCAGTTTCATTTTTTCGTAAGGCACGACATCATCCACAAATTGCGCCCCGACCGTTTCCCAAGCAGGTCTTCCTGCACTAAAATCATCTTCAATAACCCATTGCTTAAAAGGTTCGCAAACCACAGGCCAAGCATCATCAATCCCAGTAGTTTCAGATAAATTAACGATATCAATAGGAGAAGTTGCCGGAGTTATTCTATCGACCATAGCATTTGGAAAGGACACATGTGCTTCTATCCATCCCGTAAGGTCAGGCTCTGCGCTTTTAACATAACTCAATAGCATGCTTTTGGTCATGTGGCCATTACCTTGAATATTATCACAAGATTGGATGGTACATCCGTTTAAGCCCCGTTCTTTTCTGAGCTTTAAAGCTTGCGTTACATAGCCAAAAATAGTTTTAGGGGCTTGCGGATGCTCTAAATCATGCTGAATCAACGGATTACTAAAATCGAATGCTTTGGTAGCTTCATTATAATTATAGCCACCCTCTGTAATGGTGAGTGAGATGATTTTCACCTCCGGACTGGCCATTTTTTCGATCACCTTAATTGGATTTTCTGGAGCAAATAAACACTCTACTATAGAGCCAATAACACGAGGACTGTGTGTGCCATCCAATTCTTTAACAATTAGGGTATATAAACCATCCTGTTCCTTTAAGATATTATATATTTTGGTATCAAAATCCAATAGGGCCACACCACAAATCCCCCAATCTGTCATTGATGGATCATGCAATAACTGGTCCGTATATAGCGCTTCATGTGCTCTATGAAACCCACCAATACCTACATGTACAATCCCGGTTTTTATGTTGTTTCTGTCATAAGTTGGACAGGGAATTTGGTTGGCTATTTCTGCTAAATTCTTCTGATTAAGCTTGATGGTTTTTTCCATGATTTTTAGATTTTTTGATTTTTGCTGCGTTTTAGCGCCCAATACGCCGTTCCAAAATAGATTAAGGTACAGATGAATGCGTAGCGGTAGAATATGTCACGATTTTCTACATATACAGATTCATTTGAACTCCCGAAGAGCACGATACTGGCGAGAATGATGGTAATTAACAATGTAAGAACAGAAACACCTCTCAATACTTGGGTAAACCTTGACGTATCTTTTATGAGGATGGGTTCCAATTCGGCTTTTTGCTCTTGAAACTTCTCAATATTCCCATTACGTATTTTTTCCTTTTGCTCAGCCTCAGGATAGCTGTTTTTTGCGCCATATCGCCCAGCCAAAAACGTATACACGATAATGGTGAATACCCAAGTTGGTAGAAATAGATAAAAGAAAGACATCACATTTAAAGCATTTAAACCAAAGCCAAATAGCAAACCTAACCCCCAAGAGGCTATGGCTGGCGTACTAAATGTCAATTGACGGTAATGCGACCAATAGCGTGTATACCCAATTCTGGGGAAAATTTGGTGCTCTGCAAAGACAATCGCCCCTACAGGTACCACTAATAACCCGGCGTAGGTAAGCAAAGGTAAAATTTGAGAAAACACAAACGGGAAGCATGCTACTACCATGGTGACCAGACCCACCATTAAAGTCGTTTTACGTCGCGATTGTTTATTAAAGATAGCCTGTGCCGCCAATCCTGCTCTGTAAAGATTAGCGACGGCCGTAGTCCAACCCGCTACGATGACGATGACAAAACCAGACCAGCCTAAGGCATAATAAGCCACATCACCAGGATCAAGTTCTACAATAGATTTCCCTATGATTACGGCGGCACCTGCGCCCATAATTCCCGCAGAGATCCAAGCCACATAATGACCAAACATCATTCCAGTACTGGTGGCCAATCCGTAAGATTTCTTTTTTGCAAATCGCAGTAAAGCCATATCAATAAGTCCAAAATGGGTAATGGTATTTGCCGCCCATGCAAAACCGATCACCTCAGTCAGTCCGATACCAGCTTCGCCGTTACTATTAACACCCGTCCATATCGATTGGTCACCCAAGTTTATAAAATCGTTCCAACCGTTTGGTATTGGTTTTCCTAATACCTCTAGAGATAGTGCAGGTAAAAGAACAAATGCACCACAGGTAAACATCACAAATAACCAGGGCGCACAAACTCCTGAAAAATCGGAGACGGCATTAAAACCATAAATTGCTATGGCCACAACAACTGAACCTACAATCAACACGATCATGATAAACCATAAATTGGTGGGATACCAATTAAGCTGCGCTGGGATATTAAAGGCAAATCGAACGGCAGTTGAAGACACGGTGATCATAGCCGCAGAAATCACCGTGAAAATAATAACATTAGCCCAATTATAAAGCTTGGTCATTGAATCTCCTGCGATCTTATTGAGATAGGTATATAAACTTAATCGCGTATCAACGGCAATTGGAGAAGTAATAAGTGTCCAACTCAATACGGCCAGAATATTACCAATCAACAATCCCAATAAAATATCCCTGGTGGTGGCGCCTAATGCCACAAAAGTGGCTCCTATGACAAACTCAGTCGCAGCAACATGCTCCGCAGCGTATAAACCTGCAAAGTGGGTCCATCCATGCAGTCTTTGTTTAGCAATTGGCAATTGCTCTTCCTCTAAGTTTGCGAACTGTTTAAAATCGTTGGATGTGCTCATGGATGTGATTATTTAAAAATTAACTCAACTGTATTCCTATATTTATACACTATTTAAACGAAATTTTTCTACTCGGCTTCTGAAACAGATAAAAGCATCATATAAAGGCTGTTACCGCATTAAATTTACATCTATAAGATAGTAACTGCGAACTGCAAAACAGCTTTTTCTTGTTCAGGATTCCACATTGCCGTAACCTCAACGGGTAATTTATAATTGATGATGGATACATCCTTACTAAAAGTAGCTCCTACATTTACTATATTTCCGGCATCTTCTGTGTAAAACGTTTTATCGGTGATAAATGACCACGCACCACCTACAAAAACGGATAGGCTAGAATTTTGGTGCTTCCAAATTTTACTGCTGACTTCAAAATAGTGTGTCCAAGAGCTGATTAAACCCCCATCCTCCTGCACCTCATAATCGCCCGAACCACCTCCAACTATAGTTGCGAGATATAGTAGGGTGTTAGGTGTTAAATGATACCCAAAACCAACATCCACAAAATTATACCCCTGTGTTTTATCGTAACTAAAATAATGCAGCGCATCACCCCTTTCTTCCACTCCAGTGTAATTATTATGAGAAACCGCCTCTACAAAAAATCGATCGGAAAAACGGTATTTCGTGTAAATTGACAACTCTTTATAATAGGCGCTTTGATTTTCTCCAGTATTCTTGTGTTCCACATCTATAGTTGAAAAACTGGCGCCAACCCACAATCCAAAGGTGAATTTTGAATCTCGGGAATTGTATTCTAAGCTGGTTGCAATTACAGCTCCAGGATGAACGACCGAGCCATGCCAGAGGTGCATGTTTTTTAAATGCGCACCAATTCTAAAAGCCGAATACTCATGACCTCCTTGTTCTTCTTGTGCTGAAACCACATTCATTGACCATAACATCACGAATCCTAAACATGCCAACATTCTCTTTATGCTTCTTGTTTTTTCAACACCTAAGCAATTCACATCTCTAAATTTTGATTGTGTTTTCATTTGTAAAGGTTCCTGATAATTATATAAATTTATAAACGTCAATTATACGCTTGTTTGTCAAATGTATTCTAAAAAAATAACAAAATGCTAATAATTTTAAGAAATAATACGTGCTAAAATGTTACATATGTAACTTTTAGGATGTAAAATTGTTCAGTTGACAAAAAGATAAAGGCCAATTAAAGTAACGTTCATATGACGTTTAAATATTATTTACTATATTAGCCATAGTAGAAATAAATGCTGTTAATTTTGAATAAATCAATTTATGGAGCCAAAAAAAATATTAAATATATCTGTGGATTGTGTTGTTTTTGGGTTTGACATCACCACCAAAACATTAAATGTGTTACTCATAAAACGATTTTTGAAATCAAAAGACCACAACGACATTTTAGTAGATGATTACGTCTTAACAGGATATCACGTTTATGAACACGAAACTTTGGACGATACGGCTACAAGAGTTTTAAAAGAGCTCACAGGTTTGACCAACCAATATAAAAAACAGTTTAAAGCTTTCGGAAATCCAGATCGATTGACGAATGAGAAAGACTTGGCTTGGATAAAGAATCAAGAATTTAATTTAAGAACTACGACCATTGCCTACTACTTTTTATTAAAAACTGAAGATGTCGATTTGAAAAACAATCCGTATGAGCCCATTTGGTTCCCTGTTAGCAACTTACCAGAACTAGGTTTTGATCATAAGAAAATCATAGTGGAAGCTTACGAAGATTTAAAAGTGAAATGCTTGTCTGAGCCCATCATATTTAAATTACTACCGGATAAGTTTACTATTAATGAGGTACAAGATGTGTATGAATCCATTCTTGGAATAGAAATAGATAATAGAAATTTTAGAAGAAAATTAATTAAGAAAAAATACATCATTGCCCTAGATGAAAAACAAGTGGGTATATCTAAGAAACCTGCCCAATTGTATATGTTTAGTAAGGATATCTATCAAAAAATGTTCAAGAAAAATTACTTGATAAGTATTTAAGAGAACGCATACAACTAAAATCTCAATGAATAGAATATTCCCATCGCACAATGTTTAATACCACCTTCATTGATTGTGGTGCCGCCTACTTTTTCACAAACAATATATTGTCCTTTAGGGGTTGGTCATTCCACTCATAGCATATAAACGCTTCATAAATTTGTACAATGGATGGTTTTACACCTAACCTAATGGAAGTTCTGACGATTATGATGTCGGCAAAAAATAATTTATTAAATAGTTCAGACCATTAATCTTCCAAATCTTACCAGATTTTTTTTGTTCAGCCATCATTTTATAGGCTATATATACTACAGTACCATTTTTAACATCAGGACTACATAGAACGCATTTAGAACCTGTATAATTTTCAACGTCGACCTTAGGTTTTTCTTTGTAGGAGGATTTGTAAAAGAATATCCATTTTTTTGTTGACCTTAATGTGCATTGATCGTATCCAAATTATATGCCATATCGCTGATAGGGTATGAAAACTTCTGTTAAGAATACTCGTAGATTTTGCCTTTTACACCCTTATAGAAATCTTGCATGAATTTAAAATCTGCTTCCATATCATCCGTAGGATAAAATGGTTCAGAAATTTTATTTTGTTTATGTTCAAAATCAAAGGTGAACATGATAATAGGGACATTGGCTTTTTTTGCGATATAATAAAATCCTGTTTTCCACTCCTCTACTCGCTTTCGGGTGCCTTCTGGCGATAATGCCAATCTAAATTCATCTCTGTTTTTAAACAATTTTGAAATGGCTTCCACTTTATTTTGACCCGGCCGCCTGTCTAATGGTGCCCCGCCAATAGCTCTGAAGTAATAGCTGAACGGCCATTTAAATAGTTCCTTTTTGGCCACAAAGTTAGACTTGACCCCAATAACCTGACGCATTAATAACGCAATATAAAAATCTTCCCAACTGGTATGTGGCGCACCGATAATGACAGCTTTTTTAATCGTGTCTTTGGACATAGTTACATTTCCCACCACGTTCCATCCTTAAATTTTTTTATAGATAAATTTAGACAACCATCTCATATTACATTTTCTCGTATAAGGTTCTCAATTTTTCGCGCGTGATGGTTTCTTTCCAATTTTTACCCACAGCATTTTCCCAAAGTGGTTCCAATCCTAATGCGACATCAATCATGGTATTAAATTCATCATCGGCAAGATGGGCACAGATTCCTTTTGGCAGAGTAATGTTGTGAATTTTCTTCATTTCCTTAAAAAGTGCTACGCCCTCTGGATAAAACTCTTCCAATTGATCAAACACAATGCAATTGCCAATGCCGTGTTTTGTTCCTAAGAGATATCCCAATCCGTAGCTTAACGCATGGGCAACCCCTACTTGAGAGTAGGCAATGCTCATCCCCCCGTGCCATGACGCCATCATCAATTTATCCTGCAATTCTTCTTTAGTACCCTTGTCTTCAATAAAAATTTCCTTACATAGGTCAAAGGCCTTTTCCCCATAACTTTGGCTGAAAGCATTTAAATAGGTGCCTTTTAAAGATTCCACACAATGAATAAAACAATCCATACCCGTGTAAAACCATTGATCTGTAGGCACATCTTTAGTCAATTCAGGATCTAAAATAACTTGGTCAAAAGGAGTGAAATCAGAATTGATACCCAATTTGCGTTCGGGACCAGTTAATACTGTGGTCCGTGAAACTTCTGATCCGGTTCCAGAAATAGTAGGTACCCCCACGTGATAGATGGCGGGCGACTTGACCAAATCCCAACCTTGGTAATCTTTTGATACACCTTCATTAGTGAGCATAATGGCTACGGCTTTAGCTAAATCTAAAAGAGTGCCGCCGCCAATACCAATAATCCCGGAAGGTCGATCTTTATAACTTAAAATGATGTGTTCCACCAAGTCATCTACTTGAGAAGTCGTAGGTTCTGTATCAGCAGAAATAAAATGAATTTGATCTTCATAAGACAGGGGAATTCGGGACGTCAACCAGGCATTTCCTTTAAAGACGTCATCCACTAAATATATAAACGGCGCTTTTACATTTAATCGTCTGGGTTCTATGATATCGCCCAACTGATTAAAACTGCCACGTCCAAATACTACTCTGGACACCATTGGATAATTTTTATAAATCATTATTGTATTGTCTTAAACTTTTGATTTGAGGGGTGTCTTCAACAGTGGAAGCACTTCCAATAAATTTGATAGGGTTCTATATTTCTTGTGGTCCTGTGCGTTGGTGGCCACCTGTTCATGGATCCATGTGGTATGAAAAGGAACATGGATGGCCTGGGCTTTAATATTGACGAGAGGTAAAATATCCGATTTTAAGGAATTGCCAATCATTAAAAATTCGGAGGGTTTGACCTCCAAATGGTTTAATAATTTGGAATAATTGGCTTCTTTTTTATCGCTAACCACTTCAATATGATGGAAGTAATCCATCAAACCTGATTTTTCTAATTTGCGTTCCTGATCGAGTAAATCTCCTTTAGTGACCACAATCAACTTATAATCATCTGAAAGGGTAGTTAATACATCCTTGACGCCTTCCAGTAATTCAACAGGCTTATTGAGCATGTTTTTGCCCACGTTTAATATGGCCTCTATAGTAGTATTACTAAGGGTATTATTAGATAATTCCAAGCCAATTTCCACCATGGATAGGATGAACCCTTTAATGCCATAGCCGTAGAGAGGCAAATTTTCGATTTGTCGTTTAATCAGTTCCTGGTCAATTTTATTGGCGGTTTCATAAGGTGCCAAAAGTTTAGCAAACTCAAGTTCAGCCTCCCTAAAATAGGTTTCATTTACCCACAAGGTGTCATCAGCATCAAAACCAATGACTTTTATGTTTGAATACTCTATTTCCATAACCGTTTTGCGCGTTCTAAATCTTCAGGGGTATCAATTTCAACACCTTCAACGTGGGTCTCTACCATTTTTATGCGTTTACCATATTCCAAATACCTAATACATTCAATCTTTTCGGTCGCTTCAATAAATTGCATTGGTAAATTGTAAAAATCCAATAGGGCTTGTTTCCTAAAAGCATAAATACCTTTGTGTTTAAAATAGCGCGCTCCCGCCGCCTTATCTCTTGGGTATGGAATTGGACTCCTGGAAAAATAGAGGGCAAAATTATTCTGATCCACAATCACCTTTACCGTGTTAGGGTTACTGATATCCTCCCAATCCTGGATTTCTACCATAAGCGATGCCAAATCGATCTGTTTTTCGTGGTCATCTTTAAAAGCATTCAGCACTTTCTCTAAACTTTCGCGTTCCGTAAATGGTTCATCACCTTGTACATTGACGACGATGTCCACATCCAAATCCGCAACCGCCTCAGCAATCCGATCGCTGCCCGATTCATGCTCTTTTTTACTCATAATGGCCTTACCCCCATTCGTGACAATTTCGTCATAAATAATAGGACTATCCGTAACGACGTAAACCTCGTCAAAAAGTTTTGTGGCCACAGTAGCTTCATAAGTTCTGAGAATGACGGTTTTACCCGCTAAATCTTGCATAAGCTTTGCTGGAAATCGGGATGCGCTGTAACGCGCCGGAATCATTGAAATTATCTTCATAGTTGACCGTTAAATCTATTCAAAAGTAAAACTTTTTAAGCTATTTCAGGGTTTGGAAGGTTTAATCTTTTTATAAAGTTTAAAAATGACAAACAGGACAAAAATCACTAATACAAAGGCTAGGATTGGAAGAAAAATGGAAAAAATGGACATGACAATAGATGTCCCCGTTTCTACTGTAGATACCAACGGGTTCCCTAAACCTGCCGTTGTTGCAGTAGAGGTAAGACGAGATGCTCCGGCCGCACTTTTGATAGTCGCCGCGGTGCCACCTCCGGCAATAATGGCGAGCGCCCAAGTGATAACCGGACTTAAATCGGCCACCGTAGAGACCATCACTGCAGTTCCTGCAACGGCGGCTAAGGGGATTGCTATCGTATCTAACATATTATCTACAAAGGGAATGTAATATCCTAAAATTTCAATTAATGTGGCGACACCTAACGTAATCACGGCAGTGAGACTGCCTATCCAAACCCAAGAGGAGTTCAGTTCCCAAATATTAAAGTATGATGCTAAACTGAGCGCGAATAAGGGCAAAAACACTCTAAAACCGACAGATGCGGCCAGTCCGACACCCAAAAATATGCTAATTATTGTTTCAGTCATAAACGAGCGGAATTCCTAGGAAAGGACTTTTTAAATTTATTGAATAATGCTTAAAGTTATAAAATTCCTATACATTTCCGATAAAATACTTTATGCATTATAAAGCTTTCCGCTTTTGGTTACGCCGTAAAAAACTCATCGGGAAACCCAATTAAATATAACTTTTCTTTCGCCCTAGTCATGGCGGTATACAGCCATCTTAGGTAATCCTTATCAATACCATTGGGTAAATAAGGCTGCTCTACAAATACCGTGTGCCATTGTCCTCCTTGCGATTTGTGACAGGTAATGGCATAGGAAAATTTCACCTGTAGGGCATTAAAATGTTTATTATTCTTAATTTTTAGAAATTTCTTATAGTTGGAAGTTTCATCCTCATAATCCTTTTGCACTTCCTGATATAAGCGGTTGGATTCTTCATAAGGCAATGACGGGGCTTCGGCTTCTATGGTGTCCAGTAGTAAAACGGTTTCAAAGGGTGACATTTTGGGATAATCGACCATTTGCACCTTTACTTCAGCAAATCTAAAGCCGTACAACTCCTGAATTCCAAATATTTCCAAGACCTGAATGATGTCCCCGTTGGCTATAAAACCAGCTTCGGAGGTCGGTTTTATCCAGAAATAATTATTCTTTACCACCATTAAAAAATCGCCTACAGTAAGCTCATTTTCATTATTTAAGATCCGCTCCCTAATTTGCTTGTTGTACAAATTGGCCCGTTTATTACTTCTTACAATAATGGCCGTCTCCTCCTTGACTTGGTCAGAATAGCCGTCATTTATGGCATCCATAATCTCGTAACCATCTATTAGTCTGACGATATCAGAATACCCATTCAGATCAAATTTGAACGATTCATAAAACTCGCCTTCCAATACATCACGCAAATTGGTAGCGTTCATTAGGATACCGGAATCCTGACCTTGTCTCATTACCTCGTCCAACTCCATGCTCATGACACTTTTATTGTAGTTGAGATTCAATTGCACCTGATCCAATGCCGGACTCAGATCCGATTTTACCGGTGGCAATTGCGCTTTATCACCAATAAGCAACAATTTACAGTTGTGTCCGGAATACACGTATTGCATCAAATCATCCAATAATGATCCATTTTCTAACAATTTAGAATCTGAGGGTGCATCCGGAATCATGGATGCTTCATCAACAATAAAAATAGTATTGCGATGTTTGTTGGGCTGCATCACAAATTTAACCCCACCACCCTGATCTTTTTTAGGGAAATATATTTTCTTATGGATGGTAAACGCTTCCTTACCTGAATAATTAGAAATCACCTTGGCGGCCCTCCCTGTTGGTGCCATCAACACCGCACTTTTTTTTATATGCCATAAATTGGAGACTAGGGTACCAATAATGCTGGTTTTTCCGGTACCTGCAAATCCTTTTAGCAGATAAATTTGGTTATTATTGGTGTCAAATACAAAATTAGTAAGCTGATCTAGGACAATATTCTGCTTTAAAGTAGGTTCAAAAGGAAATTTCTGTTTTAAATGTTTATAAAAATCGGAGGCGTTCATAATTCAATCGTTCATTAATCTTGAGGCGGAAAGATAAGGTTTATAAAGAATTGTTGTAACTTTATAGATCAATTTTTGAAAGCCTTG
>Ga0114916_1000714_pt1 | contig 20813 bp, 20 predicted proteins | sample MalvirAntarct_66_FD_83501 | JGI IMG/M metagenome (GOLD analysis project Ga0114916, IMG submission 83501) | Marine viral communities from the Global Malaspina Expedition - Malaspina viral metaG Antarct_66 | ecosystem: Environmental > Aquatic > Marine > Oceanic | place: West Anvers Island... | reverse complement strand
CACTTATTGAGCACAATAATGCGCTTTTATTAGTAAAAACCCGAATTATAAGCTGAGAATTTAATTTTGTCAATCCACGAATTTAGATCTTAATGAAGATTTTATTTCTGTAAAGGATGTAACAGATTAGCCAAAATACAATGATATGGCTGATTGCAAACGCTAGGGAGCCATTCATATTCCCAAACAGCGGCGCAAATACCTCAGCAAAGAGATACCTATATAATGACACAGACTCTGTGTCTGAAATAGGAATTTTGATGAGGTAACTGATGGTTTTAGCGTACACCCCTGAGAACACAAAAATGAATAACGGATTAGAACCAAAATGTACGAATGGTTTAGACCATGCACTGAATTTTTTATAATCGATAATAAAAATTAATAGGGCCAACAATAAGGTCGCTAACCCTGCAGTATATAAAACATAAGAACTGGTCCATAAAGGCTTATTGATTGGGAAAACTAAACCCCAGAGGTAACCCATGATGGTCATTACCGCCCCATAAAGTAAGAGTTTCTTCATTTTAAGGGCAATAATTGAAGTTGTACTGTCCATAAGCTCCCCAATAAGATACCCAATAATTACCGTGGCCACCGCGGGAATTGATGACAGTACCCCTTCCGGATCAAAGGGGATTCCAAAGCCTTTATATACGTGCTGTTCTCCAAATAGGAAGAGATCAAATTGTCTCACCATGTTTCCTTCTAAAGAATACGGGTTGGCATTGCCTCCAAAGTATAAAAGGGCCCAATAGCCTAGTAATAAAAGGGCTGCAATAATGACTAGCTTCGGTCTTTTAAAATTTACGCAAAGTAAGGCTCCAGCGCCGTACGCTAAAGCGATACGCTGCAAAACCCCCATAATTCGGACGCCTTCAAAATTGAAATACGGATAGAGATTGAGAAGCAAGCCTATCAGAAAAATAATCATGGTCCTTTTAAAAATCTTAAACGTTGCAGCTTTAGATGCTACCGCATTATATTTTTTAAAGGAAAAGAAAAGCGAGAGGCCCACAATAAATAAGAAAAATGGAAATACCAAATCCGTAGGCGTACAGCCGTGCCAAGCGGCATGTCTTAATGGGGCGTAAATGTAGCTCCAGCTCCCTGGAGTATTTACTAAAACCATGATAGAGATGGTAATACCTCTTAAGACATCTAACGAAATTAATCTCTGAGAAGTGCCCATAATTTATTAGTTTTAGCGAAATTCTATATTGACTCCCTCAAATGTAGACTTTTTTATGACAAATTGCGCTAATCAATGATCAATCATGCAAAATATTGCATACATTTAATACAATAATCGCATTGAGTTTCGCAGCAGTCTTAAAGTGAAAAATAATATGAAGAAAAAAGAACGCCAACAAAAAATAGTTGATGAAGTCAGCATCAACAGAAAAGTCAGTTCCACGTATTTGTCTGAAAAATTAAATGTATCTGAAGACACCATTAGGCGAGATATAAAAGATTTACACGACCAAGGATTATTGGCAAAAGTACACGGTGGCGCAATTTCAACCGTTCAGAAACTTTATCATTATAATGAAGATGTCATTTACAATAGGGAAAGTAAAGTTAGAATTGCCCTAAAAGCCATTAAACTCCTCGAGGATGGCATGGTGATTATTATGAGCGGCGGTACCACCAATTTAATATTGGCCAAATTGCTGCCTAAAAATTTGAAAGCAACGGTGTACACTTATAGCCTACCTATTGCCATGCAACTTACGGAACACCCTTTGATTGAGACTATATTTATTGGCGGAAAAATTCAAAGAAACTCGATGGTGACTACAGGCATTGATGTGATTCAGTATCTCTCCAACGTCAGAGCCAACATCTGTTTTATAGGGGTGAGTGCCCTAAGTATGGAACAGGGCGTGACGGATGAGGGTTATGAAGTTGCCATGATCAAGAAGGCAATGATCAATGCCGCTCAAAAAACGGTATTTCTTGTCACCCCAAATAAATTTAATGCCATCTTAAATTATGATGTGTCACCCATAAACGATATTGGCACTGTAGTTACGGATTTAGATTCTGAAAATCCATTATTTAAAACCTATACAAAAGCAGGATTAAGGTTACTGTAGACTGATGTAAACATTATAATTTTTGAATTTTTGGGCCGATAGTCTCGGCATTTCATAGGAAGCCAATATACAGAGGATCTGTTTTGGCTTCCATAAACTTGCAAATTTTCAATAGTTTTTTTCCTTAGTGCAGCCCTTAATGATTATCCAAACGTGCTGTAAAATCATTTTAAAAGAAAACTTATAGGATTACCCCTATATTTAGAGCAAGAGACAACAGAAACATAAGGCTTTAATTATGAGGATCTCTATTCCCTAACTATTAAATAACAAATGAATAGAAAACATGCAGTTACAGAATAAAACAGTTTTAATTACCGGGGGTGCTTCCGGCATAGGCAAAATAATGGGACGACTAATGCTTGAGCGTCAAGCCAAAGTCATTATTTGGGATATCAATCACGCCAGTATTGATGCGACTATTGCCGAATTTTCCAGTCTCGGTGAAATTGTTGGGTATCACGTTGATGTTTCCGATCCTGAACAAATTAAGGCAACAGCCCTAAAAGTAAAACAGGATTCTCTTACTGTTGACGTCCTTATCAATAATGCAGGAATCATTGTGGGCAAATATTTTCATGAGCATTCCACTGCAGATATTATTAAGACGATGGACATTAATGCCAACGCTCCCATGCTCATTACCGCCGAATTTTTAAGCGATATGTTGCAACGCAACTCAGGCCATATCTGTAATATCGCCTCTTCCGGTGGTCTTATTTCTAATCCTAAAATGTCTGTATATGCTGCAAGTAAGTGGTCGCTCATAGGATGGTCAGATAGCTTAAGATTGGAGATGCGGAAGTTGAAAAAGGACATCCATGTGACCACCATTATGCCCTATTATATCAATACTGGGATGTTTGACGGCGTGCAATCTAAAATACCGATTCTTATACCTGAGGCTGCGTCCTTAACCATTGTAAAGGCAATTGAGCAAAACAAAAAAATGATTACCATTCCAGGATATATTTACCGACTGACCCGCTTCGGTCAAGCCATCATGTCAATTAATGTGTTCGATTGGTTTACCGGTAGCGTTATGGGCATTTACAGCACCATGGAACATTTTACGGGTCGGAAAAAATAAGGGATTAAAGCACCTTATTGGGAACCCATTTCTTTGCAGCATTTCATAAAATTTTCGGTGAAAAATAGCCGTTGCGTAGCCATTCATGCACTTTAGACTGTAACATCAGGCAGTTTTCAGCTTGATGTTGATCTTTCAAGGCTCGTTTAAAATATCTCTGTCGATAATGATTTGAAGCGCAAAGATGTTCAAGTTCACTTTAGTTGGAGCGTTAGTCCATAAAGGATCACCTGTCTCCTATCTTTAAAAGATTCTTAAAATTAAAAATTCCGGAAAATAGCACACGCCCTGCTTGTTTGATCGCCAGTGACTCCTGCATAACTTTTTAGCTAAACTTTAATACATCTGCATACACAAGCACTCTTAAAATAGATTAATTTTGCCGATCAAATTAAGAAAAGATGATTTCCGATTTATTCATTGCGGTGCTTTGGAGCATTTCTCCTTTGGGAGAGGCTAAAGTTGGTATTCCCTATGCCCTATTGAATGGTGTCAATATTTATTTAGCTTTTTTGTTCTGCTTTTTGGCGAATGTATTGGTGTTTCCGATCATGATGTTTTTTCTGAAAGTGATTAATATTTACTTTTTTAAATATTATTATTATAAAAAAGCGGCGATTTTTGTTGCCCGACGTGCTAAAATTGGTGCCGGAGATAATGTAAGAAAATACGGGTTTTGGGGATTGATTGTTTTTGTCTTGATTCCGCTTCCAGGCACAGGGGTTTACGCTGGCACTATCGCGGGGTATCTTTTTGGGGTGGAACGCAAACGCGCTTTTTTAGCGAATACCATCGGGATTTTCATTTCTTGCGCCATTGTTTGGACCACTACGCTATTGGCAATGAAGGGGTTTAACTAAACATATGGATCGGAATTCATAATAGTTATCACGTTTCGGGGATTTAGCCCAAATGACATTATCATAAAATTAACTCATCCTAAAAAGCAGCACAACCTCTTTTCTACTTGTAGAATCCATGAAAACATAGGCAATATTGGTCATAAAATGACTGATCAACACGGCGATAGCGGCGCCATTTACTTGCCAGAGTGGAATTAGCAGATAGCACAACGTGAGATTCGTTACAAAGCCTAAACCAAAACGATAAACATTTTTTTGCAAATTGTTTGTATTGATTAAATGCTTTTCATAGATCATTCCAATAAAAATAATCAGTGGGGCCCAACAAAAGATTAGTAACGGATCTTTTGCTTCGGCATAAGCCTCGCTGAAAAAAGTATCTAAAATTAAATTACCGAATAGGGTGTAAAAAACCGCGATACTCAATCCTAAAATAAACATGATCTTAAAAAGTACTTTAAGTTTCTGATGGTATAAACCCGTATGGGTTTGATAGGATTCTGCCAAGGAAGGGTACAGCGCATTAATGATGGAGAATCCGATATTCCAACTTAAAATGATCACCAAAAATTGCACAGTGGCAAAAATTCCGTTGGCGTGATCGCCGTGGTAATATTTAAGAAACAGCTCGTCAATCGTAATATAAAACATGATCAGACTATTGGAAATGATGAGCGGAACTGACATCCGTAGTAAAGACGATGCCAAGAGTTTTGAAAATTTCCATTGTTTAAAAAACAATAGATTTTTCTGCTTTAAAATGATGATGTAAATCAGCCCCTGTATGAAAAAATCAAGAACGATCAATAGCCCAAAGTAATACACGTCAAACTCTTGGGTCACGCCATAATATTGCAAGCCGACAATAAAACCTAGACTAATAATTTTACTTATAAATATTATTTTTGTCCACTTTATGGCGAGCAAATAGTACTCGAATACGTCAGTGAGCTTAAACAAATAGCCAAAAGCAATCATAAGATATAAGCCCTTCAAAGTGCTATCCTCAACCACGCCAAAATAGATTGTAATGCCCAAAAAAATTACCAACCAACTCATTAATCGGAGATAGAATGCCGTGGCCAAAATACGGTGATAGCGCTCAGGGTTAAATACAATTTCGCGGATACAAATGGCCGATAAGCCAAGAAAAAATAGAGGGGTAAACATCCCTAATACCGCTTCTACAAATTTGAGTTTCCCTATATCTACAGTACCTAATGCACTAAATATTTTAGGAATTATAAAAATACCCGTAATAAGTTGTAGTATTTTTTCGAGCGTAAACCATTTGGTCGCGCTAAAATCTCTTTTACTGAAAACCGATGTCATGTACTGGATTTGGGTGGGTAAATATATAAAAAGAGATTCCCTTTAGAGGTTTGAAAGTTAATTATTACTTTCGTTTTTCTAAACCATTCTATGACTCCAGAGTTTCTACGCCGCTACTATATTTTACGTATCATTTCAAATCCTAAAGTATACGGCATTGAAAAAAATGGGTTCGTGCCGCTCACGGATTTACAAAACGCTCTTCACCAATTAAGAGTCAATAATATTGATGATCCCTTATATGATAAGTTAAGTCAAAATGGTCAAAAAACGATAAAGCGCGATTTGGAAAAAATAAAATCGTACTACCAAACCGTCATTTTACACAAACGTAATTACGGGTATTTTGTTGAGGAAACTGAGGTTACTGAATCATTAAAGGAGGTGTATGAGAAAACGGAGATTTAACTTTTGCACCATCACGCCCATAAATGGAAGTCGTACGTGAGTACTTCGCAAAATTCACTTAGCGCTCAAGTGGATTTAGTCCCTTTAATTCACGCCATTGAACAGCAATTTAATGTCGAATTAGACTATCAAGGATGGTATGATGATAACGGCTTTCAAAATGTGTCTGGCTTTTTTCAACCCCTGCATCTTAAGGAGATTAATAAATCGTGGTATTTGATTGCCCATAATCAACAGTATGGTATCTATACATTTTGTTTGGACGACCGAATAAAATCTTTTAAAATTAACAAGCAGAAGGTTAAGCATCCCCTCCTGTTTAATGCCTTTGACTATTTTGAAAATACCATAGGCATCTTAAAAACTGGGATGCAGCCAGAATGGATCCATATTAAAGTGTCCAACCATCATTATAAATATCTACTGAATAATCCCTTACACCATTCCCAACACATTGTTGCCCCACCGCTAAGTTTAAATACAGATGATTTAGATTATAGCAATCCAGACATTTGGGGAGAACTTAAAGTTTTTATTGAGCCCAATTACGAATTTCTTATGGAAATTTTAAAGTATAATTTATGGGTACGGATTGAAAGTCCCCTACACGTTAAAAACTATGTAAAAGAGCACTTGGTGAGAATCATGAATTACTACGAATAAACTACAGGACCTCTTTAATTTTCTATACCCTCCTATCATAATCAAATTTTATACATCACCACCTTCAATTCGATTGACTTGCTAAAGCTAGATGACTACATTTCTTAATGTCTGCTCTCGACACCTTGGAATTAAAGTTTTAAAATTTAACACAAATGTTTTTTCAAATGGTCATGTTTTGTCCGTTTGGAACCTAGTTTTGAAACTGAAGTAAAAAAGAAACCCCAAATCTACCTCCCTATGGCTACCTACAAATGTCGCAAATGCGGCATCCATAAAAATGACACTGTAAATTCCCAATTAAACACACCCATTACTTGTACGGCCTTTGAAAAGGACACAGATATTGTTTTTCATAGTTGGCAGAAGGTTTCAGAGGAAGATGTAATCTGTAAAACTTCTGAGAAAAATTACTATGGGAAGTTTTGAGATTAGAACTAAACCTATAAAGTAAAATATTCATCAAACATAAATATAACATCTAAATAATTTAAATTAAAAATTATGAAAAATATTACAATAGAGAATCTTTTAGAAGAAATGAAGACAAAAGCATTAGAGTTAGAAAATGCAAAGGTCAAAATAGCTATTTCAGGACAAAGTGGATCAGGAAAATCATCTATTATAAATAGTATAATAGGTAATAAAGTTGCAAAAGTGGGTAGTGTTGAAACTACTATTGAAATAGAATCTTATAATCACCAAGGTCTTGAATTTTTTGACCTACCTGGTTGCGGCACAAAGTCCTTTCCCGTTGCCACTTATATAAATGATTGTAAATTATTAACTTACGATGCTTTTATTATTGTTACGAGTAATCGTTTCTATGAAAATGATGAATGGTTAATTAGAGAAATGGTAAATGCTGGACGTGATGTATACGTGGTAAGAACAAAAATGGATGAAGCCGTTACAAACGAGAAGAGAGACAATGATTTAGAAATAGAAGAAGTTTATACAAAAGTAAAGGTAAATATTTTGGACAGTGTAGCTAATATTGGAGTTAAAGGGGTTTATTTAATTTCTACAGTAGAAGGTGTAATAGAAGATTTTGAAAAATTGCTAGAGGATATTGAATATAATTTAGATGGTATTAAGAAAACTCGGTTTCTTTTAGATGTTACTCCATATAGCGTAAAAGTGCTCGATTCTAAAAGAAAGGCTGCCGGTAAAATAATTTCATATTCTTCTGGGGTAGCTGCGGCAAATGGTTTGAACCCGATTATTGGATTGGATGTTTCAGTTGATATAGCAGTTTTAATGAATCTTTCAAAACAAATTAGTAATATTTTTGGAATTAGTGATGATGAAATTAATTATGCTACAAAAAAATATAATTTGGATGCTAAATTTGTTACTTTAAGTAAGCAATTCGCAGGAAAATTTATAGCTAAAGAAGGTATTATGTTACTGTTAAAGAAATTTGGGACAAGCGTTGTTGCAAAAAGTTTTTTTAAATTTATTCCTTTCGCCGGACAAGCCATTGCCGCAGGCATTGGTTATAAAATGACATATTCGTTCGGTCAAGAAATGCTTAATGAAGCTTATAATTTAGCAGAAAATGTATTGGAAGCAGCAAAAGAAAAAAATAGTAATCATTTCTTTGAAAATAATACTATTAAAAAATAGAATTAATAAACCTGAATTTAAATAAAACTATTGTAAATCATTAGTGTCCGATAAAAATAAATAACAAATTAACAAACTCATTTAAAGCAAGGGACATTAGAAGACTTCCGAAAAGAGACTTTGCATTTTAGAAACTGTTTCTTCCGAGAGCGCATGTGTGATTTTAATTTAAATGATGGTTATTTGTCAGTTAGTTGCAAACAAGTCTTTATTCTTTATTCTAACAGCGCAGCGGTCTTGATTCTTTTTCGGTCAACAATGATTGTAAATATTTTTATTGCAAACCACCACCCGCCCCTACCACCGCATCGAAATAGACCTTCTCTTCACCAAAGTAAAGGCCCAAATGCACCAAGAAGCCTTAAAGCAAGGCGGTGATGGGATCGCACTTTACAGAGACTGCTACAGCGGCGAAATTTTACGTGGTGGCGATCGCTATGATTATGAGCACATCCGTTCTTCAGAAGCCCTATTTATGATGTATCGCAACCAATTGACGAATACTGAAATTGCTGAAGTAGTCAACTGCCCAGAAAATGTGGCGGTCACTTTGCGAAGTATCAATCAGTCTAAAGGAAAAATGCGAATGGAAGATTGGCTTTTAAACGCCAACAATATCATTTCGCACCGGATAAATTTAGGGTTAACACAAAGTGTCCTTGCTTATGCAGATATCGGAATTCAGCGAAAGGTAGCTGACATACTTTCAAGGAAGTGATTAGAACTTAGTTGAGACACCAAACCAGAGTTGAAAAACTCTGGTTTTTTTATCCACTAAGATTAAATAGAAATCCTCCTCGTATCGATTAACCCACATCAACACATTATCCTTCACTCCTCTTTAGCTTGATATTTCTACTTTAGGCCGCCCAAATCTCATTACCCCTACTTTAATGAGTATTTTTGCCATCTCTATTTTATATGATTAATTATGCAGCATTATAAAGAAACATCCAAACGCAAAGATCACTCACAACCAAAGGTGACGATGGTCCAAGCTTTCAAAACCATCATTTGGCCTCGCCGAAATTTAGTTTTTATCGGGCTCATCTTAATTGTGATTAAAAGTATATCCGGATTGATTTTACCTTGGCAGAGTAAAGTGCTTTTGGACGAAGTGGTGCCTAATAAAGATTTATCCCAACTCTACACCCTAATTGCCATTGTGATCAGCGCCATTACCATACAAGCGCTAACCTCATTCTTACTCACCAGAATCTTGAGCGTTCAAGCCCAATTTTTAATTAGCGAATTGCGCTCGAAAGTGCAGAAAAAAGTCTTGTCATTACCTATTAGCTTTTTTGACAACACCAAATCTGGCGCCTTGGTCTCGAGAATCATGACTGATGTTGAAGGAGTCAGAAATCTGATAGGCACCGGATTGGTGCAATTGGTAGGTGGCTCGTTTACGGCAATCGTATCCCTAGTTATTTTGATCAAAATAAATGCTTGGATGACGCTTTTTGTGTTTGTACCCTTGTCAATTTTCGGGATTATAGCCTTAAAAGCCTTTAAATATATTCGTCCAATTTTTAGAACTCGTGGTAAAATAAATGCTGAAGTGACAGGTCGATTAACTGAAACCCTTGCTGGCGTCCGGGTGATTAAGGCATTTAATGCTGAGGAGCAGGAGAATATCGTTTTCGAAAAAGGGGTTGAACGGCTTTACCAAAATGTAAAGAAGAGTTTAACGGCAACGGCATTGATGACCAGCTCTTCCACATTCCTAATCGGCGTGGCTACCACTGGCATCATGGGCATGGGTGGCTATTATATGATGATTGGTGAAATGACCACGGGCGACTTTTTATTCTTTACCCTGATCCTAGGGTTTATGATAGCACCCATCGTACAAATGAGCAATATCGGGAGTCAGTTGACTGAGGCTTTAGCCGGTTTGGATAGAACTGAAGAACTGATGAACATCACTGCCGAAGAAGATAATCAGGACAGAACTATTGCCTTAGACCAACTTAAAGGCGACATTGAATTTACTGATGTGTCCTTCTCTTATGAAGAAGGCAAGCAAATTTTACACAACATCAACTTTAAAGCACCCGCCGGTTCGGTTACCGCTTTGGTGGGAAGTTCTGGGTCTGGGAAATCGACCATTGCAGGACTTTCGGCAACCTTCTTAACCCCCAAATCTGGAAAGGTCACTATTGACAATCAAGATTTATCTAAGGTGAAGTTAAGCAGCTACCGACAGTATTTAGGCGTCGTATTACAAGATGAATTTTTATTTGAAGGGACTATTCGCGAAAACATTATGTTTCCAAGACCAAATGCGACGGAAGCTGAATTGCAAAATGCCGTCAACGCGGCGTACGTCAATGAATTTACGGACCGGTTTGATGACGGCCTAAATACGCTTATTGGAGAACGAGGCGTCAAGCTTTCTGGCGGCCAACGACAGCGTTTGGCAATTGCCCGCGCAATTTTAGCCAATCCGAAAATTATAATTTTAGACGAAGCTACGTCCAGTTTAGACACCCAAAGTGAAGCTTTAATTCAGAAAAGTCTGGGCGAATTGATTAAAGACCGAACAACCATCGTCATTGCGCATCGATTGAGCACGATTAGAAAGGCAGATCAAATTTTGGTTATAGAAGCTGGGCACATTGTAGAACGTGGTACCCACGACCAATTGATTGCCAAAGAAGGACGCTACTATGAACTTTACACGTACCAAGCGAAAATATAGACACTTGTAATCTGTTCAAATTTAAATCAGTATTACTTTAAAAGGTAGGTTGCGCAACCCATTTACCTATAACCTTAAAGACTGCCGATTTCTATTAAATCGAGCAAAACGTCACAGTTAAATGAATGCATACTATCATTTTTCAGTTATCCATATTACTATAATGATGCATTCTTCGACCTTAGTGAAAGAACACTTAAAACTTTATTTATCAAATAGTAAAACATAAATTTGATATAGAATTGAAATGAACAACTTGCATTTTTTTAAGAGCAACAGCATATGAAATTTATCGGTAGTCAGTTAGCGTATTATTTAGGCGATAAAGACTTTAAAAAGAATTCTAAACTTTTACTGAAATATTTAATTCTTTTAGGAATTGTCATCGTGATCTATTCCGTTCTTTTCCATTTTATAATGGCATCTGAGGGTCAAAACCACTCTTGGATCACAGGCTTCTATTGGACCCTGACCGTCATGAGCACACTGGGTTTTGGGGATATCACGTTTGCTTCTGATCTCGGTCGTTTTTTCAGTATCGTCGTCTTACTTTCTGGGATTATCATGTTAATGATTGTGTTGCCGTTTGCATTTATTAGACACTTTTACATCCCACTTTTAGAGTCAAAAAAGAAAAACAAGGTGCTGCGTAAGGTGCCTTCGGGAACAAAAAATCACATCTTGATATGTGCCTATGATGTGATCGCCAGAGATCTTACTGAGCGATTGGAACAGGAAAACACGCCCTATTTTGTCATTGAAAACGATCTGGATAAAGCGATGAAAATGCATGATGACCATGTGCCCGTGTTGCTTGGGGAATTGGACGATCAGGAAACATTTATCCTGGGTAATATTAAAGATGCAAAGATGGTGTTGATCAATAGAGATGACTTCTTAAACACCAAAATCATACTCACCATTCGGGAATTGGCCCCTACTGTTCCCATCGTTTCCATTGCGACGCTTATTGAATCTGTAGATGTACAACAACTTAGCGGTGCTGATCACGTTTTGCCGGTAAAAAAGTGGCTGGGTGAACAGTTGGCCAATAGGGTTAACACCCAACACGCAGAGTCTCATGCCATAGGGCAATACGAAGATCTTTTAATTGCAGAATTACCTATCTATAACACCCCATTTGTATCACAACGTATCCGAGAGATGGATTTACGACAACGTTTTGGGGTCAGTATTGTGGGCATTTGGGAGCGCGGCAGATTGCAACCTATAGCAGGTAATGAAACCCTCACCCAAGAAAGTATTTTAGTGGTGATAGGACATAAAGAACAACTGCAAAACATTGACGAACTCTTCCATGATTACGATGTCAACCCTCATCCTGTACTCTTAATTGGAGCGGGCCGGGTAGGCTTGGCCGCGGCGAAATCTTTGCACAAAAATGGCGTTTTGGTAAATGTCGTGGACAAAGATCCTGAAGTATGCAAAAAAGTAACCCCTTTCTGTAATAAAGTTTTTTTGGGGGATGCCTCCGATTACCACTTACTAAAAAGTGCTGGAATTTTAGAAGCCCCTTCTGTCTTGTTGTCTACCCATGATGATACCATGAACATTTATCTTGCCTCCTATTGCCGTCAATTAAACAATGATGTACGAATAGTGAGTCGGATATCAGAAGCTCGAAATGTGGATATCATTCAAAAAGCAGGAGCTAATTTTGTATTGAGCTACTCCACCTTAGGTTCTGAAGCGGTATTATCGATTTCTAAAGGGCAGGAACTGACCGTTCTTGGGGAAGGTTTTACCTTGTTTATTATTCCGATACCAAAATCATTAGAAGGAAAGACCCTTGCCGCATCAAATATTGGTGCTAAAACAGGCTTGTCGGTGATTGCTATTAAGGAAAACTCAAAGGTTATGACCTTACTCTCATCAGAAACTATACTGCCTCATGGGGCTGAAATAGTGATGTTAGGGAACGTGGAGATGAAACATAAATTCAACAAGATTTATGTCAAGGGAAATTGATTGTCGTTTATAGTTCTATTATGGTTTGTAGACAATTCAAAATTGAAGTTAGATGCCATAGAGTCCCTATCTATCCTATCAACTGTTATTTGCATGACATAGAATATGGTTTATTCGATTGTAATAATTAACCATTCCCTAATCTCAGAGCTTTACAAGAAATAAAATCTTGATAATCATAAAGCCCAACTATTTATACTATATTATTAGTCGCAAATCACAAGCTGATTTGTTACTGTTTATTATAGCCTTTCCCATATATTTGATCCCTTAAAAAATTAGATGTTTATGAAAAAATACACAGTATTAGTTTTGGTAATCGCATTCTTAACTGCATGTAATAATAGTGATGACAATGTGGACTACAAAGCGAAAAATAATGAAGATATTTTAGCATATATTGACGAGAATAATTTTGATGCCCAAAAAAGTGATTCTGGCCTTTATTATGTCATTAATGAGCCTGGCTCTGGTGCACAGCCATCCACTACCTCTAATGTTACCGTAGCTTATAAAGGTTATTTTTTAGACGGGAAAACGTTTGATAAAAGTGATGCTACAGGTATTTCGTTTGGTTTACAACAAGTGATTAAAGGTTGGACAGAAGGTATTCCCTATTTTAAAGAAGGTGGTAAGGGTAAATTATTGATTCCTTCGCATTTAGGATATGGAAGTCAAGGACGTCCTGGTGTTCCTGGTGGGGCTGTACTAATTTTTGATATACATTTAATCTCGGTTAATTAGTAGGAGGTGAAAAGCGCTTAAATCAGTTCCTTTTTGTGTATTCAAGGGGTTATCCAGCAGTAACTGATATTAGTGCCATTTTAATTCCCGCTGATTGGATGAAAAATGCAATAAATGATTTTTAAATTGAAGGTTGCGTGACATAGTATAGCCATCAAAATTGACATTTTCTGTATAGTAACAATAAAATACTCTCACAGCACACACTCTAAACCCAAATCAAAGTTGGTCCAAACAAGAATTCCGATTGTTGCTTTATGATCAAATTGATGAATCAATACAATATTCTGCCCTGTTCTTTACATGAATCAAATACCTCTTAGGAATTACCTACAGTTTTTTGGTATATGGCTATCAATTTTATTTGTGCCATATGAGCATGGAGATGCTCAACAATTCCGTGAAATTACACATTCCAAGATGAGAATTCTGGAAATGGGTTATTGTTCAATTGGGTGTCCTCGAATTGCGTTATGTGCTTAATTAGATTCTTAAAGAATCATTCTTTAGCCTCAGGCTATCAGCCCAATCTATATGTTTCAAACTAGATTGTGAGGGCCAATTTTCTTCTGAGCTTAATTCGAAATTGTTACCCTTGATTCTTTCAATAATTAAATGATCAGTGGCACTTAAATGTCTTACAATATGATGAATTGTGTTGTGAAAACCATGTATTTTTTGAATTGATATTATTAGGATTTATATCAGCAAGAATGGTTTCATAATTATTTCCTGCCAACAATTACCGTGGTGAACTCTTTTAATCAATTTACAATTCTATAGATTTCAGCTTCGATAGTCATAAGTTTCATAATGGGTTACGAATTCTTCAAAATCCAATAGATACTTTTTGTCTTCTGGATAATATCGCGCTTTTTCAAAATCCTTCCCAGCAAACTTCTTTATACTATCGTAAGAATCCCATTCTGTGACTGTTAGCATATGACAAATATCGTCTTCAAACCGAAGTAGAATTTTTGCCGAAAGATTTCCTTCAATGTCACGGTAATTTTTTAAACCGGTATTTTCAACATAAGTTTTATAGATTTCTGTGTGCTCTTTTTTGACTTTTCCGTGCCAAATTCTTGTAATTGATTTTTGCATAATAAGATTTTTTAAATTGCGGGAAATTTATACAGGTTATAACTTGGTGTGGCATATACATCACAGTATTCTATGTCCTATCTTTTTATTCTCTTTAAAGATATTACACTCCTGTATAAGCATTCAAATGCCATTCCTCATAGCTCATCTACGTATAATATTTGAATTGGAGGCTGTATCATTTTTAACTTCTTTTCGTCAACTTCAGTCAGAATACAATTCCGATGTCCAATAGTTAAAATTGAGTCTATCAATTGATATGTCGCATTTATTCATTTCCCATGTGGTTAAAAAAATTGGTTTATCCGATATACACGTCAGGGTGGTTATCAATAGCGTTGTTGAGTTAATCCCCGATTTAGAATTGTTTTCCGTAAATGGTTCGATATCGTCATCAAAAGAGTCTGTTTGAGCCACCAAAACACCAATGCATAAACCTGCACTATATATTCTTCAAATTACCATCTTTTCATCAAATTTCCTAGAAGTGGACCTACGTATGTATAACCAAAATACCAGCCTACATCAAATGCTAGTTCCGGGACCGAATTAAGAGCAAACCCATTATTAATTACAATAATATACAGTAGGCAACAAAAAAGCTCAATAAAGGGCTTAAATAAGATCGATTTTTTGTGAGTTTATGGTGATGCATCGGCTGTCGTTTTTATGCTCAGGTTTTACGCCGGTCTAATTTTCTAAATAATCTATGGCAAACTGTTCCCAATCCTTTATACTTCTATCAATATAAATATCAGGCTGGATTCCTATGTTATCAATTGGATATTCCGGAAGTCTTAATGATCTATATGTTGGCAGCAATAACTTATAATTATCACAACCAAATTTAAAAAAATAGGCATTTGCATAATCCAGAACTCCTGAAGTTGGTATTCCCAATACCTTAACCTTTTTACTTTGCTTAGCTTTTAATAAAAAATTCTCCCCTGCACTTGCAACTTTATCGTTTGCAAGAACAATAACTTGCTTCGGACTTTTAGAGGATAGCTGAACAGAATCAATACTCACGTTGTTATTGGCAAGATTTACATATTTACCAATATTAGCTTTGTAGATATTAATGCGGTTTTCCAATTCCCTAATTTCTACTTCATTCTTTTCTGGGTCATCTTTTATCAGTCCATTTTTATATGTAGTAACTCCATCAATCAATGTTTGGGTAGACAGAAGCTCTGTACTAATATTTCGTATGGGATTGGTAGATAATAGCGGTAATAGTTTTAGGTATGCGTTATCTGTGCCTCCACCATTATTCCTTATATCAATTATTAGATTCTCACTATTTTCAATTGCTATCTTATTATCTTCAATTAGTTTCTCAATACGTTTTACATAGGGATAATTAAAACTTGAGATTCTTATCAAAGAAGTTTTTTCTGTTAGATTTTTGAAATAAAACCCGTCTAATTCATTTATTATATTTTTAATCTCTGTCGAATCTAACGCTCGGTTCAAGTTTTGTTTTATAAACGAAGACTTTAAATTGTTTGCGTATAGCAGATAATCATCGTATATTTTAAAAGTGTCTCTAAATGAAGAATGGTCTGAAAGATAATATATAATGCTATCACTACCTTTTAACTGAAATTTAATCTCTTTGGGTTTCCAATTTTGATTTTGGGTTTCTATTATAAATCCGGTATACTACTCTTCTCCTGTTTTCGATACGCCCACGGTATAGGTGTCATCTTTCCATATTCCCTCTAATTTATCTTTTGAATTTTTTATTCTTTGCTTAAACTCGGTGATATTTATGTCTAATGTTTTGGCTTTGGTAATACTTTCAGGATTAGCAGTTTTATCTTGATCATTGGGTAAAATCCAAATATGACGGTCTTTAAAAAAGGTTGTGTATTTCTCTAGAACTTCAAGACATTGTGAATCCTCTTTTTGAGGTGCTTCAGAAAGCAATTGTGTTTTTAGAGTGTTATATAGTAAAGTATCTTTTGTTTTTTCCTCAAAACCAGGATATTCACTTTCAATTTTTGTGATCAGGTTATCTAATGCCGTTTTACAGTTACATTCGGTTTGAGCATATAAATTAATGCCCATTACAAATAAAAGAATAAAGTTTAAAAAGTTCTTCATGGTAAATAAATTAGAATATTTCTACAAATTAAAGCTTATCTAAAATGACAAAATTGTAAAAATGGAAACTAACCTATAAAAATAGCCACGCAATTTCCTTGTTAGAGTCTATATTTTTAAAAAATGAACTTGGTTTGATATTGGTAAGTGATTTGAATTCTTTTATAAAATGGGATTGGTCGTAAAAAAGATGCTCATAAGAAAGCTCTGTAAGGTTATTTACTTTTTGAAAATGTACCAATGCTGTTCTGAATTTAAATACTTTACGGTATTCCGAAGGTGTTTTACCAATGTTTTTGAGAAATATTTTATTAAGATACTGTCTTGAGATGTTGTTTTTATGTGAAATTTCAGCGATACTTTGCCCGGTTTCAATATCAGCAATTATCTCTTCCATTCTACTTAATTCAAGGGTCTTGTATTTGGACAACCAATAGGATTCCAAGAATTCAATTTGCTCTTCTCTGTCCGCCGTATCAAAAATGGTTTGCATTTGATTATTCAAATCATCGAAAGGCTGAAAATCCATATAAAACCCATTCGTAAAATAGTCCGATATATTACCCACAAAACGATTTAGCCCAAGAGGTTTAAATTTAATGGTAATTTCATTGGTAGGTTCTTGATATATGACTTCAAATGGTTTTGTATATCTAACCACCAAATCGGTAACTATGCTTTTCTTTTTTGAAGGTGTTACAGTAATTTTTTCCTCTCTTATTTTTACGTGAGCATTTTGTGTGGTACTAACGATGCTTAAATTAGTAGGGAATGTCAGATAATGAACCGGTAATCCTGACTTACCTTTTTCCATAAAATAATAACCGTCAATATATTTTTTTAAAAATATGTTTTTAGGTTTGTAATGCGCTATGTTCATTTTTTTGCTTGCTGTAATATTCTGGCATCTAAAACTTTGCATATACCTTCACGGTATCATCGTCAAAATAACATCTTTCCATCAACTTTCCAAAGTGGAGGTTCGTATTTACATTTAGAACATACACAAAGACAGTCGTGGTTCAATTCTGAACCAGTGTTTTACCATACACGGCAAGCCAACCGAATTCGATTATACGATAGTTATTCGCGCCAACTTAGCGAAGTGATCTCATAAATTACTAAAGTAATCGGCGAGCGGAATGTTTATTAGTTGTTGTCGCAGGTGTTTTAATATTTATAAATAATTTGTTTATTCCATCCATCAATATGTAATGGTAATTTATTTTGTCCATCAATTTGAAATGTTGTTATGTCAAAAGAAACAGTTTTTTGAAAAACAGCTAGACATGCCTCTTCATTTATTAACTCCATTTTGATAGTTCTTTGTAACGGGAAAACAGCATGAAAGAAATTTGTACTAAATAAATTTTCTTGACACAATTCTGTTCCGCAACCGCTAGAACCGAAAGAGATTTTTAAACAATCATCAGTTAATTCAACCTCAGTTATGAGATAATTTGAAGTGATAATTGCGTTGAAATCGTCTTCAGAAATAATTTTAGATATAACATCACAGTGGTCTCCAATAGATAAATCATCATCTGTATTACAACTCAGAGCAAGTATGCCAATAAAAAAAATAAGGATATAGGTTTTCATAGTATAGTCTGTTTCCATAGGATGTATAAAGATGACAATGGTTGCGTTAAATGTGCTACAACACATGCATAGACGCAAACAGTCGCGTCAATATGTTTGATATGTACCTATCAGAAACAGTACTTTTAAAGAGGGGCATCAATTTAATTAAAGCACTTTCTATTGTAAAATGTGTCCATAGGTAACACTCCGAATTTAAACGCATGTTCCATCTATAAAAGTGCAATCTCCAAATATCGCACTATTGCATTTAAGGCATCCAAAATTTGGCCAACCGGTGCACTAAAAATTAAGAAAGCCCCAAAAAGGGCTTCATTACAAATCTTTTTGCGCTAATTTATGTGGCTGTGCCACGGCAACCACAGTTGTATGCAAAATTTATTTTTTCAACATCCAATTTATCAAATCATTTTTATCAATAATAGACCAACTATGAGGATGACGATCTCCATTCGCTCGATAGCCTTTGTCTTTTGTTGGAATATATTCAACATTTTTAAACTCCAACGCATTCAGCGATTCAGATAATTTATTTATATGGTATGCGTTCATTTCTTCATATGTAGCCATCGTGTTCGTTTTCCACCAAAGTGTATCTGGTTCTGTATACAGTCTGATTTTGGTGTTTTTTAAATTTTTTATATTATTAATATTATTGGTCTTTGAAGTGTAAACAGAATAGTGTTCATATTTTGAAATATCACTGTTTGGATTTCCAAATTGATTGCCTAAAGTTTCAAGTAACCATTTACTTTCATCGGTAGTTGAATTTGACAAATCACGTTCAACATTTTTTTCCGCAGTGTTATATAATTCTGCTAAATCTATAGGTGAATCTACGATGAAAACACCTTTTGGGCGTATAATTGATTTATCATTAGTTATAAAATCACTAATCAATAGCGCAAGCGTCCCGCCACTTGAAAATCCACCTAGGTAAATATTATCTGTTGGTAATTCATTCGTCTTAAAAATGTTTTGAAGGTGTTCCGAAAGTTCTAACAATTCATTTTCTTCAAGCCATAATTTTCGATTGTAATTCATATATAGAACAGCGATAGTATTATTTTTCGCGTTATCCAAAATTTTAAACTCTCGTTTTATGTCATCAGCGTTTTCTGGAAAACCCCCAAAAAGCACCAACACCGCTTTAATATTTTCAGAAGGTTTATTCAGCACATACTCATCTTTCGTTATTTCTTGATATTCGGTATTAACTAGATGGTGTGTTTTTTTATTTTCGTCATTTTTACAAGAAAAGGTAATAATCACCATAAATAAAAATGCTAAAGTTTTTTTCATAAGTTATTGATTAAATGTTCATGGTTTATAGGGTGACGACACCTGCTTTACACTAGAGTCTGACTGAATCAATTTGATCTTTGTCTTTCTCTTTGGTTCTAATATTTTCGGTTGCGTGAGGTCCAAAACTAAAAACCCAACACCTGCGTTAATCACAATTTCAGAAATTAGACGTCCCAATTTTAATGCTGTACGCCATGTTTGTTTTAAATGCATACAAGATTACGGGGTTCATCACGTACAACTGCAAACAAATTGTGACCATTGGGACATCTGTAAGGTTTTATTTTTAGGCGAGGACAAGTCTTTGCTTATCACCTTATTGCTATTTGTGCTTTTTAGTCCATATTGTTTCAAATCGCTCGCAAACTATAAGCATATTCTCAGATGGTTTTTCTCCTCTTTCTTTCATAAAGTTCTCAAAAAATTCCCAATGGGCTTTTTTCCATTTTTTAAGAGGTTCATTATTGGTTGCCATATCTAACTCAGCGTACTCTTGTGAAATTTGATTAAACGGGATTGTATCCACACTTTTTGTTACTATAATTGCTACTGCTGTGCCGTCAAAATCAGTTATAATCTTTTTAGTTCCGACTTTGGGGAGGTCAACATTATATTGCTTGTACAAAGAATAAAGACCTGAAGAAGCTTTCTTTTTTCCATTCACGGTTAATTCCGCAAGTCTATTTGCATCTTCTCTGTTGTTATGGAAAAAATCGGACACTGGGATTTCCTGATTTTTGTATTCAGGGTTGGCTTTGGTAAAGTGTTTCCACATTTCATTGACAGATTTATCCCTTTCATTTTCAGTTTGAGTTTCCGATTCTGCTACCGTATTCGTTTCAATTTTCGTTTGGTTTTTACAACTGATAAAAATCGAAAGCATAAAGATGGTTATAATTCTCATTGTTTATTTAGTATTTATGGCAACGTTTTGTGTATAAAAAATGGCATGGTTCGTCATGGGCAATTGCAAACAGGTACTTGCCATTAGAAATTCCTCAGTATTTTCGAAATAAGCGAGGATAAACCATAGTTTCAGACAATTGGCATATGGCTCTATTTCTCGATTATTAGTTTTTTTAACTGTTCTTTTGCTCCTTTTCCTGGTCGGTCTGCGAAGCCATTTACCAAATCACCATTTGGATTATAAATCAAATAATGTGGGATAGTTT